>Ga0302046_10000967_pt1 | contig 27395 bp, 22 predicted proteins | sample RVTome_11_FD_200261 | JGI IMG/M metagenome (GOLD analysis project Ga0302046, IMG submission 200261) | Soil microbial communities from uranium-contaminated site in the Upper Colorado River Basin, Wyoming, United States - RVT147D111 (version 2) ... | reverse complement strand
GGAGGGAGACACGGTCCGGCCCGCCCTCGGCGCCATCCGGTAGGCTCGCGGGTATGAAGCGATTCGTGGGATCGGTTGCAGTGCTCCTGGTCGCGGCGTGTGCGGGGGAGACGGGGACGGATCGGGGGGTGGGGGTCGAGGTGGTGGATCCACCGGCGGGGGTGGGGGCGATGGCACCGGGTCTTGTCGGGGACGGGGAGGGAGCGTTGCTGTCGTGGCTCGAGCCCGTGGGGGCGGGGCATCGGTTGCGGGTAGCGCGGTTCGATGGCGAGGGGTGGGGGGACGCCCGGACGGTGCGGGAGGGGGAGGGGTTCTTCGCCAACTGGGCGGATACGCCGTCGGTGGTGGTCGAAGCGGACGGGCGGTGGCTGGCGCACTGGCTCGAGCGGCTCGGGGACGGAGCCTATGCTTACGGGGTGTGGGTGGCGTGGTCGGAGGACGCTGGCGGGAGCTGGGCGGAGCCGGTCTGGCTGCACGACGACGTGAGCGCGACCGAACACGGGTTCGTGTCGCTGGTGCCCGGCGCCGGCGGGACGCTCGCCGTGTGGCTCGACGGCCGGGCGATGGCCGGCGGCGGGGCGATGTCGCTGCGGGCCGCGGCCGCGGGGGAAGCGCCGACGGCGGGCGAGGTGCTCGACGCGCGGGTCTGCGAGTGCTGCGCGACCGCCGCGGTGGCGACGCCGGAGGGGGTCGTGGTCGCCTATCGCGACCGCTCCGAGGACGAGGTGCGCGACATCTCGCTGGTGCGCGGCGGCGCCCGCGGCTGGGGCGAGCCGTACGCGCTGGCGGCCGACGGGTGGCGGATCCCGGGATGCCCGGTCAACGGTCCGGCGCTCGCGGCCGACGGTCGCCGGGTGGCGGCGGCGTGGTTCACCGCGGCCGGGGGCGGACCGCGGGTGCGGGCGGCGCTGTCGGAGGACGGCGGGGCGAGCTTCGGGCCGCCGGTCGAAGTGGCGGCGGAGGGGACGGTCGGGCGGGTCGGTGTCGCGCTCGAGCCGGAAGGGAGCGCGGTGGTCTCGTGGATCGGCGCGTTCGACGGCGACGGTGGCGAGCGCAGCGACGGCGCGGGGGAGGAGAGCACGCCCCACGGCGCAGTCTGGCTGCGCCGGGTCTCGTCGGACGGCGCCGCCGGCGAGCCGCTGCCGGTGGCCGCGACCTCGACCGCTCGCGCCAGCGGCTTCCCGCGTCTGCTCGTACGAGGCGACGAGGTGTGGCTGGCCTGGGTCGAGACCGGTGAGCCGGCACGCCTGCGCTTCGCGCGCCTGCCGCGGGGCGCGATCCCCGGCGCGGATGGAGGCCCGGGCGATCGGTAGCGATTCGCTCCGCGGAACTCAGCGCAGCAGGACGACCCGGAGGCGCTCGCGGCCCTCGGGAAGGGGCGCGCGGAAGAGGATCTCGGGGCGGTGGTCGCCGTCGAGGTCGAGCGTGGCGGGGAAGCCGCCCAGCGCCGGGAACCGGGGGTCGGCGCGGCCGGGATGCTCCGCTTCCTCGTCCTCCGCTTCCTCCTCTTGCTCCTCTTCTTCGTCGGCCTTCCCCGGGAGCTCCGCACCGTCGTCGCTCTCGGGTCGGGGCCAGGTGATCTCCCAGCGCGGGATTTCGGCCAAGGCGGCGCCAGGGCGGCGGGAAGCGCTGGAGTAGAGCAGGAGGCGGCCTTCGGAGAGGACGACCAGGTCGGGGAGGCGGTCGCCGTCGAGGTCGGACTCGGGGTCGTCGGACCAGCGCCACGAGGCGCCGGGGAGGTCGAGGCGGACCTTCTTCGGGCGGCGGTCGAAGCGGCCGCCGCCGAGGCCGCGGTAGGTCTCGATCAGGATCGCGCCGCCGCCCAGGCCCTTGACCTGCGCGACCGAGACGTCGTCGCGGCCGTCGGCGTCGAGGTCGGCGATCGTGACGGCGGCGCGTTGCCAGCGGTGGCTGGTGGTGTCGACGGCGAGGACCGGGACGGAGCCGGCGCGGGTGCGGTCGGCGCCGAGACGGAAGAGGCGGAGGCGGGCCTGGTCGAAGACGCCGAGGCGATCGGCGGCGTGGGTGAAGACCGCGAGCGCCGGGCGGCCGTCGAGGGTCAGGAAGCGGGCGGTCTCGACGCGCTCGGGGCCCGGGAGCATCGACCAGGACTCCTCGACGGCTCCGTCGGCGGAGAGCGGGTCGATCAGGAGTGAGCGCAGGCGGCGGTCGCCGTGCGGCTCGGGGCCGACCGCCCAGAGCCGGGATCCCCCGCCGCCGGCTTCGAGCAGGGCCGGCCGGGGGGAGGAGAGCTCGAGGCCGTGCGCCCGCCGGCTGGTGCGCACCGGCAGCGGCGCCGAGCCCGCTGGCGCCAGGCCGCCGCCGTCCGCGGGCGCGAACCAGCGGAGCCGGCCGACGGCCGGGGACGGCAAGCGCGGGAGGTCGAGGTCGAGAAGGGACCGCGCCGCGGCGAGATCGACCTCCGGATCGGCGAGGATCAGGAGTGGCGGCCGGGGGGCGGCCGGATCGCCGAGCGACCAGACCCGGCCCGGGGCGCCGGCGAGGAGCTCGGGTTCGCCGTCGCCGCCGAGGTCGGCGAGGGCGATCGCGTCGGCCTCCGGAGGCAACCCCACGGGGGCTTCGCTGAGCGCACCGGCGGGGTCGCCCGCGGCGGCGCGCGCCGGGTCGAGCAGCAGGAGGCGGGGCGGCGCGCCGGCAGCGGGACCCTCGGCGGTGGCGGTCCCGCCCCGTTCCTCCGCCGAGTTTCCAGCATCGCCGGAGTCGCCCGCGGCGGCCTCGTCCGCGAGGCCCACGAGCAGCCAGAGCCCGCGGCACCTCCCCCCGCCGCCGCAGGCGGGTACCAGGTCGAGGAGCCTCCCCGGCAGCTCGGCCTCGACCGTTACCGCGCGATCGTGCTCGTGGACCGTCACCGCCGGGAAGCCCCCGGCCGGCGCCGCCTCAGAACCGGGCGCGCTTGCGGCGGCATCCGGCGCCAGGGCCAGCAGAACGGCGAGGAGGCTCGCCGGGCACCGGATGCGGCTCACGGTGCGCCGCCTCCGGTGCCACGGCTGAGATAGAGGTCGAGCCGCACCGGGGAGGTGGCGGCGGGGTCGCCCCCCTGGGGCTGGACGATCGCCAGGTCGCTGCGGCCGTCGCCGTCGAGGTCGGTCACCCGGACCAGGCCGAGGTCCTTGGGCTCGGCGGCCAGCCGCAGGGTGACGTCCGGGCGCGGGGGGTAGCGGCACCCGGGCCGGCCGAGGTGGACGGTGACCGAGCGGCCGCGGCCGAGCTGGACGAAGTCGGCGCGGCCGTCGCCGTCGAAGTCGCCGCCGAGCTGCGGCAGCCGCCCGATCTCGAGGTCGTCGAGCCGGAGGCGGAACTTCCCCGACAGGTCGAGCCCCTCGACCGGCGCGAAGCCGCCGTCCGGCCGCTGGCACCAGACGTGGAAGTCGAGACCGATGCTGATGCTGCGGGTGGCGAGTATGCGCATCGCCTGGAGCACCGAGAAGTCGAGCGTCAGGGTCACCAGGTCGCTGCGGCCGTCGCCATCGAGGTCGCGGAAGCCGCCGGGCAGGCGGATGCCGTCCTCGCCCTCGTCGCCGCCCTCGGCGTAGCCGACGGCGCGGAAGCTCTGGTAGGGCGCCGGCGTCATCGCCAACGCCGGGCCGGAGCGGTGCAGCCGCCACCGGAACGGCGGCATCTTGGCCTCGCGGATCTCGGTGCGCACGCCGGCGTCGTCCTCGCCGAGGTCCTCCGCACGTGCGTACTCGGCGACGCCGTCGCCGTCGAGGTCGCCGAAGTAGACGATCTCGGGGGCCCCGCCATCGCCGTCGCGCGCCGCCGGCGCGGCGGACAGCTCGATCGCGGGCGCGAAGCGGCCGCCGCCGCGGTTGGCCGCCACCCAGAACCGCTTCCACCCCTTCCGGTGGTCGATGGTGACCAGGTCCGGCCGGCCGTCGCCGTCGACGTCCTCGACCTTCGGCAGCGGGTAGTGGCGAACCAGCCGCTCCTGCCGCTCGGTGGCGTCGGCCGGCAGCTCGACCCGCGACGCCGGCCCGGCGCCGAGCCCGTCCTCACCCCCCAGGTAGACCGCCAGGCCGTCGTCCGCCGGCAGCAGCAGATCGGACCGGCCGTCGCCGTCGAGGTCGTGGACCAGGTCGAGCTCGCCGATCAGCGCCCCCGAGCCGGCGAACACCGGCGGATCGGCGATCGCCGGCTCGAGCCGGACTGCGGGAACGGACTCGGACCCGCCCCCGATCAGCCGCACCGCCGACACCCCGTCATCGGTCAACGCCAGCAGCGGCATCCCGGGCGGCCCAGCCAGCAGCGCCAGCACCTCCGTGCCGAGCGGCAGCGGCGGCCCGAACGGTTCCCAGCCCCCTCCAGGCCGTCCCCGAAACGCCCACAGCTCGCGCCGGTCGAACAGCGCCGGCACCACCGTCATCACCTCGACCAGCCCGTCGACCTCGTCCATCTCCGAGGCCTCGGTGATCCCGATCTCCTCCCACCGGGTATAGGCGACCGCGACCGCCAGATCCCGAACGCCGTCGCCGTCCAGATCGACGGGCACGATCGCCGCCGGAGCCCCGGGAAGCTCGAGCGGGTGGTAATGGAGCGCGATCGAGTCCGCGGCGGACGCGCCGCCCACGCCCGCTGCAACGACGACCGACCCGAGGACCGCAATCAGCGCGGTCCGGGCGGCACGAGCGCTCTCGCACACCGCAGACAAAGACATTTTCAGGTGAGAAACGACACCGCCAGCCCGATGTTACGCACGAAGCGAGGAGGGCGGGTCCGTGGGTCTCCCTCCCAGGGACGCCAGACCGCGCGCTCGACGGATCGCCTCGGAAGAGCAACGGCGGGAGTGCGCACGGGCTGACGAGGCGCCGGCCGACCGCCACCCGCACCCGAAAAGCCGGCGCCGTGCCGTGGGAGGGAGACCCACGGACCGGCTCGGCGGCGGCTCAGGCGATGAACCGGTCGGCCGGCCGCAGCTCGGCGATGCGCCGCACCAGCGCCTCGACCTCCGCGCAGCCCGCGACGCGGTAGCGCGCGTGGCTAGGGCGGTCGGGAGGGCCGACGAGGACCGTGACCGCGGAGCCCGCGGCCAGCTCCGCGAAGGCGTCCTCGTCGGTCGTGTCGTCCCCGATGTAGAGCACCGCGCCGCCGGGGGCGACCTTGTCGCGCAGCCGCGTCACCGCCGTCCCCTTGTCGATGCCCTCGGGCAGGACCTCCACCACCTCCTTGCCCTCGATCACCCGCAGACCGCGGCAGCCGGCGGCGGCGCCGGCGAAGACTCGGGCGGCGGCCCGCCCCGGCTCGCGCGGGGCGGAGCGGGTGTGGAACGCGATGGCGATGCCCTTCTCCTCGAGCCGCGCGCCCGGCAGGCAGCGCTCGAAGCGGCGGCCGAGCCGGCGTAGCGCGGCCAGCGAGACCGCGCCGCCGTTCTCGTGCCCGGCGTCCTCGACCAGGGTCTTCTCGGAACCGGCCGGGTCGACCAGCGCCAGGCCGTGACAGCCGACCAGCCACAGGCCCGCCGGCAAGCGCTCGCGCAGCTCCTCGACCCCGCGGCCGCTGACCACCGCGACCGCGGTCGCCGCGCGGGTGGCGAGGTCGCGGAGCGCGTCGGCGACGCTCTCGGGGGTGACGACCTCCTCGGGGCGCTCGCGGATCGGGGTCAGGGTGCCGTCGTAGTCGAAGCAGGCGAGCAGCGGGGCGGGGACCGCCAGGCGCCGTTCGACCTCGTCCCAGTGCTCCCACAGCGGCGCCGGCGACCCGCCGTTCACGCCGCCCACGAGTCCACCCCCTCGGCAATCGCCGCCAGGACCGACTCCATCCACCGGCGTTCGTCGTTGCCGAACACCTGCTCGCGGGCGGCGCGTATCCGCCGCGCCTGCTCGTCGGGCTCCATGGTCAGGGCGCGGTGGAGCGCCTCGGCGACCTCGTGCACGGCGAACGGGTTGACCACCAGCGCCCCGGCGCAGAGGTGCTCGGCGGCGCCGGCGAACTCGGAGAGCACCAGCACGCCGTCCTCGTTCGGCCGGCAGGCGCAGAACTCGAGGGCGACCAGGTTCATGCCATCGCGCAGCGGCGTCACCAGGGCGACGTCGGCGGCGAGGTAGTGGGCGACCAGCTCGGCGCGCGGCAGCGCGTCGTTGCTGTAGCGGATCGGCTGCCACTCGGCGTCACCGTGGCGGCCGTTGATGCGGCCGATCAGCTCGTCGATCCGGCTCTTGATCTCCCGGTACTCGCGCACCCGGCTGCGGCTGGGCACCGCGACCTGGACGAAGGTGACCCGCCGCCGGTGCTCGGGGTGCGCCTCGAACAGCGCGTCGATCGCGTGCAGGCGCGCCGGGATGCCCTTCGAGTAGTCGAGCCGGTCGACCCCGAAGATCAGCTTGCCGCCCTGGAGGTGCTCGCGGATCTCCTCGCTGCGGGCGGCGATCGCGGGCTCGCCGGCAAGCTCGGCGAAGGCCTCGACGTCGATGCCGATCGGGAAGGCGCCGGCGCGCACCGTCCGGCCCTGCCAGCGGATGGTGCGTCCGGCGGGGTCGACCTCGGCGCCGAGCAGGTCGCGGCAGCAGGCGACGAAGTGATCGGCGTGGGAGGGGCTGTGGAAGCCGACCAGGTCGGCGCCGAGCAGCCCGGTGAGCAGCTCGCGGCGCCAGGGGAAGATCTGGAACAGCTCCCGGGCCGGGAACGGGATGTGGAGGAAGAACGCGATCGGCGAGCGGACGCCGCGCTCACGCACCAGCTCGGGCAGCAGGCAGAAGTGGTAGTCGTGGATCCACACCAGGTCGTCGTCGCCGGCCTCGGCGACCACGGCGTCGGCGAAGCGCCGGTTGATCTCGACGTACTCCCGCCACTGCTCCTGGTCGAAATGGCAGCGGTCGACGAAGTAGTGGCAGAGCGGCCACAGCGCATTGTTGGCCATGCCGTCGTAATAGCGCTCGACCTCGGCGCGCAACAACGGCACGCGGCGCAGGGTGAAGCGCGGCGGCTCGCCGGGCACCTTCTCGCGCGAGCCTTCGCCGTTCTCGCTGTTCGGCTCCCAGGCGATCCAGGTGCCGTGGCAGCGCCGCATCACCGGGTCGAGCGCAGTGACCAGGCCGCCGGTGGTGCGCTGCCAGACGGTGTCGCCGTCGACCTCGACCCGGCGGTAGGGCTCGCGGTTGCTGACCACCACCAGGCGGCGTTTCGCGAGCAGGTCTTCGGCGGCGCGGCGGCCGGAGGGTTCGTTCGACCGCTCGGCATGCGAGGCGGCGGGGGGGATGGCGGCGGAGTCGATTGCGGGGTCGATCGTGGTGTCCGGCGGCGCTTCGGCAACGGTGGGGGTCGACATCTCGATGGTCATGCTCCGAGTGGGTTGCTTCGAGTTCCTGGTTGGCCAGCGAGTACAGTTCGGTGCCTGTCGATCGCAAGTCATGTGCCAGCTCGTCCGCGCAGGTCGGCGAACGGCGCGCCCACCCGCTCGCCATCGGCGTTACGGCTGGGCTAGGCGAAACCGCCGGTCCGGGTTGTAGCTCTTACCGGGGGTTGTAGGAATCCCGTCCCGCCGCCCACCGCTGGTCTCGATGGAGGCGCTGCTCGCCGGCGACGAGCGTCACGCGCGCGATCTAGCGGCGCTCGCCACGGAACCGGGTTGCGAGGATCGGCGAGTCGCCGAGATAGCGTCGTGAGACCATGGAGCGGTCGACGACGGAGAGGGCAGTCGGCGAGGAACGCTTACTCTTCGATGTCGAGGTAGGCCCGGGGGTGGGGCTCGGTCACGGCGGGCGATCATCCCGGCCACCGCCCGGAGAGCCGACCGAGGCGGGGGAGTCGCGAAGACGAGAGAGCAGAGAAGCGTGGACGAACTCGCGGCGAGCCCGCGGCCGCCGTTGCTGGTCGGCGACGTCGGCGGCACCAACGTGCGGCTGGCGGTGGCGGCCGGCGCCGAGCTGTGCCATCGCCGCTCGTTCACCGGACCGCACGACGCGGCGGCGCTCGAGACCGCGGTGCAGGAGTACCTCGACGGCCTCGTCCCGGCGGATCGCCCGGGCGCCGGCGTGCTGGCGGTCGCCGGCCCGGTGGTCGGCGACACGGTACGCCTGACCAACCGCGACTGGGAGTTCTCCGTCGCCCGCCTCGGCCGCCGGCTCGGCGTCGGCCTGCGGGTGGTCAACGACCTCGCGGCGGTCGCCGCCGGGGCGGTGACCGCGGACCGCCGGGTCGAGCAGATCAAGCCCGGCACCCCGGCGGAGCGCGCGCCGCGCGCCTTCCTCGGCGTCGGCACCGGCCTCGGCGTCTCGCTCGCCGTCCGCTGCGGCGACCGCTGGCACGTCGTGCCGACCGAAGGCGGCCACCGCGACCTCGCGGCGTCCGATCCGGACGAGTGGCGGCTGATCGAAGCGCTGGCCCGGCGGCACGGCCACGTCTCGGTCGAGCTGGTCCTCTCCGGCCCCGGGCTGCTCGTGCTGTACCGCGCCCTCGGCGAGATCCGGGGCCTGCCGGTGCCCGCGGCCGAGTCGCACGAGATCGACGAGCTGGCGCGCGCCGGCGACCCCCTCGCCCGCTGCACCTTCCATCGGTTCTCCGCCTGGCTCGGCGCCGTCTCCGGCGACCTGGTCCTGACCGCCGGCGCCCGCGGCGGGCTCGACCTCTGCGGCGGCGTCCTGCCTCGCCTCGGCGACCTCTTCGACCGCGAAGACTTCGCCCGCCGCTTCTGCGCCAAGGGCCGCTTCCGCGACTACCTCGAAGCGGTCCCGGTCGGCCTGGTCACCCGCTCGGAGACCGCGCTGCTCGGCTGCCGGGAGCTGGCGGCAGGGACGGTGACCTCGGGCTGAGCCGGCCCGCGCGCCGGGACAGCATGCGGAGGCGGAGAAGCGACGGCCACTCGCCGAACGCGGTCCCGGTAGGCTCGTCGTCAACAGACTCGAAGCGTGGCGCCCGTGCAGCGCGCGTGGCATCATCCTCCGAGACTGACCTGGACCGAGACGGACGTGGAATCGCCGCGACGGCGATCGGGGGAGCGCCATGGATCGAGCGGTCGCACCGGCCGAGCGTCGATGAGGTCCCCGGCGCTGCTCCTCTGCGCGGCCGGAGTCTCCGCCTGCACGCCGGCCCAGCCCTCCGCGACGACCGTGGGCGAGCCGGTGCTCCTCGAGGAAGGCGACTGCCCGGGCACCGGCGCCGCGACGATCCGGGTCGCGGATCGCGACCGGCTGCTCCCCTTCGACGAGCTGAGGCAGATCCGCGAGGAGGCCGAGCGCTACCTGGCCGAGGAGGAGCCGGAGCTGGAACCGTCGGGAATCGGGCCCGGTCCGGTGTTCATCGACTGTTACGGACTGTCCGCATGGGGGCGTGGATCCTCGAGTCCGCCCCTCGAGGGCGATTTCGCCGAATCTGTACCACAAACACACGGTGGACGCGGGGTGGCCCGGAGGCCGTCTCGCACAACTAGCTTGGCTTGACTGGGCTTACCGCTGGTGCCGGAGGCGGGATTCGAACCCGCACGGGTGTGACCCCGGGGGATTTTGAGTCCCCTGCGTCTGCCGTTTCGCCACTCCGGCGGGGACCGGCGCGGGCGCCGGGAGGGTGATCCTACCAGCGGCGAGGGACGGAGCGGCCGCGGCGGCGGGGTCGGGGATGGCACCGACCTTGCCGGCGCCCGGCCCGGCGCGTTGACAGAAGCGCCTGGCTGGTGTATAGTCCAGTCCTCAAGTGTAAGTCCCACAAGGACTTACCGAGAACGTCTCCATGCTCTGAGCGAGTCTCGACACTCTTGACGAGCTGCCGGGTCGAGGCCGCGAGGGAGCTTCCAGACATCGACGGGTGCGGTCGGCGGCGTCGGGGCCGGTCGGCCCGGTCTCATCCATGCCGGAACAGGGAGCCGAGGGAACGTGGAATTCAAGCCGGGACAGAAGGTCGTCTACCCCAACCACGGGGTCGGGGTGGTCGAGAAGATCGAGGACACGCAGATCGACAGCACGGAGCAGATGTTCTACTTCCTGCGCCTGCTGTCGAACAACTCGAAGGTCATGGTGCCGGCCGACAACCTCGAGCTGGTGGGCCTGCGCCCGCTGTGCGACGAGGACGAGATCGACCACCTCCTGGAGATCCTCGAGGACGGCAACATCGACACCTACAAGGACTGGAAGGGGCGCTACAAGCAAAACCTCGACAAGATGAAGACCGGGAGCCTGACGGAGGTCGCCGAGGTGCTCAAGAACCTCCGCCTGGTCAGCCAGCGCAAGAGCCTCTCGTTCCGCGAGAAGAAGATGTACGAACGGGCCAAGTACTTCATCGTCAGCGAGCTGGCGCACGTCAAGGACATCAGCGAGCGGCGCGCCGAGGAGCTGGTCGAGGACGCCCTGACCTTGAGCCTGGAGAAGCTCGCCCGGGCCAAGAAGGCGAGCTGAGGCCGCGCCGGCCGCCTCCATCGCGACCTGCGTCATGAGTCAGTCTCCGGACCGCGCCCGCGCGGCGCAACACCTCTCCGCGGCCCGCCGTGCCGGCGGCGGTCCCGTGGCCGGCTGGGGCCGCGGAGTGGCGTTCGGCGCCGCCGCGCTGGCCCTCGCCGTCCTCGCCCCGACGCCGGCGGCCGCGCAGCGCGACGCCTTCTCGGCCCACGCCGAGGTGACGCGGGCGCTGCTGCGCCAGGACCTCGCCGACTACCGCACCGCCCGCCAGGAGGAGGGGGTGGCGCGCGAGGCGCTCGACGAGGCGCTGGCCGCCTACGACCAGGCGGTCCTGCCCGCCCGGCCGGGGCTCGCGGAGGTCGAGGAGGCGGCCGCCGCGGTGACCGCCGCCGCCGCCCGGCTCGATCTGGCGGCCGCCGAGAGCGGGCGCCTGAGGGAGAACGTCGCCGAGCGGCTGCGCACCCTGGCGGTTCTCGGCGGGCGCGCGGGAGCCGAGGCTGCCGCCGTCCCCGCGGGGGCGATCGACCTCACCGGCCGCTGGCGGGTGGCGGTGGCGCCGGGCGGTCTGCTCGGCACCTTCAGGCTCGATCAGGACGGCGCGGTGCTCGACGGCACCTACACGCTTACCGACGGCAGCGGCGGCTCGCTGCGCGGCGCGGTCACCGGCCGGCGGGTGCGCCTCGAGCGCGTCGACCGAACGACCGGCTTCGACAGCATCTGGGAGGGTGAGGTCGATCCCGCCCGGCGCCGGATCGACGGCACCTGGACCCCGACCATCCTCTCGAGCGGCGGCCCGGGCGGCGGCACCTGGGCGGCGGTGCCGGCCGAGTCGCCGGCCGCGGAGGGCCTCCGGCCCGCCGAGCCGGCAGGCGGCGAGGGGCTGGAGGAAACCCTCGAGGACGAGCCGGAGGAGCCGGAGGAAACGGGGGAGCCGGACGAACCCGGGGAGGAGGGCGAGGTCGGTGCGTCGGCCGGCGCAGGACCCGCCGAGGAGGAGGCGACCCGATGAGCAGGCTCCGCGATCACGCCCTGTCCGGCCTCGCCGGCGTTTTGGTCGGCTTCGTCGCCGCCTACTTCCTGTTCGAATCGGTCGCCGAGCGCCAGCCGCAGCGGCGCGCCTTCCACGCCGACGGCGAGGCGGCGGCCGCGCCGGCCCCCGGCGGCGGTCCCGCGGCCGGCGGACCCGGAAGCGGCGGCGCGGTGCGGGCGCCGTTCATGGAGCGGGTGGGCGAGCTGGAGCGCGAGATCGCCGCCGCTCCCGACGACCCGGCGCCGCGGCTCCGCCTCGCCGCGCTCTACTTCGACGCCGGCCTGTGGCCGCAGGCGGAGCAGACCTACGGCCGCTATCTCGAGGCGCGGCCGGACGATCCGGACGCGATGATCGACCTCGGAGTCGCCCTCTACCAGCAGGGCCGCTTCGATGACGCGCTGGCGCGCTTCCGCCGGGCGCGCGAGATCGCCCCGGACCACTTCCAGGCGCGGTTCAACGAGGCCTTGGTGCTCGCCTTCGGCCTGCGCCGCTTCGACGAGGCCGAGGCGCTGGTCGAGGAGCTGCGCCGCCTGCGCCCCGGCGACCCGGAGGTCGAGCGCCTCGCCGCCGGCATCGCCGAGGGCAAGGGCGCGGCCTGAGCCGGCGCCCGACCCCGATGCCGCCCGCCGCCGGCGCGAGCGAGCCCGCGGATGCCTCGGCGAGCGCCGACCCCGACCGCGAGCCGCCCGTCCGCGACACGTCGGCCGATCCCCGCCTCTTCCCCGAGCCCGATCCCGATCCCGCTCCGCTGCTCGCCGACGTCGCCGTTCCGCTGCCGCTCGCCGATCCGCTCTGCTATCGGGTCCCCGCCTCTTTCGCCGGGCTCGCCGTGCCCGGCGTGCGCGCCCGGGTGCGGGTCGCGGCGCGCCGGCTGGTCGGCGTGGTGGTGCGGGTGCACCGCGAGCCGCCGGCCGGCGTGCGGCTGCGCGATCTCGACCAGATCCTCGACCGCGAGCCGGTGCTGCCCGAAGACCTCCTCGAGCTGGCCCGCTTCACGGCCGACTACTACCTGGCGCCGCTCGGCGAGGTGGTGCGCTCGATGCTCCCCGCCGAGCTGCCGCCCTGGGGCGACCGGCGGGTGCGCCTGACCGACGGCGGCGCGGTCGCCCCGCCACGCGACGAGGCCGAAGCGGCGGTGGTCGGAGTACTGGCCGAGGTCGGCCGGCTGTCGGTTGCGGCGCTCCAGGAGCGCACCGGGCTCGCCGGCCTCGGAGCCACCCTCGACGCCATGCGCGAGGCCGGACGGGTGGTGATCGAGGAGCGCCGGCCGTCCGGCGGCGCCCGCTACCTGACCGCGGTCGAGCTGCCCGCAGGCGATCTCGAACGGCAGCTCGCCGCCTGCGGCCGCTCGCCCAAGGCGCGGGAGGTGGTCGAACACCTTGCCGAACTCGGCCGCCCGGAGACGGCGGCGGAGGTCGCCGCGGCGGCCGGCTGCTCGCCGGCGGTGGTCCGGCGGCTGGTCCGGCTCGGCGTCCTGCGCAGCTTCACCCAGGTCGAGCGCCTCGACCTCGGCCGCCACCTGCTCAGCCGCGGCGCGGCGGGGGAGGAGGCGGCGATCCGGCTGCGGCCCGACCAGGAGGAGGCGACGCGCGAGCTGGTCGGTGCGGTCGAGGCCGGCCGCTACGCCGCCTACCTGCTCGGCGGGGTCACCGGCTCGGGCAAGACCGAGGTCTACCTGCGCGCCGCCGAGGCGGCGCTCGCGGCGGGCCGGACGGCGCTGCTGCTGGTTCCCGAGATCGCCCTGGTCCCGGCGCTGGCGCGGGCGGTCGAGCGACGCTTCGGGGCGCGCGCGGCGATCCTCCACTCCGGCCTCGGCAGCGCCGAGCGCCACCAGGAGTGGGAGCGGCTGCGCCGGGGCGAGGCGCGGATCGCGGTCGGGCCGCGCTCGGCGCTGTTCGCGCCGGTCGAGAGGCTCGGGCTCGTGGTGGTCGACGAGGAGCAGGACCCGGCCTACAAGCAGGACACCGCGGTGCCGCGCTACCACGGCCGCGACCTGGCGCTGGTGCGCGCCCGCCGCGCCGGCGCCGCCGCGGTGCTGGTTTCGGCGACGCCGAGCCTCGAGAGCCGCTGGAACGCCGAGCGCGGCAAGCTCGGCAGGCTCGAGCTGACCGGCCGGGTGGGCGGCGGCGCGCTGCCCGAGGGGATCCTGGTCGACCTGCGCCGCGAGGGACGCGAGCCGGGGGTGGCACGGCGGCCGGGGGAGGCGCCGTTCTCGCCGCGGCTGCGCGAGGAGCTGGAGCGCTCGTTCGCCGCCGGCGAGCAGGTGATCCTGCTGCGCAACCGCCGCGGCTACGCGCCGATGCTCCTCTGCCGCGCCTGCGGCGAGGACTTCCGCTGCGAGCAGTGCGGCCTGCCGCGCACTCTCCACCGGCGCGAGAAGACGCTCCTCTGCCACTACTGCGGCACCACGGTCGACGCCCCGCTCCACTGCCCGGTGTGCGCCGCCGAGGCGCTCGAGCCGATCGGCGCCGGCACCGAGCGGGTGGAGGAGGAGTTCGCGGCGCTCTTTCCCGGCGTCCCGGCCGGGGTGCTCGACCGCGACGTCGTGCGCCGGCCCGGCGGCCCGGCGGCGGTGCTCGAGCGCTTCGCCCGCGGCGAGCTGCGGGTGCTGATCGGCACGCAGATGGTGTCGAAGGGCCACCACTTCCCGGCGGTCGGGCTGGCGGCGGTGCTCAACGCCGACTCCTACCTCGGCTTTCCCGACTTCCGCGCCGTCGAGCGGACCTACACGCTGCTGGTCCAGCTCGCCGGCCGCGCCGGCCGCGGCGAGCGCCCCGGGCGGGTGGTGATCCAGACCCACCACCCCGACCACTACGCGATCCGCGCCGCCCTCGGCCACGACGACGCCGCCTTCGCCGCCGAGGAGCTGCGCTTCCGCCGCGTCTTCCACTACCCGCCGTTCACCCGCATGGTCCAGCTCCTGGTGCTCGACGGCGACCGCCGCCGCGCCGAGGCGGCGATCCACGACCTCGACGAGGCCCTCCGCCGCCAGCCGCTGGCCGCCGGCGTCCGCTTCTCCGGCCCGGCGCCGGCGCCGCTCGAGCGCATCCGCGACCGCTGGCGCTTCCAGCTCCTGCTGCGCGGTCCCCACCAGCGCCGGCTCCACGACCTCCTGCGCGCCGCCCTCCCGCAGCAGCCCCCGTACGACCTCACCGTCGACGTCGATCCCCAGCAGCTCCTCTGATCGACCTCTCTGATAACGTGCTCGCCCCATGCCCGCCGCCCCCGCCGCGTTCGAGGAGCCCCTGGTCGAGCTGCGCCGCCGCATCGAGGAGCTGGAGGCGCTGCCGGACGGCAGCGGCGACCGCGAGCTGGAGAGGTTGCGCGCCGCGCTGCGCCGGCGGACCGCCGAGGTCTACCGCGGCCTCGACCGCTGGCAGAAGACGCAGGTCGCGCGCCACCCCGAGCGCCCCTACGCCCTCGACTACGTCGAGCGCCTGACCACCGACTGGGTCGAGCTGCACGGCGACCGCGGCTACGCCGACGACCCGGCGATCGTCGCCGGCTTCGCCACCTTCCGCGGCCGCTCGGTGGCGCTGATCGGGCACCAGAAGGGGCGCGGCACCCGCGAGCGCATCCGCCGCAACTTCGGCCAGCCGCGGCCGGAGGGCTACCGCAAGGCGCTGCGGGTGATGAAGCTGGCCGAGAAGTTCGGGCGCCCGGTGGTGACCCTGATCGACACCGCCGGCGCCTATCCCGGCCTCGGCGCCGAGGAGCGCGGCCAGGCCGAGGCGATCGCCCGCAACCTGATCGAGATGGCGGTACTCGAGGTCCCGATCGTGGTCACCATCACCGGCGAGGGGGGGAGCGGCGGCGCCCTGGCGCTCGGGGTCGGCGACCGGGTGCAGATGCTCGAGTACGCCACCTACTCGGTGATCTCGCCCGAGGGCTGCGCCGCGATCCTGTGGAAGGACCAGGACAAGAAGGCCGAGGCCGCCGAGGCGCTCAAGCTCACCGCCCCCGACCTGCTCGAGCTGGAGGTGGTCGACGCGGTGATCCCCGAGCCGCTGGGCGGCGCCCACACCGATCCCGCGGAGGCCTGCCGGCGGGTCGGCGACGCGATCGCCGCGGCGCTCGACGAGCTGGAGGGCGTGCCGGTCGACGAGCTGCTCGAGGAGCGCTACCTCAAGTTCCGGCGCCTCGGCGCGTTCGAGGAGTAGGGCCGGGCTCGGGGCTGTGACTGAATCGGTTGCGACCACGGCTGTCGCGAGCGAGCCCGCGCTGTGGGTGGCCGCCCCGGTGCCGCCGGCGGCCGCGCGGCTCGAGCGCGAAGGCCTGCCCGGCTGGCTGGCGGCGCTGCTCGCGCGACGGGGCGTCGAGGACCGCGAGGGCGCCGATCGCTTCCTGACGCCGGCCGCCGACCAGCTCCACGACCCCTACCTGCTGACCGGCCTGCGCGAGGCGGTCGAGCGGCTGGCCGCCGCCCGCGAACGCGGCGAGCGGGTGGCCGTGGTCGGCGACTACGACGTCGACGGGGTGACCTCGACGGCGCTGCTGGTCGCGGTCTTTCGCGCCTGCGGCATCGAGGCGGAGGAGATCCTGCCGCACCGGCTGCGCGAGGGCTACGGCTTCCAGCCGCTCCATGTCGACCGCGCGCGCGAGCTGGGCTGCGCGGTGGTCGTGACCGCCGACTGCGGCGTCTCCTCGGCGGAGGCGGTGACCGCGGCGGCGGCCGCCGGCATCGACGTCATCGTCACCGACCACCACCTCCCGGGGGCCTCGACCCCGACCGGGGCGATCCTGGTCAACCCGCGCCAGGAGGGGTGCGGCTACCCGTTTCCCGACCTCGCCGGCGTCGGCCTGGCGCTCAAGCTGGCGCTGGCGGTGGCCGAGCGCTGCGGCCGCCGGGCGCCGCTCGCCCAGCTCCTGCGCATCGCCTGCCTGGGCACGATCGCCGACCTGGTGCCGCTGACCGGCGAGAACCGGGTGATCGCCGCGCTCGGGCTGGCGGCGCTCGGCGAGACCCGCTCGCCGGGGCTGCGGGCGCTGTTCCGGTGCGCCGGCGTGCAGCCGCCGCTGACCGCCGCCGACGTCGGCTTCCGCCTCGGCCCGCGGATCAACGCCGCCGGCCGGCTCGACGACGCTGCCCGCGCCCTCGAGCTCCTGCTCGCCCGCGACCCGGCGCGCGCCGAGCGCCTGGCCGAGGACCTCGACGGCTGGAACCGGGCGCGCCGCGAGGAGGAGGAGCGGGTGGTCGAGGAGGCGCGCGCGGCGCTCGCGGAGCGCTCGCCGCTGCCGCCGATCGCGATCGCCTGGCGCGAGGGCTGGCACCCGGGGGTGGTCGGCATCGCCGCCGGCCGGATCGCCCGCGAGCTGAACCGCCCGGCGCTGCTGCTGGCGCCCGCGGGCGGGGTCGCCAGCGGTTCCGGGCGCAGCATCCCGGGCATCGCGCTGCACGCCTTCCTCGAGCGCTGGGCCGGCGAGCTGGAGCGCTTCGGCGGCCACGCCCAGGCGATCGGGCTGGCGGTGGCGCTCGACCGCTTGCCGCGCCTCGCCGCGGCCTGGGAGGAGGCGGCGGCGGAGTGGCCGGCCGAGCTGCTCGTCCGCCGCCACGAGTACGAGCTGGAGCTGACCCCGGTCGGCGTCGACCGCCGGCTGATGGCGGGCCTGGCGCGGCTCGAGCCGACCGGCCAGGGCAACCCCCAGCCGCTGGCGCGGGTCGGGCCGATGAAGCTGCTCTTCGCGCCTCGCCGCTTCGGCCGCGACCACCTCTCGGCGGTCGCCCAGGGCGACGACGGCGGCCGGCTGGCGCTGGTCGGCTGGCGCTGGGGCGAGCGCGCGGACCGGCTCGCCGGCCGCTTCGAGGCCCTTGGCCACCTCGAGCACGACCGCTACCGAGGCGCCCCCGTCCTCCGCCTCCTCGACACCCGCCCCGCGTAAGCTCCCATCCGACCGTACAATACGGCGATGCCTACGCGCCGCCGGCCGCCGATCGCCGGCCTCCGCCGCCTGCTCCTCCTCCTCCTGGTGGTCGGACTGGTCGTGGTCGCGGTGGTGTTCGCCGTGCGCCGGCGGGGCGAGCCCGCGGCGGTCGACTCCGGCGACTCGGGGCCGCGGCCGGAGGGCGAGATCACCCTCATCGGCGAGGGCTTCGAGTTCACGCAGAGCGAGGAGGACCGGCCGGTCTTCCGGATCCGCGGCGAGTCGGTGCGTGTGCGGCGGGGGAGCGTGGTGCTGCTCGAGGACGTCGGGGTGACGATCTGGGACGAGGAGGGCACGCCCTACCACGTCGAGGCCGCCGAGGCGAGCTACGACCGCGACACCCGCGACGCCACCCTCGAAGGCTCGCTGCGGCTGATGGGACCCGACGGCATGGTGCTCACCGCCGACGGCCTCGAGGTGACCAACCGCGGGCAGCGGATCGAGACCGCGGGACCGGCAGAGCTGCTCTACGGCGGCCTCTACCGCCTCACCGCCGACAGCTTCATCGCCCGCCTCCATCTCTCCCAGTACGCGCTCGCCGGCCGCGCCCAGGTCGACCGGCTCGCAGGCCCCGAACCGGCGAGCCTGCGCTCCGGCTCGATGAACTACCGGCGCGACGAAACGCTGATGCGCGCCGAGACCAAGGTCCGACTGGAGCGCGGCGCCGACCTGCTGACCACCGACCGGCTCAACGTCCACCTCACCGCCGACGAGCGCCGGGTGGTGATGATCCACGCCCGCGGCGCGGTCGAAGGGCGGATGCGGCTCGGCGAGCGCTCCGCGGCGACCGCCGGCGACCGCGACGCGGGCGCGGCCGGTGCGGCCCCCGCGGCCGACGAGATCGACCGCACCCCGGCGCTGACGCGGCTGCGCGGCGACTCGCTGATCGTCCACTTCGACGACGCCGGCGATCCCGAGCGCGCCGAGCTGCAGAGCGCCGCCGGGGTGCCGGCGGTCCTCATCTCCGAGGGCGCCGGCGGCGTCGACCAGACCCTGACCGCGGCGCGGATCGAGACCCGCCGGCTCCCCGGCGGCGGCCAGGAGCTGGCGGCAAGCGGCGCGCCGGCGCTGACCGAGACCCGGCACGGCGCCCCGGCCGGCGAACCGCCGCTACGGACGGTGACCACGCGCCTGTTGACCGCGACCCTCGACGCCGAGGGCGACGCCGAAACCATCGTCGCCGAGGGCGGGGTCGACTACCGCGCCGCCGACCTGACGGCTCGCGGCGAGCGGATGACCTACCGCGCGGCCGACGCGGCGGTCGAGTTGACCGGCGACCCGGTGCACGCGGTTTCCGAGCGCGGTGAGCTGCTCGCCCCGCGCGTCGTCTACGAGGAGAGCGGCCTGCTGCGCGCCGAGGGCGGGGTGCGGGCGACCCTCGCCGCGGGCGCGGCCGCCGGTCTCGAGGGCTCGCCGCTGGGCTCCGGCGAGGGACCGGTGCGCATCGAGTCGCAGACCGCCTTCTGGCGCGACCAGCCGCCGGCGACCCTGTTCCGCGGCGAGGTCCGCGCCTGGCGCGGCGACAGTCTGCTGCTCGCCGCCGAGCTGCGCGGCGACCGCGAGGACGGCGTCGAGCTGCTGACTGCCGGCGGCGGGGTCAAGACGGTGTGGACCGGCACCACCGGCGGCGACAAGCCCGGGGAGCCGGTCGAGGTGAGCGCCCAAACCATGGTCTACCGCCGGCCCGCGGGCTCCGAGCGCGGCACCGTGGTCTACAGTGGCGACGTGGAGAGCGAGCAGGGCGAGCGCACTCTCGCGTGCGCCGAGCTGGAGATCGAGCTGGACGACCACGGCCGCGCCGAGCGGATGACCTGCACCGGCGCGGTGCGGCTGGAGGATCGCGCCACCGACAACGTCGCCGCCGGCGAGCGCGCGGTCTACGACCTCGCGGCGCGCGCGATCGAGATTACCGGCGACCCGGTGAAACTGACCAAGGGCGACGGCGGCGCCGTCGAGGGACGGCGCGTGCTCTACGAGGTGGACGCCGGCCGCGCGCGGGTGCTCTCGGGCGGCGCCGGGCAGACGCCCCCCGAGGACGCCGGGGGCGGGCCGGCACCGGAGGATGCCGGGACCGAGCCGCCGCCAGCGGCGACGCCGGGGAGCGGCGGATGAGCGAGAAGAAGGGGGCGCTGTATACCCGCGGCCTGCGCAAGGTCTACCGCGGCCGGGCGGTGGTCGACGACGTCTCGATCGAGGTCGAGCCGGGCGAGATCGTCGGCCTGCTCGGCCCCAACGGCGCCGGCAAGACCACCGTCTTCTACATGGTCGTCGGGGTGACCCCGCCCGACGACGGCCAGGTCTTCCTCGGCGAGGAGGACATCACCGAGCTGCCGATGTACCTGCGCGCCCAGCGCGGCATCAGCTACCTGCCGCAGGAGCCGTCGATCTTCCGCAAGATGAGCGTCGAGGACAACCTGCGCGCGATCTTCGAGACGCTCGACCTCGCGCACGCCGAGCAGGAGCGGCGGGTCGAGCAGCTCATCACCGAGTTCGGCCTGGCCAAGGTGCGCAAGAGCCCGGGCTACGCGCTCTCGGGCGGCGAACGCCGGCGGGTCGAGATCGCCCGCGCGCTGGTGATCGACCCCTGGTATATCCTTCTCGACGAGCCCTTCGCGGGCATCGACCCGATCGCGGTGCTCGACATCCAGGGCATCATCCGGCACCTCAAGGCGGCCGGGATCGGGATGCTGATTACCGACCATAACGTACGGGAAACATTGAAAATAACCGACCGCGCCTATATCATCAACGAAGGTCAGATCCTGCGCGCCGGGGCACCGGACGAGCTGTCCGGCGACCCCCAGGTGCGGCGGATCTACCTGGGCGAGGACTTCCGGCTCTGAGCCGGAACCGCCCGCCGAGCAACACCGCAGGCAGGACCCCGCACGATGGCCCTCGAGCAGAAGCTGTCGCTCAGACTGGCTCAAAAGCTGGTGATGACGCCGTCGCTGCAGCAGGCGATCAAGCTGCTGCAGATGACCCGGATGGAACTCGAGACCCTGGTCTCCCAGGAGCTGGCGGAGAACCCGGTGCTCGAGGAGGGCACCGAGGTCCGCGAGGAGGCCGACGAGAAAGAGGCGGCCGACAAGGAGAAGGAGAAGGAGAAGGAGAAGGCGACCGAGGCCGAGACCAACGGCGACGAGCTGAACCACGACGAGTCGATCGACAACATCGACCTCGACGCCTACTTCGGCGAGTACTGGGAGTCGTCCGGGTATCCCTCGATGCGCGAGCACCGCGACAACGACTTCCGCCCCGAGAACAACCTCACCGTCGAGCCCGACCTCTACGACCACCTGCTCTGGCAGCTCCACATGACCGAGGTGCCGGCGCGGCTGCGCGCGATCGCCGAGGCGATCATCGGCAACCTCGACCCCGAGGGCTTCCTGGTCGCGACCGAGGAGGAGATCTGCGCCCTCGGCACCGACGACGAGAGCTGCACCGGCTTCGCGCCCGAGGAGGTCGCCCGCGCGCTCGCCCTGGTCCGCAGCTTCGACCCGCCCGGAGTGGCCTGGTCCGACCTGCGCTCGAGCCTGATCGCCCAACTCGAGGCGCTCGACGACGCCGGCGAGCAGGAAGAGGACGTCGAACCGCCGGTCAACGGCGAGGAGCCGGCGCCGAGGATCGCTGAGCGCACCCGCGAGCTGGCGCGGGCGATGCTCACCGACCACTGGGAGCTGTTCCTGCGCCGCCAGTTCCCGGTGATCGGCAAGCGGCTCGGGTGCGAGCTGGCCGAGCTGGAGCCGGCGGTCGACCTCATCCGGACGCTCGAGACCCGACCCGGGCGCAAGTTCGGCAGCGAGCGGGCGCAGTACATCGAGCCCGACGTCCACGTCTACCGGGTGAGCGACGAGTACGTGATTCAGCTCAACGACGACGGGCTGCCGCGACTGCGGGTCAGCCGCGCCTACCGCCGCATGCTCCAGCAGCTCCGCCACGACCAGAGCCAGGCCGACGCCAAGCAGTACATCAAGGAGAAGATGCGCTCGGCGGTGTGGCTGATCAAGAGCCTCGACCAGCGCCAGCGCACGATCTACAAGGTGGCGCGCTCGATCGTCGACCAGCAGCGGGGGTTCCTCGACCACGGCATCGAGCAGCTCCGGCCGATGGTGCTGCGCGACGTCGCCGAGGACATCGAGATGCACGAGTCGACGGTCAGCCGGGTGGTGTCGAACAAGTACATCCACACCCCGCGCGGCGTGTTTCCGATGAAGTTCTTCTTCCACAGCGGCATCGACCGCGAGTACGGGGAGAACATCTCGTCGCTGACCGTCAAGAGGAAGATCGAACAGATGATCGCCACCGAAGACCCGAAGCGGCCGCTGTCCGACAGCGAGCTGATGCGGGTGCTCAACCGCGAGGGTATCCAGATCGCCCGCCGCACGGTCGCCAAGTACCGAGACGAGCTGAACATCCCCTCGTCCACCGACCGCAAGAAGATCTTCTAGCGGGCTGCGGACTTCGGACCAACCTTCGAGAGGGAGGCGCATGAACATCGACTACATCGGGCGCAACTACGAGATCGACGACCGGGTGCGCGCCTATACCGAGACCAAGCTCGGGAAGCTCGCCAAGTTCCTCCAGGAGCCGGTCGAGATCCGGGTCACCCTGGAAACCGAGAAGCACCGCCAGATCGCCGAGGTCCACGTCCACCACCGCCTCGGCGTGCTGCAGGCGACCGAGGAGACCGGCGACATGTACGACGCGATCAACATGGCGGTCGACAAGGTGGAGAAGCAGGCCCGGCGCTCGACCCGCAAACTGATCGACCGGCGCCGGCGCGCCGGCCGCACCAACGGCCGCCAGCAGCACTGGCCGCTGGCGGTGGTCGAGCGCGCGAGCGTCGGCGCCGGCGGACCGCCGCGGGTGATCCGCAACACCCGGCTGCAGATCAAGCCGATGTCGATCGAGGAGGCGGCGCTGCAGCTCGACGGCGCGAAGAACGACTTCGTGGTCTTCCGCGACGCCACCAGCGACCGCATCAGCGTCCTCTACAAGCGCAAGGACGACAACTACGGGCTGATCGCGCCCGACTTCTAGGACTCCCGACCACCTGGAGACCTCCGCCCGGACCCGAACCTCCGGGTCGACGACTTCCCATGGGACTCGCTTCCCTCATCGGACCCGATCTGATCTTCCCGTACCTGGGAGGGTCCGACCGTCCCACCGTGCTGCGCGACCTCGCCGAGCGGGTCGCCGCCGCCGGCCGGGTCGACGACGCCGACCGGCTCTACGGCAAGCTGTGGGAGCGCGAGCAGCTCGGCTCGACCGGCATCGGCTCCGGGGTCGCGGTGCCGCACTGCAAGATGAAGGGGATCGACCGGCCGGTGATGGCGGTCGGGGTGACCCCGAAGGCGATCGACTTCGGCGCCGTCGACGGCAAGCCGGTGGCGGTGTTCTTCCTGGTCGTCTCGCCCGAGGACGAGCCCGCCGAGCACCTCCGCGCGCTCGCCGAGATCTCGCGCTGGGCGCGCGCCGACCGCCACGTCGAGCGGCTGCGCAAGGCCGACGGCGCCGACGCCATCTTCGAGCTGCTGCGCCGGGAGGGCGGATGACTGCGTTCGAGCCCGCCGCCGGACGCGGCTGGGTCGAGGTCCGCGAGCTGCGCGGCGACGAGCTGAGCGAGCTCGAGCTGAGCGTGCTTTCCGGCGACACCCACCTCGACAACCGGATCGTCCACCCGCGGGTCCAGAAGCCGGGCCTCGCCTTCGCCGGCTACTACGAGTACATCAAACCGGGGCGGGTGCAGATCATCGGCGAGAGCGAGACCGAGTACTTGAAGACCCTCGACCGGCCGACCCGGCACGAGCGTTTCGACCGCATCACCGAGCTGGACGTGCCGGTCTTCGTGATCACCAAGGGGATCGCGCCGCTGCCCGGCTTCCTCAGCCGCTGCCGCGACCGCGAGGTGCCGGTGCTCTCGTCGCCGGCGCTGTCATCGCGGGTGATCAAGGAGATCTCGTGGTTTCTCGAGGAGCGGCTGGTGCCGACCACCCGTATCCACGGCGTGCTGATGGAGGTCTTCGGCCTCGGCGTGCTGCTGATCGGCGAGAGCGGGGTGGGCAAGAGCGAGTCGGCGCTCGACCTGATCACCCGCGGCCACAGCCTGGTCGCCGACGACCGGGTGACGGTCAAGCGCTACCCCTCGGGCGAGCTGATCGGCACCTGCGAGGAGCCGCTGCGCTACCACATGGAGCTGCGCGGCATCGGCATCATCAACGTCCAGGACCTGTTCGGCCTGGCCGCGGTGCGCGAACGCAAGCCGATCGACCTGGTGGTCGAACTGGAGCACTGGCGCGAGGGGCAGCCCTACGACCGGCTGGGGCTCGACGAGACGCTCTTCGAGATCCTCGACACCCCGGTGCCCTACATCCGGATGCCGGTGGCGCTCGGACGGAACGTGTCGATCCTGGTCGAGATCGCGGCCAGAAACCACATGCTCAAGCTCCGGGGCTACGACTCTGCGCGCGAGCTGGCGCGCACCATCGAGCGCGAGATCGAGCGCAACCGCCGCCGCAGCGTGCTCGCCCGCGCCGGCACCGAGGGCGCACCGGGCGGCGGCGACCGCGGCCCCGGCGGTGAGCGCTGAGGCCGCGATGGGCGCCCGACTGGTCCTGATCACCGGGCTCTCGGGCTCCGGCAAGTCCTCGGTCGCCAAGGCGTTCGAGGACCTCGGCTACTACACCGTCGACAACCTGCCGCTGCCGCTGCTCGCCCGCTTCGTCGCCGAGCCGCTCGAGCTGGTGCCCGGCCACCGGCGGATCGCGGTGGTCGCCGACGTCCGTGCGCCCGGCTTCGGCGACCAGTTCCCGGCGCTGGTGCGCGGCATCGACCGCACCCTGGTCGAGCCGACCCTGCTCTTCCTCGAGGCCTCCGACGAGGTCCTGGTGCGCCGCTTCAGCGAGACCCGACGACCCCACCCGCTCGCCGACGACGAGCCGCTGATCGAGGCGATCCGCCGCGAGCGCGAGTTGCTCGCCGACCTGCGCGGCTCCGCCGACCTGGTGTTCGACACCTCGGAGTGGTCGATCCACGAGATCCGCAGCGAGGTCTATCGCGGCTTCGCCGGCCGCGAGGGCGCGCCGTCGATGGCGGTGTCGCTGGTCAGCTTCGGCTTCAAGCACGGCATCCCCTACGGCACCGACCTGTTGTTCGACGTCCGCTTCCTGCCCAACCCCCAGTGGGTGCCGGAGCTGCGCGAGCACACCGGCCAGGAGGAGCCGGTGCGCCGCTACCTCGCCGAGCAGCCGGACTTCGCCGAGCTGGTGACCCGGCTGACCGACCTGCTGCTCTACCTGCTGCCGCGCTACCGCCAGGAGAACCGCAGCTACGTCTCGGTGGCGATCGGCTGCACCGGCGGCCGCCACCGATCGGTGACCGTCGCCGAGGCGCTCGGCGAGCGGCTGGAGGAGGCGGGGTGGTCGTCGCGAGTGATTCATCGCGACGTCGCGCGTTGAGGAAACCCTTCAAAGCTCGCTTAGGCGAGTGGTATAGTCGTCCCGACGATTCGACCGCAGCGCCGGACGGGCAGTGCCGGGGCCGGAGTGCCGTGCTCCCCGTCGGTCCGGCGGTTCGCGTCGCGGGGGGACAGGAGGGGAGAGAGATGGGGGCCAGCGTGGCGGAGACGGCGCAGCCGCGGGAGGATCTCGTGGAGCGCGGGATGGCGGAGCTTCAGGCACGGCGCGAGGAGGCCCGCCGGCACGGCTGGTACGGGTGCCCGGTCGGCTGCCTGCTGCTCGACCTCGCCGGGTACCTGGCGCTGGCCCTCGGCGGGGCGATGTGCTTCGCCGTCCTGGCGCGCCCGAAGCGCATCGAGCCCAGCCTCGAGGCGTTTCGACTGCCGCCGTTGGGCACGGGAGGAACCGCCGGTTGAGCGCCCGCGCGCGCCCCGGACGGACCGCAATGCCGAGAGAGGAGTGTCACCAATGCTGACGCCGCAATTCCAGCACGACCGCATGGCCCGCTATCTCCAGGATCCGCTCAGCCGGCGGATGTTCGACGAGATCCGCGCCGCCGGCCCCGTGCGCTCGGTCCAGGTCGACATCACCCATCGCTGCAACATCCGCTGCCAGGGCTGCTACTTCTTCGCCGAGGGCATGGACCAGCACGAGGCGCCCAAGGACGAGGAGACCTTCGACGCCTTCATCGAGGCCGAGAAGGCGCGCGGCACCAACTACGTCACCGTGGTCGGCGGCGAGCCGAGCATGATGCTCGGGCGGCTGAAGAAGATCTACGACAACTTCTGGATGGTGGTGGTCACCAACGGCATCCGGAAGATCCCCTACGAGGGCTTCGAGAACCTCGCGATCGCGGTCTCGGTGTGGGGCGACCACGATACCGACAAGCGGCTGCGCGGCAGCGGCAAGATCGACGTCTTCGCCCGCGGCCTGGCCAACTACAAGGACGACCGCCGCGCCGCCTGGTACTACACGACCACGCCGGGCAACGCCCACGAGATCGAGAGCGTGGTCACCCAGTGCATCGAGAACGGCAACTTCGTCGGCTTCAACTTCTACGGCGACATCGCCAACCTCGGCGGCGACGTCGACCACCGGCGCGGCTTCGGCAAGGTCTGCGAGGGACTCGACCGGATGATCGAGCGCTACCCGCACCGGATCCTCTCGTCGTCGTACCTCGCCCACACCGTGGCCACCGGCAAGCTGTTCGAGAACGAGTGGGGCTTCGACGTCTGCTGCACCCTCAGCGGCGACAAGGAGAAGAACCGCCAGCGCATGGCCAACGGCAAGGCGTCCAACCCGCACTTCCGGGTCTACAATCCGGACCTCGAGACCACCAGGGTGTGTTGCCGCAGCGAGAAGTACGACTGCGAGAACTGCTACGACACCTGGGCGCACATGGCCTGGATCATGGCCAACCTCGAGCCGCACCTGGGCTCGGAGAGCGACTTCGTCAACTGGCTGTCGACGATGTACATGTTCTACCTCGCCAACCGCATCATCGACTTCGAGCACGGCGCCGAGATGCTGCCGGCGATCCACCAGCGCCTGGCCGAGTGGCGGCGGCGCGGCGCCTGGGGCCTGATGCCGGCGCCCGCGAACCCCGAGGAGATCGCCCAGCTCGTCTACGAGAGCCTGTAAGCGCCGGCCTGCGGTACCCTGTCGAGCACCAGACCGCGATGGCACGCCACGAGTTCACCGCCGGCGCGACGACCTTCTGCGAGGTCCTCGAGCGCCGGGCGACCGAGCAGCCCGAGCGCCGCGCCTTCACCTACCTCGCCGACGGCGAGCGCGAGGAGCTGACCCTCAGCTACGCCGAGATCGACGCCCGGGCGCGCGCGGTCGCCGCCCGTCTCGAGGAGTTGGGCGCCACCGGCCAGCGGGTGCTGCTGCTCTATCCGCCGGGCCTCGACTACGCCGCCGCGGTCTTCGGCTGCCTCTATGCCGGCGCGGTCGCGGTGCTGGTCTTCCCGCCCCACCTCAACCGTCCGACGCCGCGGCTTGCGCGGATCGTCGAGGACGCCGAGCCTGCGGTCGCCCTGACCACCGCGGCGGTGCTCGGCAACCTCGAGCGCCGGCTGGTCCACTCGCCCCAGCTCGAGGCGCTGCGCTGGCTGGCCACCGACGGGCTCGGCGCCGCGGGCGGGGCGGGGTGGCGGCGTCCGGACGTCGCCGCCGACGCCATGGCCTTCCTGCAGTACACCTCGGGCTCGACCGGCGAGCCCAAGGGGGTGATGCTCGACCACGGAAACCTCCTCGACAACCTCGAGCTGATCCGCACCGGCTTCGCGGTCGACCCCGAGGCCGACCACGGGGTGATCTGGCTGCCGATGTACCACGACATGGGCCTGCTCGGAGGCCTGCTCGCGCCGGTCCACGTCGGCATCCCGGTGACCCTGATGTCGCCGGCGGCGTTCCTCCAGCGGCCGGCGCGCTGGCTCGAGGTGATGAGCCGCCACCGGGGTACGATCAGCGGCGGCCCGGACTTCGCCTACCGCCTGTGCGCCGACAAGGTCACCGAGGAGCAGCGCGAGAGCCTCGACTTGAGCCCCTGGCGGGTCGCCTTCTGCGGCGCCGAGCGGATCCACGCCGAGACCCTCGACCGCTTTGGCGACGCCTTCGGCCCCTGCGGCTTCCGCCGCGAGG
>Ga0302046_10000966_pt1 | contig 27397 bp, 14 predicted proteins | sample RVTome_11_FD_200261 | JGI IMG/M metagenome (GOLD analysis project Ga0302046, IMG submission 200261) | Soil microbial communities from uranium-contaminated site in the Upper Colorado River Basin, Wyoming, United States - RVT147D111 (version 2) ... | reverse complement strand
GCTGGTGGGCGATCGGAGCCGCCGTCTATGCGGGGGCGGTAATCCTGAACCTCTGGCCGGTGTTCGCCCAGCGCTTCCCGCGCGATCTCGACCGGCGCTGGCGTGCGGCCCATGGACCGCTCGCCTACGATCAGACGCTTCTCGGCCCGGATGGGACGGCGGGCACCGGCCGCTACGTCGCCTTCAACGTGCGCATGGCGGGGCCCCCGTGGCCGGTAGTCGGGGTACGTGACGAGCCCCTACCCGGCTGCGTCATCGAGGCGTACCCGCATCCGCTCGCGTGGCCGGGCTACCAGTACGAGGGGTACACCGAAGCGGGACGCGCCGCGGTGCGTGCGCAACCCTACCTGATGGCCCTCGTCGAGCAGCAACCAACGGCACCGTGTGCCGCACGGACGAGGTAACGAGCAGGTCGATCCATCACCGGCCGGCGTCGGGCTACCCATGCAGGGGGCAAGGGGTGATCGCCCTGCCCGCATCCGCGTGAAGGCGCGGGGAGAGGATCTGCCGGTCCAAGGCGTCACCACGCTCGCGGCACCGCTGCGCGTTCAGCTCCTGAGCGACGCCGGCCCCTGCTGGGAGGCGCGCTACAGCGAGCCCTTCGATAACGCGGCGCCGGGGCGGCTGCGGGACCGGTCGGACTGAGCAGGCGTCCGCCGCCGTCGCCTGCGGACCGCGCCCGCCACGCGCAGCGCACGTTCGCGCTACCGTCCGATGCCGCTCCGAGGCGCGAGCGACGGCGGCCGGCCGGCGAGAAGCTCCGCCGCCCTGGGGGTCGCGATCCGGAGCATCTCGTCGACCCGCAACGTGTGCTGGCGCACGACGCACTCGGCGTAGCCCGCGTGCGACGACGGGCTCGTGGCGAGCGCCCCGCAGACCTGACCGAGCGCACCGAGGTTGGCCCCCGCGGGGTCGAGGAGCGTCTCGATGGGGAGATCCGCGGTGGCGCACCTCCGCTGGATGCCGTCGTAGAGCCGGACGGTCTCCGCGCCGATCCTGGCGTACTCCCGGTCGCACCGGCGATCGGCGGCAGCCACGCAGGCGAGATCGCCCGGCTTCGTCTGGACGCACGTGAAGAGCGCGCCGGTACACGCCTCGAGAGCCTTCAGCCTTCTCGTCACGAACCGCCGGCCGGCCTTCTCGATCCCCTGCACGCACTTGACGACCGCCTTGCCGGCACCCTTCGGATCGCCGAGATCCCCGCCGCCGCTTCCGCGCTCGACGAGGCAGGTGTCGGAGGGAAGGTCCACCCCGGCGAGCTCGATCAGCTCGCCGGCCCGCGCCGCCTCGACCCCGAAGAGCTCCTCGGCAAGGCATGCCTGCCGCGCCCCGACGCACGCGGCGATGTCGGTGACCCTTGCGAGTGCTCCACACGCGTCCTCGAGACTCGCGTAGCCGAGTCCCTGCGGCGCACGGAGATCGTCGATCGTCAGCACCGGAACCTCGCACCGCTTCCGAATGGCGGAGGTGAGCATGTCGCGGTCCCGCGCGGTGCCAAGCTCCTTGCGACACCTCTCGCCGGCCTGCACCACGCACTGGTCGCGCGCCCCGGCGCCCTCCTTGGTCTGCACGCACTTGAAGACGCCGTCGGCGCACTTGGCAAGCCGCTGGAGCCGCTTGCCGGCGAGCCTGAGGCTCGCCTTGTGGATCGCCTGCTGGCACTTCCCGGCCGCCACTGCGGCCTCGCCCGTGAGACCCGGAATCGGCTCGCAGAGATCCGTGTCCTCGTTGCAGGTCATCGGTCCCACACATGGATCGCCCACGTGCAGGCTGCACGTACCGCCGATGCAGTGATCGACGCCGTTGCAGAACTGCCCGTCGCCGCACGAGGCTCCATCTGGCCGGCTTCGGATCTTGCATTGCCCGTCGGCGGGGTCGCAGACGTTCTCGGTGCACTGGTCGTCCACTGGCGGGCAGAACACCCCGGCGCACAGGGTGGCCGCTATGTTCCAGAAGCGCGTGCTCGTCGCGGTTGCGCGCACGTCGTCGTGTAGGATGGGCGAGTTGTCGATGGCGCGAAGCTCGAGGGCGTGGCCGGCGGCCGGGTCGACGAGGGTGTAGGAAGCGGTCCCACCGTTCACGATCTGCTGGGTCGCGACGAGCGCGCCGTCCAGGCGCCACTCGGCCGTCATCGCCGGCCCCGCTTGCGGGCCGAGGAGGACGGCGCTGAACGTCTGGCCCGACGGCGGCACGTCCACCACCCCGGGGGCGGGGCTCTCGCTGCCGGGCTCGACGTTGTCGATGCCTGCAGACGGCGTGCCCCAGCCGCCCTCGTACAGGCGCAGCACGAACGCCTCCGCCGCCACGTCGCAAAACGGCGTCCCGAGCGACCGCATGAGGCAGTCGAAGCCCTGGCGGTAGATGCCGGAGTCGAGATAGCGGGCGCCCTCCCAGAGGCCCGCGTCCGTGGAGCTCTGCAGAGGTCCGAGCGACGGAATCGGCGTCGACGGAGCGATCCACCGCTCCCACTTGACGTGCTCGCGCGCCGTCCGGTCGGTGATGTTGCGCTCGCAGGGCGGGCCGGAGACGTCGCTGCAGGTCGGGAAGCCGGGGTACGGCGTCGAGTACTCGTCGGCGAGCCCCGTGAAGCTGTGGCCGATCTCGTGCTGCGCCACCTCGACCGCGAACGGGTTGGTCGAAATCACCGAGAGCAAGCCGCCGCTCCCCCCGTACTCGAGATCGTTGACCAGAACGAGGATCTGGTCCCAGTCGGGGGCGGCGGCCGCCGCCTCCAGCACCTTGCCCGCATCGACGGTGACGAGCCGCTGGATGTTGAACGAGCAGTAGGTTCCGTCGAACGCGGTGTCGACCGACGCCGAGCCGGCGCCGCTCGCGTCGGCGTCCCCGCAGCAGCTCTGCACGCGGTCATACTGATTGCAGTTGGCCCGGTACGGCGGCTGGTCGGCGCCCGACTGCGCCGAGGCGATGAACAGCGTCGAGACGTTCACGTAGTTCCGGTACTCGTCGTACGGCGTGACGTCGAAGAAGCTGTCCGCGAGCGCGCTCGCGTCGCTCTGGAACTTGGACCGCTCCGCCAGGGTGTAGCCCTCGCCGAGGATCAGCAGATCGACACGGTTTCCTGGGTCGCCAGACGCGGCGCCGAGAGGCGACACCGCGCTCGGCGGCGGCGGAGGCGCCGCGGCCGCGCGCGCCAGGCTCGCGAGCGGAAGACTGGTGGCGACGGTGAGGGGACCCGACTCCAGCGTGAGCGTCCCGTCCGCCCGGTACGGCACGCGGACGACGAAGGTGCGCGGACCCGCCGGGAGCACGTGCCCGTCGATGTTCGACTCGCCGTCCTGCCAGGGTCCCTGGGCGTGGAACTCGCCGCGCAGCCACTTCGGCACGGCCACCGCGCTCCGGTACACGGAGCGCCCGGCCCCGTCGCGCAGGGTGACCGCGACCACGTCCGTCATGCGTCGGCTCGCGGTCGCGCGTGCGCTGATCTCGGCCGCCGAGAGGGAGCGCAACGGCGCGTCCAGGGTGACGACGGTGCTCGAAGCGATCGCCGCCGATCCGTCCGCGCCGACCTCCACCACCAGATAGTACGCGGGAATCGAGGCGGACTCGGCCGGCGCCGAGGCTGCCGCCAGGATCGAGGTGACCACCAACGCCCGTACGAGACCGCCGAAGCTGATCGCGCGCATGTCCCTGACCTCCCTCATCATCTGGCTCGGGCCAGCCGGTTGTAGGGTTGGCCGTCAGTTCGCCGACGTGGCCTTGAACCGTCCGTCTTGATTGACGCGCGGCGCGTCGAAGGTGGCTTCCCAGCAGATCGGGTCGTCGGATCGGTGTAGCTGCACCGTCAGCGGAAGGCTCGTGAGCGGGAGCGACGGCAGGCTCAGGCTCGCGCCCCTCGCCTTGACCTGGATCCTCGCCTTGCCGTCGATACCCGGCTTCAAGAGCATCTGAAGCACGCCGGTAGGCGTCAGATCCGGGTCCTTGTACTTGGCGCCGCGACTGAACGCCGGGTTGCCGAGCGGCTTCCAGCACGGCTTGCCGCGGCAAGCGCCGCCTGCCGGCGCGGCCGTCTCCGCGAGCAGACCCGCGTCTCCCGCACCGTAGACGCAGAGCCGGTAGCTCGTGCTGGCCAGAGGGTCGCCGAAGTCCTCGGGGGCAATGCTCGTCCCCTTCGACCACTTCCAGGCGAGCTGGTTCTTGGACGCGCTCGTTCCCGTCTTCATCTGCAGCCGTCCCTTGCCGGCGAGAAACGGCGTGCGGCAGCCGGGGGCGGGCGCGGGATCGCACGCGACGAAGCTCGTGTACCCCGTCACGCGCCCTTCGGGATCGAGGGTGAACCGATAGGTCACGCCATCGAACGTGATCTCGTCGATGAAGCCCTCGGCATTCCGTGCGATCGGGATGGTCTCCCGGGAGATGCTGCCGGCAACATCGATCTCGTAGAAGTACGTGACGTCGCCTCCCTGCGAGTAGACCTCGGCGAAGAACAGTGCCTGGTTGATCGGATCGGGTCGCCCCGCATCGAACCGCACCAGGCCAAGCTGCACCGTCTTGGCGCTGTCGACGAACCACTGGTTGGCGATCGAGGCGAAGAACTCCTGCGGGTTCTGCGTGAAATAGCCCGCTCCGATCATGCTCCGGAGGTAGTTGAGCGGCTCGTCGCCTGCGTCGGCGATGAGCTGCTGGTGGCGCGCGTGGAGCGTCGCGTCGGACGCGATCGTGTGGGCGTCGACCTGGTGATTCATCTCGTGCGCGATCACCACGGCCGTGTCGTTGGCGGCTCCCGGCGGCACCTCCGGCGGAAACTGGTTGTACGCAGCGTCGGAGGCGTAGATGTTGAAGGCCTGGGGCGCACCCTCGAGTCCGATCGGCATGGGTGGCTGGCCGAGGAAGTCCACCACGGAGATGCCCCGGAGGTCCGTGAGCCCGTCCGGCACGAGGGGCAGAAAGCTGTAGATGAAGTCGAGGTACTGCGGCTCGAGCCGATCGTCGTCGTAGAGGCCCACCCCGAGCTCCACGAGGACGTCGCGCCGGCGGCCGCTCATCTGGAGAGCGTCGGCGATCTGCGTGCGCACGACGGCCGTCGGCTCGAGGCAATCGAGCCAGGTGCGCAGCATGCGCTCGCGGAGCCAGGCGGCGGTCGGCACCGTGGCGGCGTCGAAGGGGCCGAGGCGTGCATAGAAAGCGGGCTCCTGTGCGGCGAGCGCGGCGAGGCCGTCGAAGACGGTGGCGCGGAGCGGGTGGCCGAGCGGCAGCTCGCGGCAGACGAGCGCGAGCGTCTGGTGGGCGCGCACGAAGGCGACCCGCTCCGTGGCGTCGCTCTCGAGCGTCGTCGCGAGCGCGCCTCCGTGGGTGGCATGCGCGGTGTCGATGGCGGCAGTCGCATCGCCCGGTCCGCCGATGAAGAGGTCGGGATGGAAGGTGTGGAAGACCGGGCTCCCGTCGAGGTTGTCGGTCGGGTCCCAGATCCCCGAGCGTGCCCACCGCACGCCGTAGGGCGCGGCAAGGAGGTGCATCGGAAAGTCCTCGTACGCCCCGGGATGATAGGCGTCCCACGACCAGCCGAGGCCGACCATGAGGAGCCCGTGGCCGTCGGCCACCCAGGCGCGGACCGCCTCGACCTCGGCGGGCTGGATCGTGCCCCACGCGTCGCCCACGAGCAGCACGTCGACGCCGGCGAGCGCCGCGGCGTCGAGCGGGCCGGCGACGGGCACGGCCGTGTAGCCGTGCGGCGCGAGCGCGGCGGCCCAGCCGTTGGGGCCGCCGTCCCGAAGCCATTCCCCGTGCCCCGTACTGTAGCCGATCCGCTTGCCGCCCGGGACGTCGAGCCACGCCGCCGCGTTCAACGCGAAGAGCCCATTGTCGCGAACGCCGGTCTCGACGAGGGTCCCGCCGTGCCCGAAGGCGAGCGCCCGCCCGAGGCCGTAGTCGCGGGCGACGACGAGCAGGTTCGGAAAGGTGGTGTCGTCGTCGCCGCCGACGACCGGCACCCACTCGTCCGCGACGGGGAAGATCGGCCCGACGGCGCCGACCGAGACGACCTCCGAGACGCCGGCGACGATGGGCGCGGGATCGGTGACGGCCCCGGCCGGCGCGACGCTCACCGCGAGCAGCAACCCGACGACGGCCGACGCGAATCGCCCTCCGCCACGCGGCCGCGGCCGCCAGCAGTGGCTGGGACAGCTCACGATACGCGCCGCCCTCACCGGCGAATGAGCGGGGATCGTCCACAGACCGATCGTGGCCCCTCCAAGCAGTCGTCCGTCTTCACTCATGGCTTGCCTCCACCTTGGTCGTCGATTCGTCACTTGGACCTGCTGTCAGCAGGCCGTGTGCCAAGGCGGTGAACACGAGAGTACGCGACGAAATGGCGCACCATGTGCGCCCGGCACGGATCAGTCGTTCATCCGTTCCGCCTGCCACGGTGGAACCGCGAACGAACGATCACACCCGGTCGAGCGCGTTGGATCGCTGCTCGAGCCGCTGTCGCCAGCTCCGGCGTTCTCGATTGACTCCCGGACGTCGATCGACCTAAGGGGAGACCTGGTGCGACATGCTGCTTGACGCACCCGTCCTCCGCCACTGGAGATCCTCGATCGCCACATCCATGGGCCCGATACCTCATCCAGCGACGCAACATCGGCTGTCCGTGCAGGTGCGCCTGGCGGTCGCGATGGCAGTCGCGGTGCTTCTGGGCTCCGCCGGCGCACCGACCGTCGGCCGCGCGGCATGCGACGTCATCCCCGGAGCCGCCACCGCGTTTCCCAGCGCGCGCGGGGCCAGCGATCGGCCGTTTGCGGGACCCGGCGATTTCGTCGAGCTGAGCGAGGCGCTGGAGTGCGGCGACGAAGGGGGGGATCTGGTCGCCGGAGCGGAGTATGTCGTGACCGTCGTCTTCAAGCCGCTCGACGGTACCCGAAACGCCGTAGTGCTGAGCGGCACCGATTGCGCCGGCCTCGCGTCGGAACTCCCCGCCTGTGTCGCAGAGCTCGGCGGCGGCTCGGTCACGTGCGTCGACGGCGATGTCGCAGCGGTGGTCGTCCGCGAGCGAAAGGGACGGCCAAGCGTGAGCTTTCGGTTCCCGGATACCGACGGGCTGCTGGACGACGTCGAGGACGGCCGCACGCTCGCCGGGCCGGCGGCGATCGGCGTCACCCCTCTCGGCACGCCACTGCCGTGCGCTCTGGCATCAGTGTCGTGCTCCGCCATCACCGGCACCGGCGTCTGCGTCGATCGTCTCTACGAGCCCGACGGCACATGCGGCAAGATCCCCGACGAGACGTTCCCGCATTTTACGGCGCTGCCACCACCGAACGTCTACGCCGACGTGTGCGACAGCCCGGCCCCGCCGTGCCGCGGCAGCGCGGCCGAGCTGCGGCTCACGACCGACGTCGACGGCAATCTCCTCGTCCCGATCGACTGGCGCGAGATCCTCGTCCGCCGCGACGACGTGCCGACGCCGCGTCTCGTCCGGGCGCGCGCCGACGTCGCGGCATTCGCGGACAGCGAGCAGGCGCTGCGGATCCCCGACGGACGCTTCGTCGGGTCGTACGCGAGCAACGGGACCAAGCTGCCGCCGGTGTTCGATCCGCAACTGGGGATGGGCACGACCGACGAGGGGACGGTGTTGTTCGGCACCGCCGACGCCCCGCGAACCGTGCTGCGCTTCGCGCGTTGCGGCACGACGGGCCCGTGTCGGAACGGCGCACAGCCGGCGTGCGAGGCCCAGACCTGCGTCGGCGGATCGAGAGCGACGGAGCCCTGCGCCGGACCGGAGGCGTGTCCGGGCGGCGAGTGCCGCGCCGGTCTCTTCGACTTCGCGACCCGCGCTCATCAGGGCGTCGGCCCGGTGCTGCTCGGCGGGGGGATCGAGGCGACGGCGTTGGACGCCGTGCCGCTCGACGGCATCACCCAGACCTCCGAGGTGAGCGCATTCTTCGTGACCGAGGCCATCACCGGCACGGATCGCAACCTCGACGGCGACGCCGACGACGATGTCGTCGTGCTGCAGGACCGCCGGTCCGGGGTGAGTCCGGGCCTCGCGATCGGGCAACAGTGCACGCTCCCCGCCGCGCCCACGGGTCGCGCCGCGGTTCGCGTCCGCGACGCGCCGTTCACGTACCCGGCGGTCGCGGCCGAGAACGGGATCGTCGCGTTCCTCGAGGCGGAGCCGGCCTCCGCACGCTGCGACCTGAACGGCGATGGTGACGTCTTCGACATGATGCTGCGCGTCTTCGACCGCGACGGCGAGGAGCTGACGAGCAAATTCGACCCGCCCCTCGCCATCGATGCCTCCCCGCTGGTGAGCGACCGTAGCCTCGTAGTGTCCAACGGCCGGGTATTCTTCCGCCGCGCGGAAGCGGACGCCGCGCGGCGCCTGACGACGCGCGTCAGCGCCGCCACCGACGGCGGCGACGCCGACGGCCCGAGCTTCTCGCCCGCCCTCTCGGACGACGGCACGGTGGTGGCGTTCCTGAGCGCCGCGTCGAATCTCGTCGACGCCCCGACCGGTGGGATCAACGTCTTCGCACACGACCGGACGACCGGCATCACCGAGCTGGTGAACGTCGAGTCCGACGGAGACCCCACGCGATCACCGTGCCGTGATGGATCACCGACGCTCTCCGCGGATGGACGGTTCGTCGCAGTCGCGACCGTGCGCCCCGCGGAGTTGGAGAGCCCCGGGGACCCACTGAGCTGCCGGGCGGGCTGCATTCCGGCTGCCTCTGCGTTGAGCGCGTGTTGCGGGGACGCGGAGTGCTGTTGCGACCACGAGATCCTGCTGCGTGACCGTGTCGCTCGGCGCACCGAACGCCTATCCGGCCTTCCGGCGCATGTCGCTCCGCTCCAGGCGACGTCGATGTCGGGCGACGGACGTTTCGTCGCATTCACGGCGGAGGCAGGCTCGCAGTGTAGGCACGCGTTCGTCTACGACCGCGCGACGGCACGCGCCGCCGACCTCCACCCGGACGCGTTCCCGCAGCTTTCTGCGGACGGCCGCTTCGTGCTCCTCGAGGACGTCCTGGTCGACCGCGCGAGCCACGCGTTGGTGGCGAACGTCCCGAAGGTCGTCCTCCCCGTTCAGGCTCTCGAGGCGCTGCCCTCCATCCTCTCGCGCGACGGCAGATTCGTGGCGTTCGATGCGGTCCCGCGCACAGGCAACTTCAACGGCGGCCTCGACCTCCTCGTCTTCGACCGCCTGCGCGACGTCACCGATCGGGTTGTCGTGAGCGAGCAGGCGTTGAAGCCATGGACAACCGGCGGCTTCCTGAAATGCTTCGGCGCGGCGCCCGAGAGAGCCATCTCCGGCGACGGTCGCATCGTCGCCTTCGATACCCGTGCGCGGGTCGGAGTCGTCGACAGCGATTCGGCGGTGGCAGGTGGACTGTTCGTGCACGATCGCCTGACGGGCTTCACGGCGAGGGCGGCGCTCGCCACCGACGGAGGCGCCCCGGACGAGGACGCCAGTCTCCCGCGCCTGTCCGCCGACGGACGCGTCATCGTGTACCAGAGCGCCGCCACGAATCTGGTTCCCGGCGACGACAACGGGATGACGGACGTCTTCGTACGCGGGTTCGATCTTCAGGACCCGTTGGACGACACCTTCCCGGACGGTGTCCTCGATGACGTCGTTCTCGAGGTGTTCGACGTCGTCGCGCGAACGCGCACGACGCTTTGCCCGGCCGGCCAGGTCGCCGTCCACGCCGGGCAGGCTGCGTTCCTCCGCCCCGAGGCGGCGGCCGGCACTGACCGATGCCCCGGGGGCGCGCTCAACGGCGACGGCGACCTGCTGGATATGGTGGTGCACTTCTGGGATGGGAGAGGCGCGCCGCAGAACCTCGGACGGGCGGCCACGCAGGTGGCGCTCTCGACTGCATGGATCGCCGCACTCGTGTCGGAGTCGGCGGACGGCGCCAACCGCTACAACGGCGACGACGACCGTGATGATCTCGTCGTGCACGTCTACCCGGTCGGGGGAGGCGGTTGGCGCAACCTCCGCCAGGCGGCGGACGCACTCGATCTGACGGGCTCGGTGGTGGTGTTCCTCACGCCCGAGCGCGACCAGGGGCGGGGGTCGCTCAACGCCGACGGCGACACGTCCGACCGCGTGCTGCAGATCTACCACGCCGCCGCGGACGAGATGCTCCTCAGCGCGCACACGAGCCCACGCGCCATGGCGGCCGAGGATTTCGTCCTCGGCGGAACGCCCGGCGCAGAGCTGGTGGCCTTTCGCACGTCTGAGTCCGCCGAAGGCTGCGACCTGAACTGCGACGGAGACATGGGCGCCGATGTGCTCCAGATCTACGACGTCGCGGCGCGCCGCCTGATCAACACGCGTCAGGCGGTGACCCCATGCCGTGCCGCGGCCTGCGATCCGCGCTTGCCCTACCACGTCGGGCGCGACAGCGTATCGTTCCTGACGTTCGAGGGCGACCAGGGAGGGATCGACTTGAACCACAACGGCAGCATCGATCTCGTTCGCCAGACGGTGCCGCTGCGATCCGCCCGCGCGCAGGCACTCGCCTCCGGGTGCTGTCCGACGGGCTCCCCGGTCGACGAGTCAGCGGGGCTCGCAACCGCCGCCGAGGGCGTCTGCAGCTCGACCGGCGAGATCTGCAGCGGCGCCGCCATCTGCGACGGAGGGCAGGGACGGTGCTTCGTTCCTCCGGGACGCTGCATCCGTGATACCGGGACAACGTGCGGAGGCGAGCAAATCGGCTCCAACGGCTGCGCGACCGCGGACGTGCCGAACGATTGTACGACACCGGATTGTTTCTGCGACGTCAGCTTTCGATGTATGCGGACCGAGAACCCGTGCATCTCGGACGCGGATTGCGCGCAAGGGGCGGTCTGTCGTGACGAGAGCCAACGCGTGCAGCGGCTCGTCGACGCGGTGCGCCCGCCCGCCGAGGGCGGCGCCGTGCTGGCGAGCGGCGGGAGGTGCGTCGAGCGCAGCGCCGGCTGCGACGCATGCGGGCCGCCCGCGATGTGCGTCGCGGGTGAGTGCACTCGCGAGCACGGCACGTGCACGACCGCCGCCGACTGTCCGAGCGGTGTCGTCTGCGACCGCACGAAGATCGTGGTCGTGGCGGTACACGACGCCGACGGAGACGAGGTCCCCGATGCGCAGGACAACTGCCCCCTCGTCGCCAACCCCACGCAGGAGGACACCAACGGCGACGGCGTCGGAGACGCGTGCGGAGCGGCATGCGGCGACGGCGTCGTCGATGGATGCGAGGAGTGTGACGACGGGAACGTCTTCGAGGGTGACGGCTGCTCGTCTCGTTGCACCCTGCCGTGCCCTCCGGAGCCCTCGACCTGCAAGACCGCGGGAGTGAAAGCACGCGCCAGGCTGTCGCTGCGCAACAGTGCACGCAACGACCAGGACCGGCTCCTGTGGGAGTGGCGTCGCGGTGCCGCCGCGACGAAGGCGGAGTTCGGCGACCCGATCGGGAGCGACGCGTACGATCTCTGCCTCTACGACGCGACCGGTCTGGTCGGCAGCTTCACGGCGCCTGCCGGCGGCTTCTGCGGAAGCCGAAGCTGCTGGCGCGGGAGCGCACGCGGATTCCGCTATCGGGATCGGGAGCGCACCCCGAACGGCATCGCCGGCATGCTCCTTCAGCACGGCAACACCGACGGCAAGTCGCAGATTCGCATCGAGGGTCGAGGCGCCCGGCTAGGCATGCCCCGGCTCGAGGCCCTCGCCCCGCCGGTTGTCGCGCAGCTTCGTAATCGCCGCGGCCCATGCTGGCAAACCGTCCACGTCCCGCCGTTCGCGCGATTCGACACCGGAGGCTTCGTCGACCGCGTCCAGTGAAGACTGGTGTCGGCGGTGGGGACCAGACCAGCGGGTTCGGAGCCACGCACCGTCGAGCAGATGCTATTAATAGTATCGAAGCGTCGGCGCGCCGCGCGCTACGGCGCCTCGACGATCTCGCCCGCGGGCGCCAACGTCCATGCGCCGTCGAACATCCCGATGAAGGGATTTACGTCCGTCCGTCCGGAGCCCGAGACTCTGGCGCCGTCGACGACGAGTCGCCCGCGGATGTTGAAGCCGAACACGCCCGGGAACCGCTGTTCTGCTGGGGGGACGGCCGGATCGTAGGGGAGGAGGCAGAGCAATCGGCCGCTCGGCGAGACGAGGCAGCGGCCCGGCTCGATCGTTCCGAGGAGGGCACCTGTCGCATCGAGATCCTGCGCGTCCTCGATCGAGCGTCCGATTCCATCGGTCGGGATCTCGAGAGCGAGCACGGCGAAGGAGCGACACCCACAACCGCTGAGGCTCGGCTCGAAATCAACGCGATACCGACCGCCGAAGCTCGGCGGCGTTCCCGTCACCGGCCGCTCCAGTGTGAACGTCAGATCGAACCGCACGAAGGAGTCGTCGGACCTGGGACGGAGCGATCCGACGATGCGCTGTATCTGCCCGAGCGTCGCCGCGGTCGCGCTCCCGACCACCTGAACGCCGATGTCGCCCGAGACGAAGGCGAGGCCCTCCAGGGCGACCGCGCCGTCGGCACCGAGGATCCCCTCCACGCCGACCGAGGTGGCGGCGTCGAGATCGAGGGCGAGCCGCACTTCACCGCCCGCGTCGCCCCAGACTTGCGCGACGAGAGTGTCCGCGTGGGTCGTCGCGGTACCGCTCGCGGCGACGACGTCGTAGACGCCGGTGAGACGCATCGGATCGAGGGGCGCGCCGTTCGGCGTCGACGAGTCGTCGCGACCGTCGCCGCACCCGGTGAGAGGGACGAGAGCGACGACGATCGCCAGAACCGCGAGAGCGCCAGCTCGTACCATGCTAGTCACCCACCGCGCTTGGTAGGACGGATGCAGAAAGCGCACCGCAGCTTGGCCCGGTCGCAGAATCGGGAGCGTACTGTAGATCGTGGCCGGGCGGCGGCTCGGGGTATCCGTGGTATGCGTGCTGTCGACAGAGATGGTTCGAGTAGCCGTGCACCCCGAGCACGGCAGTCGAGTCGCCATCTTCGACTCGGGAATAGCATCTGCCCTTGACGTTGCACGACGGCCCTCCCCGCTTCTTGTGACATCGCGATCCGTACCGCTCGAGACATTCCTCCTCGGAGAAGCCGAGAGCTACGCCTGTACAGAGGGGACGACAAGAACCATCGGGATGTGGTTGCGCGAAGGATCCCTCGCCCCAGCGTCCGCGGAGATCGTTGTGAATCCATTCGTCCAGATACCACGAGGCCTCGCTCAGGTTCTCGGCGTACTCCTCCTCGGCAAGATGCTCTCCTTCCGCGGGGATCTCGAGATTCGTGGTCATCGCACACCAGGGATCTGCCCCCTCCTCGTCGAAGCGAACCGCGAGGGTCACCTGGAGGTGGTGGGGTGCTCCTCGCCGGCTGCGGCGCAGCCTGATTCCCCGCCGAGGAAGCCCCTGACCTGGGCGCAGAGTAAGGACCTGACCGTGCCGGGCCGGTCCGCGCGCGTCGCGCTCGTCCCACTGATACTCCCACTTGGGATTTCTCGGCGACCGTGGATCCCAGATGCGAAGCCCGACCTTGCTCGCACTTCGCCCCGGCTCGCTAGTCAGGAACTGAAGATTGACCTCCTTGATCGAGATGGACCTCGCCGGATCGCTGCGTGGCCCCTCGTGGTCGTAGAACCACCATCCCCGCGTCCAGTTCGGCGAGCCTCTTGCGATTCGCGAGAAATCTTCTCTTACCAGCAGGTTATTGACGAGGATCGTGGAGGACAAGCCAACACCGATCGCCGGGATCGCCAGTCCCCCAGTCGCCGCCGCACCCCCTAGCGTCACCGCTGTCGAGATCGCGAACTCGACGAGAGGCCCCAGGAGCCCTGGAGGTGTGCCATGCGTCGTGGCTGCACAGCCGATGTGGTTCTTGAATCGCCCGTGTCGGGACGTGTCAATTCCACACGACCCGTCGCAGCCGTCGTCCGGATCGCTGTTGCCGTCGTCGCATTGCTCCGCGCCCTCGACCATACCGTCGCCGCACACTGAGTCGGCCACGCAGGGCGCATCGCCGAAACAGAGCCAATAGATCAGCTCCCGTTGCTCGGACCCGAAATAGTTCCAGATATGAAAGGTGAACCACTGGGCGACCCCGGTCGAGTTCTCGAACACCGTCTCGTCTGTCGCCTCTGACGTCTGAAAATCGAGGCCGCGACCGAGCAGACTGCCGTTCCCGATCCGTGCAGCGTTGCCGTCGTAGACGTCGACGTAGGCGACACTCGAGAGAAAGTGGGGACCATGACGCAGGACCATGCGCAGCGGGAGCTGCTTCCCGGGTTGCAGGAAGACTTTGTAGTAGTGCCCCGGGTCGATACCCCGCAGATTGCCCTTGGCCGTGGTGGGGATCGGGAGTGGGCGCGCCTCAGCGAGCGACTCGCCTGCATCGTTGTACAGAAGCCGGGGGGTGATCCATGCGTCGAAATCATACGAGAAGTCCCGCGTGCCTCCGTCGTACGGTCCAATGTCCACCTGGTACAGACGGCTTCCCTCGAAGGTACGCCCGAGCTTGAGGAACGTGGCGACGCTCTCTTCGGGAAGCGGCGGCCAGACGAAGAACGGATCGTCGCTCTGCAACACCTCGCCCGAGGCAGTCCGGAAGTACAGCGACCCAAGGGCGCCACCTCGATAGGCAGTCCGTCGCGTGAGCGCGATCTCCGCCTGCTCGCACGGAGCCAGATCCAGGATGATCGGGCTCGGCGGCGTTCCGGTCGAAATCGTGCCGGAAGCCGTGACCCGACGAGGGGCTGACGGGCAGGGAACCGTGTCGGCTCCCGCAAGCCGCTGAGAGCACGGCAGCAACGCAACGACCATCAAGCACGAAAAGCGAAGCGAACGCCGGAGCATGGACACGGACCCGGGTCGAGCGGTTTCTCGATGATTCACGATGCCTCCCTCAGACGGGTTCCTCACCGGCAGGTCAGCCTGCGGCCGACCCGGCAGTCGTCTGCGTGCCCCAAGCGCACGCGGGTGTCGTTGCGAATCGTCGCGGCTACCGGTCCGGCGAGCTCGTCCACCGCTCCGGGCGTTCGTAGGCTCAGCCGGAACGTGCCCGTGAGACCGTCGCGGCGCCACCGCACACGGAGCGTCGCGGTGCGATCGACACTCGTGCAGCGCAGGCTTCGCGGCTTCATGATGCACTCGCCGGGGGACCACGCTGCCGCCTGCGCGACCCCGCCGCCTGCGGTGATCTCGGCTTCGATCGCGCCGGCACCGAACGGAGGCGTCGCCGGCAGGATGCCGCTGACCCGCCCGCGCAGGGATCCCCGCGACGTCGAGAGCGCCACGCGGCGCAGCGCCAGCAGGCCGGTATCCGGGTCGCACGCGTCGCTGGTGCCGTCGCCGTCGGCGTCAGGGCCGTCACAGAGCACCGGCACCCAGATGGAGCCCGTGGCGTGAAGGCCCGAGCCGTCGGTCGCGCGCACCAGGATCCTGGTCGTTCCGACGTCGGCGCTCGTTGGCGTCCCCGACAACCGTCCGTCTGCGGCAACGGCGATCCAAGCGGACGGTCCGGCCAGCGAGAAGCTCGCAGGGTCGCCGGCGTTGCCGTCCTCGGTCCGATCGCCGAGTGCGAAGGAGTATGGCTCGAGCTCCATCGCCGGCGCCGCAAGCACTGGATTCGTGCGAAACCGAGGCGGGTATAGGGCCGCGGCGGGATCGTCCCAGATCACCCGCAGGTGATCGACGTCGAACTTCTGGGTATCCACGGGCGACAGCCGGACGCTGTTGTGACCCGCAGCGAGCGCAACGGGAATCTCGACGCTGACGGCCCAGGTATCCCATTCGGGGCCGCCCACCGGATTCAGCGAGGGCGGAAGCTGGAGTGTCGGCGCAGCGACGGCGCCGTTCACCTCGAGCTTCCCCGTCGCGTCCGACCCGCCGTTGGAGTAGCGGATGGCGAGCCGTGCCGTCGTCGCCGTCGCTGCGCCGACTGTCCACTGGACCGGGGCTCCGGGGGAGGCGGGAAGGACGTGTCGGAAGCCTCGCCCCGTGTAGGCCGCCGAGCGATCGTCGAAGGCATCGCCCGATTGATCGGCATCCTCGGCCTCGTACAGCGCGACCGGGTCGGCGGTCACCTCGACGACCACCCTGCCCTCCGCACTGCGGCCCACGGCATCGGCCACGACGTAGACGAACGTATCCACGCCAGGCATCGCGGGCGCCGTGTAGACGACCTCGTCCCGCCCACCGGGCCCGGTACCTACCGAGCGGACGATCGTCCCGCCGCGCGTCGACGTGGTATCGACGTCGGCAAGGGTCAGCGCGTCGCAGTTGGCATCGTGGTCGTTCGAGAGGACGTCGAGGACGACGCTCTTTCCCTGCTCGACGAGCGCCTCGTCGATGCGCCCGTAGGGATCGACGGCGACCGCGTGTGGACCGGAGTGATCCAGGCATGCGAGCCGGTCGCGGTAGGCGAGCATGACCGAGAGCTCATGCCCGGAGAGACGCGACAAGGCGTTGCCCGACATGATCGTCGGCCCCTCGAGCGCCCCACCCGAGTAGTGCCAGGCACCCCAGGAGTGGCCGAGCTCGTGTCGGAGGACCAGATCGAAGGTCAGATCGGCGCTCGACCCGGACGCCGCGTAGCGCCAGGGGGTGCAGGCGGCGGCGTGATAGGCCACGCCCGCGCCCTGAAAGGAGCTGCTGACGCCGCTGGCGATATCGTGCCCGCTATCCTGCTGGTTTCGATTCCACTCCTCGACGACTGCATACAGAAACGGCAGGGAATCCGTGATGCCGGCGTAGGGGTCGGTCGCCGGATTGGTCCGCACGATGATGCGGCCGATCTCGTACTCGAGGAGCGCGTCCCTGACGTACACGGCATTCATGGCGTTGACCGACTCCTCGGCCTTCGCGAGTGCCACCGCGACGCTCGAGCCGGCGGCGATGAAGTAGTCGGAGGCGAGATCGAGCCCGAGCTCCGCCCGCTCGACCCCGCACACCGGGCGCACGGGGAAGCCGCCCAACGACCGCGGCTGCGCTCGTGAGACGGATTCGCCCTGCGGTGCGACGAGGGGCTCCTCGCACGTCTCGGCGGCCGTCTCGGACAGGACGTCGGAGGCCGCAAAGACCACGTGCTCGTGGCGCCGCGCACGCGTACCGTCAGGTGCCGGCCGTGCGCTGGAGCGTGAGCTGCCGCGGCACGCCGTCGATCGTCACCGTGAGCCCGACGTGCTCCGACAGCTCCTCCGGCACGATGACGGACGTCGTCGAGAACTTCGCGGCGCCATACCGGCTGCGCACCGCCTCGGCCAATGAGTCGGCGGCGCGAGAGGACACCGCGATGCCGACGGTGAGGAGCAGAGCGGCAATGCTCGCAACTACACTTCGCTGCCCATTCATGGCCTACCTCCACGACTTCGTCGATGCGTCTCGTAACGATCGTTCGCACAGTGTCGTGATCGTCGGCTTGGAACCAACGAGCTGCCAACGGTCAGCATGCGGCGTGCCACGCAGGCGTGCATGCACCAGCGCGATGGCATCGGACATTGCACGCGTTGCGCTCGGATCAATCGTTCATGTCACTCCGACGCTGCCGCGCCGAAGTGCGGGAACTCCCGCCCGTGGCATCGAGAAACGACACCTGGTCAGCGATGTCGTAGAGCCAGGCGAAGTCGCGCCCCTAGTACATGAGGCGCAGCAGTAACATCCCACGCTGCGCGCCAGGTCACGGCGCAGCGAAGAGCTATTCCCCGCTATCAATAGTTGTTCCGCGCGATACTGACGCGGGCTCCTGTAGCCGAGGGCATGATGGGGTCGGCCCTCGTTGCACCAGTCGATCCACTGCCGCACGGCTTCCGCCACCGAGGTCTCCCCCTTAAGAATGCTGACGACCAGCGCCATCCGCCGCTTCGCCGTTCAACGCTGAATCTCATCGGGAACGTCATCCCCCGATATCCACACCGCACGACAGGCGTGAAGCCTGGTGTGAGTGGGTAGGGCTGACCGCTACGAAGTGAAAAGGTTCCCCGAACACGGCGCGTGCAAACACGGGCACACCCTCGATTGAAAGATTCGGGCCCGCTCTGCATGTTCCGCAGCCACCACTCGTGATGTCATCCTCGTCCTCGATGCGGAATGCAGCGCTCACGAGCTCACAGTGGTCCTGTCCGTGTCCGGCCGTGTCGGTAGCTGGCAAGTATGGACCCTCCTCGTCCCCTGAGAGGTAGATTCGGATGGTTTCGGAGGAACAGAGCACAACGCCTACCCAAAGACCCTGGGACTCGTCGAAACGAACGAGTTGCGACCCAGAGCACGATTGCTGGTCCAACGGGAATGAGAAGTCGGAATCGCGCCACGATTCAGCGCTCCCCGTCCCGGACCCGTCTCCACATCCGAGTACGGCAACTGCCATCAACAACGACAGCAGGCCAAGAATCAGCTTCTGCCGATTAATTCGCCACACGAGCCGTTCACGGCTAAGGACCCGGGCACTCGGAAGATCCGGATCACGCCAGTCACGAAGCGCTGGCCGTGCGAGCCAAGTCCGTCGTGCGAGCCCCAAGAGTCTCCGACTTAAGCATCGCCCGAGACCGAAGCCAACGGCGACGCTCCCGCTCGAGCTGCATGGTCGGTAGCGATACGTCCCAGTCGAGGGAAAGCGATCGCCTTCGAAAGTCACCTCTCCCGTATCCTTATCGATCACGCTTTGGTGGTCGATCGTATTCATAATGAACGCCACCCGGACCGCTAGCCCGCAAGCTGTACCGCTCATGCCGGCCTTCAGGTTCGTTGTGGTCTTCATGGGTCCTCCCTTCTGGCGCCTCGGCGCCCTTCGTTCGGTTGTTGCTGGTGGAAGCACTTGGCATGCCAACCTTGGGATCAGCGGAGTCGCAGGTTTTCCGCGCGAGTCTTCGTCGGATTCGTCGCGGGGTTGAAGACGTGCACGAACGCGCCGTCGAGCGTCGGGTCCGGAGCAGCCGCCAAGGAGGCGAGGGCGATCTCGACCGAGAACTGCGTGCCGCGAGCTCCCCGGTCGCGGAGGCGCAGCCTGCGGCCTGCGACCGGTACCCCGAACGTTACGCGAACGGAGGCCCCGCCAGGTCCCATCCCGAGGGTCGTGAACGACATGCCCGTGAACGACGATCGATCTCGCGGACCGAAATCCGACTGCGCCCGTAACGGCTCACGTGCTCCGCTCGATGCGTTCATGGTTCCCCCTCTCGCGCAGCGACGCGCGGCTCGATCGTTCGACATCGGTCGAGTGGTGGAGCGAATGCCGTGCCACGGTTTCGCGGCGCCGACTGACACCAGCGGCCCCATACCCCCGCCGGCACACCCCCCCGACCTGAAAGACCAGCAGCCGGGTGACGACGAGCTTACCTCCATACGCGGTATCTGCGGCTCCAGAGTCGGCGTGGGAACGATCGTTCACAGCGCGACCGCCGCTCGCCTGCACGCGGCCGCGTGTGCAGCCAGGGCCAGCCCACTTCCGGTACACCCTCGCGCCGACCGCAGTCCCTGCAGATGAGTGGCACGCAACCTGCTTCGTGCAACACCGCGCCCGCGAGGAAGCGACGGCAGGAAAGCCGCGAACGTCCGACGACAGAAGGAGGTACCATGGTGACGAAGCAGCGATGGAGCGCAGGCCGGTTGATCCTGATCGCGTGGTGCCTGGCTCTCATCATCGCCGGATGCGGCGACGGCGGGCGCGCTTCTTCCGAGACCCCGCGAGAAGGCGTCGTCGGGGATCTGCCCTGCGCGTTCTCCGCCTCCGCCACGTGGGCCTTCGAGGTGGCCGAAGGGCAGCAGGTCGAGATCGCTCTCGACGCGACGAGCGCGGCAACGGCCAGCGAACTTGGATTCGGGGGCTCATGTGGCGCGCTGACGTTCCACGGCCACGACGAGCGGCCGTGCAGCTTCCCTCCACCCTTCGGATGTCCGGCAACCTCCTTTACCGCAACGTCCACGGCTCAATGCTGGGTGACCGTTTTCCTCGACACGTATCCGCCCGTATGTCCCGACGCGGCATCCGCCGAGTACGTCCTCGAGATACGCATCGACGACACCCCCGCGTCTCCGACACTCGTGGATCAGTATCCTCCTTCGCCTCTTCCGCGGCCCATCCTCACCGATGCCGAGGACGTGACCCCCTGCGGCGCGGGGGCGGTCGACACCTGGCGGTTCGACATCCTCGCCGGAGAGACAGTGGCGGTAGCGGTCCAGGCCGCCGATCGGGAGACGACGGCGGAGCTGGCCCTGAACCTCGTGTGCGGCGGCGGCGCGTTTCCGTCCCTCTTTCTGGTCCCGTGCGAGTTCCCCCCGGCGAGCGGATTCGGGTGTCCGCTGGCAACGTTCGAAGCCCCCGCCGACGCCGCCTGCCTCCTCAGCGTGGGCGACTTCGGGGTGTGCGCAGATCCCGGGACGGCCAGGTATCGCCTGGGCGTGGAGCGCGACGGCGCCCCCGCCGCCGTGACGCTGACCACCGACGACTTCGGGCCGCCGTCATCGCTCACCCCGACCACTCTCGAGGACGTGGCCCCATGCGGCGCAGGCACACGTGATCTCTGGCAGTTCCCCGTCGTCGCGGGCGAGACCGTCGTGGTCGCGGTCGACACCGCCGATCAGGAGACAGCGGCCAACCTGAGCCTCGACGTTCACTGCGATGGCAGCGAGTTGCTCTCCTTCTCCGCCGCGCCGTGCAGCTTCCCGGCGCCGGAAGGGTACTGGTGCCCACGGGTCGCGTTGCTCGTGGCCGCTGACACGACCTGCACCCTCGCCGTCGGCGACTTCGGTGGCTGCGCGGATCCCGCCAGCGCCCGGTACCGTCTCGACGTGGAGCGCGACGGGATGTCCGCCGCCTTGACCCTGACGGCCGACGACTTCGGAGCGTTCACGCTGCCCGCCTTCACCGATGCGGAGGACGTGACCCCGTGCGACGGCGGCCTCGCCGACTCCTGGCAGTTCGACGTCCGTGCGGGCGAGACGGTGGCGGTCGCGGCCGACACCGTCGATCAGAAGACGGCGGCGGACCTGGCCCTCACCGTACTCTGCAACGATCAAGTCGTCCTGTCCGCCGACGACAACCGGCCCTGCACCTTTCCACCTCCGGCGTTCGCGTGCCCGGCCGGGTCCTTCATCCCGCCGGCCGACGCTGCCTGCACGGTAATCGTACAGAGCCTGGGGAGCTGCAGCGACGCGAGCCTGGCCCGGTACCGGGTGGGCGTGGAGCGCGACGGCGTGTCCGCCGCACTCACCCTGACCGGCGACGACGAGCCTCCGGGCTTCGCACCCTAAACCGCACCCGTGATCGGTCGTTCCTGGCCCGAGGTCGTCCCGGTCCCAGGAGCGAACGATCGTTCAGGGCATGGGACCGCTTGGCCGCGCAAGAGCCCCTCCACAGCGGCGCGGTGAGCCCGCCGCCCGGACAGGTACCGCTCCCCTCCGAGGGTGGCACGCCGCCTGCTGTCGTTCGTCAGCTCGGCTCGAGAGATGCTATGGCCACAAGCGCGACCCCCGCGGAGCTCCGAACAGGCATGCTGTCACGCCCGACGCCGACGCCTGCCACGGCCACGATCCGGCCGGCCACGACCGCGCGACCGGCGTTCGACCAGGAGCGGCGCTGGCTACTCGACCGATGGCTGCCGTTCTGCCTCCTCGCCCTGGCGCTGCCGATCGCGCTCCTCACGGCCTGGCGGACGCTCGATTGGCTGCGCCCCGGCGGGCACCCCTTCCCCGGCTTCTTCGTGATGGACAACGGCGTCGTCCCGACGGTCGGCCTCTTCCACTGGACGGGCATGACCCACCACATGCCCTTCGCGGCCCGGGTGGTCGCGGTCGACGGCCGGCCGGTGCGCTCGAACGCCGAGGTCTACGCGTACGTCGAGTCGGTGCCGCCGGGAACCGCCGTCGAGTACACCATCGAGAAGGACGGCAGAACGGCCTCGCGGCGCGTGCCGACGATGCTCTTCCGGCCGGTCGACTACGCGCTCACGCTCGGCCTCTACGTCCTGAACGGCTTCATGGGCCTCCTCGCCGGCTTCGTCGTGAGCCTGCTGAAGCCCCGCAGCCCCGCCGCCCGCGGCTTTCTCCTGTACGGGTTCTTCTGGGGCCTCTTCCCGCTCACCGGCACCGCCCTCTTCGATCCCGATCTCGCCTGGCTCTCGCCGGTGTACTTCGTCACCCAGGCGGTCTTCCCCGCGACGTTCGTCCACTTCGGACTGGTCTTCCCCGTCGAGCGCGACGTCGTGCACCGACGGCCGGCGCTGCTCCTGGTGCCGTACGCGATCTCGGCGGCGCTCCTGGCCTGGATATTCCACTCGTACTTCGCCGAGCCGCCCTCGTGGGCGCCCGTGCAGGCGACGTTCCTCTACAGCGGCATCTCGATGCCGATCTTTCTCGGGCTCCTGGCCTATGCCTACTGGGAGAACCGCAATCCGATGGTGCGGCCGCGCCTCCAGGTCGTGATTCCCTGCTTCGCGATCGCGGCGGCGGCGGCGATCTACGGCTTTCTCAATACCGGCGTCGACGGCGACTTCCCGATCAACCTGATCGCCATCACGCCGATCTTCTTCTTCGCCGCGCTCGCCTACGCGATCGCCGCCCACGACGCCTTCGACATCAACCGGCTGCTGCGGCGGACCGCACTCTACTTCGCGCTCACGATCGTCATCGCCGCGATGTACGCCGCGATCGTCGCCGCCGTCAGCGTCTTCGTCCCGGCCGGTAGTCTGGTGGCGTCGATCGGCTTCCAGGTTCCCGTCTTCGTACTGCTGGGATTCCTCATCCAGCCGCTCCGCGACCGCCTCCAGACCCTCATCGACACGACGTTCTTCCGGCGCGAGGTCGACTACCGGAGCGCCGTCAGCGACGTGAGCGCGGCGCTCACCTCGGTCCTCGACCTCGGCGAGATCTTCGACCGGGTCGGCGCCAGCGTCACGCGGAGCTTCGCGCTCGAGGGCTTCGCGGCCGTCCTCTGGAGCGGCGACGAGGCGGCCCTCTGGCGTCACGCGGCCGAGACCGGGACCACGACCGAGGAGAAGACGCAAAGCGGGTTCGAGCGCACGCGCGCGCGGCTCCTCGCGAGCGGCCTGCGGCCGCTCGGACTGGTCGACTACGAGACCGGTACACCCACGGAGCCCGCGCTCACCGCCGAGCTCGGCGGGCTCGCCCCGGCCCTCGTGGTGCCGATCGTCTTCGGCAAGATGCTCGTGGGCGCGTTCGTGCTCGGCCGCAAGCGCTCCGGGCTGCCGTTCAGCCGCGCCGACCTCGAGCTGCTCGCAACGCTCGCGGCGCAGAGCGCCATCGCGATCCAGAACGCGCGCTCCTACCGCTCCGTTCAGGAGCTGAACGTGGCGCTGGAGGATCGTGTGCGCGAGCGGACGAGCGCGCTCGAGCGCTCGAACGTAGAGCTCGGACGCAAGCACGACGAGGTCGAGCGCTCGCGGACGGAGCTTACCCGGGCATACCAGGATCTGCAGTCGACCCAGCGGCAGCTCCTCCAGAGCGAGAAGCTGGCCTCGCTCGGTCAATTGGTCGCCGGCGTCGCCCACGAGATCAACAACCCGGTGAGCTTCATCGTCGGCAATCTCGACCCCCTGCGAGAGAAGCTCGTGGCCCTCAACACTGCGGCGGCGCGCCACGGGGACGTCGAGCTGCTGAGGCTCGTGCGCCGGGTGGCGGCCATGGTCGAGACGATCGGCCGCGGCGCCGAGCGCACCGCCGGCATCGTGCAGGACCTGCGTACCTTCTCCCGCGTCGGCGACGCGGCCTTCGTCCCGTGCGATCTGCACGAGAGCCTCGAGGTGAGCCTGCGGCTCCTCAAGCCCAAGTGGGACCAACGGATTGCGATCGAGCGCGCCTACGGGGATCTGCCGGAGATGCCGGCGATGGCAGGTCAGATCAACCAGGTATTCATGAACCTGCTGGCGAACGCCATGGACGCCATCGGGCAGCGCGGCACGGTACGGATCACCACTGCCCGCGAGGGCGAGATGGCGCGGATCGACGTCACCGACGACGGGGTGGGCATCCCGGAAGAGCACCTCCACCGCATCTTCGATCCGTTCTTCACCACGAAGCCGCAAGGCCAGGGAACGGGCCTCGGGCTCTCGATCAGCCACGGCATCGTGACGGGGCACGGGGGACGGATCGAGGTGAGGAGCGCCGTCGGGAAGGGGTCGACCTTCACGGTCTACCTTCCCCTGCGCGCGGCCGGCACCTGACCAGCCAAGCGCGGCGCCGCTCGGCGCCTCGGCTGCGGCGCCCGCACACGTTCGGTCCGATCAGCCGTCGCGCGTGTACCACGGCTCCCGAACGTCCGCGCGGCGTGGCGCCGCCGGGTCGGGCCTGCACGCAAGGACCTGGTGCAGATCGATCCAGCCGGCCCGAAAGGCGACGGTCGCCGCGGCGAGGTAGGCCACCCAGGTGCGGTAGCGCCCGTCGCCGACGAGCGCCCGCGCCGCGCCGGCGCGCGCCTGGAGCCGCGCCAGCCAGGTCGCCGTGGTCTCGGCGTAGTGGCCGCCGAGCGACTCGACGTCGAGGACGCGAAAGCCCGCCTCCTCCATCCGCGCCACGACGTGGCCCACACGCTCGAACTCGGCACCGGGAAACACGTGGCGCGTCAGGAACGCCATGCCGCTCGAGTGCCGGCCGGGCGTCGCGTGCGTGATGCCGTGGTTCAGCACCAGACCGCCCGGCCGCAGCAGCCGGTAGAGGTGGGCGAAGTAGGCCGGATAGCGTGCCACGCCGACGTGCTCGATCACCCCCACGGCGGCGATCTTGTCGAAGCGCGCCGCGCCCGCGACGGCGCGGTAGTCGGCATGCTCGACGCGGACACGCCGCTCGAGGCCGGTCGCGGTGAGCATGCGACGCGCCCACGCCGCCTGCGGCTCCGACAGCGTCACGCCGAGCGCGTCCGTACCGTACCGCTCGGCGGCCCACGCCGTGAGAGCGCCCCAGCCGCAGCCGACGTCGAGGAGACGGTCGCCCGATGCGAGCCCGAGCTTGCGACAGACGAGATCGAGCTTCGCCTCCTGCGCCTCGTCGAGGGTCGCGCCCGCCCGCCGGTAGTACGCGCACGTATAGACCATGCGCCGGTCGAGGAAGAGCGCGAAGAACTCGGCCGGCAGGTCGTAGTGATGGCGGACCGCCTCGTCGTCCGGCGGACGCGCTGCCGCCTCGGGAGCCCGGGCCGGCACCAGCGCGTCGGCCGCATACGCGGCCTCGAGCGCCGCCACGAGGTCGCCCTCGACCTCGATCTCACCGGCGACGAAGGCCTCGCCGAAGGCCGCGAGCGACGGCGCGGCGACGAGCGCCGCGAGCGACGGCGCGCTCCGGAAGACGACGGTCGCGCGCGCAGCACCGGGCGCGGCCTCGAGCCTCCGACCGTCCGGCAGGACGAAGGCCAACGTGGGCGAAAGGGATCGCAGGAGGCCCACCGCCTCCTCGGCACCCTGCTGTCGATTGCGCGTCATGCGTCCGATCCGGGCAGCACTCCCGATCTACCAAACGCCTCCCCATCGAGCGATCGGGACCCCTCACGGTCCGTCCCGATCAGCCCCGTTGCGATCGACGCCACTGCGGGCGAGGCCGTTCTCCGGCAGGAGGGCGGCTACTGGACGAATCCGCTCGGTCGATGCGGAGCCGGGGGCGCCGGGCCGCGACCTCCCGGCCACTAGGCGGGGGGCGGGCGGGGACGACATGCCGTTCGATCCGCACGCGAGGCGCGGCTACCGGCGCCGGCTCGTCGAAATCGGCGAGAGCCTCGGCGATGCCGCGTGCTGCAACGACCTCGCTCGCGTGGAGGGCCTCAAGGCGGAGCGGGACCTCCTCGCAGACGAGCTGATGACCGCGGTCGCCTTCGGAGGACGCGATTGCGCCTTGCCGAGCGACGCGGAGCGTGCCCGTGTCGGTGTCACGATCGCCATCCGGTCGGTCGTCAAGAAGCTCCAGGAGGCGCTGCCAGATCTCGGGTGGCATCTGGCCGGCCGCCTCCGGGTGGGACGCCTCTGCTCCTATGAGCCAGAAGCGGCCGATCCCATCCGCTGGATTCTCTGAGCCTCCTCGACACCGTCGCCCGCTTCGACGATTTCACGCGCGATCGCATGCCCGACGAGGCGATTCCCGCGCTCATTGAGATGGCAACACGCGTCGGCATAGACGCCTTCCCGCGTTGCACGAAAGAGTTCCGTGAGATCGGTGAATCGCACGTTTGCCTCCGCGAGCGCCTTACCGGCCCTTTGGAGATACGGATACCCGGCGCTGGCCGATCCCGCGTAGGGCATGCTCGGGTCGATCGCCACGGCCCGCTCGTCCGCGTCCATCGGCTTGCCCGGCGCGGCGTACTGGTTCGGCTGCAGGAAGTGGAAGTAGCGCGCGCCGTTGCTCCGACACACGCGCTCCATCTGGAGCGACGACCGCGCCCAGAGCGCCGCCAGCTCGCGGTACATCTCGTCGTCGGTCGGGTAGCGCCGGAGCGGGCCGGTCGCGCTGTAGCCGAGCTCGCCGTCGCGCCTCGACACGACCTCCAGCGTCGCCCGCCTCTCCAGACCGGCGAGCGCCCGCGCTCCGGCCTCGCGGAGGAACGCGACCGCCCGCGACCACGCGAGCGGCTCCCAGTCGAGCGCCTGCCGCCACCTCGCGGCCAGCCTTCCATACAGCACCGCCTTCGCGCGCGCGAGCGTGCCCGACGCGTCCTGCGTCTGCGCCGTCAGCTCGGGCCAAGCGCGCGGGTAGGCCAGGAAGACGTGGCGCGGCGCGTTCTCGACCGGGTAGAGCGCGACCTCGTTGAAGCCGTCGAGGTTGATCACGACGTCGAACTCGGCTCCGAGCGCGAGCAGGTACTGGAGGGCCATGAGCTGCTGCGGCTGCTTGTAGCCCGGAAGCGCGAACCGCACGACCGCGATCTCCTGCTCACGATACGCCGGCGATTCCTTCAGGGCCGTAGTCAGCTCCTCGGCGGCTCGCAGGGAGAAATGGAACGCCACCGAGCCGCCGGTGATGCCGACGATCACGCGGCCCGGGGCGCGCCGTTGCACGAGGGGGCCATCGCCCACGAACCCGTACTCCGTCAGCGGGAGCGGATGCTGGCGGCCCCACGCTTCGTGCTCCGAGGCCCGTGGATCGAGGACGTAGCCGAGGAAGGGATGGACGGAGCGGAAGCCGCTGAGCTCCTCGCCGCCGCCGTCGGCCGCGGCGGCTCCTTCCTCGGCAGCGAGCCGCATACGGGCGTCCGGAAGCAGTCTGAGTCCAATCCATCCCAGCGCCTCGACGCCCGCCACGACGACGCAGACCAGCGCGAGCGAGAAGAGCCGTCGCCTGCGCCGCTCCGATCCTCGGTCGCTCGCAGGCATGCGTCCTACCGCGTCTCGTTGCGCGGGCGTCGTTGGCCAGCGTCGGCGCCGTAGGGTATTGGAATCGCGCGCGGCGCGCCGCCGCCGCAAGCGCTGGCCAACGGTGTCGAGCTACGCTTCCAAGGGCAACGGGATCGGAGACCGGCGCGAA
>Ga0302046_10000965_pt1 | contig 27423 bp, 20 predicted proteins | sample RVTome_11_FD_200261 | JGI IMG/M metagenome (GOLD analysis project Ga0302046, IMG submission 200261) | Soil microbial communities from uranium-contaminated site in the Upper Colorado River Basin, Wyoming, United States - RVT147D111 (version 2) ... | reverse complement strand
TTGGCTCGCCGACCGTTCCCAGCAGCCGAAGAGAGGAAAGATCGTGTTTGGCCGGCCACTCCGTTCCCCATTTCATGAAGGATCGGATCACGGTGGGCGCGGTGTAGAAGACCGTCACGCCGTACTTCGCGACGATCGACCAGAACCGATCGTTCTCGGGCCAATTGGGCGCCCCCTCGTACATCACTCCGGTGACCCCCAATGCCAGCGGGCCATAGACCAGGTAGCTGTGGCCGGTCACCCAGCCGATGTCGGCAGTGCACCACCACACGTCGTCTTCCTTGAGATCGAAGACCCACTTCGTCGTCGTGTAGACGCCCGTGAGGTATCCACCCGTGGTGTGTACGATGCCCTTGGGTTTTCCCGTCGTCCCGGAGGTATAGAGAATGTACAGCATGTCCTCGGCGTCCATCGCCTCGGGCTGGCATCGGTCGGGAACCTGCTTCATGAGCTGGTGCCACCAGTGGTCGCGGCCCTTCTTGAAGTCGACCGCGAAATTCCCCCGGTTCACGACCACGACGTGCTGGATCGAAGGAGTACCCTCGAGAGCCTCGTCCGCCATTTCCTTGAGAGGAATGACGTGGCCCCGTCGGTAGCCTCCGTCGGCGGTGATGAGCACCTTGGCCTCGGCATCGTTGATGCGGTCGCGAAGCGACTCCGCACTGAAACCGCCAAATACGACACTGTGCACCGCCCCTATCCGGGTGCAGGCCAGCATGGAGATGGGCAGCTCGGGGATCATCGGCAGATAGATCGCCACGCGGTCTCCGCGTCCGACCCCGAGACTCTTCAAAACGTTGGCGAAGCGATTGACTTCGCGATAGAGATCCCAATAGGTGAGCGTACGCGTGTCGCCCGGTTCCCCCTCCCAGATCAGCGCGGCCTTGTTTCGACGCCATGTCCTGACGTGGCGATCGATGCAGTTGACGCTCACGTTGAGCTTGCCGTCCACGAACCAACGGGCATGAGGGGGCTTCCAGTCGAGGACTTTGCTCCACGGCTGCATCCACTCCAGCTCTCCCGCCATACGGGCCCAAAAACCCTCTCGGTCGGCGGCCGCCTCTCGAAAGACATCCTCGTCCGCGATAGTCGCCTTGGCTCGAAAATCGTCGGGGGGCGCGAACTGCCGGCCCTCCTCGAGTAGGGCTTCTATCTCCATCGATTCGTCTTTTCTCTTGGCCATCCCGAGCCTCCCCTAGAATTACTCTCCCTTTCCGGCGGCGAGCGAACAACTTTTCGCGACGCGGAAAGTGAACTATAATATTTCTAATCAATCCGTTCCAATCGAATAACTGGTTCTCGCGGAGTCGCGCCGATGCTGAATCTGTCTATCTGGGTCTTGCTCTGGTCGGGAAGCGTCTCGCAAGCGGCCGATGCCCCGGTGCTGGGAGCGGTATTCGAGAACCGTCGCCTTCACATCCGAGTACAGGGCCCCGCCGGCTGGCGGCTGGTCCAGGACGGATCCTCCGAGAACGAGCCCATCGAGTTCTGGAAAGAAGGGCAAGGGGGACCCCGCGTCCAGATCGCGTCGTTCCCCTACCCGTTGTCCGATAGCTCCGACATCGATGACGTCCAGGAAGAGCTAGCCCGGGCGCTCGTCGAGAGATTTCCGACTCTTCGCGTGGGACAGGAAAGGAGACTCGTCCACCAAGGGCATCCCGCCATCGAAGTCACGGCAACGCTTCCGGTCGAAGACACGTATTACCATGTCATTCAACGGAGCCTCTTCGCGCGCGGGCGGATCTTCATCATCACCTGCGCCTCGTTCGAGGGCTCCTTCATCACCGAGCTTCCCGTTTTCCGGGCCTGCTTGGAGAGCGTCGAGATTCTCGACGAGATCTTCGACTTCGCCTCCTCGAACCAGGATGCACCTCTCGTGACCGCGCGGACCCTGGGAGGATTCTGTTTCGGCCTACTATTATTAGGGCTCCTTCTACGATACGTCTCCGCGACCAGACTCAAGCGTATGACTCATTAGACCCGCAACCATGCTGATCCCTCTCACTCACGAGCAGATGACGGTCCAGAGACTTCCCTGGATCACTATTTTGATCATCATCGCGAACGTCTACGTCTTTCTGATCACGCACCCACAGGCTCAGAGAGAGGAGGAACGGCTCTACGGTGTCATGGAGGAGCTCCACGAGTTCGCCGCGCGAAATCCGGGACTCGCAGACGAGCACTTCTCGAACGAGGAGAGTCTTGCCGAGTACCAGGGGCTCGTCGCAAGGCTTCAAGAGGTCAACCAGGACCGGTTGTTCGGGCGCCACGGTTTCGTCCCGTCCCGCCAGGAATGGCTCGATGGATTGAGCTCTCTCTTTCTCCACGGCGGATGGATGCATCTGCTGGGCAACATGTATCTGCTATGGCTCTGCGGTTGCTGCATCGAGGATATCTGGGGCCGTCCCGTTTATGCGGTGCTCTACGCGACCAGCGGATTAGCTGCATGCCTGGCGCACGCCGCGGCATTTCCCGACAGCCAGGCGCCCCTGGTGGGTGCCTCGGGTGCCATCGCCGGCCTCATGGGGGCCTTCCTGGTCCGGCTGCACGCGACGCGCATACGCTTCTTCTACATGTATTGGATACATTGGGGAACCTTCTACGCACCGGCTTGGGTCATGCTCCCGTTGTGGCTCTTGAGTCAATTCTTCTACGCTTTCATGTACGGCGAAGGGAGCCCGGTGGCATTCTGGGCGCACGTGGGAGGGTTCCTGTTTGGAGCCGTGGCCGCGCTCTTCATCAAGCTCACGCTCTTGGAAGAGGCTTTCCTCGCCCCCTCGATTGAGCAGAAGACCACTCTATTTGCCCAAAGCCCCCAGGTAAACTCGGCCTTGCGTCACATCGATGGAGGTCACTACCAAGAGGCACTTCGATCCTTGCAGGGGGCCCTCGGCCACAACCCCGATGACGTGGATGCATTGGATCTCGCCGCTCGAGCACATCTGGCGCTGGGTAACGGGCGCGCCGCCGCCGAAACGTACGCCCGCAAGGTTCGCAGCCATTTGAAACGTCGGGAAAGGGATTTGGCGATGGACGCGTATGCCGAGCTGCAAGCAACAGGACAAGACGTCTCCCTCGCCGCAAGAGATCTTCTGGCACTCGCGCCCGCCCTGATCGAGGCCGGTCAGCTTGGGGAAGCGATGGCGATCTACGAACGGGTCATCGATTCGCCGGACGACCCCGCCATCAGGCTTCGGGCGTCCCTGGCGCTCGCCGATCTGTATCTGGCCGACCGACAAGGGCAGCGTGCTCTCGCGGTCCTCGATGCGGCCGTCCCTTTGGCCGATACCCTACCGGAATGGAAGGAGCACCTGGAGCCACGAATCGAAGCCGCGAAGACGCTGGTTCCAGCGGTCGTGCGCCCCGTCTGATATCGAGGCGTTAGACCCTGAGCCTCAAGAAAACCAGGATCAGAATCGTGTAGAGCTCCAGGCGCCCCACGATCATCATGAAGGCGAGCAGCAGCTTGGCCGCCGCTGGAAGGTGATCGTAGTTCATGGTAGGTCCGACGGCCCCGAGACCGGGGCCAACGTTCCCCAAACACGCGACGGATGCCGAGAACGCAGTGAGCGCGTCCACCCCTAGCAAGGTAAGCAGAAAACCGCCGGTAAGAAACAAGATGAGGAAGAGTAGGATGAACGTCGTGACCGAGGATACGACGTCCTCGGGTATGGTCCTGACACCGACGCGGAGCGGAAACACGGCGTGAGGGCGCACCATGCGGCGCAGATCCACGGCGATCTTCTTGACCATGATGAGAATGCGTACGACCTTCACCGAGCCACCGGTCGAGCCGGAGCAGCCGCCCACGAACATCAGCATGAACAAGATGCCCCGAGAAAAATCGGACCAAGCATTGAAGTCGGTCGTCGCGAAGCCGGTCGTGGTCATTATCGACGTCACCTGAAACACGCCATAGCGAAGAGCGCTCCCGATGCTCGGATAGGCGCCCCGCCAAAACGTAACGGTAGCGACGAGCAACGTGGCTCCTGCCATGATACCGGTGTAAAGGCGAAACTCGGGATCCCGTAGCAGCGCCGCGCCTTTCCCCCGCATCCACTGAAAGTGCAGAGCGAAGCTGGCGCCCGCGATGACCATGAAGAAGACGACCGTCAGCTCTATCGCCGGACTGTCAAAAGCGGCAATACTCGCGTTCCGAGTCGAGAAACCGCCGGTGGCCATGGTGGCGAAGCTGTGAGCCACGGCGTCGAGCGGGCCCATCCCGATACTCATCAGGATGACAATCTCGGCCGCAGTAAAGATCGTGTAGATGCCCCAGAGCGCCTTGCCCGTCTGAGCCAGGCGGGGGGTCAGCTTTTCTTTCACCGGCCCCGGGGCCTCGGCTCCGAGGAGCTCCATGCCTCCAATCGCGAGCTTGGGCAGCACGGCGATTCCCAACACGATGATTCCCATTCCACCAAGCCATTGAGTTAGTGCCCGCCACAACAAGAGCGCCGCGGACTCGCTTTCCACGTCCGGCAGGATCGAGGCGCCCGTCGTCGTGAAACCCGATGCGGACTCGAATATTCCGTTGACCAGAAACCCTGGTCCTTTCAGGAAGACGTAAGGAAGCGTTCCCACCAGAGTGGCGACCGCCCAGGCCGACGCGACCAACACGAAGGCCTCTTGCCGACCAAAAGTGAACTCCCCCCCCCGAACGAATCTTCGCTCCAGGATGATCCCGGCCGTGGCCGCGATCGCCGCGGAAACCAGGAAGGCGGAGAGCCCCTGTCCTCCATCGAAGTGAGCGACGACCGCGGGTACGAGTAGCGATACCGACAAGGCGGTGAGGAGGCGGCCGAGCAGGAAGAAGACGCCGCCGAGATTCATCTGGATCGGAACATCTTTTCTAGAGGCGCTAGGGCCCCGGACAGAGTAAACACCAGCGCGCGATCCCCTGGACGAAAGGTGAAGTCACCGTCTGGCACGTGCCGCTCGTCACCGCGGATCACCGCGCCAACGATCGAGCCTTCCGGAAAGTTCAACTTCCTCAATGGTGCGCCGATGGCCCTGCAATTAGGCGGCACTTCGAACTCCACGACTTCTGCCTCACCGGACTCGATCAGATCCAGGCTCAAGATCTCCCGCGGGTGGATCATACGGAGAATCGTGCCCGCCGTTACCAGCCGTGGAGAAAGAGCGATATCCACCCGCGCCGCCCGTAGAACGTTCAAGAACTCCGGTCTCTGATAGAGCGTCACCACCATGCGCGCACCCAGCTCCCTCGCCAGAAAGGAGCAGATGGCATTCGCTTCGTCGGACTGAGTTGCGGCAACGAAGTAATCGGCGTTCTGAACCCCGGCTTCCCGCAGCAGCGCGGGATCGGTCGCATCTCCTCGCAGCACCAGGGCCTCAGCCACCTCGGAGGCGAGGGAAAGAGCATTCTGGGGATTTCGCTCGATGACCGTCACCTGAATCTTATCGGCCACCAGACCTCGGGCGAGCCAGGTACCCACATGACCGGCTCCGGCGATGACGACTCGCCTCACCGGTACGGAGTCGACCCCGATAGTCTTCAGGAACTCGCCCATGGTCTCGGTGCGACCCACCGCATAGATCTCCTGCCCCGGCATCAAGACGGTGCTGCCTCGCGGCACGGTGAGTCGCAGGCCTTGCAGCACACCCACCAACACCCAGCCATCGGGGCCTTCGAGCTCTTTCAACGGTTTCCCATAAATATCGACCGACATCGAGGGGTGCGCGTGGAGTAAGACGAGCTTGCCGTCGCCAAAAAAGTGAGCCTTGGTCGCACCAGGAACCTTGGTCAGTCCGAGTATCTCCTCGGCAACCAGACGCTCGGGGTAAAGGGGAATGATCTCCGGATCCGCGCGCAGCAACGGGTTCGCTCCATGATATGGATTGCCAAGGCGGGCCACACAACGCTTGGCGCCGAACTTGCGTGCGGTCAACGCGGCTAGGAGGTTCGCCGGATCATTGTCCGATACAGCAAAAAAGAGATCGGCATTCTTCACACCGTATTCTTCCAACGTCGCGGGATCGCAGCCGTCACCGGTAACGGCAAGCACATCGAGCTCGCTCTGCAGGTGTCGCACCTTTTCGGGATCGAGCTCAATGACGACCAGATCGTGTCCTTCTTCGGACAAGGACCGCGCGATGTGGAACCCGACTTCCCCGACGCCAGCGATGAATATTTTCATAGCCTCTCATACTAGCATGACGATAACTCCGGAGACGGAGCGCCGCCGGGTGGTAGTACCCCACGAATGCGGAGCGGACAGCGTCAATCCAGGACCTTCCCCCGAGTCTCAGGAATGAAGGAAGCCAAGGCAGCCGATAGGAGAAAGGCGATGGCGGTTAGGTTGAACGCCATCCCGAGACCGTAGACTTCCGCGAGCTCCCCGACGGCGAAGGGCGCCGCGGCGCTCGCCACGCGGCCGATGTTGTAGGTCAGACCCTGCGCCGTGGCGCGGATACGTGTCGGAAAGAGCTCCGCGCTGATGGCACCGAACCCGGAGAAATAGCCGGTGCCGAAGAACGCGACGAACGGCCCCAAGAACAGCAAAGCGGTTGGATTGCGCGTACTACCATAGATTGGGACCAACACCGCCGCCGCCAGAAGATAGAGGAGGTACGCGCGCCTGCGTCCGAGAGAATCCGCGATGAACCCGAAGGTCGCGTAGCCGAACCATTGACCGACGGTGAGCACGATGATCCAAACCGAAGACCCTACGACCGTCAATCCGGCGCCTCCTTGATCGATCGGAAGCTTCAGATAGCTCGGGATCCACGTGAAGAGCCCCCACCAGGCGAACATGGTGCCGGCATTCATGAATGTCACCAGAAGCGCGTTACGTCGGTACGGGCCGGAGAAAACCGCACGCAACCCAATCGAGGCTTTCTCGCTCGGCTGTCCCCTTGTTCGAAGCCAGATCTCGGGCTCGGGAACTCTCCTCCGAATCCACAACGTGAGCAAAGCGGGGGCGATCCCCACGAAAAAAACCGCTCTCCAACCGAAGTGGGGTAACAGCAGGGCGGTGACCGCGGCTGCCAACCCGTAACCGACCGCCCAAGAGCTTTGCATCAAACCCATGGCCTTACCTCGATGCTCGGGAGGCCAGGTCTCCGCCACCAGCGCGGCGCCGCTCGCCCACTCCCCGCCCATTCCCAGCCCGAGGAGGACCCTGAAGACGGCGAGTTGGAACACCGTCTGCGCGAGCCCACAGGCGAACGTGAAGGCCGAGTAGACGAGAATGCTCAACATGAGCGCCCTCGTCCGTCCTATCCGATCCGCCAGGACACCGAAGAAGACCCCTCCCAGCGCTGACGCGAGCAGCGTGAACGAAGCGAGCAAGCCGCCCATTGCGGCATCCATGTTCAAGCTCTGCATGACCTCGAGGAGAATCAGCGCGTAGAGCTGGACGTCCATGCTGTCCAGCATCCAACCGAGGGAGGCGGCGATGAGGGCTCGCCTCTGTTGTGAAGTGATCTGGTGATACCAGGACTCCGTCGTTCGCATCGGTTCGGATTCTACTAGTACCGTTCCAACTTCCGGCTAATACTATCAAGGCGTGTTGAGTCGGTTCTTCAAGAACGGCCGTCGGCTTGGCTCAGCTTTTAGCCCATGGAGTTGGAACGGCACTAGACCATTCGCGCCGTCAGAGCGTCGAGTTAGGCTCGCCGACACGAACCACGCCGCTCCGGAGAAAAAATTGCGTGTCCGCGTAGGCATTTCACTACGCCGGCTGCTTAGGAGACACCTCCTGGGGACGGTAACTTTCTAGGACCGTGGAAGTTGGACGGGCGAACCCGCGGCACAGACATTGCACTTCTGGCCGCGGAGGCTGGCAACGGTGTCTACCGCGCATCCAAGAAAAGTTGGAAAGTACGACGTCGTATCGGTCCTCGGGCACGGTGCGATGGGTGTCGTCTACCGCGCCGTCGATTCCGGCCTCGGTAGACAGGTCGCGATCAAATCCATGTCGACCGACCTCCCACCCAACTCCGATTTCCGACTCCGTTTCCTTCGCGAGGCTCGAGCGGTCGCGCAGCTGCAGCACCCGAATATCATCACCATCCACGAGCTCGTGGAGGAGGGAGAGACCGCCTACATCGTCATGGAGCTCCTCGAAGGCGCATCGCTCTTCACTCTAATGCGTAAGAGACCGATGCACTTGTCCGAGAAGCTCTCCATCTTGCAGCAGATCGCGAACGGCCTCCAGCACGCACACGAGAACGGCATCGTTCACCGCGATCTCAAACCCAGCAACTTCTTCGTCCTTCGGAATGGCGTGGTCAAGGTGCTCGATTTCGGTGTCGCCAAGATCGGCCACGGCGAGCTGACCCGTGCGGGGACCATTTTCGGCACCGTCGAGTACATGGCGCCCGAGCAAGTCCGCGGGGAGTCCGTGGACATGCAGGCCGACATCTTTTCACTCGGCGTCGTCGCCTACGAGCTGTTGGCGGGTCGTAACCCGTTCCGCGCCGAGACTCTCGCGGCCTCGGTTTTCAAGATCCTGTCCGACGAGCCAGGAAGCCTGGTCAAGCACGTGAATGGGCTGCCGCCCGCGTTGGAGGAGCTCGTCTTCCGCGCCCTCGCCAAGAAACGCGCTCAGAGGTTCGGGAGCATGGCAGAGTTGAGCGACGCTCTTACCGGCTTGGCGCGCGAGGCCGGCATCGAGCCGCGACCGCCAGTTCTTTCCGAGGCGGATATCGAGACCGCCGCCGAGCGGATCCCCGCACGGGCACCCACCGCGGACCCGGTGATAAACCAATGGTCTCGCGTCGCGGAGGTTGCTGGACAACTGGAACAGATCTATCAACAGGGGCTCGACCGATTCAACGCTCAAGACTACGAGGGCTGTGTCCTGCTCATGAGCCAAGTCCTGGACCAAGTCCTCGTCCATTCGATGGCACTTCACTACCTAGCCCTGAGCGAGGAGAAGCTCCGTCAAAAAAGATTGGACGATGCGGCGCGACAGAAAGCATCGTCCTTGCTTGCTAGCGTTAGGACTGCCCACCGGCAAGGCGAGCCGAAGGCGGTCATCGAGGCCGCCACCAAATTGCTGACCGTCGATCCCGAATCCATGGAGGCTCGGTGGTACAGGCGCGCCGCCGAGACACGCCTCACGACGTCGTCGCACACTCGGTCGGGATCCATCATCTCACCCCAGCAAGTTCGCAGCCGATTGCAGCGCGATCAACACCAGGCGCTCAAAGCCACGCTCATCGTGCCGGCCATGGTTCCCTCGCAGCGACGCACCAACGGAGTCTGGTTGCTGGGTGGCGCCGGCCTGCTCTTCCTGGGTCTGGTCGGACTCTTCTGGGGATTCATGAGGGGCGGCGAGTCGAAGGCCGCAACGGTCTCGACCGATGCGCCGAGGCCCTCATCGCAAGTTCGCACGTCGCCTTTCGACGACCAGGACGTCGTCGTGCTGCTCGTACCCACGCCTGACGCGGCTACCGCGGCGGCAACCGCACCCTCTCTGAACAGCGTGATCCCCAAAGACCTGCCCGCGGGGGCAGAGACCGTCGTTCGGATCTTTGGCCGTGACTTTTCGTCCAACGCGGACGTGACGCTGATTCGAGGAACGAGGGGCATCGACGTGCTGGCCGTCCAAGTCCTCAGTGAGGAGCTGCTCGAGGCGACGCTGCGGGTGTCGGATGATGCGGTGGGTAGAACGATCGCGCTGACGGTCACGAACCCCGAGGGGCCCCGTTCCAACGCGCTCGAGCTGAGCGTCGTTTCGCCACTCAGCTTCGAGTGAGCCTAGCCTGGCGAGCTACTCCAAACCTCTTCGAAGAGGTCGACCGTCATGGCGATATCGGCTTCTTCCCCCTGGTTCAAACGGTGGCGCGCCCTCAAGTAGAGCTCGTAGAGCCGAGGGTCCTCGGTGTAACGCTCCGTCCAATATTCCCTTGGATTGTAGAGGAGCGGGATCCGGAGCGCGTTGGTGATGGCGCGGGCAAGCTCCTCCTGAACCGCGAAAACGTCGGCTTCATTCCGACCGTACGTCGCCGACCAGAGGTTCGCGCCGTCGCTCGCACGAAGGAGCTGAGCGGTCACTCGCAGGTTGTCCTGCGATTTCCGGACGCGCCCCTGGACGATCGCGTCGACTCCCAGGTGCTCTCCGATTTGTGGGATACCGATACGCTCGCCCTTGAACTGAAAGGCACTAGTCCGCGGCGCAACGATGCCGCTCGCCGACTCCATCCAGACGTCCCTGACATCAGCATGCCGCTGCTGAGCGGACTCGAAGCCGCGGCCTGTGCTAGAATCGCGACCCGATAATCTCAACTCGGGGGTTAGCCAGTGACCGATTTTCTTCCGTTGGGCAAGCTCAAGCCGCAGTTGTTGCGGGAGTTTCTCTCCCGTCATGTCGTGGCGGACCCGCGGGTTTTGGTGGGTCCTCAGATCGGAGAGGACGCGGCCGCCATCGACATCGGTGATCGCTATCTCCTCCTGGCCTCCGACCCCATCACCTTCACGCCCGATCGAATCGGTTGGTACGCCGTTCAAGTCAACGCCAACGACATTGCCGCGATGGGCGGGCGCCCGCTCTACTTCTTGTCCACGCTGCTGCTACCCGAGGAGACGATGACTGCGGACGAGGCGGAGGCCATCTTTGCCGACGTCGCGGGCGCTTGCCGGGAGCTCGGGTGCACGCCGGTGGGCGGGCACACCGAGATCACCTCCGGGATCGATCGTCCCATTCTCTCCGGCACGATGGTCGGAGAAGTCGAGAGAGACCAGCTCGTCACGTCATCCGGAGCGCGGTCTGGAGACATGCTGGTGCTGGCCCGGGGGATCGCCATCGAGGCCACCGCCCTCCTCGCCCGCGAAAAGGCGGAAGAAGTCAGAAACGCCCTGGGCGTCGATTTCCAGCGCAAGGCGCTTCGATTTCTCGACGATCCCGGCTTGTCGATTCTGGGGGCCAGCCGGGCCGCCTGCGCCGCCTCGGGAGTCCATGCGATGCACGATCCGACCGAAGGGGGAATCGCCAACGCCCTCTGGGAGTTGGCCGAGGCTTCGGAAGTGGGGCTCGTGGTCAGCGAAACGGAAATACCTCGCTACTGGGAATCGAACGAGTTAGCGAAGTTGTTCGGGTTCGACCTGCTGGGGGCCATCGCGTCGGGTGCCCTGCTCATCGCAACGGAAGAGAAGAGAACGTCACTGGTCCTCGATCACCTCACCGAGGCCGGCATCGAGGCCAACGTGATCGGCCGGGTCGTCAACCGGGAGACCGGTGTCAACTTGCTCCGCGGAGAGCAAACGATCCCGCTTCCCCGCTTCGATGCCGATGAGCTGAGCCGCGTCCTGTAGGACGGCCCTCGTTCGTCGAATCGATGTCCGTACGAGATGGACACGGCGTCATGGAAGTCGACGAGCTCTTCCGGCGCCAGCAAGCTAGCCGCCAGCGGCTCAAGGAAACAACGGCTGCCGAACGTATCCAAAAGCTCGACCGGATCGGTCGAGCCACACTCGAACGGCTCCCTGAGCTGAGCCAAGCCGTCTACAAAGATCTTCGCAAGCCCGAGCCGGAAACCGTGCTGAGCGAAGCCTATCCGGTCCTCTCCGAAATCAGGCATGCGCGTCGCAACCTCCAGGATTGGCTCAAGCCCCTGCCGGTCCCATCGCCGTTCGTACTGTTCAACGCCCGGAGCGAAATCCGATACGAGCCGAAGGGCGCTGTCCTCATCATCGCCCCGTGGAACTTCCCATTCCAGCTCGCCGTAGCTCCTTTGGTCTCCGCCCTCGCGGCGGGGAACGCCGTCGTCGTGAAGCCTTCCGAGCTGGCCCCCCGAACCGCCGCGTTCACGAAGCGTCTGCTCGGCGAGCTCTTCGATGTCAGCGAGGTCGCCGTGGTCGAGGGGGATCGGCGGGTCGCCCAATCACTGGTCAAGCTTCCCTTCGACCACATCTTCTTTACCGGAGGCTCGCGCACCGGCCGGGAGATCATGGCTGCCGCGGCCGCCAATCTGACTTCGGTGACGCTGGAGTTGGGCGGAAAGTCGCCAGCGATCTTGCACGCTTCCTCGGACGTTCGAGAAGCCGCCCTCAAGATCATCTGGGGGAAGTGTCTCAACGCCGGACAGGGCTGCGTCGCACCAGACTACGTTCTTTTGCCGAAGGACATGGAGACTTCCTTCATCGATGCCGCACGCGACGCGATCGAAGCAAGGTACGGACCAGAAGGCCGAATTGCCGAGAACCCCGACTACGGCCGCATCATCAGCCCCGACCATTTCCGACGCGTTCAGAAGCTCGTCGATGACGCGGTTCGCGACGGCGCAAGTATCGTAGCAGGAGGGACCTTCCGCGAAGATGGTCTCTTCATTTCTCCCACGCTGCTCCGTGGGATCCCCGAGGACGCCGATATCCTGCAGGAAGAAATTTTTGCACCCGTGCTCCCCATCGTCCCCTATCTCACCTGCGATGACGCGGTGCGGTTCGTCAATTCTCGACCGCGCCCGTTGGCTCTCTACGTTTTCGGGAAAGACGAGAGCGCGACCGACATCCTTATTAGTGAAATCGGCGCCGGCGGCACCGTGGTCAACGATGTCGTGGTTCACTTCGGAAGCCCCTACTTGCCGTTCGGGGGTTTTAACCACAGTGGTATCGGCAAATCACACGGTTACTTCGGTTTCAAGGCGTTCTCTCATGAACGGGCGATTCTGCGCCAACCAAAGAGAAGCCTCGCCAGGCTCCTATATCCACCGTACAACCGCTTCACCAGAAAACTCATTCAACTTACCGCTCGTTTCTTCTGATTCTGTGGCAGAATATCTTATTCCCAGTTTTTCCATGGACAACCTGCGCGTCGAAAAAACCGAGGAGAATACTGCAAGCACCGCCCTGCCCGTAGGCGAACGGAAGAACCGCAGGCTCCTCGTGGATGGGCTAAGAGTCGAACGGCTCGCGCTGTTGCTGTCCGTCGCTCGCGATCTCTCGTCCATCCTCGACCTGGATCATCTCCTCAACGAGGTCGGTCGCCTCCTTCGCGATATCGTGCCCTATGAGCACTTCAGCCTGTTCCTGTACGACCGAGAGCGTGAGGAGCTGACCTGGAGAGTGGGCATCGGCTACTCGGAAGAGTCGCGCCGCTGGCTACACCGGATCCCGGTGGCCAAGGGCTTGGTGGGGAGGGCGGTCCGCACCTTTTCTGCCGTCCTTTCGCACGACGTGTCCGCCGAGCCAGACTTCCTTCCTGCCAAGACCGATCGCGGCGAGATCCCCCGTTCCGCATTGGCGGTTCCATTGATTCATCAAGGCGAGCCGGTGGGCGTGATGACCGTGGAGAGCACGCGGCGCGGTGACTTCAACGACGAGCAGGAACAGATGCTGAGCGCGCTCGGAGGCACACTGGCCATCGCCATCCTAAACGCCCGTCTCTACGAAGAGCTTCGATCGCGCGAGAGGAAGCTCGACAACGACCTGCAGCTTGCCAAGCAGGTCCAGCGGAGCATGCTGCCTGAGGAACCACCCGAGATCCCGGGATTCGAGATCGGAACCGCTTACCACCCAGCGGACAATCTGGGCGGCGATTTCTACGATTTTCTTCGCCTACCCTCGTACCGGAACGGTTTCGTGATTGCGGACGTATCGGGCAAGGGCGTCGCAGCGGCCATGATCATGGCTGCTTCCCGTGGCGCGGTGCGGTCCGTCGCGCAATATCAAGAGCAACCGGACGCCGTGCTGCACGCCGCCAATCGTCGACTGTTTCGAGACATCCAGCGAAACGTGTACGTCACGATATGCTACGGCGTCCTCGACCCGACCCAGGGCAGCTTCACTTACTCCAGCGCAGGGCATGTGCCTCCCGTTCTGGTAAGAGGGAGTGGAGAGGTGAGCTATCTCGAGGCGGGCGGCACCGTCCTGGGAATGTTCGACGGCAGTCGATTCGAGGAACAGACGGTTTCTCTGCGCTCAGGCGATCTACTCTGCTTCTATACCGACGGCATCGTCGACGCCTTCGACGGGAACGACGATGTCTACGGGGCGGAGCGGCTCGAGAAGCTGCTGCTGGCAACCAGACCGCTGCCGGCCGCCGAGATCTCCCGACGGATTGTCGCCTCCGTCGAGGAGTTTTCCCGCGAATGCCCGCAACACGACGATATGACCGTGGTCGTGTTGAAGTCGGTGTAGCAGGCTCAGGAGAAACGAGTGAGCCTGCGCGACCGGAGCGAGCCCGGCGCGAATGCGCCGAGGAAAGCGCAGGCCGCGGGGGTGGGGCCCCGCGGCACTAATACAGACAATGTCGGCTCTCAGATCTGCAACGGCGGGTGGCGCCGATGAAAATCGGTCGCTTCCTGAAAGGCCCGAGCCACGGCTAGCGTCTCCGCCTCCCCGAAGAGTCTCCCCGTAAAGCTGATGCTGGTCGGTGTGCCGTCCGACCGGAAGCCGTTCGGGACGACAACCGTGGGATGCCCGGTCAGATTGGTGAGCAACAGGTTATCGCCGACCAACGAGGGCGCGACATAGACATCGATACTCGTCATCAGATCGGTCATAGCGCGCATCGCGATCGTTCGGACGCGGTTAGCTTGAATGTACTCGACGGCGGGGATGAGCCGGGCCTTGCGGAACGCATTGGGCCAGGCCTCCTCGATCTGCCGGACCAGGAGGTCGTCCCGGTTGCTGCGCGTCAGCTCATCGAAGGCCGCCGCCGCCTCGACGTCCAAGATGAAACTCATTGCTCCTATCGGCAACCGCGGGAGCTCGACGGGCCTGAGCTCCCATCCCATCGCGCGCAGTGTGTCGAGCGTCCGTAGATCGATCGCCCTCCACTCGTCTTCATCCTCGCGTGCCTCCTCGAATGCTTCTGGCAGGTAGCCAATACGGAGGCGGTCGAGGCGAAGCCCAGCATCCCAGTTGAAGGGTCCGTCGATCACAGACAGATCCTCCCCGTCCGATCCGTGGATGGCGTCGAATACGATCGCGCAATCCTCCACGTTGCGGCAGATCGGCCCAATCTTGTCCATGCTCCAGCTGAGGGCCATGGCACCATGACGGCTGACGCGGCCGAAGGTCGGTCGTAGCCCGGTGGCCCCGCAGCGTGTCGAAGGTGACACGATCGAACCCCAGGTCTCGGTGCCAATCGCGAACCCGACCAGGCCCGCGGCCGTCGCCGAGGCCGACCCGGCGGACGATCCTCGGGATCCCTGCTCGTAGTTCCAAGGGTTTCTGGTGGTACCCCCGTACCACACATCGCCCCACGCGAGAGCGCCAAGAGTCAGTTTCGCGACGAGAACGGCACCCGCTTCATCCAACCGTTGAACGACGGTGGCGTCCGCGTCGATGACCTGGTCTTTATAAGGCATCGCGCCCCACGTGGTCTTGTAGCCTTTGACCGCGAGGAGATCCTTGGCTCCCCAAGGGATGCCGTGCAGCGGCCCGCGGTAACGACCGGCGGCGATCTCCGCGTCGGCGCGGCGCGCTTGCTCGAGCGCCCGCTCTTCCGTGAGGCTGATGACGCACTCCAGCTTGGGACCGTACCGCTTCAGTCGACCGAGATACATTTGCGTTAGCTGGGTCGCGCTGACTCGTCGCGATTGCACGAGCCTGGCGAGGACGGTCACCGGCCAGAACGCCAGTTCTTCCAAATCATCTGGCACCGCAGGGATGGGGGCTTCGCTCATGCGGATCGGTCTCCGTTCGTCATCCAGGGAGGCTCGGGCCGGCCGTGGGTCGAACCTGAGCGCGGGCGGTAATCCGTTCGGTAGCGGGACCGCGCGTAAGGACTGGTACCTCTGGAGCTGCTCGTTGATACCCGACAACATCAGGTCCCGCTCCTCGTCCGTGAAGCGGACTCCCGCGACCACCTCCGCTTGCTCCAAGGCGTCCCGCGTGATTTCTCCCGACTGCACGAGCGAAGCGCCGACGGCGGTGGAGAACCAAGCAAGAAAGTGGCGGCGATCGAGCCGATTGTTTCTGGTAACGGACATGTCACCTCCTCCAAGCCATGAGCGGCACCAAACTACCCCCCACGGAGGAAGAAGGTCAACCGACGTCGACTCTTGCATCGGCAGTGTTGGCTTTCTCCCACAGGGTGCCGTGATTCCACCACAGTCGGCGCGGTTTGGAACAGGAAACCCGACTCGACCTCGACTGCAATTCCTTCAACTGCTTGCACTTAGTAGCCAGATCTCCCAGCGTCGATGGCCTGGAAGTTGCATCGGAACCCGGGCGAGGATTGGTGTGGCCGAAGACCCGACAGCTGAAGTCAAGGAAACCAGTACCGACCTATCGTCGCGTGCGGTGGCCCTACAAGGTCTTCTGCGCCTGCTCATCAAAGCCCAGAAGGCGCTGCGACTCTACGAGGCCAACAATGCCATCGCGCATCGCCTGGAAAGCGACCTCTATGCGAAGCTCTTCGCTCATCTCGAAGAGGAAGGATCCTTCGAGCTAACCGTACAGGAGTACAAGATCCTGTTCGGGGATGACGAGATCTACGAAGGTCACGACCGGAACGACAGCCTCGCCTTCACGCTCTTTCGCGACGGGATCCGTCGCCTCAGCTTTCACCCTGGGCTCGAGGGCCACGAGCTTCATGGTTTTCTGAGCTGCCTGAATCGCGCCGGCGTCCACTCCAAGGAGCAGGACGACCTCGTTACTCTCCTCTGGGAGCAAGACTTCAAGTCGATCAAGTACTTCGCGATCGAGGATCTCAAGGACGAATCGACTGGCCCCAGCCTTCAGGAACAACTCCGATCGGGGACCACCGGGGAAGGAAGTGGTGGCGCCACCCCCGACAGCGTGAGCCTGAAGGATCTCGAGCAGCCCAACGCCTACCTTCCCAACGACGCATGCCGACTCAGAGAGGAAGAGATCGAGGCCTTGCGCGCCGAGCTGGCCAACCAAGAAAACGAGCCTTACGGCGCCTTGGTCGTGGAGCTCGCCATCGAGCTCACCCTGCAAGAGCGAAGGCGAGAGGAACGCGAGCGTTTGGTCGAGGGCACAGTCGCGATCGTCGATCGGCTTCTCCAGGACGGGCAGCTTCGGGAATTGGCGCGACTGTGCGAGCACCTCGAAGGATTGGCCGACATGTTGCTGGCGAACTCGGAAGCCGTCGGCCACCTTCGCGAGAGAGTCTTTCGCGCGCTGGGAGAGGCCGACCGCGTGAGCAATTTCCTCGAGCGAGTGGAGCACTCGCGCGCGCTCAAGCCTTCCGAGCTGACGACCTTCCTGGCGCGACTCGGCCCGAGCGCCCTCCGGTCGCTGATACCGGCGATGGGTCGCATGTCGACGTCCCCTTATCGTCGAGCCGTCGCCGACGCCATTCTCGCGGCCAAGGATGGGGCCGTCGCCGAGCTCGGGCGCCACATGCCTTCCAATGGGGATCTGCCCGACGCGACGCTCATTCGGGAGCTCGTTTACATCCTGTCGCATCTACCGGAGAACCAAGCTCTGCCTCTCGCAGAACAACTCCTCCAAGCGCCCGACGAGGCGACGCGAAGAGAAGCGATGGCGGTTCTGGGGCGGTTTCGCGGCTTGCGGAGTGGTGAGATTTGTCTTCGACTCCTGCGGGACGGCGATCCCGAAGTTCGCAGCGCCGCGCTCGATACATTGGTCCGGAGCGGCGCGAGCGAACTGGCCAAAGCCATCTTCGATCAGTCGATCGCGGACTCGGCGTTCGAAGAGCGATCTTACTTGGAACAGAGTCGTACGTTTTCGGCGGTCGCCAAGCTCGGAGGAGCCAACGCCCTTCCCTGGTTCATCAAGCTCGTCCGGCCGGATGAGCGCCGCTGGTTCGCCTCGCGCAAGGAACGACAGATCATTCAGGCCGCGGTGCACGGGATTTACGTCGTGGGCACCGAAGAGAGCAAGAGTCTCCTCGAGCAGATGGCGAGCGAGGGCGATCGATTCGTGAGAGCCGCCTCGCAGAAGCAATTGAGCGCAGAGAGGAAAGCCTAGTATGGCCACCAGCATCGGAAGCAGCGCGGCGGCGACTCCCGAAGCGCGAGCTCTCCTCGCGGCATCAAGGGACGTGCTGCAGCAGTTTGCAGTCCTGATCCGCAACTCGTACCTGCACGATCTTACGAACGAAGTATTCGCGGAACCTCTCAAGAAACTGGAGGCCGCGTTGGGAGGCATCGTCAAGACGGAGGCCAGTTTTCGTCTGGAGAGAGTGGGACAAGAGTTCTATGCAAACGGCATGCGCATCCGAATGGAGATCCGGAGCCTGCAGACCTACAAGTACCTGTGGGAGGAGCTCAACAAACGCGAGTTGGGCGGATTTCAGTTCGAAGGCACTCCGAGCCCGGCGATGCTATCCGGTCTCCTCACCGCTCTTGCCCGCGTTCGCTCGGCGAGCATGGGAGGGGTCGCGGAGGTCAACCAGGCCCTCACCCAACAGGGCCTGACCAACATTCAGGCTCTGCCACCGCGTGCCGCCGAGGACTCGACTCTCAACAAGGAACAGCCCGACCGCCGTCAACGCGCGATCCAGGCCTACCAACAGGCACTCGATTTCATCCGCGAGTCGATCTCGAACCTGGACTCCCCCGCCCAGCTCAACCTGCGCCAAGCGAAACGTACCGTCCAGAAGCTCGTCGACCTGAGCTTCGAGGAAGGAGACGGTTTCTCCTTGGCGGGAATGGCGTCCATCAAGGACCACGACAACTACACTTTCAATCACATGGTCAACGTGAGCGTGCTGGCGATCGCGTTCGGTCAGCGCCTCGGCCTCAAACGCCAGGACCTCGCTCAACTGGGACTCTGCGCGCTCTACCACGACATGGGAAAGCTACATATCCCGCTCGACGTTCTCAACAAGAAGGGCTCCCTGAGCGAAGAGGAATGGGCGGTCATGGGCAATCACACGGTCTATGCGGCGAGGACGCTCTTCCCTTTGATTGCGGACGATCCCGGAACCCTTCATCGCATTCTCACCGCGCTTCAACATCACATCGGATACGACGGGAAGGGCTACCCCGATCTCAAGCTTCGTACCCGACAAGGACTCTTTACGCGAATGGTTTCGATAACCGATACGTTCGACGCCATGACCACCAAACGCATCTATCAGCGGCAGTTTCTCCCTAGCGAGGCGCTCGCCATCATCCAGAAGGGGGCGGGGACGCGATACGATCCGCTGCTCGTCAAGGCGTTCATCAACTGCATGGGAGTCTTTCCTATTGGTTCGACGGTATTGGTCACGACCGGAGAGCTAGGCGTGGTGGTGGAGTCCAACCCGGACCCCGATCGAGCCCACCAGCCGAGAGTGAAAATCATCACCGACGCGAAACGCAGTATCACCGAGCCCCAACTCGTGGACCTCAGTCACCCGAGCCAAGCCGGACGGGCCATCGTCAAGTGCGTGGACCCTGAATTGTTCGGAATCAACAGTGCCCACTATGTCGTCTAAGAGAGCTCCACGAAAGCCGGGGGCGAGGCGCCCCGTTATCTGGCTGAGCCGCTCCGGTCTGCCCACCGGCAAGGCGGGCAGAGAGTTGGCCTCCCTCGGCTACCCACTCCACTCCGAGCGACCCACGATGGAGGCGACCAAGCGCGTCATCGAGCTCAAACCTATCGTCGTGGTCATCGAAACCCACGGGCGGTCGGGTGTTCCCAACAGACTGCTCGGCCTCCTCGAGAAACTGAGAGAGCCGCAGGAGTTCTTCATCTTTCTGCTACTCGACCGCGAGCCCAAGCGGAAGCTGGCGCACGTCGACGCCTACCTGGTGAGGGGACGAGGCCTGGGCGCTCAGTTCGAGGTCACGCTCCGCGCGGTCGGCGGCATTCAGAATCGAGCGCGACGCGAGATCGCGCGACTGAAACGGCAGACCGACCGACTACAGAATCTGGTGGTGCGGGACGATCTCACCAGCCTCTTCAACCTGCGCTTCTTCAACAGGACGCTCGAGAACGAGCATTCTCGCGCCCTGCGCTTCGGCCGCGAGTATTCGCTCATCTTCATCGACTTGGATGGCCTCAAGAACGTCAACGACCGGTTCGGACACTTGGTTGGCGGTCGGGTACTTCAACAGGTTGGAGACTTCATTGGGCAGAAGATTCGGGGTATCGACGTACCAGCCCGCGTGGGCGGTGACGAGTTCGTCATCATCTGCCCGGAAACACCGAAGATGAGCGCACGGCTGGTCGCGGAACGGATTCGTCAGGGGATCGAAGAGCTCAACTCTCAGGAGAACGGACTGCCCCAGGAGATCACCGTCAGCATGGGCGTCGCCTCGTTTCCCGGCGACGGCGAAACGCCCGAGCAAGTGCTGGATCACGCCGATCGAGCGCTCTTCGAGGCCAAGGCCAGAGGCAAGAACCGCGTCTGCTGCTGGGGCGAGTTTCCGATGGACCGGAAGGAGTTTCAAGGGTCGCTCCTGGGCCGCCGGTCCGAAGACCTGACTCAACTCAAGGAAGAGAAAGAAGTCGAGACAAAGTAGAGGGCGTCGCCTCCTCGGCGTCACACCGCCCTGCCCGGAGGGGCGACCGCGGAATCGACTCGAGAGCTTGTCCTCCGACTGAGCATCCCTCCCAGGAGACCGATGGCGCCGCGAAACCCTAGGGAACTGGCTCCGCTCTCGCCGGTGCTGATCGCCAGCAAACGGTCGAAGATCTCCGGCTGTTCGGCGAGAGACGCGATGAGCGCTCGGCGCAGCCGAGGCCTCTGCCCCACCGCCAGCAGCAACCCCGTCGTCCAATAGTAGCTCCGGCTGAGGCGCCGGTAGGCGGCTTCGTAGACGGTGAGCGAGTCGTGGTCGGCGATAGCGGCGACCAGGGCCCCCGCGGTGCGAAAGGCGAGAGATAGTCCCTCACCGGTGATCGCGTCGAGATAACCGGCGGCGTCTCCAACCAAGGCGAGTCGTCCTTGGTAGCGTCGCCGCACACGCTGTCGAAAGGGTCCGGCCCCTCGAGCCTCGCTCGTCACCATCGCGCCGCCAAGCCTTTCCTGGAGCTCGGGAAACTGGCCGAGCCTCGCCTCGAAGCTCTTCGGCTCGCCGCTCGACAAGAACGCGACGCCCAGCTCGTCCACCCCGACCGGCGTCACATAGGCCTCCGCGCCTTCCGTCCAGTGAACCTCGACGCAGCTAGACCAGGGACGTGCTCTGAAGTGGCGCCGCACGCCGAAGCGCCGGACCGCCCGGGTCGGCTCGTTCAGTCCCGCTTCCTTCCGGAGCCGGCTATGAAGACCATCGGCGGCTATCAAGTACTTCCCTTCGATATCGCCCCCATCCGACCCCAGCCGCACACGATCAGGGAGCACGCTCCACTCCGTGCAGTTTTCTCCGTAGCGCAGTTCCACGCCGAGCTGGCGCGCGCGGTCCACCAGGCCGCGAACGAGCTCCGTTCGGCGCACACCCCAGCCGACCGAGCCCTGAAATCGTCCCTCGGCAACGATGTCTCCGTCCACGTAACGGATCCCCTCGAAGCTCGCGTGAGGAACGCTCACTCCCATTTCCTCGAGTAGCGCCACGCCGGGTGGCATCACGCCCTCGCCGCAGGGCTTGTCCAGGGGCAACGAGCGCTTGTCGATAACGAGGGACGAAAGGCCGGAGCGCGCGGCAAAGACGGCCGTCGCAAGACCGGCTGGTCCGCCGCCGACGATCACCAAGTCGGTATGGTGCATGAAACGAGTGTATCTCGGTGGCAACATGGCTTCCAGCTACGGTAGGCTAGCGCGATGATTGCCGTCGGCGTGAGCTCTCACCGCAAGGAAGGTCCCGAGAAGCTCTGCGGCGTCGCGAAATACATCGACGATTACAAGCTTCCTGGCTGCCTCTTCGGTGTGACATTGCGCGCCACGATCCCGCACGGGACGATAACCAACATCCGATTCGACCCCGATTTCCCGTGGCACGAGTGTGTCATCGCCCGCGCCGAGGATATTCCAGGAGAGAACGTCGTCAAGCTCATCGAAGAGGACCAACCGCTCCTCACCGAGGGGCGGATCTTGCACGCCATGGAGCCCATCCTGATCGTCGGCCATCCCGCACGCGACACGGCCTACCAGGCGCTCGGCCACATCGCGATCGACTACCAGGAGAAGACTCCCGTCCTGTCCCTCGAAGAATCCATCGCCCTGAAAGGCGTCCTCTATGCTCCCGACAACGTCTTCAAACGGATCCTGATCGAAAAGGGAGACATCGGGAGTGGCCTCGCGACGGCGGATGCGATCGTCGAGGGAGAATACCGGGTCCCGTACCAAGAGCAGGCGTACATCGAGAACAACGGAGTCGCTGCTTGGGTAGAAAAAGACGGCACGTTGGTCGTCATGGGCTCCATGCAGTGCCCCTACTACGTCCACAAAGCGATGCAAGGGCTCTTCCCACGGCGTGAGGACAAGATCCGCGTCATCCAGACGACTACCGGCGGCGGGTTCGGCGGCAAGGAGGAATACCCCAACATGATCGCCGGTCATGCCGCGCTCCTTTCCATCAAGTCCGGGCGGCCGGTCAAGATCATCTATGACCGACACGAAGACATGTTGGCCACGACCAAGCGTCACCCGGCGAGAGTTCGACACCGGACGGGCGTTCGCAAGGACGGGACCCTGCTGGCGCAGGACATCGAGATCGTGATGGATGGGGGCGCCTACGTCACGCTCTCTCCGGTCGTGCTGTCGCGGGGTGCTCTCCATGCCAGCGGTCCCTATGAATGTCCCAACGTGCGGATCCTGGCTAAGTCGGTGGCTACCAACAACCCTCCGAGCGGAGCGTTCCGAGGTTTCGGCGCTCCTCAAACCCTTTTCGCCGCCGAGCTTCACATGGAGAAGATTGCCGCCGTGCTCGGCATCGACTCGCTCGCCCTGAGACGACGCAATCTCTTTCGCGAGGGCTCGGTAACCGCCACCGGACAGATCCTGAAAGAGAGCGTCGGAGCCTTCAAGGTTCTCGAGCGCACCGTCGCGCGGAGCCAATATTCGAAGAAACGCGCCGCGCACGACCGCTGGAACCGGCAACGGCATCGACCCACCTGGAGGGGCATGGGACTGGCGGTCGTTTTCCACGGCGCGGGCTTCACCGGCGCCGGGGAGGTTCGCCTCGCAAGCCGCGCCGGAGTCGCGCTCACGAAAGACGGAGAGATCCACGTCGAAGCCGCGTCCACGGAGATCGGACAAGGAACGAGCAGCATGTTCGCGCAAATCGTCGCGGAGACCCTCGGTGTGCCTTACGAGTGGATTCGTACCGACACTCCGGATACCGGGAGGGTTCCCGACAGTGGTCCGACGGTTGCCAGCCGAACCTGCATGGTGGTGGGCGGTCTGCTACAGCGTGCGGCGCTTCGATTGAAGACTGCGGTGGAGGAGCTCCAAGACAATTTTCCCCGCACCGAGCGGGGTCTGAAAGAGGCGGCGAAAAAGCTCACCAAGGGTAAACCGGCGGTCCACTTCGTCGAGCAGTATGCCAAGCCCGAGGAGATTGCCTGGGACGAAGATCACTACAAGGGTGATGCTTACGGCGTCTACAGCTATGCAGCCCTCGCGATCGATCTCGAGATCGACAAGCTGACCTACGAAGTTCGGATTCGCGGATTGACTACCGCACAAGACATCGGCAAAGCCATCAATCCCCTTCTGGTCGAAGGTCAGATTATTGGCGGCACGGCACAGGCTCTGGGCTACGCCCTCCTGGAGAACGCGGTCTTTCGCAACGGTGTCATGCAAAACGCACAATTCACGAACTACATCATCCCCACGACACTCGACACACCACCGATGCGCGTCGAGCTGGTCGAAGAGCCCTACTCGCGCGGTCCCTTCGGCGCGAAGGGCGTGGGCGAGTTGCCGTTCGACGTGCCGGCCCCGGCCGTTGCGGCCGCGGTCTTCCACGCCACCGGACTCTTCATCCCTCAGCTCCCGTTGCTTCCGGAGCGAATCGCTCGGACCAAGCGTGATCAGACTGCGCGTTAACGGCAAGTCCCGGTCTTATCGGGGAGACGCGTTCAAGCGTCTGCTCGACGTCCTCCGTGAGGACTTCGATCTCACCGGCACCAAGGAGGGGTGCGGCGAAGGGGAGTGCGGCGCGTGTACCGTCCTCGTCGACGGGGAGCCGGTGGTCAGCTGTTTGATCCCCATCTGTCAGATGGCCTACCGAAGGGTCGAGACCGTCGAGTCCCTGGGCGCGCCCGAATCACCGAACGTCCTCCAGGAAGCTTTCTTGGTCGAAGGCGGGGCCCAATGCGGCATCTGCACGCCGGGTTTTCTCATGACCGCCTGGGCCTATGTCCGCGGCGGTGGCGACGACGATCCGGCGGCGATTCGAAGAGTCTTGGCCGGCAATCTTTGTCGATGCACCGGCTACCAGCACATCGTCCGTTCCGTGATCGAAACCGTGCGTGAGAGAAATCGGCGACGGAACGCTCGCCTGCGAAAGACCCGGAGGAAGAAATGAGGGGCGCCCCCAGAAGCATGGAGGTGTTGCGGCCTCGCGCGGCGCACGAGGCGGTGCGCCTTTTCGGTCGCTCTCCGGAAGCCATTCCCTTGGCCGGTGGCACGGACTTCATGGTGTCCTGGAACGCCGGCCTGCTCAACGGCAGGACGGTCCTCGATCTCTCCGCCATCAAGGAATGGGGCCGGATCCGGGCACGCCCGAAGGGATTATCGATCGGCTCGCTGGTGAGCCACTGGCGTCTCCAGAATCACCCCGTCGTCCAAAAGGACTTTCCACTGCTGGCCGTTGCTTGTGCCACGATCGGAGGAATCCAGATCCAGTTACGCGGCACATTGGGAGGAAACCTGGCCAACGCGTCACCCGCCGGCGACACCTTCCCTCCCCTGGCGGTTTACGAGCCGGTCGTCCACGTGGTGTCGGCCGAAGGAGCACGAACGATACCGATTTCGGAGCTCTTCACCGGAGTCAAGCGGACTTCGTTGAGACGCTCCGAGCTCATCGAGTCCATCGAGGTCCCCTTCCTCCCCAAGCGCCCCCGACGGCAGAGGTTCTGGAAAGTCGGCACGCGTGCGGCGTCCGCGATCTCCAAGACCGTGGCCGCGGGCCTCCTCTGGATGAACGGGGACGGAACGATTCGCGAGCTCCGCTTCGCGCTGGGGAGCATGGCACCCACGGTGCGGCGCTTGCACCATGTCGAGGGGTTCGTTACCGGCAAGAAGCCAACGAAGAAAGTCCTCGACGAAGCCTGCGCGCTCTTGGAGAAGGACGTCGCGCCCATCGACGATGTCCGCTCCACGGCGGACTACCGCCTCGAGGTCTCCAAGAATCTCCTGCGCTCCTTTCTCGACCCCAACTATCGGGGCTGACCCTCGCTCCCACGTTGCCGCCTACTCCGGTCTCGGCCCTTCTGCTATGATGAAGGCACGTCACGAGAATTGAGGAGGACCCTTCACCGATGCGCCTTTCGCACCGCTCGCTCAGAACAATCCTCGCGTTAGCCCTGGGTTCTTGGTCTTGCCAATCCGGTCCCGACATCACGTCGACGGCCACCCAAAACGCGCTCGCGTGCATCCAACCGGGCGTGATCCGCGCCCACATCCGATATCTGTCCGACGATCTGCTGGAGGGTCGCGAGGCAGGCACGAGAGGCTTCGAGCTGGCCGCGAAGTACGTCGCCTCGACGTTGGAGACGATGGGCCTCCAGCCGGGGGGCATCCAAGGGACGTGCTTTCAGAACGTGCCGCTACGTACCAGCGCCGTCGACTACGAGCATAGCTCCCTGACCCGAGATGGATGGGAGAAGAGGCTTCGGATCGGTGAGGACTTCATTCTCTCTCCGGACTTCGAGCGGGAGAGCGTCAGCGTGCGCGCGCCGTTGATCTTCGTCGGCTACGGGATCACCGCACCGGAGCTGGATCACGACGACTATGCGGGCCTCGAGGCGGACGGCAAGATCGCGGTCATGCTCATCGTTGCACCGGCGGGATTTCCTCATGACCAACGCGCGTACTACTCAGGTCGTCCGAAGATCGAGAACGCGCTCGCGCATGGAGTCTTCGCGGCTTCGACATTCCCATCGAGGCCGAGATCGTAACCATGTCGCGGCTGAGTGACGTCCAGAGTCCAAACGTCGTTGCCAAACTGGAGGGAGCCGATCCCGAGCTCCGCGACGAGTACGTCGTCTATAGCGCCCATCTCGACCACGACGGGATCATGGAATCGATCGAAGGTGACAACATCTTCAACGGTGCCTACGACAATGCCTCCGGAACGGCGGTCCTGCTGGAGATGGCGCGGGCCTTCCAGTGCCTGCCGGAGCCACCGCGGCGATCGATTCTCTTCTTGGGAACGACCGCCGAGGAAAAGGGCCTTCTGGGAGCAGACTACTTTGCCCAGGACCCCACCGTGCCGCGCGAGTCGATCGTCGCGAATCTCAACGTCGACAGCCCGCTCATGCTCTATCCTCCTAAAGATGTCGTCGTGTTCGGAGGCGAGCACTCGAGCCTGGGGCGGACCTTCGAGCGTGCCGCCTCCCATCTCGGCCTGTCGATAAGTCCCGATCCCATGCCGGAGGAGGTCATCTTCGTCCGCAGCGACCAATTCCCGTTCGTGCGTCATGGCATCCCGGCCGCCTTCGCGATCGTGGGCTTCGAATCCGGCGATCCCGAGATCGACGGCGCGGCGGCCACCCGGACCTGGCTGACCACCGTCTACCACACGCCGAAGGATGACTTCAGCCAGAAGATGGATTTCGAAACCGGCGCCCTCTACGCCCGGGTGAACTTCCTCGCCGGTTATCTCGTCGCCCAATCGAGCGAACCCCCGACCTGGAACGACGGAGATTTCTTCGGGACTCTGTTCGCGGAAAAGCAGGAGCCGGGCCGGTGAGATGAGCACCTACGAGATCGTTCTCCGCAATGGCATGCTGGTCGACGGTTCCGGCGAAGCGCCGCGCCCGGCGGACGTTGCCGTCGATGGAACCTCGATCGCAGCGGTGGACGATGGTTTGCGAGGTCACCGCGAGATCGACTGCTCGGATCTCGTCATTGCGCCCGGTTTCATCGACACCCACTCGCATTCCGACTTGAGAGTCTTCACCGAGCCCCTCTTACCCATGAAGATCCGACAAGGGATCACGCTCGAGGTCTTGGGTCAAGATGGGATCAGCGTGGCTCCGGTCCGATCCCATCACATCGATGACACGCGACGCGCGTTGTCCGGTCTTCTCGGCAGCCTGCCGAAAGAAGAATGGCGTTGGGAGAGGGTCCGCGACTATTTGAAGTGTCTCGAGGCAGCGAAACCCGTTCTCAATCTCGCCTATCTGGTTCCGCACGGAACGCTGCGCACGTACGTGATGGGTCGTGACAACCGCAAGCCGACGCCTGCCGAGATTGGGAAGATGACCGCGGAGCTGGCCCGGGCTCTGGAGGAGGGCGCCCTCGGGATGTCCACCGGCCTCATCTATCCACCCTGCTGCTTTGCCGACACCGACGAGCTGGTGGCCCTGGGACAGGTTCTGGCACCGCGAAGAGCTCCGCTGGTCACCCATATGCGGAGCGAGTCTGACTTGATCGAGCGCGCCATCGACGAAATGATGGAAGTTGGCTTGCGCTCGCGATG
>Ga0302046_10000964_pt1 | contig 27428 bp, 18 predicted proteins | sample RVTome_11_FD_200261 | JGI IMG/M metagenome (GOLD analysis project Ga0302046, IMG submission 200261) | Soil microbial communities from uranium-contaminated site in the Upper Colorado River Basin, Wyoming, United States - RVT147D111 (version 2) ... | reverse complement strand
CGAGTCGACGTTGACCGTGCCGGCGTTCTCGGCGATCAGGCCGATGCCCGGGGCCGAGACCGAGAGGCTGTCGAAGGTGATCGTCGCCCCCGGGTTGTCGACCAGGTGCACGCCGACGCCGGCGAGGCCCGCGACGCCGGAACCGCCGGAGACTGGACCCGCCAGCGGCGAGCCGCCGACGGTCGTGGCTCCGAGGTCCACCGCCACGCCCGGCGAGTCGACGATCTCGATGCCGTTGCCGCCGAGGCCGCTGAAGCTCGAGACCGTGGTCGAGCCGGCGACCGTCAGGCTGCCGGTGACCGAGGCCAGGCGCAGGCCATGAGTCGGGCTGCCGTCGGACGACAGGACGTCGAGCTCGACGTCCAGGTCTCCGCCGAGGATGTCCATCGCCTCGGCGCCGGCACCGGTGATCGACGTCTCGCGCACCTCGAGCGAGCCGACGTCGACGCCGTGCATGCCCGACAGGTCGCTGTCGACGACGTCGACGCCGTGGATGACGTGATCGGAAACCAGCTCGACCGCGTGGCCGCCTGCGCCGTGGGTGACCTGTGGCCGCCCCCCCGGATCGGCGGGCTCGATCGTCTGGCCCTCGATCACCAGCGGTACGCCGCCGCCGATCAGGTGCTGGCCGTCCTTCATGATCATGCCGAGGTCGTAGCCGGTGGTCGTGCCGTCGCCCCGGCGCAGGCGGATGATGTCGCCGGGACCGGACGCCGTCTCGGCGTCCCCGAGGGTGGCGAACGGGTTGGTCTGGGTGCCCTCGAACGGACCGCCGTGGCTGTTGTCGACGAACCAGACCGTGCGGTCGAGCGCGATCAACACCGTGCCGGTAAACGGCCCGACCGGGTTGTCGGAGGCGTCCTCGGTGGGATCGCCCGCCACCGGCGCCACGGTGTAGGTGAAGGTGTCGACGCCGTTGAATCCGGGCGGCGGCGAGTAGGCGAACGTGCCGTCCGCCGCGACGTCGACCTCGCCGCCCTGGGCGGTGGCGAGGTCGGCCGCCGGGACCACGTTCACCGGATCGCCGTCGGGATCGGCGTCGTTGGCGACCAGATCCGGAAGGCCGACGCCGTCGACCACCAGCTCGACGTTGCCGAAGCCGGTGTACTGGTCCGGCCGCACCACCGGCGTGGTGCGGAAGGTGCCCGGGATCAGGGCGGGATCGAGCACGTTCGAGAGATCAACCCCCTCGGCGCCGCCGCCGGTGTTGTCGATCGTCACCCGGTAGCGGAAGGTCTCCCCGGGCACCACCGAGCCGCCGCCGATCGGTGCGCCGGCGTCGGTGAAGTCGGCCTGGACGGCCTCGACCTGGGGCGGTGCGGTGGCCAGGCCGCTCGCCGTCAGCGTCCCCTCGGTGGCGAGCAACCGCAGGGTCAGCGCTCCGACCTGGGTGAGGTCGGCGGGGCCGGTCGCGCCCGGGCTCGGCACCAGCTCGGCGAAGTCGAAGAAGACGTCGGTGGTGGCCACGATCGCCGGCAGGACGCGGCTGGCCCGCGAGCGTTGGTCGGCGTCGGTGTGGACCTCGATCTCGACCTGGACCCCGCCGCCGGCGCTCTCCACGGTCAGGCGCAGCGCACCCTGGCCGCCGGCCGTCAGATCGACCCCGCCCAAGCCGTCCGGGTCGAGGACGTCGGGATCGCTGTCGCCGTCCCAAGTAACCAGCGCCTCGCCCCGCGAGTCGGGGGTGGTGTCGGCGACGGCGAAGTCGAGCACGCCGCCCGCGACCCCCGCACTGGCAGGGCCGGCGCCGCTCAGGATCGTCGCCGCCAGGTCGCGCCGCTGGCCCAGGATGTCGGCGCCCCCCGTGACCACGCTCGAGGCCGCGTCCGGGGGAGCGGTGATCGTCGCCTGAGAGGTCGTGAAGTCGTCGACCACCACCTGGGCGCCGGCCACCGCGGGCGCTGCCAGCGCGGCCAGGAGAGCGAGGCCCGCCGCCGAGGCGCTCCGCCGCCGGCGGATCAGCACCACCAGCCCGGCGAGCAGCAGCAGCGCCGCCAACCCGGCGAGCCCGGGGCCGCCGAGCGCGGGGATCTCGAGCGCCGGCTGCTCCGATCCGAAGCCGCGGATCATCCAGTTGCCGGGGAACCCGAGGTCGTCGACCGTGGTGATCAGCGAGTCCGGCGGCAGCTCGGGGTCGTCCGGCGGGTCGCCGGTCCAGATCGCGAGCCACGAGCGGCCCTGGCTGGCGGTGTTGTCGATCGCGGCCGGCGACGTGAGCGGGTCGCCGGGCTCGATGAACCGCGGCACCGCGCCGATCAGCACGTCGCCCGGTCCGGTGAAGGTCACCGGGGCGGCCAGCGGGTAGACCGAGAAGGTCAGGCCGTCGGCCGCCTGGACGGTGACGTCGAAGGTGGCGAGGAGGTCGGCGCCGTTGGTCGGATCGCCGTCGGGGTCCTGGTAGACCGCCAGCTCGATCGCGTCGCCGGGCGCCACGTTGGGATCGACCGGGAACAGCACCCAGACCTCCTCGAGGACGAAGCCGGGGCCGGGCGGCTGGTCGAAGCGGTTGAACCAGAGGAACTCCCGCGCACCGCCGGCGTCGGCCACCCCGACGCTCCCCTCGGCGCCGCCGTCGTCGAGCAGGAGCTGGATCGGGAAGACGCCGAGCGACGGCGCCGCCGGGCCGGCGCGTTCATGGGGCTGCTCCCGGACCACCAGCTCGAGCGTTCCGGGCAGCTCGGCGAGAGCCGGGACGGGGGCGGCGAGGGCGGCCGCGGCGAGCGCGGCGGCGAGCGCCGACGGCCGGCGGACGGTCTGCGGGCGGTTCGAGGCGGCGAGGCGGGTCGATTCGGTCATCGCGGCGGCTCGGTGGTCGGTGGCTCGGTACTCGGTGGCTCGGTACTCGGTGGTGGTCGGCTCGGTCATCGTCGCGCTCTCCCGCATCACTGCACCGTCGCCGACCAGGCCGAGGTGTCGCCGCCCTCTCGCCTGCCGAGCGCCGCGGCCGAGCCGCGGGGCGAACGCCCCGAGAGCGGGGACACCTGCGTGGTCGAAGACCACGCTGACGTGTCGCCGCTCTCGAAGCCGTCGACGAAGATCGGACCGGTGGCGCTCAGGGCATCGAGCCAGCCGTCGAAGGTGACGCCCGCCGGGGCGTTCCAGGTAAAGGCGCAGAGCGCCGAGGCCGCGCCCGCCGGGGCGATCAGCCCGGCGCCGACGGCGACGAAGCCGCCGCCGGTGTCGGCGAACACGGTGGTGTGGTCGTCCGAGCCGATCGGCGCCGCCGCGCACGCCGACTGCGGGTGGTAGTCGCAGCCGAGGGTCAGCGACACCACGCCGTCCATCGCCACGTCCAGCCGCGCCCGCCCGGCGAGGTCGAGGCCGCCGGGGACCAGCGCCACGCACTGGCCGAGCGCGGCCTGCTCGGCCTGGCCGCCGGCGACCAGCACCGAGACCGCCTCCGAGCCGGAGTCGGACGAGCCGTCGGCGTCGACGGCCGGATCGTGGGCCTGGGTCGCACCCGGGGTCGAGACCGCCGTCCAGCCGCCGTCGTCGCAGTCGAAGTGGCCGTTGCCGAACAGGTTGGCGAAGTCGATCCGGAACGAGCGCACGAGGTCGTCGCCGCCCGTGCCGTCGCCGTCGCCGTCGAGCGGGTTGCCGGCCAGATCGGTGATGGCGGCGCACACGAACAGCCGGTGGAGGCCGTCGGCGAGGTAGCCGCCGAGGTCGACCGTGGCGTTCTGGGTGCCGGAGTCGTAGCCGACGCCGGTGATCGGCACCTCGACGTCGTCGCCGCCGGCGCCGCCGCAGGCGAAGGTGTCGTAGGCGTGGTTCGGGCCGGCGTCGACGAGAAGGTAGTTGGCCGGGTTGGTGACGTCGTCGGGATCGCCGTTGCCCGGCGGGTCGTTCATCTGCTCGCTGAAGGTCACCACCAGCCCGTCGACCGCCACCCGCGAGGTCGCGCACTCGGTCAGCCCGCCGGGGGTGGGGGCGATCGTGTCGACGCTCGGCACGGTCGGCGCCAGCGCGTCGAGCGTCACCGTCTCGGTGTCGCTGTTGTCGCCCGGGTCGGGATCGGCGCCGTTGGCGCCGTCGTCGGCGATCGTCGCGGTGTTGACCAGCGAGCCGGTGCCCGGCGGCAGCGGGTCGTCGAGGTCGACCGCGAACACCGCCGAGGCGCCGGCGCCGGCACCGGCCAGCCCGCCGATGACCAGGTCGCAGGGCGTGCCGGCCGGGCTGCCGTCGGCGCACGACCAGCCGGGGGTCGAAGCCCCCAGGTTGAAGGTCGTGTTCGCCGGCACGGTCTCGCTGATCGTCACCCCGGTGGCGCCCTGGTTGCCGTCGTTGGCGAAGTCGAGGTCGAAGGCGATCGTGTCACCCGGCTGCGGGATCGGCCCGGTGTAGCTCTTGGCGATCCCCAGCTCGGGCGCGGCGTTCAGGTTGGTCAGGGTCGGGTCGGCGGCGCCCGCACCGTCGGGGTCGTCGGTGTCGACGTCGGCGAAGTTGCCACCGCTCACCGTGCCCTGGGTCGAGAAGGCGTCGACCCCGGCGGGCGCCGGGTCGGGTGCGGTGACGACGATCTCGATCGTGATCGTGCCGCCGCTCGGCAGATCGCCCACGGCGACGTCGACCTGGTTCTGGGCGCTTGCGGATACAGGGAGGAAGAGGGAGAGCGCGAGGACGGAGGCGGCGGAACGCAGCCGCGCACAGCCGGGGCGCGCGAGCTGCTGGCAGAGGTGGTGCTTCATCGTTCCGGCCCCTCCGGGATCGGCGCCGCGGGCGGCGCCTTCGTCGATTCAGACTCCAGGTTCGGACTCCAACCCGTCCCGCCCGCCGCGGCGGCCACCAGGACGTTCATGCTCGAAACGCATTTCCGATTGTACACGAGCGCGATCGCGGGTTGGAGCGGTGAACAACTATGCCTCGGCCCACATCATTTCCTGAGCGTCCGCCCCGGTGTGACCCCGGGCGCCGAACCGTTTCGCCCGCGGCTTCGTAAGCTCCGCTGTAGCATCCGCGACGAGGATCGTCAGTCAAACCGTCCGCCGGCTCCGAGCCGGCGCTGCAGCCGACAAGGAGACCGTCATGCCCGCCCGCTCATCGCTCCGCCGCCCGACCGCCGTCGCGTCCCCCGCGGCGCTGCTCCTCGCCGCCGCCGTCCTGCTCACCGCCGCCCCGCTCCTCGCCCACGGCGAGGGGGAGGCCGCCGCCGGCGCCGTCGACCTCGCCGCCACCCTCGGCGCCGACTTCGAGCGCACTTCCGGGAGGGTGGTCCAGCTCGCCGAGGCGATCCCCGCCGACAAGTACGGCTGGCGGCCGGCCGAAGGCGTCCGCTCGGTCAGCGAGGCGGTGATGCACGTCGCCGCCGCCAACTTCGCCCTCTCCAGCGCACTCGGCGTGGCGCCGCCCGACGGGGTCGATCTCGAGAACCTCGAGAAGGTGACCGACCGCGACCAGGTGGTGGCGACGCTCAAGACCTCGATCGAGCACGCCAAGAAGGCGTTCGAGGGCTCCGAGGGGAAAGATTACAACCGCACCGTCAACGCCTTCGGCTTCGAGATGCCGGCGGCGCGCGCGGTGGTGATCCTCGCCGCCCACAGCCACGAGCATCTCGGCCAGCTCATCGCCTACGCGCGCTCCAACGGCGTCGTCCCGCCGTGGAGCCAGCCCTCCAGCGAGTGAGCCGCGAGGCGGCTAGACGCCGCCCGCCGCCGGCCCGAACAGCAGGTCGAGCCGCGGCGTGGTCAGGAAGACGACCAGGTCGCGGATGCGCGCGTCGAGACAGGTGAGCGCCTCCGCGCCGGCGGCGCAGTTGGCGCCGAAGGCGGGCAGCTCGCCTGGACAGTAGGCCGCGATGCCGTCGAGGATCGGCGCCCCGGTGCCCGGCTCGAGCAGCTCGGAGGCCAGCGCCTCCGCCGAGAGCCGCCCGGCCATCAGCCGGCACTTGTCGTCCGACAGATCGACGTAGTAGCGCGTCGACGGATCGCCGGCCTCGAAGTGGCAGAAGTAGTCGTAGAAGCCGATGCCGGCGGTCTCGCTCATCAGCGACGCCACCTGACGGCCGAGGACGATGCTCTGCTCTTCGCCGATCGGCAGCGCCAGCGCCGCCGCCGCGAGGTCGGGATCGACCGGGCCGCCGCCGGCTTCCGACGGCCGCAGCACCGACTCGCTCCACAGCGCGACCCCCTCGGCGAGGATCGCCGGGTCGAAGCCGCCGAGCGTCGAACCGGAGGCCGAGGACGTGCAGAAGCCGTCGCAGATCCCGAGCTGGAACGGTCCCGGGTGGTCCTCGAAGCAGCCCTCGCCCGGCACCCCCTGCGGCTTGGGGATCGCGTAGGTACAGTTGTCCTCCTCGCTCAGAATGCCGTAGTCGCAGAAGCCGCCGTTGCAGTCGCCCGAGAAGTAGCAGTTGCAGGAGGGGAGCGACGGCGGCATGGTCGACGACCAGCGCCCGGGCGTGCCGATTTCGAAGGCGTCGGCGAACACCACGACCTGGGCGGCTGCGGGCGCCGCGGCGGCGAGCAAGAGCACGGCGGCCAGCGCAATGGTCCACGGCGTCAGCGGGCGGCGGGCGGAGCGGATGCGGTCGGTGGACATGGGACGCCTCCTTGCCGGGGAGCCGCCGCAGCGAGCCGGAGCCGCGACGTCCCTTACGTAGAGATAGAGAAACGTCTCGATGTTAGCACCTCGCCCACGATCTCGGGGCGGGCTGCTGAGGCGTGACGCCGGCGTTGCGGCGGGCGACCGTTCCGGTCCTGGGATACCGTAGCGGCGGACGATGACCGCCCCGCCCCCCGCCCGCGGCCTGATCCTCCAGCCCAGCTACCGCATCGAGGCCGGCCGCCCGGTGGTCCACCTGTGGGGCAAGCTCGAATCCGGCGAGCCGTTCCTGCTCCGCGACTCCCGCGCCGTCCCCCATTTCTACGTCGCCGCCGCCGACGTCGAGCGCGCCCGGGCGCTCGGCGCCCGCACCGTCGCCGCGACCAACCGGGTGACGCTCGACTGCGTGCCGGCGGCGCGGGTCGAGGTGCCGACCCCGGCGGACACGCCGCCGCTGCGCGACCGCCTCGCCGACGCCGGAATCCCGTGCTACGAGGCCGACGTCCGTTTCGGCCTGAGGTACCTGATCGACCGGCGGGTGCGCGGGGCGGTGGCGATCGGCGGCGAGGGGCGGCTGGTCCCCGGCCTCGGCCGGGTGTTCGACGACCCGCCCGAGGTCGGCCCGGCCGATCCCGCGGGCGGCTGGGTGCCGGCGCTGGCGGTGCTCTCGATCGACATCGAGACCGACCCGCGGGCGCGGCGGCTGCTCTCGGTGGCGCTCCACGGCTGCGGCGCCGCCGAGGTGCTGCTCTCGACCCCGCGCGGCCACGGCTGCCCGGCGGGGGCGACGCCGTTCGGCGAGGAAGGCGAGCTGATCGCCGCCTTCTGCCGCCGGGTACGCGAGCTGGACCCGGACGTCATCACCGGCTGGAACGTCGAGGACTTCGACCTCGCGGTGCTCGACCGGCTGGCCCGCCGCGCCGGGCTCGCCGGCCTCGAGCTGGGGCGCGGCGACGGGGCGCTGCGCCTGCGCCCGTCCGGCCGCGGCGCCGGCGTGCTCGCGAGCGTCCCAGGGCGGCTGGTGCTCGACGGGCCGAAGCTCCTGCGCGGCGCCTTCGTGCGCATGGACAGCTACGGCCTCGATGCGGTGGCGCGCAAGGTCCTCGGCGAGGGCAAGACCAGCATCGGAGAGGGCGGCGGCGACGCCGGCGGCGTCCACGCCGAGGGGGGCCGCGCCGAGGAGATCCTGCGGATGTTCGAGCACGACCGCCCGCGACTGGTCGAGTACAACCTCAACGACGCCCGGCTGGCGGCGGCGATCCTCGAGAAGATGCAGCTCGTCGAGCTGGCGGTCGAAAGAAGCCTGCTGACCGGGCTGCCGCCCGACCGGGTGGCGGGCTCGATCGCCGCCTTCGACCTGCTCTACCTGACCGAGCTGGGGCGCCGCGGCGTGGTCGCCCCGACCGTGCGCCTGGCCGCCGAACGCGCCGCCGCGGCCGGCGCCGAGGCGACCGGCGGCGGCCACGTCCTCGAGCCCGAGCCGGGGCTGTGGGACAACGTCCTGGTGTTCGACTTCAAGAGCCTCTACCCGAGCCTGATCCGCACCTTCAACATCGACCCGCTCGGCTTCGTCCGCGGGCCGGGCGGCGGCGGAGCGGCCGATCGGCCGGCCGGCGGGCCGATCGTCGCCCCCAACGGTGCCGCCTTCGGCCGCGAGCCGGGGATCCTGCCGCGCCTGCTCGACGAGCTGTTCCCGCGCCGCGAGGCGGCCAAGGCGGCCGGCGACGGCGTCAAGAGCTACGCGATCAAGATCCTGATGAACTCGTTCTACGGCGTCCTCGGCACCCCCGCCTGCCGCTTCTACAACCCCAAGGTCGCCAACGCGATCACCAGCTTCGGCCGCGAGCTGCTGCTGTGGACCAAGGAGCGGATCGAGCGGGAGTACGGCCACCGCGTCCTCTACGGCGACACCGACAGCCTGTTCGTCGACGCCGGCTCCGCCGACCCGGCCGCCGCGCGCGACGCCGGCCGCGAACTGCTCGCCGCCCTCGGCCGCGACCTCGCCGAGCACGTCGCCTCCCGCTGGCGGGTCGAGTCCCGCCTCGAGCTGGAGTTCGAGCGCCTCTACCGCCGCCTCTTCCTCCCCCCGGTGCGCGGCGGCGACGCCGGCGCCCGCAAGCGCTACGCCGGCCTGGTCGAAGACGACGACGGCACCACCCGGGTGGTCCTGACCGGCATGGAGGCGGTGCGCCGCGACTGGACCGAGCTGGCCCACCGGGTCCAGCGCGAGCTGTACGAGCGGCTCTTCCACGACCGCCCGGTCGAGGAGTACCTCCACGCGGTGGTCGCCGACCTGCGGGCCGGCCGCGTCGACCCCGACGACCTCGTCTACCGCAAAGGCCTGCGCAAGCCGCCGGCCGAGTACACCGCCACCACCCCGGCCCACGTCGCCGCCGCGCGCAAGCTCCCCGGCCGCCCGCCGCGGGTGGTCTCCTACATCGTCACCACCGCCGGCCCCGAGCCCGTCCGCCGCCGCGCCGGCATCGCCCCGGCCCACCCGCCGGACTACGAGCACTACGTCGACAAGCAGATCCGCCCGGTCGCCGAGCCGGTGCTCGATCTGCTCGGGCTCGAGTTCGCGAAGGTGATCGGGGACGACCGGCAGATGGAGCTACCGCTGTCCGGCTGAGGCCAGGACGTGACCCACCGTTCGGACGGTCTCTCTTCGTGTAGTACCCTAGGTGCAAATCACGTTCTTCCTACCCGACCCCCAAAGGAGGGAACGACATGAGTACCTCCAGCCCGCCGCACTCGCTCCTCCTGGTCCTCCTGCTCGGGGCCGCGCTCGCTGCACACGCCGCCGACCCGGCCGCCGCCGACATCGGCCCGTACAACCTCGGCTACGCCACCTTCGGCGATTCGATCCCGACCGCACGCTGGGTCGTCGCCCGAGTCGAGGAGCGCAGCCAGGGAAACGACGATCTCAACGGCGACGGCGACACCTCCGACCAGGTCCTCCATCTGATCGAACCGCGCGGGAGGGTGGCGGTCAACCTCGGGCTGGCCGTGGACGAGATGGCGGCCGACGATCGAGCAGTGGTCTTCGCGGTCCGGGAGCGCGACCAGGCCCAGAGAGACCTCAACGGCGACGGCGACTGGCTCGACAGCGTGCTCCACAGCCACGATTTCGGCACCGGCGAGCTGGTCAACCTCGAACTCGCCGGCGCACCGCTCTGGCTCTCCGAGGGCCGGGCACTGGTGGTCGTCGACGAGAAGGAGCACTTCGGCCAAGACCTCAACGGCGATGGCGACGCCTTCGACCTGGTCCTCCACCTGGTCGGCGTCCAGGGCGGAGCGCTCAACCTCGGCCTGGCCGTGGATGGTCCGCACGCCCAGGTGCAGGCCGACGGCCGTGTCGCCGCCTTTCTCGTTTCCGAGCGTGAACAGGGCCAAGACCTCAACGGCGACGGCGACCTGTCCGACCGGCTCCTCGGCGTGATCGACCTCGCCCACGGAACGCAGGTCCAGTTGCTGGGGCCGGCCACGTTCTTGCGCAGCACGGTGCGCGTGAGCGACCCCTGGGTCGTGTATCCCGGCACCTCCTCGGGGCCGTCGACACTGCACGTGATCGACCTGCGCTCGGGACAGATCGTCGACCTCGGCGTGCCGGCGGCGGCCAACGCGATCGCGATGCACGGCTCGTCTCTGGTCTTCGGCGCCCGTGTCGGCAACGACATGGTCCTCCACGTCTACGACGCCGAGAGCGGCGTGCTGCGCAACGTCGGCGAAAGCATCCGCAGCCTCGACTTCGATGGCGCGATGGTGGCGTTCCTCACCGAGTCCCGAGAGCCGAGAGCCTTCACGCCGGACAACGGCGTGGTCGGAGTCAAGGGGGTCGTCTCGGACTTTGGATCACCCCACGGGCCGCTCGGTTTCTACCCGTGGGTGCTCTACGGCGCCAGGGAGACGACCGGCGAGGACCTCAACGGCGACGGCGACTTCGACGACGAGGTCGCCGGGGTGTTCGACGCCACGGCCCCCGAGCCGATCAACCTCGGCCTCAGCCTCCGGGGCAACGGCTACAGCACCCGGCACTGCGGCGTCGTCATCGTCTCCGAGGCGGAGCAGGGTGCCGACCTCAACCGCGACGGCGACCTCGAGGACACTGTGCCTCACGCGCTGGACCCCCGGTCGGGCCGGCTGATCTCGCTCGGCGTCGCGCTCTGGTCGCTGCCCGGCACGGACGGGTACGCCCGGCGGCCGGCGGCCCTGCTGTTCAAGGCCAGCGAGCGCAACGAGCAGCGGGATCTCAACGGTGACGGCGACACCTTCGACTTCGTCCTCTTCAACGCCTGCCCGCCGGAGACCTGATCCCGCCGGCGGCGCACCCACCGGGTAGGCTCGGGCGGTGACGGTCGAACTCCACTTCCTCGGCTCGGGCGACGCCTTCGCCGGCGGCGGGCGCCTCCAGGCAACCTTCCTGCTCGACGCCGGCCGGGAACGCTGGATGATCGACTGCGGGGCGACCGCGCTGGTGGCGATGAAGCGGGCCCAGGTGTCGACCGCGTCGATCGACGGCGTGCTGGTCAGCCACCTCCACGGCGACCACTTCGGCGGGCTGCCGTTCGTGGTCCTCGACGCCGGGCACCTCGCCGGGCGGGAGCGGGCGCTGGCGCTCGCCGGGCCGCCCGGGCTCGCCGGGCGGCTCGAGGCCGTGACCGAGGCGTTCTACCCCGGACTCTGCGCGCCGGGGGTTCGCGATCGAGACGGTCGAGCTGGCCGAGGAGGTGCCCGCGCGGCTCGGCAGGCGAACGGTCACGCCCTTCGCCGCCGTCCACCCGAGCGGCGCGCCGGCGTTCATGCTGACGATCGAGGCCGCCGGCCGCACCATCGCCTTCACCGGCGACACCGGCTGGACCGAGGCGCTGTTCCGGATGGCCGGCGGCGCCGACCTGCTGATCGCCGAATGCTCGACCTGGGACCGCCCGCTCGCCAACCACCTCGACTACCGGACGCTGCGCGCCCGCCGCGAGGAGCTGCGCTGCAGCCGGCTGCTCCTCACCCACCTGGGCGCCGACGTGATCGCCCGCACCCGAGGCCGAGGACCTGGAGATCGAGACCGCCCGCGACGGGATGGCGGTCGAGGTCTAGCCGGTCCAGCCGGTCGGTACGCCGTTGAGCCGGCGCCGGCGGCGGTCCAGGTCGCGGGTGTTCAGCCCGTTGGGTAGACTTCCACCAGAGGTTTCGCCAATGGCGGTCGAGATCGACATCCGGCGCCGCGCCCTGCGCCGCGCCTACGCGGAGCAGATGCCACCGAGGGTGACGCGCATCGTCTGCGCCTGGCAGGGCGTGCGCGCGTCCGCCAACGGCGCCGCGCTCGGCGGGCTCGAAGCCGAGGTGCGCAGCCTGGCCGGCTCGAGCGCCGCGCTCGGATTCGACGCGGTCGCCGAGGCCGCACGCAACCTCCAGCTCTATCTCGACGTGGCGCCCGGCCGGGGCGGCGACACGGCGCCCCTCTGGGGCGACGAGGCGGCGCCCGGCCACGGCGACGGCTTCCGGGTGCGGGTGGACGGCCTGGTCGAGGCCCTCGAGCGGGCGGGCCGGGAGGCCGCATCGGGTCCGGGGGAGGACCTCCAGGGGCTGTCGCCGGGCGAGCGGCCGCCCGGCCCGTCGCGGGTCGAGCGGGTGCTCTACATGCTCAGCGCCGACGGCGCCCTGGCGCGCGACCTCGGGCTCGAGCTCGGCTATTTCGGCTACGCGGTGCGCCGCTTCGAGGCCGTCGAGCCGCTGCTCGAGGGGCTGGATCAGACCACGCCGACCGCGGTGCTCCTCGATGCCACCGACTTCGAGCGCGGGCTCGCCGACGCCCGGCGGATCGACGCCCGGCGCGCCGAGACCGGCTGCGGGCTGCTGCTGTTCTTCCTCGCGCCGCGGGGCGACCTCGAGGCGCGGCTGGCGGCGGTGCGCGCCGGCGGCGACGCCTTCCTGCCGATGCCGGTCGAGAGCCGCCGGCTGGTCGAGCGGCTCGACCTCGCCTCGCCGAAGACGCGCTCCGACCCCTACCGGGTGCTGATCGTCGAGGAGAGCTACCCGCAGGCGCTCGACTTGGCGCTGACTCTCCAGCGCGGCGGCATCGCCACCCAGCTCGTCGAGGAGCCCGGCCGGGTATGGGCGGCGCTGGTCGAGTTCGCGCCCGACCTGCTGCTGATCGGCGCCGCCGGCGACGGCGCCGCCGCCCTCGAGCTGGCCGCGGTGGTCCGCCAGCAGGACGCCTATGCCGAGCTGCCGCTGCTCCTGCTCGCGGGCGACCCGCGGCCGGCGGTGCGCGTCGAGGCGCTACGGCTGGCCGCCGACGAGGTGCTGGCACGGCCGGTCGCCGAGGTCCACCTGCTGTCGACCGTCACCGGCCACGCCCACCGGGCGCGGGTGCGCCAGCGCTTCGCCTCGACCGACGGCCTGACCGGGCTGCTGACCCACTCGGCGTTCATCGCCCGGCTCGGGCGCGCGGTCGAGCGCGCCCACCAAACCGGCGGCAGGCTGACCTACGCCGTGCTCGACGTCGATCACCTGCACTCGATCAACCAGACTTTCGGCCACCTCTCCGGCAACTCGGTGCTGCGCGCGCTCGGCCGATTGCTCGCGCGGCGGCTGCGCCATGCCGACCTGGTCAGCCGCTGGGGCGGCGACGAGTTCGTGGTCGCCCTGCCCGACACCCCGGGCGAGGCCGGCCTCTCCGTGCTCGACCAGGTGCGCGCGATGTTCGCCGGCATCGCCCACCGCTCGTCCGAGGGGGAGTTCCGCGCCAGTTTCAGCGGCGGCCTGACCACCCTGTCGCGCGCCGGCGCCGCCGCCGACCTCCACCAGGCCGCCCGCGCGGCCCTGCGCACCGCCCGCGCCGCGGGGCGCGACCGGCTCGAGCTCTCTGCCGGCTAGGGCTCGCCGTCCGGCTCGCCGCCCTCGTCGAAGAGGCGGCGGAAGACCTCGTCCTCGTCGCGGCCACGGGAGCCGTCGAGGTCCTCGAAGTGGGCGGCGTGGAGCAGCAGGACCGGCAGCGGGTCGTGGATCCGCCGCCGGGGCGCCGGCGCCGGGTCGCCGACCGTCAGGCTCGGCCGGTCCCAGGCAAGCGCCTCGACCAGCGCCTCGAGACCGATCCGGCCGGGGCTCTCGGCGTCGACCACCTCGCCGTCGACCAGGTCGACCCGCGCCTCGCGCCCGCCGGAGTGGACCCTCACCCGGCAGCTCCGGCCCTCGGCGCCCAGGAGCTGGAGCACGCCGGCCAGCGACAGGCCGTCGAGGCTAGCGCGCGCGGTGCCGGCGGCGCACAGCTCGCGCACCACCTCGGCCAGCCGCACGCCCGACACTGGCTTGTCGAGGAAGCGGAACGCGCCGCCGGCGGTCAGCGCCTGCCCCAGCCGCCCCCACGAGCGCTCCTCCATCACCACGACGTCGAGGCTCGGATCGCGCTCGAGCGCGTAGTCGAGCAGCTCGAAGCCGTCCATCACCGGCATCACCAGAGCGGTCGCCAGCACGTCGACCGGGCCGGCGCGCAGCCGCTCGACCGCTTCGGCGCCGTGGCGAGCGGTCACCACCCGCACCTCGGGCGCCAGCGCCGCCAGGCCGGCGCTCAGCTCGGCGAGGGCGGCGCCGTCGCCGTCGACCAGGAGCACAGTCTTCATCCCAACACTCGAGATTACACGCTCTCGCGGGGGCTCCGCTCGCCGGGGCGACGCAGCTCGCCCGCGGGCGGCGTCGTGCGGGCCGGACGGTGACTCAGCGGACGGTGACTCAGGGACTCGACAGCGGACACCGTACCGGCGGCGAGGGACCGAAGACCACGATTCTCGCGATGCTCCCGAGAGGGCGGGTAGAGTTCGGTGATGGCCTCCTCCACCCCTCGGCTCGCGTTTCCGGCCGGTTCGCCCGAGAGCGCGGCGCTGGAGGACGCCGCCGGCACCTGCTCCTACGCCGAGCTGGAGCGGGCGGCCGGAGGCGCCGCGGCGGCCTTGCTCGCCGCCGCCGGCCGCGGCGACCCCGCCGCCGATCTCGAGGGTCGGCGGGTGGCGCTGCTGGCGCCGCCCGGCGCCGAGTTCGCGGCGGCGCTGCTCGGGATCTGGCGTGCCGGAGGGGTCGCGGTGCCGCTGGCGGCGATGCACCCGCCGGGCGAGCACGCCCACGTGCTCGACGACTCGGAGGTGGCGCTCGCCCTGGCCCACCCGGACGACCTGCCCCGTCTCGAGCCGCTGGCGCCGGAGCGCGGACTGACGCTGCTCTCGGCCGCCGAGGCGCTCTCCGCCCCCCACCGCACCCTGCCGCCGGTCGATCCCGCCCGCCCGGCGCTGATCCTCTACACCAGCGGCACCACCGGCCGGCCCAAGGGGGCGATCCACACCCAGGCCTCGCTGGCGGCCCAGGTCGAGGCGATGATCGCGGCCTGGGGCTGGACGGCGGCCGATCGCATCCTCCACGTCCTGCCGCTCCACCACACCCACGGCCTGGTCAACTGCCTGCTGACCCCGCTCGCCGCCGGCGCCTGCTGCGAGTTCGGGCCGCCGCGCTTCGATCCCGAGGCGACGTGGCGACGGCTCGCCGCGGGCGGGATCAGCGTGTTCATGGCGGTGCCGACGATCTACGCCAGGCTGCTCGAGGCGTTCGGCGCGGCCCCGGCGGCCGAGCGGACGGCGTGGCGAGCCGCCGCCCGCGCCCTGCGGCTGGCGGTGTCGGGCTCGGCGGCGCTGCCGGCAGCGCTCGCCGAGCGCTGGCGCGAGATCGCCGGCGTCCCGCCGCTCGAGCGCTACGGCATGACCGAGATCGGCATGGCGCTCGCCAACCCGCTCGACGGCGACCGGGTGCCCGGCGCGGTCGGCACGCCGATGCCCGGGGTCGAAGTGCGGCTGGTCGACGACGACGGCAGGCCGGCCGCGGCGGGCGCCGGGAGCGGGAGCGAGAGCGGCGAGCTGGAAGTGCGCGGCCCGCAGCTCTTCGCCGGCTACTGGCGGCGTCCCGAGGAGACCGCCGCGGCGATGCGTCCCGGCGGCTGGTTCCGCACCGGCGACGAAGCGGCGGTCGAGGGCGGGATCTACCGCATCCTCGGGCGCAAGAGCGTCGACGTGCTCAAGGTCGGCGGTTACAAGCTCTCCGCGCTCGAGGTCGAGGCGGTGCTCGCGAGCCACCCGGAGGTCGCCGAGTGCGCCGTGATCGGCGCCCCCGACCCCGAGTACGGCCAGCGGGTGGCGGCCGCGGTGGTGCCGCGCGACCCCGCCGCCGCCCCCTCGCTCGACGCCCTGCGCGCCTGGGCCGGCGACCGCCTCGCCCCCTACAAGCTGCCGACCCGCCTGCTGGTGCTCGACGAGCTGCCGCGCAACCCGCTCGGCAAGGTGACCAAGCCGGCGCTCGCCGAGCGCTTCGCCGCGGTGACGGCGGACCGGCGCGCCCGCGGCGGCTGACCGGCCGCCGACTCCGCCGCGGCGCCGTCATCCGCCCGCGGCGCCGCTGTGATCTACTTCAGAACCCCCGTGGACTCTGTCGCCCACCGAGGAGAGCCGCCGATGCGACCGATCACCGCCGCCGACCTGATGAGCCCCGACGTCCTGACCGTGCGCGACGACCTGCCGGTGGCCGATCTCGCAGCGTTCCTGATGCGCCACGACATCACCGGGGCGCCGGTCACCGGCGCCGAAGGCCGCCTGGTCGGGGTGGTCTCGGTGGTCGACATCGCCGACCTGGTTTCCGACGACGCCGAGATCGCCGCCGACCGCTCCGAGCCCGACTTCCTCTACCGCGGCCGCGAGGCGACGCTGTCCGAGGACGAGCTGGAGGAGCTGGAGATCGACGACGAGGACCTGACCGTCGCCGACATCATGACCCCGGAGATCCACTCGGTCTCGCCCGGCGCCCCGGTCTCCGAGGTGGCGATGAAGATGCTGCGCGAGCACCTCCACCGCCTGCTGGTGCTCGACGCCGACGACCGCTGCGTCGGCATCGTCACCACCTCCGACCTGCTCGGCCTACTGGTCGACGAAGGTCGCTGAGCGTCCGCGCCCCGCGAAGTCGCCCCCGCTGTTCCCTGCCGCCGGCAGGAGCTGTCTCAACCGTCGATGGCTTCACCGCAGCTCCCTTCGCCTCGCGTCCGCCGACGTCCGACCTGCCGGGCCGCCTCCGACCCGAGTCCCTCGCCCGCGCGCCGCGCCGCCGCTGCTCCTTGCCGCTCTCCGCGCCGGTCCGGTACGCTGGCCGGCGTCCCGGCGCGCGCGCAGTCCTGCCCGGCTCCGCCGGCGCGCTGTTATGCCGCCCGCACCCCGGGCCGCCCGGCGGTGCGCGGCGGGCGAACCGGGTGGACCCTGAGGGCGGACGAGCCGGCGGCGGTGGAGGAGCGCGTGGAGCGGGAGCTGCTGAGCGACGAGGAGCTGGTGGAACGGGCGCGCCGGACTCCCGGCACCGAGGCCGACGCCTGCCTCGACGTCCTCTACGGCCGCTGGTACGCGAAGGTCGCGGGCTGGTGCCTGCGGATCGCCGGCGACCGCGACCGGGCCGCCGAGCTGGCGCAGGAGGTCTTCCTGCGCGTCCACAGCCGCCTCGACGGCTTCCGCGGCGCCAGCCGGTTCTCGACCTGGCTCTACGCGGTCACCCGCAGCGTCGCGATCAACCGCGGCATCGCCGAACGCCGGCGGCGCGAGCAGCCGCTCGACGCCGAGACGACGCCGGAGCCGGTCGACCCGACCCCGGGCGCCGCCGAGGACCTCGAGAGCGCCGAGGCCGCGGCCTGGATGCGCTCGGCGCTCGCCGAGGCGCTCGAGCCCGACGAGGCGAGGGTGCTCTACCTCCACTACGCCCTCGGCCTCACCCTGCCCGCGATCACCGCGCTGCTGCGCCTGAGCAACAAGTCGGGGGCCAAGGCCTTCATCGTCAGCGGCAAGCGCAAGCTGCTGCGCCGCTACGGCGAAGGCGGCTCCCTGTCCGCCGCCGGGAGGAACCCGTGACGACCGCGCGACACCCCGAGAGCCTCTCCGAGATCGACCTGGAGCGCCGGCTGCGCGCCGCCTTCGGGCCGGGCGCCGGCTGCCCGCCGCCCGAGAGCTGGCACCGAGCCGCCCTCGGCGAGCTGGCGGAGGAGGAACGGGCCCGGCTCGCCGCGCACGCCGCGTCCTGCCCCGCCTGCGCCGCCGAGCGCGACCTGGCGGCCGCCTTCGGCGCCGGCCCCGATCCGGCCGCGGCCGACGACGTCGCCGCCGTGGTCGCCCGCCTCGAGGCCCGGCCGCCGCACCGGCCGGCGGCGCGAGGCGCCGCGGCGGCCGGCGCGCCACGCGAAGGAACCGCGGCCACCGCCCCGGAGCCGCCCCGCGGTCGCCCGGCGGAGCCCACGGCCCGGCCCGCCGGCCGCCTGCTCCGCTTCCCCCGCCTCGCCGGCGCGCCGGCGGCGGTGTTGGCGGCGGCGGCGGCGCTGGTGCTGGCGCTCGGCCTGGGTGCCTACGTCCTGCGCGCGCCGCAGCCGCCGCCGCTACCCGAGCGGACGGGAGGCGGCACCGTCCGCGGCGCCGCCGTCCGCGGCCTCGTACCCAGCGGCGAAGTCGATTCCGCGCCGGCGGTCTTGACCTGGGAGCCGGTCGCCGGCGCCGCCCGCTACCGCGTGACCCTGCTCGCCGCCGACGACGCCGTGCTCTGGCGGGGCGAGGTGGCCGGGCCGCCGGCGCCGCTCCCCGACGCCGTCATGCCGCTGTCATCCGCGGTCGCCTACGGTTGGTCGGTCGAAGCCCTCGACGCCGGAGGGCGGTCGTTCGCGCGCTCCGAGCGCGCCACCTTCCGCATCCACCCCGAGCCCGAGGCCGCACCCGCCGGCCCCCGGCGTCCGAGGGCGAAGGATGACCACCGATCCGCCAAACGGATCCAGCCGACCCGGAGAGGACGACGCGCATGACCGCGAGCATTCACCCCCACAACCGACCCGGCACCCTCACGATCGGTTCGGTCCCGAGCCGTACTACCCACGGCACCGACCGGCCGCATCACGCCAGGCCGGCCGCCGCCGCGCGGCTCACCCTGCTCATCGCGACGATCCTGCTCGCCGGCGCTGGAGCGGCCGCCGCCGGTGCGGCCGCCGCGGGCGACGACGCGGCGCCGGCGCCGGGCATCGGCGAAAGGCCGGTGCCGGGAGCGAGCGAGCCGCTGACGCTGCGGATCAGCGACGCCGTCGCGCATCCCGGCGGAGTGGCCGCGGTGGTCATCCGCACCTACTCGTCACGCCCGGTCGGCCAGGGGCAGCTCGACTTCTTCGCCACCCCCCGCGCCTCCGCGCTGTCGCTCGGGAGGTCGCGGCGCGGCATCGCCGGAGGCGCCGGACCACTCGCCCCGTACCTGATCGGGCACGTGGTGTTCAGCGGCAACGGCGACGTCCAGAGCATGGTCGAGACCCCGCGGGACGCTCCCGACCGGCTGCGCCTGCTCTTCGTCTCGCCGTCCGGCTCGGTCAACGACCTCGACGGACCGCTCGCGGCGCTGTTCTTCCGGCTGCCGGCCGACCTGATTCCGGGCACGGTCTTCGACCTCGCCCTCGACGGCGGCTCCCTGCTGATCGACGAGAACGGCGAACCGGTGCCGATCGAGATCAGGCCCGGGGAGCTGACCGTCCGGGCGTACGGCGACCCCCGCCTGGTCGCCGCCGACGGCGACCGGATCGAGCCCGGCGAGACCGCCGAGATCGGAGTCGAGACCTTCGAGCCGTTCGGGCTCACCGCCGGCCACGTGGTCCTGCGCTACGACCCGACGATTGCCTCCGGCCCGCCCGCGATCCGCTTCGACGGCCGCTACGGCCGCGCCGCGTTCACCGCCGACGTCTCGACGCCGGGCATGATCGTAGTCGACTTCGAGGCGCCCTACGGCTCGCTCAACCGGGACGTCCCGGGCGAGTTCATCCAGATCTCCCTGCCGATCTCCTCTTCGGTTCCCCCGGGGACCCGCAGCCCGTTCGAGATCGATCCCGAGACCTGGCTCGAGCCCCTCGGCTTCAACGGCAACCTGCCGCTCGTGTTCAAGGACGACGAGATCGAGATCGAGTAGGTCAGGGCGCGCGACGGTCCGTTGCCGCGCGTCGGCGGCGCCGAACCGCCACGAGGACGGCGGCGGCGGCCACGAGAGCCGCCGGGACCAGCCGGACCGCCGCCGGCACGCCGCGGCGCGGCGCCGGTGGCAGGGCCTCCCCGACCAGCACGTAGCCCGCCCACAGCGACGGCTCGGCCCAGCGCGGGTCGGCGGCCAGGCGGCGCTTGGCCAGCGCCAGCGCCGCCGCCGGCTCGCGGCCGCGCGCCAGCTCGAAGTAGAACTGCTCCATGAAGGCGGCGGTCGCGGCGTCGCCGACCTCCCACAGGGTGGCGACCACGCTGTCCGAGCCGGCGGCGACGAAGGCGCCGGTGAGCGCGGAGAGCGCCCGCGCGTCCTCCCCCGGATCGAGGGCGCTCCGGCACGACGCGAGCACGGTCAGGCGCGCGTCGTAGGGCAGCGCCGCGACCTCCTCGGAGCGCAGCAGGCCGTCGTCGGCGCCGTCGGGCGAGAGCAGGATCGCCGCGCCGCGCCCGGGACGCTCGTCGATGACGGTGTGGGTGGCCAGGTGGACGACGCCCGCGCCCGCCGCCACCGCCTCCCGGAACGCCGCCTCGGTGGCGTCGCGGCCGAGCCGGATCCAGTGCGGCCCCGGCAGGGCGGCGGTCGCCAGCTCGAGCTCGGCCGCCGCCGCCGGCAGCGGACCGAGAGCGAAGCGCGTCACCAGGAGCGCCGCCGGCGACGGCTCGACCGCTGACCCCGCACCGGCCCCGGCGTCCGAGCCGGCCGAGCCCGCAACGGCTTCGCCCGCTGCGCCGCCCTCTGTGCCCGCCAGCTCCGGGGCGCCGAAGCCGACCGCGCCCCAGGCCGGCGGCGCGCCGTCCCGCCGCCGGCGCGCCTCGAGCCAGCCGAGCGCCGAGGCGCTCGGCAGGTAGCTGACGGTCGCCCGTTCGAGCAGCGGCCGGCCGCCGGCGCTCAGCAGCTCGAACGGCAGGTAGTGGAGCCGGCCGTCGGGGGCGATGCGCAGCGGCCGCTCCCCGCCGCCCGATCCGCCCTCCAGGGCCGCCAGGCCGCCGAGCAGGAGGGCGCCGAGCGCCTCGAGGTCGACCGCGGAGACCGGCTCGCCGCGCGCCAGCGCCCCGTGCACCCGGGTCGCCGCCGCCGCCGGCGGTGCGAGCGGCCCCAGCTCCGCGAGGCGCGAGCCGGCGGGGTCGATCTCCCAGCGGTAGAGGACGTCCTCGCCGGCGAAGTACTCGACCACCGGGCCCGAGCGGGCGAGGCGGGCCAGCTCGGCGGCCGGCAGCGGCGCGCCGGGCCGGCTCGCGGGCCCGAGCGCCTCGAGCAGCTCGCGCGCCTTGGCGCGCTGGACCACCTCGAGCGCGCGGGCGTCCCAGCCGGCGCCCGGCTCGGCGGCGGCGAGCACCGCGAGCACCCGCACCGTCGCGGCGTAGGCCGGCCTCAGCTCGCCGAAGAAGCCCGCCCGCAGCGCCCCGCGCTCGAGGCCGGCACGGACCGTCTCGATCTCGTCGAGAGCGGCGAGCAGGTGGTCGAGCGCACCGTGCAGGTCGCCGCGCGCCTCGACCACCCGGCCCAGGCCCTCGCGCGCCGACCAGCGGCCGAGCGCCGAGCCGCTCGCCTCGGCGGCGGCGAGCGCCCGCCGGTAGGACGCCTCGGCCTCGTCCAGCCGGCCCAGCTCGAACAGCAGCCGGCCGAGGTAGAACAGCACCTCGATCTCGCGCGGCCGGTCGCCCGCCTTCTCGGCCAGCGCCAGCGCGCGCCGGTACGCGGCCTCGGCGGCCCGGGGGTGCTCGAGGTTGAGGTGGCGGGTCAGCGCCGCGGCGAGGGCGACGTGGGCGAGCCCGGAGAGGTCGCCCAGGCGCCGGTAGGCCTCCTCCGCCGCCTCGAAGCGCGCCAGCGCGGTCACCGGGTCGCCGAGGTTGCGGTAGACCACGCCGGCGTTGGCCTCGAGCGCGGCGCGGTCGCGCGGGGCGAGGGCGTCGCCCTCGGCGAGCAGGCCGCGGTACAGCTCGAGCGCCTCGCGGTAGGCGCCGAGGTGCTCGAGCACTACCGCCTGGTTGAGCCGCGCCAGCCGCTCCTGCTCCGCCGCCCACGGTTCGCCGGCGTGCGCCGCCGCCAGCGCCGCCGCCGCGCGGTGGTCGGCGAGCGCCGCGGCGTAGCGCCCGGCGAGCGTGGCGGTGGCGCCGAGGTTGGCGCGGTTGATCGCCTCGCCCTCGACGTCGCGGCGCTCGCGGTTGATCGCCAGAGCCCGGCGGAAGGCGCGTTCGGACTCGGTGTAGCGGCCGAGGTTCTGGAACGCCAGGCCGAGGTTGTTGAGGGTGCGGGCGAGGCCGCGCCGGTCGTCGCCCAGCCGGCGTAGCGCCAGCGCCCGGCGGCATTCGGCGAGCGCCGCCGGGTGGTCGCCCAGCTCGATGAGCAGGACGCAGGCGTTGTTGTGCGCCGCGGCCGCCAGGTCGGGCTCGCCGGCGGCCGCCTCGGCGGCGGCGCGGAACGCCTCGGCCGCCGCCGCCACCTCACCGGCCGCGTAGCGGGCGCGCGCCTCCTCCATCCGTTCGGCCGCGGTCCGGCCGCCGGCCGGGGCGGCGGGATGTCCGGCGGCGGGGGCGGAGGCCGCGAGCAGGGCGAGCGCGAGGAGGCGGGCGGGCGGCATCGGCGGCCGCGAGTCTACGGGAGCGCGCCCGCAGCGGGTCCGCGACCGGCTGCAGGCCGCCCGATCCGCGGCGATCAGTCGCCGGCGGCCGCGTCCTCCGGCGGCACCGCGGCCGGCGGCGCACCGGCGACCAGCCCGCGGATCCGCCGGTCCAGCTCCTCGACCGAGAACGGCTTGGCCAGGACGTCGAACTCGCCGGGCTCGAAGCCCTGGAGCAGGATCGCCGAACCGCTCGAGCCGGAGATGAACAGGATCTTCAGCCCCGGCCGCCGCCGCCGCATCCGGTCGACCGCCGCCGGCCCCGAGAGCCCCGGCATGCGGACGTCCGAGATCACCACGTCGACGCCGTCGCCGTCGGCGAACGCCGCCAGCGCCGCCTCGCCGTCGGCGGCCTCGGTCACCCGGTAGCCGAGCGCGGTCAGGCTGTCGCGGGTCGAAACCCGGAAGTCCTCGTTGTCGTCGACCAGCAGGACGTGCTCGCGGCCGCCGATCGCACTGGCGGCGGCCGGCACCGGCTCGGGCCGTTCTTCCTCGAATGTTCGCGGCAGGCGGATGACGAAACGGGCGCCGGCGCCGGGCGCGCTCTCGACCTCGACCGTGCCGCCGGCACCGGTGACGATGCCGTAGACGGTCGCCAGCCCGAGGCCGCTGCCGCCGCGATCCTCTTTGGTGGTAAAGAACGGCTCGAACAGCTTGTCGCGGATCGCCTGGTCGATGCCCGGGCCGTCGTCGGCGATCGCCAACTCGATGGCGTCGCCCGCGAGGACGCCGGAGCCGTCACCGCCCGCGGCGGGGCGGTTCGCGGTCTCGACGGTCACCCTTCCGCCGGCCGGCATCGCCTCGCGGGCGTTGACCATCAGGTTGACGATCACCTGCTCGAACTGCGAGGGATCGGCCTTGACCCGCCACAGCCCGGGCGCCAGCCGCGCCTCGAGCCGGATGTCCTCGCCGAGCAGCCGGTGCATCATCGGCACCAGCCCCTCGACCACGCGGTTGAGGTCGAGCACCCGCAGGCGCAGCGGCTGGCGGCGGGTGAAGGCGAGGAGCTGCTTGATGAGCTGGGAGGCCTTGAACGAGGTCTCGATCACCCGCCCCATCCGCTCCTCGAGCGTGCCGCCCGGCTCGGCTTTCATCTTGACCCGCTCGCACTGGGCGGTGATCGCGGCGAGGTAGTTGTTGATGTCGTGCGCGATGCCGCCGGCGAGCCGGCCGACCGCCTCGATCTTGCGCGCCCGGAACAGCTCCTCCTCGCGCTCGCGCAGCGCCGCCTCCGCCTCGGCGCGGCGGCGCTCGCGGGCGGCCACCCCGGTGACCGCCAGGGCGACGATCACTACCCAGGCCGCGAGCAGGAAGCCGAACACCAGCCGCGAGCGCCGGTGGCTCTCGATCATGCGGTCGCCGATCACCGCGTCGATCGCGCCCGCGGCGGCGATGACGCGCTGGAACGCGCGGTCCTGCTCCTCGTCCAGCGGCGAGCCGATGCCGACCGCCTCGCCGGCGGCGAGACCGTCCTGGCGCCGGCGCAGGACCTCGGAGAACACGTCGATCCCGGCCGCCAGCTCCGCCGCCCGCCGCACCAGCACCGGCTCCGCGAGCGGCGCGACCGCGACACCGTGGCGACGCGCGCCGGGCCGGTCGCCGAGCAGCGCCGCCGCCAGCCCGGCCGCCCGCCCGAGGTGCTCCTCGACGTCGCCGACGTGCGCCTCGTCGCCGGTGACGTGCTCCTCGATCCACACGTGAGCGGTGGCGACGCTGCTCTCGATCTCGCCCAGGGCGTGGATGCGGCCGACGTCGCGCAGGATCAGCCGCTCGCGGATCCAGTCACCGAGCACCAGCAGCGCCGCGCCCGCGAGGCCGAGCGCGAGCAAGGTGGCGGGCAGTCCCCAGGCGCGCAGCAAACGGGCCGGACGGTGCGCGGTTTCGGCGGCGGCCATCGCCCCGCCGCTCAGGCGCGCCGGCCGCGCAGCACGTAGCCGGCGCCTTTCACGGTGTGCAGGAGCCTGGCCTCGCGGTCGCCGTCGATCTTCTTGCGCAACCGGAAAACCGTGACGTCGATGACGTTCGAGAGCGAATCGAACGAGTCGTCCCAGACGTGCTCGATCAGGTCGGTGCGGGTGACCACCTCGTCGACGCGGGTGAGCAGGTACTCGAGCAGCGAGAACTCCTTGGGCGTCAGATCGACGGCCTGCCCGTCGACAGTCACCCGGCGTGCCGGCCGGTCCATCTCCAGGCCGTCGACCTCGAGCCGGGTCTGGAGCGGCTTCTCGCGCCGCCGCAGCAGGCTGCGCACCCGCGCCAGCAGCTCCGCGAACGCGAACGGCTTGGTCAGGTAGTCGTCGGCGCCGGTGTCGAGACCGCCGACCACGTCGGCGGGATCGACGTGGCCGGTGAGCATCAGCACCGGCGTCTGGTCGCCGTGGGCACGCCACTCCCCGAGCAGCTCGAGGCCGCTCGGAGGCGGGATCGACCAGTCGAGCACCACCAGGTCGTAGGTGTTGACGGCCTTCAGCTCCGAGGCCGTCTCGCCGTCGGCGGCGTGGTCGACGGCGTAGCTCTCGCCCTCGAGCAACTCGAGAAGCGCCTCGGCGATCGCCACATCGTCTTCGACGAGCAGAATCCGCATACGCTTAGTGAGACAAGCGTATCGAGTGTAGCAGAACAGATTTCAGTGGATCGGCCCGATCCGGGCCCGGCCGCCAGGGTCCGGGAGCGGCCCGAGGTCCACAGTGTGGTGGCCGTGACGTTGTACCTGAAAACTCGGAGTCTGACTCCGAGTTTTCTGGTATGATCTCCCCTATGGTGATCGCCCGGCCAAGGCACCGTCAGGCCGTCATAGACCTGCTCCGGGACTTCCCGGTGGTGGCCGTCCTGGGCGCCCGGCAGGTCGGCAAGACCACGCTTGCGCAGCAGATCCTGGAAGCGTCCGAAGGACCGGGCGAGCGGTTCGATCTCGAGGATCCAGCGGACCTCTCCCGTCTGGCCGATCCGCGCCTCGCCCTCGGCGAACTTCGCGGACTGGTCGTCCTCGACGAGATCCAGCGCCGGCCGGACCTCTTCCCGGTGCTGCGCGTGCTCGCGGACCGCAAGCCCCGGCGAGCCCGCTTCCTGGTCCTCGGCAGCGCGTCGCCGGATCTCCTACGCCAGACCTCGGAGAGCCTCGCCGGGAGGATCGCCTTCCACACCCTCGACGGCTTCGCCCTCCCCGAGGTCGGCGCCGGCGAGCTGAACCGCTTGTGGCTGCGGGGCGGCTTCCCGGGCTCCTTCCTCTCGCGCTCGCACGCCGTCAGCTTCCGCTGGCGCCGCAACTTCATCCGCACCTTCGTCGAGCGCGACCTGCCGCAGCTCGGAGTCCGGGTCCCCACCTCGACCCTCGACCGGTTCTGGTCGATGCTCGCTCACTACCACGCGCAGACCTTCAACGCCAGCGAGCTGGCGCGCGCCTTCGGCGTCACCGACAAGACGGTCCGCAACTACCTCGACGTCCTGACCGCCGCTCTGGTCGTCCAGCAGCTCCCACCCTGGCACGCCAACGTGCGCAAGCAGCAGGTCAAGGCGCCCAAGGTCTACATCCGGGACTCCGGTTTGCTCCACGCACTCCTCGACGTCCGCGACCGGCGGGATCTCGAGCGCCATCCCAAGGTCGGCGCCTCCTGGGAGGGATTCCTGCTGCGCCAGGTGATCGAGCTGCTCGAGGCCGCGCCGGAGGAGTGTTACTTCTGGGCCACCCACACCGGGTCGGAGCTCGATCTGCTCTGGATCCGCGGGCGGCGCCGCTGGGGCTTCGAGTTCAAACGCACCTCATCGCCCAAGCTCACCCGTTCGTTGCACAGCGCGCGAGAGACTCTGGACCTTCAGAAGACGTTCGTCGTCCACGCCGGCGAGCACACCTACCCTCTCCACGAGCGGGTCACGGCGATCGCGGCGTCGCGATTGCTCGAGGATCTGCCGCGGGCTTGATTCGATCTTCGCTGGTGGGCGGCGGCCGCGTCAGGTCGGGCCGGGGGCCGACCGTGCCGCCTGCCACAGCTCGTCGAACTTCGCTCGCACCGAGGGGTCGAGCGACTCGGCCGTCTCGCGGGGAAGCGCCAGGATGCGGATCAGCTCGAGCACGTCGGCGAGGTCGCGCAGCCGGTGCGGCGCACTAATGCCCGAGGCCAGCTTCAGTTCGATGAGCTTGACGAGCGGCAGGAGCGCCACCCGCTCCCCGCGAACCGCGGCTTGCTCGGGATCGGGAAACGCCACCGGCTTGGGCTGCCCGTCGCCCGGGTACTCGCCAGTGAGAACGAAGTCGACGTCGACACCGGCCACGGCATCGCGCAGCCCGCGCCCGCCCGGGACCCGCTCGACATACCCTCGCCCCAGCGCTTCGCCCTTCAGACGGCTGAGGCCTTCCGCCGTCACCAGGATATCCACATCGACCGTCACGCGCCGATAGCCCCACTCGTTCAGCGCCATCGCGCCGATCACCGCATAAGGAATGCCCAACTCGTCGAGCTTCCGCGCAAGCCGCTCCATGGCGCGCTGGACATTCGCCTCCCCCATGAAGAACCTCCCGGCGTCCTCGATCCCGGCCCAGAACGCCTGTTCCCGCTCTGCTGTCAGCACTTCGGCCATGAGAGTCAAACTCCAGCGGTGTTCAGCGGCTTGCCGGAAGGTCGGCCTCGCCATCGGCGTCGAACTTCTCAGTCTCGAGAGTCGGATGACCTCTCCGCAGGTTCAGCGAACCGATCCCTGGAGTCTGTCACAGGCCCCAGGAACTCCCCGATGAGTTCTCCAAGAACCTCCAACAAAACCGGGCTCTTGGGAACCCATTCTCGCGCGGGAAGCCCTCCTGTGGGCGGCGGCCGCGTCAGGTCGGGCCCGGGGGCCGAACCGGTTTCTCGCGGGACAAGGAGTCGGGCACCGCGGTGGACCGGTCGAGAGCGACGTCGGCCCAGGAGGACGGGTCGTCCAGCGGTTCGAGGTGGGTGAGCACCGAGACGTTCTCCAGGGCGGCGCGGAGGTCGGCTTCAATCCGCTCGAGGAGCTGGTGGCCGCGGGCCACCGTCCACTCGCCCGGGACCAGGACGTGGACCGACACGAACCGCCGCGCCCCCGCCTGCCGGGTCCGGAGCGCATGAAACTGCGCCCCGGATTCGGCATGGCGCGCCAGCACCTCGCGCAGCGCCCGCACCTCGCCCTCGGGGAGTGCGGTGTCCATCAGACCGGCGACCGAGCGGCGCACGATGCCGAGCCCCGTCCGAACGACGTT
>Ga0302046_10000963_pt1 | contig 27461 bp, 18 predicted proteins | sample RVTome_11_FD_200261 | JGI IMG/M metagenome (GOLD analysis project Ga0302046, IMG submission 200261) | Soil microbial communities from uranium-contaminated site in the Upper Colorado River Basin, Wyoming, United States - RVT147D111 (version 2) ... | reverse complement strand
GGTCACCCCCGTGGCCCAACGCAGGGCGTCGGGGTCCTCGTCGCGCCGGTAGGAGACCCACTCGTGCCAGGCCAGGTACACGAAGAAGGGGAACGCGAGCCCGGCAAACGTGATGTTCACGGCGTCGGAGCTCTCCTCGACGTAGATCCACGCGCGGACGAGCCAGAAGGCGCCGACCCCCGCAAGCCCGGCGATCCGGAAGAGGTGGCGCTCGCGGGCGCGCCAGAAGAAGCCGACGGCAAGCAGCCCGAGGCTCCCGAAGATGAGGACGTCCAGCCAGAGGGGGGCGCCGGCCATGGGGGGTGGCGCGTTCCACCGGGTGCGCGCTATAAAAGAATTGGTTGCAGGGTCGCGGTCGCGCGCGCGGCGGAGGGGGGCGTCCAGGCGCCTTCAGAACCTTTTATTATGGCCAGCCGGTTGCGCGCTTCCGTGGGCCTCTAGCTCAGCTAGGTAGAGCAATCGGCTCTTAGCGGCGCTCCGCAAGGAGGGCCGGCGGAAACCGATCGGTCAAGGGTTCGAATCCCTTGAGGCCCGCTATCCAAATGGTTCAGGTTGACCGCTCGCCGGCACCTCAAGGGGTTAGCCGGTAAACGGGTTCCAACCCGTTGCCTCGCGAGAGATTTCAGCCGCCGATTCCGAAGATGGGGTCGCATCTCACTTCCATGGCCCGGCGGCTCGTCCTGGGCGGCCTCCTATAGGGTCTGCCCCGTCCCGCCCGCGCGCGGCCTGGAGGCTCTCGCCAGCCCCGCGCCAGGCCCCCAGTTTTTATGCCGGCGCCGGTATTGGACGCGTGATGGCGACGCGCGCAAAACCCCACTCCCGGCGGCGCCCGCGCGTCGACAAGCCCGCGACGCAGCCCTGGACTCCCCTCGTGCTCGACATCGACAAGTACGGCGGCCGTTGGATCGCGAGCCAGCGGGGAAGGATCGTGGCGGTCGGCGATTCGTACGAGGAGATTGATGCCGCCGTCAAGAAGCTGGGAATTGAAGATGATGTCATCCTCACGCAGGTCCCAACAACGGGGGCCTTCGTCTATTGACGACGCCTCGTGACCGGGTCGCTTTTGGGTCACACGTCTTTCCGTTCACCGGGCTCCTCGAGGAAGGGGCGGCTCCCCTGGGCGTCCCGATGTTGCCCATGAGATTTCGAAAACGAGACCGTACTTGGTCGCGGGCGCTCAACGCCGTGTTGGACACGGGCTCGACGCGCTGTCTCCTTACGCTCGCACTTGCCCGCGGCCTGGGGATCGAGGCCGCGCCCGATTCGGAGGAGCTGAGGGGTGCGGGTGGCCCCTTCCGCGCGGCCCCAAGCAAGTGCGATGCCCGGATCGTCGATGCCCACTACCCGGACGCGACCCTTTGGGAGGTCGCCGACCTTGAAGTTTGGGTGCCCGTGGACGAGAAGGCGCTTGAAGTCACGATCCTCGGATGGGACCTGCTGCGGCTCTTCGACATGACGATCAGTCATCGCAAGGGCAGGATTGACCTCAGGTCGGCGCTGCCGCACCCGGAAGGCCGAGGGGGTGTCCCCGAGTGAGGGCGCCCGGTGGATGAGGGCACTGGCGCGGCAGGCGGAAGCGAGGAAGCCTCCGGCGGGGCCCTTGAGGCCCGCTACCAAAAAGGTTCAGGTCGACCCCTCTCGGGCACCTCAAGGGTATAGGGGGTAAATGGGTTCAAAACGACCGTTTTTCTCGGCCATCTGGCTCGGAGGAGTTCGAATCTCTCCGGGCCCGCTCCCCATCAAGCTAGGAGCCGAGGCTCTCGACCTCAAAACGGAATCTCTCGACCGATCTGGCCCCGCCGTAGGTCTTGGCGACCTCCAACAGGCGTTCGAGACGCGAGCCACGCTCGTACGAACGCCGTGCGGTGGCCTCATCGTGGTGGACGACCTCCGCCTCGATCTTTGAGCCGTACCTGCGGTCGATGTCGTTGGAGACGGTCTTGCGGAAGGCCGATGAGGTGGGCAGGACGATCCGCACCCGACACGCCCGGAAGCGCTGGTACGAGTTCTTCCTGCTCACCTCATCGGCCGACACGCCCACACCGGGCAGGATCACGAACGCCGGCTTTGTCCCGGCCCTGTAGTCCAGCCGATCCGAGAACTCTGGCCGCGTCGCAACCGCCCGGTCAACGTCCTCGAAGAACATACCGAGGGCCTCCTCGAAGTACGGCTCCAGAGCGTGCGGCAAGATGATTTATATGGCGCAAGACGGATGGATCCAAACCCCGGGGATGAAGGCGCCGCGCTTGAGTTGCTGGTACCTCGAAGGCACGGCTCAAGTTGGACAGCCACGTCGAGACCGCCACCTCAGGGTCAACGCGCCACCGCTGGGCCAAAGGAGAAGTCACTTGGCAGGCGCTGTGGCGGTTGGTATCTGCATTGCGCTCGCCGTGTCCGCCACGCCCGTCGGCGGCCAGGAAGGTTCTCGCGCCGCGCAATTGACTGCGACACTTGTCTGGGCGATGCCGGAGCGCTTCGGGATGGATTCGAACGGCGACAAGCTTGTCGACTACGAGGACCAGGCGCACCTTTGCTACGTCCACCCCGAGAGCTACCACTCCGGCGCGAGTTGTCCGGCTCGTCCGTGGAAGGCGGAATTTCAAGCCTTTGCCTCGGGCGGGATGGGCCCGTACATGTTCAACTGGATCATCGCCGGCGATCTCCAATGCACGGCCAACGCGTCAATTGTCAACACGACATCAGGGACCTTCCTTCCCCATAGTCACCTCTCATGCATATTCGGACGCCTGGGTACGTATAATCTAACGTTGGTCGTGCGGGACTCGCAGACCTTCCAGTTCCAGCTGCACGAAGACGTCACCCTGGTTGATCGGCTCATCGTGTCGATTGGGGATTCCTACGGCTCTGGTGAGGGTAGCCCCGACCTGCCGCGGTATCGAGTCACCTGTCCGTTGGGTGATCCAGGCGTCTGTGAGGCTGAACTGGTCTCCAAGGCAAACTCGTGGCAGTATGTCAACAGGTATTGCGACCTCACCAAGGGTCCTCTCGAATGTTATGTCCCCCCGGCGTGGGAGGATGCCAAATGCCATCGCTCCGCGTGGGCCGGGGCCCCCCTAGCCGCACGCAACCTCGAAAGGGCGGATCCCCATTCCTCGGTCACATTCCTCCATCTAGCTTGTTCGGGCGCAACGGTGGACGAGGGCCTGCTCGACGCGTACGTGGGCCGGGAACCTGACGGCTTCTCGTGCATGGCCGCTGCGGGGTTCGGCACTTGTGATGATTCGGGCACAACGCACCTCTGCATGCCCTCGCCGGGTGAGCCCTATGCCCCGTGCCTCCACATGGTGGATCCCCAAGTGGATCAGGTGGCGCGCCTAACTTGCGGATCGTGGAACGGCGTTTACCCCTACGACAGTCATGGGAGGGTTCCCCTCCCCTGCCCCGTTGGCCAGCGCATCATTGATGCGCTTCTCATTTCAATTGGGGGCAACGATGTCGGCTTTGGCGACCTAGCCGCCGCCTGCGCGGGGGCGGACAACTGCTACGACCGGCGGCCGAACCGTGGTTACCCGCCGGAATTGAACGGCTACTTCAGGGCCATACGTGATCTTGACGATGCGCTTTCGCTCCTGCCGTCGAAGTACACCACGCTCGCGCATGCGATAGACTCCAAGTTGCAAGTCGAACGATGGGACACGTACCTAACCGAATACCTCGACCCGCTGCATGATGAGATTGGCGGACTATGCTCCGCCGTGACCGATGTTGATTCATATTCGGGGTTTTGGGCCGATATGGCCGAACTCTACTCAGAAGTGGACCAGGAAGGCATCACGCCTGATGAGGCCGGATGGCTGTACAGCAACATGTTCACCCCTCTTAGCCGGCAAATGTATGCGTCGGCCAGGGGCTTGGGCTGGAACTACGTGGGCGGAATCGGAGCCCTATCATGGTCGCATGGCACATGTGCCAACGTCCCATGGATCCGGGGTTCGTGGGGAGATTCCGTGGCTCAGCAGGATGACAAGTTCGGGATTCTCCACCCGAACCCGCTCGGCTACAACAACGGCTATCGGCCCCGAATCGAGTTTTTCCTAACCGAACGAAGGCCGCTTCCCAACACGGTGATGTACAGCCGTTCCAACGGATGGGGCCCTTACGAAAGCACCGTAGCGGCAAATGGGTGGCTCACGGGCTGCCGTGCAAACCTGCTCCCAGGAGAATACGCTGATGCGAGCTCCTGCTTTTCAAGTGCCACTTGGACCGAATTGGGGTTTTCCGATCCCAACGATCACAAGGGGTTCGGCTATCCAGGGTTCACGTTTCAGGAGCACTCCCAGTTCACAATCCCCGCCTACTCCGATGCCTTCGGTGGAGGTGACTTCGATGGCGACGGCCGCTTGGACGTAGTGACGGCCGATGAGGTTACGGGAGTGGTCCACGTGTACTCATGGGATGGGGCTCGCTGGACCCTCCCCCTGGGCAGTTTCAACGGAGGTTTGACATGGGGCGACGAACTGGCCACCGGCGATGTCGACGGGAATGGACGTGATGAGGTGATCATAGCGGGCGATGGACGGGGGGTTCTTGACATCTTTGGATGGAACGGGCAACGGTGGACATACGTCACTCCTTCCTTCTGGGGGGACTTCACCCAAGGTGATGGCTTGACCACGGGCGACTTCAACGGTGACGGCCGCGACGAGGTTGCCATCTCGGGAGACGTTTCAGGCATTGTCGACGTCTTCAATTGGAACGGGAACGTCTGGACGACTTCACTCGGGTCGTTTGCCAGCGACTTCAACGCCCACGACGCGATTGCCTCTGGAGATCTGGATGGGAATGGTCGGGACGAAATACTGGTTGCCGGAGACAAGGCAGGATACGTTGACGTATTCACGTGGAGCGGATACAAGTGGATACGGGGACCAGGTGCGTTTTGGCGCTTTCACAGCGGCTTCAATGGGGGCGATGCCTTCGGGACGGGCGACACGGATGGGAATGGCCGGGATGAGGTCATGGTGCTTGGCGACGTCGCGGGGATTGCGGATCTCTTTCAGTGGGACGGAGCTCAGTGGAAGAGGTTTCCTCAAACGTGGGTTGGCTTCGGGGGGGGAGCGCTTGCTGTTGGGGATGTGAATGGGGGCGGGCTGGATGAGTTGGCAGTCATTGATGTGGCTAATGGACGGACGATCCTCTATGGAACCCCGGATTCAGTGACGATCGACGGCCAGATTCTCGAGTTCCGAGGGCTACCGCAGCAGGATCCTGGACGTCTAGCCCCAGAGTTCCAGCGTGGATGTGGGCAAGGAGGAGCTCTCGTATGCAACATGGCTGAAGCTGGACCTTCGCCAGAATGTGGGTCGTCGCCGGGCAACTGCCAGGAGGCGCGCTGGGTGTTTCGCATAAGTACGAGCGGCGTCTTCCATGTGGTGGTCCGAATGATGAACACGGCCTCGCATGTGCAAACATACGAGTTCGCCATCAAGGTGGACTTGCTGGCGCCGACCGTCGTGGGCGTGCCGAAGCGGCCGCCCGACTTTGCCGGATGGTACAACCACCCCGTCCTTGTCGAGTGGTTGGGTTTCGACGAGGGCAGCGGGATCGATTCCTGCACCCCGCCGATCCTCTATTCGGGGCCCGCTTCATTCGAGGCGGTTGTCTACGGCGCTTGTACTGACCGGGTTGGCCGCACGACCACCGGAACGAAGACGATCAGGTACGATGGGCAGGCCCCCGAGACCGCCATCGACGGCGCTACTGACAGCAATGGGGAACCCGTTCCTAACGGTGGGAGGGTCCAGCGGGGAGGGTTGGCGATCTTCTTCTCCGGAAGTGACAACTTGGCATCCCCGCGATTCGTTTGCTTGTTGGATGGACAACGCCTGACGCCCTGCACAAGTCCGGTGAGGCTCAACGTTGCACCGGGAGATCACGTCTTTCAGGTTCATACGGTGGACGATGCCGGCAACACGGACAAGACGCCGCCTTCCTTTGCCTGGGAGGTCGAGGGTGCAAGGCCCCTTCCTCTCGGCTCCGCCGTCGTTGTCCTAGCGTTCGCCTTGGCGGCTGGGGTCGCTACGAGGCGGCACGGGCCAGACCGGTGACGCAAGGGATCCCCCTTGCCCTGCCGGGCCTCCTCGCACCGCCGTGGCCCGCGGAGGTCGATCGCCGTTCAAGACGCATTCAGTGGGGAGCGCCCAGGTTTGACAGTTGACTGGGCCAGATGACGGGGGCCGACCACGCAAGTCGCTCCCCGTGCGGCCTCCGCCGCGCGAATCGACCTCGATCCTGTCTTCCTCTTGTTCCGCCTCGTTCGTCTCCCTGTCGTTCGGCTCTACCCACCGGGCCTGCGCTCGACATCACGACGTGGACCGTAGATCACGGCCTCTAGGAAGATAAGGCGTCAGTCATCGCTGTGAAGGCGTTCATCTTGGTTTCATACATCAAGTGGCGTTTATCAAAGATCCTACCGAGGCGATGGCTTGTAAAGGGCGCCGCTTTTGAGGCGGGTTCGGAGACGAACCTTTTTCAGTGAGGCCCGGTATGTGGCTCATGCAATGGGCGCCGCCCTCGGGGGTTAGTCTCTCTTGAATCGAGAGGAGGCCTGTCGTCGCTTCGTAGATGAACGAATCCGTGAACTGTCAGATCGGAAGGCTAGCAGGGGGGCCGTCAAGGCGCTGCGTCAAGTCTTCTTTGAGAAGCATCGGCTTGCTCCGGCGTCCCGCTTTTCGAACCGCGAAGTGGCTGAGTTGGTGGCCCGAACCATTGCTCGGGCAGGGAGGGCCCGGCCTCGAGACGAAGTTGTGTCAACGATCCGAACCATCCCCTTCGTGCAAGAGGAAATCGAGCAGGCGGATCTTGAGGGAATTGTTGATTCAGAACGCCTCGGGCAGGAACCACAAATCTCGGGGGCCGACATCAGCAAGTTGCATCAGGAGGAGTACCTGCGATCAATCGAGGAGCGTCTCGTGGAGAAGGCGGCCGTCAAGGCCGATGAGATCCTGGCGCAAGAAAGACGAGCCCTGGACGAAATGCGTGCAGAGGTTGAGAAGAAGCGGGAGGAAGTTGACGCCATTATCTCGGAGTTGGATTCCCTTCCACCGGAAGCGGACCTTGAAAAGTTGGTGGAAGATCGACCTGTGGTTGATCCCGGTGAGGAGCGTGTCTGGTGGGAAGAGCTGGGAATGGAGGGCGATCCCTTCTCGAGCAATCAGGGCCTCGTCGGGATCCCGCCCGCCAAGTACGACGATATTGTCGTTCAAACTCCTTTCGTGAAATCGTACCTAAAGAAGGTTGAGTCCACGCCGGAGGATCTGCTAGGGAAGACCATAGTCGTGATCGGCGAATTCGGATCGGGAAAGACAACGCTCTTCCAGCTCATTGGTACGAAGGCCGGCGTGCAAGGACTCTTTCCTGTCTTCGCGATTATCAGCCCAGATGTAAGTGTCGCGCGGCTGACGCATCAGCTTGTCAGCCAAATAGATGTGAAGATGCGTGAGGCGTTTCCCTATTTTGGAGGGGGCAGCGAACCTGGATCAACGGCAACGTTGGACGACATTGGTGCATGCATCCAGATCATGAACGCGGCAAGACAGACTGCAAAGATCAGGGGTTTTGTGATTCTGGTGGATGGTTTGCACAAGTCCGAAACGTACCGAAGGCAAAGCATGGAGTTTCTCCAGCATCTACAAAACCTGCAGGAGAGACTGTCGGCAAGCGGCCTCAACTGCGGGATTCTAGTCGCGGGATCGCTCGCCTGGGAAACCGAACTAAGAACCAATCCGTCATTGTCTGGGAGCTTCTATAGAATCGACAGGGTTCCTCCGCTATCGGAGGAGTCTGCCATTGAATCCGTGGTAAGGAGGATCGTATCATTCGTCCCTCCAGGAAGAGACACGCCAACTATTGTCCGCGAGAGGCTGCGAGAAGCGTTTCGCGTGATCTCCAAGAGGCTCTATCGCCCGCCAACCTTCCGGGATTACCTAGATCACGTTCGGGACAGGCTCCACTCGCGCTGTTACAGCGAGGTCGGAATCACAGTCGCGCTACACATTGAGACGATGGACCGAATTCGGAGGGAGATGGGCACCTCGCCCCTCGGCAGTGGTTTTGCGCGGTTGGCGGACAGGAAGAGCCACTCGACGGCGTTTAGACAGGCTCTGCGTCACATTCTACCCGAGATCTACTTCATGGGCGGTATTTCGGAATCGGATCGACTCTTTGTCCGAAACAAGGGAGCCTTCTATCTCTTGAGGAAGGAGGGGTTCATTGTACCGAGAAGGAGCGGAAACGGGAGAAGTTTGGTATGGCACCTCTCTCCGTACCTGGTCGAGTTTCTGCAGCGAATCCAGGACGCGCAGAAAGTTCCCGCCTCAGATGCGCTTGAGGCATTGTTCTCCGACCCCGTTGAGTCGCTCCCGCGAGAACCCTATACAATCTATGGATCGGTCATCAAGGAGTTTCCGACGATGGCGGCCAGTTGGCGGGCCAGCTGGCCCGAGATTGCCGACCTAATTGAGAAAACGAAGGGCCTCATCGAGCAAGTCGAAAGGTCAAGTGGAAGCGTGGAGGGCTACACCTCCATGGAGATCGTCGAAAACATGGCCGCTTCCTTGAGGAACCTACTGAAGTGCGTGATTTTTGCGACTGGCGATAGGGAAGCGCTCGCAACCACCGATGTCGGTCGCTTCGATACGCTTTGGTGCGCGACGAAGATTGACAATCTGGAGGCGTACCTTAAGATTCTTCAGCGAAGCAGTCCCTTGCCGGCGGATCCAACCCACTTCTTTGGGGTTCTTCACCTGCACGCGCAGGCTGTGAGCGACCTGGCGCGGCTCCTTGCGGCACTAATCCAGGGCGAGAGCATCGCGCGCATTAGCGGTAGGCGCCTTACCCGGGAGGATTGCATTTCTATCCACGATGCACGCACGGTGTTCTGGACGCAGCAATATGCCGCCACCGTCGACAAGATCGGGGGACTTGTTGATGGAAAGATCAAGGACGTTCTACACGCTGCGCTTCGCTGCGCCCGGGGACCCAAGTTCATTTCAATGCTCCCGCCAGACATCCAGGAGAAGCTCAAGGGCGACAAGAGGGGCCACCCACGCACCAAGCGCGGGATGGATCAGAATTTCTTGTATGACCTTTCTCGGAGTGAGTATGCAAAGGTGATGTTTCATGGACCAATTCAGCGGATGCTCTTTTACGACGTGACATCCAAAGACGAACTGTCTGAATTGCGCGGCAGCTTGGAGTTGGTTTTCGCATTAGAAGATAGGACCGCTCATCGCGATAGACCTTCATACTTCCGGGGGCACGCGACCGAGATTGCGGACGCCTTGAAGGGGGCGCCGCGTCTCGCAGAGCTGCTCAACCGCCTGGCGGATCGCCTCCTCGTCGGTTCAGAGTTCAGCTATGGACCATCGGCGGACGGTGATGCGCTGGAGTTTCGCTTTGGAAGGCCAGAGTTCCAGTACGAAATCCATTCGCTACCAGCTGGGCAAGTAGAGGAAGGGATTTCGCAAATCCTCGCCGTGATGGAGAACGGGCCGCTCTCTGTTCCACCTCTGGACGCGCTCCTCACCGCTTGCAGCCTTCCGCCAGAGGCCACCATCGGTCTGCTTCGAGCGTCCGCAGGCCAAGATCTCGTGTCGCTAATGCCCGACGGGGCAAGTAATGGGCGGATGATTCAATTGACCGAGAAGGGACGGCTTCGTCTGGTGGCTCTCCGCGGGGCCTCACGTGTGCCGCCATCGGCTCCTCACCCATAGGAGAACCTACCGACTGCCTGAGAGCGGCCATCTTCTTGACTGTGGGCGGCGTCGAAGAAACGACCGTTTCGGATGGCAATTGGACGACCCATTGCGCCAACATGATTCAATTATATTCCCTCTGACGAATGGTTCAGAGAGCGAGGCCGTGGGGCCCCAAGCCCCAAAAGGTCCTTCGCCATGGCAATCAGTGCAAGCACCCCTTACCCGCCGAAACCCATTGCCCCCATGCGTCGATTGCGCCTCCGCACGTCGGCTCCGAGGCCCCCCATGGCCTCCCGCCGTCGACCTCCCGGCCGCCCGACGTGTCGTGAACCTGGACGCAACCGACACCGCTCCGACCCGTGGGCGTGCGGCCCGATGCCTACTCTCGCCTGCTGACCTCTTCGAGGGCCCAGACCGACCGCTCCTCCGACGGGTTTTCGCCGAGGTCGAACTCGATCTTGAATCGCGAGAAGAACGGGTGCCGGCCAATAACGAGTGGCGGACTCACCCTGCGACCGGCGGCCTGCCGCATGTCCGGCTCCAGCGGAACGAGGAATGGGAGGAGCATGGACCTGGGTTCGGTGGGGTCGACGATCGTAAGCTCAAGCTCAACCACACGGACCCGAAGGACGCTGCCGATGCCACCAACCTGCTCGTCGCCTGTGCCGTGGCGCGCGGCATCTACCCCGAGGGCTAGCGCGAGCCCGTGCGGCAGGTAGCAGAAGTCCGCTCCCGAATCGACGAGCGCCCGCGCGCGAAGCGCGGCCTTGTCAAAAACGAGTCGGACTTCCAACGTGGGCCGAAAGACCATGCCGCCTGCGTGTGCGTGGGCGGCGATTCGGCTGGCGAACGCCTCACATCTGTAGCTACGGCGCCATGCGGCCAAGGGACCCCCTCGCCGCGCTTCAGAGGATTTCGACCATGGACGACACGAGGTGGAGCACGGGCTCCCGGCCCTTCGCCTTGCCCATGGCCTCCGCGTAGACCTTGTCGGCTTCAGGGCCATGTGCGAGCACCTTGCCGTCGACGACCGCCACCCACTCGCCCTCGTAGCGGCGGACTTCGGCGCTCGACAGGAACCGGGTGGTCTCCTCGATTTCCCCCGGCCGAACGCGTCCTGGATCCATCTCCAAACCTTCCTGCCATTCATCGTGTGCCGGCCGTATAAGAATGTCTCCCGATGCTCCTCACGCGAGCGCCCCCGGCCTCGAAGTGCTCGCGCTCCGCGGCCGGCCCCTTCGCGGCAGCGCCCTCGCCGGCCCCATCATCTTGGCGACAGAGACCTATTGCCCCCCCGGCCGCGCCCTCCGCTGGACGGGACGGGTGTTCGTATGCGGCCGAGCCGCCGCCAGACGGGCGGATCGATCCCGCTTAGGGTCACCTTGATCTTGAAGACGCCCGGGGCTTGCGCGGCCTTGGGGGTGGGGCGGGCCGCCGGCCGTGGGGCCTTCCTCCTCCTGCCCATGGGACGTCAGAAGTTGCGCGCGGCGGACGGGGCCATTGGAGCGGCAAGTGGAAGCTTGGGGGGCCTCCGGTGGGACCCTTGAGGCCCGCTCCCTCCATCTGGCTCAGCCCGTCTTCTACCGACTTGCTTCCCGCAAGGTTGATGACCCCTTTGCTCCCGCGAGCTGCGCCGGGCTTGGTGTCGTTCGCAGCCCTCCAACGAAGCGCCGTCCGCGGCGTCCCCGGGGGCGGTGGGTAGGTGGTTACAGGACCACGAGATCATGTCGCAGACGGAGGGAGGGGCCAAGGCGGTGAAGAGCGGTCGCAGCGAGAACGAGGGGCTCAACGCGGAGCTGAAGCGGCTGCCGTTCGCTCCCGCGCGGCGGGGCGCGCGGGAGATGTTTCGCGGGGTGGCGGCGTGCGTGTCCACGCTGCACGCGGTGCTGACGGCGAGGCTCCAGAACGGGGTGCGGGAGCACTTGTGCTAGACGGCGGACATCGTCTACCGATCGGGGGGCGGGGAGAGAGGGCCATCCCCGCCGGCGAGAACGCCGCGAGAGCGGGGGACGGAGCGGCCATGCCATTACGGACGTGGAAGGGCCATGTCCTCAAAGCCGGAAATGGTTCGAGTCGCGACGGACATCCTTATTGCCGGGTCAACTAGGTTCCGGCACGCTACCACCAAGCGCTTCCCGCGCTCAAATGAGGCGTGCCAATGCCCGCTCCCCCTTTCGAGTCTCTTGAAAACGTTCTTCGCGCCAGGGATCGGCAACCCGCACCACACGATGGCTTGAAGCCACCCGGGTGGGAGGATTTCGCCTCCGGCCGCGTTCCCGTCTCAACTTCCGTCAAACACCTCATGGGAATGATTAGCTCATCCTACCAAACAGGTGCCCCCTGGTGGAGGGCTCCCAGTCTTGTTGGGCCGCCAGCCTCCGGAAAGACCACAATCCTCCTCCACGCCGGGTTTCTCCTCCAAGCCCAGGGAAAAGGTCCCGTCAACTACGTAAGAATCGGTCCCGAACTAGACGCAACATGCCTCATGGCCTTCAAGGGCTTGGGAGGCGTCTTGCTTGTCGACGATGCCCATAGGAACCCAGCGTTCGTTCAGATGCTTATTCTCTCCAAGCCAATTGCCCGGGTGGCATTCGCGGCGCGGCCGCTTGATCCATTTGCGCAAGGTCCCTTCGCAGGCCTTTACAATTCAATCGTGAACCGCGGCGATCTCTCGCCTCAACCGGACTCTCTTGACTCTGTGATCGACGCCTTCTCGCGGCGTGAACTGGAACCCGAGGTCGCCCCGATTATCAGGGCGGCGCTTGAGAAGACGGACCGCGACTTCTTTTCGATTAGTTGGGCAATGAAGATGCTCCGGGAGAGACGCGAGCGAGGCTTGCCGATCACTCCTGGGCTCGTTCGTCACCAGACGTTAATGCGAATCAGAACGTGGTTGAGAACCGATCTCCCTCGGTTGACCGGCTGCGGACGAGCGGGGGATGTCCTGTGGAGCGTCTCCCTCTTTTCGCAGGCCGAGCTGGGCGTGCGAAAAGAGTTTCTTGCATCGGACGCGGCCCTTGCGGCCAAAGTCACGGAGATAGATAGGTTGGTTCGCTCCGCCGAACTTGTGGATGAAGGGGACTACCTGCGCACGCGGCATCCGAGAATTGCGGATTTGTATTTCCAGGCTGCCCTTAGGGACGAGGATGCACGGGCGTGGACACTCAATGCGAGCGACGGCCCATCTCAAGCCGGTCAGTTTTTCGTGCGATACCTAAAAGCTCACCCGGGGGAGCTACCCGCACTTGTCCTCGCACTTGGCACAAGGGGAGACTACCGCAGTCTTCGGGGGATCGTGCGAGATCCAGAGGTTTTGTCGAACGCGATGGAACGTTTGCGGTTCGACGTCGACCCGGCGCAGGCCGTTCTCATGATGTGGCACTTGTTCGTGATGGGCCTCACGGAATTCGCCGTGTTTGAACCAGCCCTTGCCTCGACCGCCGTAAAGGCGTGCCTAAGGGCGACGCGCGGGTCGGACCGCCAGATTCGCCTTCAATCTGTCTCGGCCGCTGCCTATCTTCTGCCGCTACTACCGTCGGACGATTGGCCCGAAGTTCTGGGGGAGGTACTGGCTGCCGTTGCAGACTTGAGTGCAAGCGAGGGGCGAGAGGTTGCGCAGTACCTAGACACAGAGGACCGCCGGTTCAAAGGGGGCCTAACGGACCTTTTGGCTGAGGCAGCGTTGGAAAGGCTCCGGTCGAATCAATTCTCTGACGAACTTTGCGGGCTCATGTTCTTGAGTCGGGTTGGCACCCGCGTCCCGCCCGCGGTCTTGCGGCCGTTCCTCGATCGCCGGATCGCTGAGTTCCTCGATGAAGAATCGGAACGGCGGAATGCCCTTTACCCCGTCGTAAGGGAGCTAATCGCAAACCTTCCAGATTCGGAGATGGCGTATCTTGCCGACCTCGTGATGAATCGGGTAGGGGACTTTGAGGACTATGGCATTTGGAAAATTGCCCTCGGCCGAATTTCTGCACTAGCTGCAAGCATCCCAGACGACCTTCGCCAAACACTTGTGGATGCGATCCTCAAGCGCGTTGAAACCTCATCGAGCCCAAAAGAGAGAACGGACTTCGTGGCCGGTCCCTTTCTTGCCTCCGTTTTCCCATTCATGAATGCAACCGAGCGGGCGGCTGTGCTAGACGAAGTGCTCCGGCTCGCACATCACAACAGCGCCTGGGTTCGGGCTGAGGCCATCGATTGTTTGGAATGCCTCAGTGGACCGCTTGACTCCAATCAAAGGGTGCAGGTGATCGGGCGGCTCGTTGAACTTGCGGCTGATCCCGAGCCGACGACTTACGACCGAGATTACTGGCCCCAGTCCAAGGCCGTCGATGCGCTGGCGCGGTTCCTCAGGAAGCCAGAGGCGAGCGAAGCAGATGCCGTCCTCCTGCGCCTTGTGCACGTGATCGAGAGCAAGGTTGCTCACCCCGCCCATCGTCAGGTGGCCCTGTTTCGACAGCTCACACGGTCAACCACCACACCCGTACGAAACGAGGCGATCCTCAAGTTTGTCTACCTCGTGGAGGGCCCGGATCGACAGCTGCGGGATGATGCCCTTGAGGCTCTTGGCGCCCTCGCCACCCTGACGCCCGATGACATGCTCCGCCGGGCGGCGGAACGCGCCCTAGTGGCAGTGGAGGAGGAGAAGGGCCCGCCCTTCTCGAGCGCCTTTGGGTACCTTGCAAGGACCGCCTCTCGGTTATCAGCCAGCCAAATGACTAGGTTCGCACGGGCCCTTAAGGTCATCATCGGATGGGGGGACCGCGAGTTACGCAACCGTGCACTAACCACGATAGCGGCCGACGCCCGCTTTCTTCCTGAGGCTGAGGCAAGAGAAATCGGAAGGATTCTTCAGGGGCAACTCCTGGGTGGTCGGCCGCAGCTTGCGGAAACTGGAGTAAGCGCCCTCATCGCTCTCCGGCAAGCGCTGGGGGACGAGGCATCCCCCTTCTTGGGAATCCGTTTGGTCGAGTGGTATGTCGTCGAATCGGGTTGGTTCGCCAGCGACGCACGCGCCGAAGAATTCCTCAATAGCGCCCTCGCGATTGATGGGGCGCGCCACGACTCTCTCGTCCGTTGGCTTGTGGAGGCCTGCTATCACAATGACGCCAGAACCCGTGGGCGAGCGGGGCGTGCGTTGGCGGCCATTTCGTCCGCCCCGCCGCGACGCCTGGTGGAAGAGGCTGAGCGGGCCCTGAGTTTCATGGGACGTTTCGATGAGCCCGAGAATCGGGTCCTCGCCTTGGCCTCCCTTTCGCGTCTCTTGGGTGAGGAACGCGCAAGGGAGCGGCAGGACGTGTTAACGCAACTTGAAGCGGAGGCGGCGGCCTCGATCGATGAGGTGAAAAACCCGCGGCAATACGGTCCGATGGACTTTGCCAAGGTTCTCCAAGCAGCGCTTCCAGTTCTTCCTTCGGCCGCCATTACTCGCGTGGCCTCCCTTGTAATCCAATTGACTCAAAGCCCGCGCCGAGTAATCCGCGACCGGGGTTGGTCAATAGTCGAGGACTATGGAACCTACTTGCCTCCGGACGCTGCTAATCATTTCGCGGAAGAACTGCTGGTCCTCTTTGCGAGTGGGAAGATCCACACAACCGGCAGTCCCGCACGGGGCCTGGGCGCGTTGTACTCCCAGGTCGGAGCAGAACTCAAAGAGGAGATCCTGCAAGTGCTCATCGCCCTTATGGGTGATGATGGTTCTCACCATCGACACCATGCTGGAGCAGCGCTCTTCTTGATTCGGGCCAAACTGGAGGAAAAGGATCGGCCTCGGGTGTATCAGGCCCTCAGAGCTGCGGGGTACGATCCATAGAGAGGGCGATGGAACCAGCCGGGCCGGGGCGATGCCCGTTGTAAGGATCGCTCGTTCGTCCGTTCCTCGGCGGAAGCTTGCCCTCGCAGATCTTGGGAAGGTCGCCCACGTAAACCGCTTGAGTTCCGTCAGCTCGCTCCCTCAGGTCCGTATTCGGTGGGCCCCCGCCGGCCACACGCGCGAAACCCATATCTACCCCGTGGGGCGGACGCCATGGACGTGAACGGACCACCCCTCTCACCCGCACCGAACGGTACGCGCCGGCGGGACCCCGGATCGGGGCGTACGCGCCTGGCGCAACTTGGCATGTCGTTCGCGCTCGCGGGGATGGCGCTGCTCGCAGCGGCGGGGGTGGGGCTGTTGGATACCCTGCCCCCGACGTACGGGACGACGCTAGCAGTCTTCGGCGCCGCCGCGCTCGGCGCCGTCCTACTCCTCACGGGGGCGGTGTACATGCGGGTCGCCCGCATGGCGACGGACCCGGCCGCGGCGACCGTGGGGCTCAGTTTCAGCGTCGACCCGGTCACGGGTGAGCGACAGTGGATTCCGTGGCCACGGATCGGGCGCGTGCGGGTCGCGGGGTGGCGGATGGGCCCGTGGCTGCGGGACCCGCGCTTCTACGAAGTGGAGGTGACCACGGAGCAAGGAGGCGCCACCGACTCCAGGTTTTTCATCGCCTACCTGAAGGAACCGGAGCTCTTCCTCGGCGGCATCCGCGAGCGGGTGGGGGACCGGCTCGAGCTGGCCCCGTCCGTGCGGCGGTAGGCGGTCTTACCCGCGCGGGGCGACGACCCAAGGGGCCACGATCGCGCTTGCGAGCACCGCAAGGGCCGAGAGCAGCAGCGCCGCGCCGCAGAGGGTGGCGACGACCGCCGCCTCCATGAGGAACGCGTTCTCCACGAGGAAGAATCGGGCGGCGGACGACCACACGACGAGCGCGACTACTCCGAGCGCGGCCACCACCCCGCCCGCGGCGAGGGTCCGTGTGCCGTAGTGCGTGATGATGGGAGCGTCCAGCGGGTGGCGACCGGAAACGACGAGGAAGGCGGCGGCCACCCCCTCCGCGAGGACCGCGACCACGAGGAGCACGCGGGCCGGGGGACCAAACGACGCGAGGGGCGCAAGGAGCTCGGGCGGGAGGGCCCGGTAGAGGTCAACCACGAGCAGGGCGGCCATCGCGGCGGCGGACCCGACGAGCAGCGCCGCGGCGGGGAGGCGCCGGGTGGGGCGCGGCGGGTCGTCCCGGGGCGCGGCCGTCGGCGGCGGGTGCGCCATGGCGCACCCAACGCGGGCGCGGTTTCTGAACTGCGCGGTTCCGGAGGTTTGATAAAATCGATGTATTCTTCTGTTTCTTGTAACACGCATGAAATATGGCTAAATCATTTCATTAATATTGACACATATGTATAAGTCTTGAATCCGCTGCATCGATGTACATTGATGAATTGAACCGGGGATCCGGCGACGCTCGCGTGCTTTCGGGACCGGGCCGCGACAGCTCCCTGTCCGCGGAATGTTGCCGGTGAGGGGGGGGTTGAACCGGGCGGGAACGCTTTGGGGGCCGCTTTCGACGTTTTGGCCCGCGGTCTGAGAGGCAATCCTCCCAAAAGCCGTCGCCACGGGCTCGATGTACCCTCGAGATGCCCACCTTCACGCTCAAAATGCGGCGCATAACTGTTGTTATGCGGCACAAACGGGTGGTGGTGGCCCATCCGAGGGGGTTATGCGGCGTTTCCGGCGATTCCCGGCATATGCATCAATACGTGATGATGCGTTCGACCGGACGTGCTGCGGGCGCTCGATCTGCGGCCCGCGACTGTCGCACGTTCAGGGGATTGGACGGTCGGCGGGGGCCGGGAGCAGCCGGGTTAGTGCAGTGCGGTCGCATAAGGGGAGGGTGGGCAGCCTCCGGGGGCGGACCGGGCGCAGGAGCCAATTCATTCATTGATATTAATGAGTAGTGTGTTTCGATGTATGTTGTTGGAATCATTACTTCGGTAATATGTCGATTTTATCTTTCGATTAACATACAATGATCCCATACTAGTCGAGCATCTTCACCGACACGACCCGCTCGCCCTGCCGGATCGTGTCCATCACGGGTTGCCCGTCGACCACCATCCCGAACATCGCGTAGTTCCCGTCGAGGAACGTCGAGTCCCGCTTGACGATGTAGAACTGCGTCGACGCGCTGTGCGGGTCGTTGGTCCTTGCCATCCCCACGGCCCCCTTCGTGTGCTTGAGCGACCGGTCGATCTCGAGCTTGATCGGCTTGTAGCCGGGGATTCCCTGCCCCGTCTGGATGACCCAGTCCTCGACGCGGTGCCAGACGATGTTCCCTTTGTTGTAGTCCCCCCTCTGCGCCATCTCGATGAAGCGGGCGCAGGAGTTCGGCATCTTCTCGGTGTAAAGCTCGAGTGTCAGCTTCCCGTGGTCGGTGTTCACGACGGCTCTTCGTGTCAAGGGCTCTCCCCGCGTGGGGAAGGCGTCCACCCTTCAAAAAAGGTGGGTGTCAGAGGGGGTAGTGGTCCACGACCTGGATCCCCGAGATGACCTCGTTCAGCGCAATCGCGTCAACCACGTCCATCCCCTGGCGGACCGTCCCGAAGACCGCGTAGCCGCCGTCGAGGTGCGAGGCGTCGTTCCTGAGGATATAGAACTGCGAGCTGCCCGAGTTGGGGTCGTCCGTCCGTGCCACCGCCACCGCGCCCCGCACATTCTTGAGGCTAGGGTGCGTCTCGAGGTTGATGTTACCGACAGCCGTCCCCTGCCCCGTCTGGATGACCCAGTCCTCCACGCGGTGCCACGGCAGGCCGCTGTAGTAGCCGCTCTCGAAGAGCGCGATGAAATGCGAGCTCGTCCGGGGCGCGAAGGTCTCCTCGACCTCGAAGACGACGGTCCCGCTCGCCGTCAGGATCACCGCGCACCGGTGCGTCGACACCGCCTGCGGGCAGACCGACCCGGGCGGCGCGGGCCCGTTGCCGGGGGCCTGCACAAGGAGGATCGCCCCGAGGACGACGGCCACGACGCCGACGGCGCCGCTCGCGGCCACGACGGCCCGGACGCGCTGCTTGCGCCGGCGCTCGGCCAGCAGTTTGCTCTCCTTCGCCGCGCGGATCCCCGCGGGAAAAGGCGGTTGCCAAAATAAGCATCGCCCTAGTCCTGGCCCTGGAGGGCGTCGCGCGTCCCGAGGTACACCGTGACGAGCATCCCCCCGAGCCCGGCCGCGAGCAGGTGGGGTGTGAGGGGCGCCGCCTCGCGCGGCAGCGGCCGGGAGCTCACGGCCACCACCGTGCGGTCCGCAAGGCCGAACACGACGGCGCCGTCGAGTTCCACCCCCAGGTCGGAGTAGACCTGCGCGTCCCCCGTCGGGAAGTCGTAGTGCCATGCGCTCGGGCTGTCCCCGAAGAGGCCCCCCCGGAGGCCCCCGACGAGGACGGCCGTCGGGCTCGCGCGCACCCACTGGGCCCGCACGCCCGCGGGGCCCGGGATGCTCTCCACGCGCCCCGACGCGAGGTCAAGGTACTCCGCCTGCGGCACCGACCGGTTCACCCACGCGGCGAAGAACCCGCCGGCGGAGACTTCCTGCACTCCGTCCCCCTCGGCCACCTGGCGCAGCAGCTGCGTCGAGGCATTGTACAACCAGAGGCGGTCGTCCTCGGCCGGCTGCGCGAGGAAGAGGTCCCACCCCACCGCGGCAAGCGGCGTCAGGTTGCCGGGCAGCGGGATGTCGAACTCCCGGGGCGCGAGGTCGGCGCGCACGAAGCCGGCAACGCGCCAGACATCGTTCGACGGGATGGGCCAAACGGCCAGCGAATCGCTCACGATGAGGTGGCCCGCCACGGGCTCGAGCCCTTCGGGCACCGCCACCGACGTGGAGGTCCCGCGCGCGAAATCGCGGATGTGGACGGAGGGCGGCCCGCCCCCCTCGACCCACGCGAACACGTCGCCCGTGGCCGTCGCGTCACGCATGCCGGAGGCGTTTGCGGAGAACGACGCCCCGCCGTCCACCGGGTGGAACCGCGCGGCCGCCTCGTCCAGCACGTGGTGCGACCCGATCGCCACGCGCGGGCCGGCGAGCGCGACTTGTGGGCCCCCCGCCCCGTCCGGCCCGCCGTCCAGCGTGGCCATCCGCGCTTCGTAGGCGGTGGGAGACGGGGGCGCGGCCGCGTCGTTGTAGACGCCTGCCGCCAGCAACATCGCGACGGTGGCAAACAGCGCCATGATCGTCGCGTTGGCGCGCCACCCGCGCCGCGGTCCGGGGCCTTGTTCGGAATGGGCCAGGGGCGTCCCCCCATCTACTTTTCCCTCACCCCCCCTTGCGCTTAAATAGCGAACGCCCCACTTCCGCCCGCCCCATGGATTTCCGCCTGACGTCCGACTTCCAACCGACGGGCGACCAGCCCGAGGCGATCGAGCGGCTGCACGAGCTCTTCGCCCGCCGGAAGGTCCGCGCCGCGACCCTGCTGGGGGTCACCGGTTCGGGGAAGACCTTCACCATGGCCAACCTGATCCAGCGGCTCAACCGGCCGACGCTCGTCATCTCCCACAACAAGACGCTGGCGGCCCAGCTCTTCAACGAGCTGCGGGACTTCTTCCCCGAGAACGCGGTGGAGTACTTCGTTTCGTACTATGATTACTACCAGCCGGAGGCCTACATGCCCCGGACGGACACGTACATCGCCAAGGAGATGAGCAAGAACGAGGAGATCGAGCGCCTCCGCTTCAAAGCCACCGCCTCGCTGCTGGCGCGGCGCGACGTGGTCGTCGTGGCCTCCGTCTCCTGCATCTACGGCCTCGGGGATCCGCAGGACTTCCGCGAGGGGTGCCTGCAGCTCACGGTCGGGGACGAGCTCGAGCGCGAGGCGCTCACGGCCAAGCTCGTCTCGTTGTACTACACGCGCAACGACTTCCAGCCGTCGGACGGCACGTTCCGCGTGCGCGGGGAGGTGCTCGACGTCGTGCTGCCGGGCCAGCGCGAGGTGCTGCGCGTGGAGTTCGACGGGGACCGGATCGACCGGCTGAGCACGCACCACCTGGTCACGCTCGACCTCATCCAGCGGCTCCCGACTGTGCTCGTGTACCCGGCCAAGCACTACGTGACGACGGAGGAGAAGCTGCAGCGGGGGATCCGGAGGATCCGGGACGAGATGGAGGAGGCGGTCGCCGGCCTCGAGCGGGCGGGGAAGCTCGTGGAGGCGCAGCGGCTGCGGCAGCGGACGGAGTTCGACCTGGAGATGCTCGAGGTGCAGGGCTACTGCCAGGGTATCGAGAACTACTCGCGGCCGCTCGAGGGGCGCCCCGCCGGCTCGGCGCCGCACACGCTCATGGACTTCTTCCCCGAGGACCTCCTCGTGATCGTCGACGAGTCCCACGTGACGCTCCCGCAGGTGCGGGGGATGTACGAGGGCGACCGCACGCGCAAGGAGACGCTGGTGCAGTACGGTTTCCGCCTGCCCTCGGCGCTGGACAACCGCCCGCTGAAGTACCGCGAGTTCGAGAAGAAGGTGCGGCAGGTGCTCTACGTGTCCGCGACCCCGGGGCCGTTCGAGCTGGAGACCTCCGCGGCGGTGGTCGAGCAGATCATCCGCCCGACGGGCGTCGTCGACCCCCTCGTGGAGGTGCGCCCCCGGGCCGACCAGGTCGACGACCTCCTGGGTGAGATCCGGAAGACCGTCGCGGCGGGGGACAAGGTGCTGGTCACGACGCTCACGAAGAAGATGTCGGAGGACCTGACGGACTACCTGAAGGACCTCGACGTGCGCGTCGAGTACCTGCACTCGGACATCGAGACGCTCGAGCGCGTGGACGTCATCGAGCGGCTGAAGGGCGGCGAGTGCGACGTGCTCGTGGGGATCAACCTGCTGCGCGAGGGCCTCGACCTGCCCATCGTGGGGCTCATCGGGATCCTCGACGCGGACCGCGAGGGGTTCCTGCGGGGCGAGACGGCGCTCCTCCAGACGATCGGCCGGGCCGCGCGGAACATCCGGGGGCGGGTGATCCTGTACGCGGACAGGCGGACGGCGGCGATCGAACGGGTGGTGGCAACCACGGAGGCCCGCCGGGCGCGGCAGGTCGCGTACAACGCGGAGCACGGGATCCAGCCCGTGAGCGCGGCCACGCGCCGGGGCGGGAGCCCGCTGCTCGAGTCCTACAGGCGCCTGGCGCGGGGCGCGCAGCGGCCGGAGGCGGCCGCCCAGGCGGTGGCCGAAGAGGATGTGGGCGCGCTCATCGAGCTGCTTGAGGGCGAGATGCGGCGCGCGGCCGCCGAGCTCGAGTTCGAGCGGGCCGCCGCCCTGCGGGACGAGGTCCACGCCCTCAAGCGGGACGCGGCCAAGCGCGGCGTGCCCGTGCCGCAGCCGTGAGGGGGGGACGCGCGGTGGGGCTCGAGAACATCGTCGTGCGCGGCGCGCGCGAGCACAACCTGAAAGGGATCGACGTGACGATCCCGCGCAACACGCTCACGGTGATCACGGGGCCCTCCGGGTCGGGCAAGTCCTCGCTTGCGTTCGACACGATCTACGCGGAGGGCCAGCGCCGGTATGTCGAGTCCCTCTCCGCGTACGCGCGCCAGTTCCTCGAGCAGATGCAGAAGCCCGCGGTCGACTCGATCGACGGGCTCTCCCCCGCCATCTCGATCGACCAGAAGTCGGCCTCCCGCAACCCGCGGTCGATCGTGGGGACGGTGACGGAGATCTACGACTACCTGCGGCTGCTCTTCGCGAACGTGGGGCGCCAGCACTGCACCCAGTGCGGGGACCCCGTGGCGCGCCAGAGCGCGGAGCAGATCGTGGAGGCCATCGAGTCCGGCTACAGGGGCAAGGAGGTCACGTTGCTCGCGCCCGTCGTCCAGCGCCGGAAGGGCCACTACAAGCCCCTCTTCGAGAAGCTGCGGCAGGACGGTTTCGTGCGGGCGGTGGTGGACGGCGAGCTCATGCGCCTCGACGCGCCCGCAGAGCTCGACAAGAAGAAGTTCCACACGATCGACGTGGTCGTCGACCGCCTCAAGGTGGACCCCGGCCGGGTCAACCGGCTGCTCGACGCGGTGGAGAAGGCGACTGCGCTCGCGGAGGGCGCGGTGCGCGTGCAGCAGGGGCAGGCCTCCCGCACGTTCTCGGAGCGCAACGCGTGCGCCCGCTGCGGGATCTCGTACGACGAGCTGAAACCCGCGCACTTCTCGTTCAACTCGCCGATGGGCGCGTGCCCCGACTGCCAGGGGCTCGGCGTCCGACGGAAGGTCGACCCGGGGCTCATCGTCCCCGACCCCTCGAAGTCGTTCAACGACGGGGCGGTGGCCACCCTCGACGGCGCCTCGGCGTTCTGGTACGGGCAGATGATCGAGACCGTGGCGCAGGCCTACGGGGTCGACCTGGACGCGCCGTGGTCCGAGCTCCCTAAGGAGCACCGCCGCCTGCTGCTCTTCGGCACGGGGGGCCGCGAGCACGACTTCCGGCTCAAGGGCAAGAGCGGGGCGAGCGCGTACCGGTTCCGGTCGGACTTCGAGGGGATCATCCCCAACCTGGAGAGGCGGTACAAGAAGACGGAGTCGGAGTGGATCCGCGAGTGGATCGAGTCCTACATGGCGGAGACCCCGTGCCCGGCGTGCAAGGGCCGCCGCCTCAAGCCCGCGGCGCTCGCCACCCGCGTGGGCCCGCACAACATCGCGGACATCGCGGAGATGACCGTGGAGCGCGCGCGCGACGCGCTCAACGCCATCGAGTTCACGCCGCACGAGGCGCAGATCGCGCGGGAGATCCTGAAGGAGCTCGCCGCCCGCCTCACGTTCCTCATCGATGTGGGCCTCGACTACCTGACGCTGGGGCGCCGGACATCGACCCTCTCGGGCGGGGAGAGCCAGCGCATCCGGCTCGCCACGCAGATCGGCTCGGGGCTCGTGGGGGTCCTCTACATCCTCGACGAGCCGTCCATCGGGCTCCACCAGAAGGACAACCTACGGCTCCTCTCGACCCTGCGGCGGCTGCGCGACCTCGGGAACACGCTCCTCGTGGTCGAGCACGACTTCGAGACGATGGAGGCGGCCGACTGGCTGATCGACCTCGGCCCGGGGGCCGGCGAGCACGGCGGGCGCGTGGTGGCCGCGGGGCCCCCCGCGAAGGTGCGGCAGGACCCCCATTCGCTCACGGGGCGTTACCTCTCGGGGGCGATGGCGATCGAGGTGCCCTCGGAGCGGCGCGCGCCGCGCGGGTGGCTGGCGGTGCGGGGCGCCCGCGAGCACAACCTGCGCGGCGTGGACGTCGACGTGCCGCTCGGCGTGCTGACCGTCGTGACGGGTGTGTCGGGCTCGGGCAAGTCGACGCTGATCGACGAGGTCCTGTACCGGTACCTCGCGCGGAAGGTGCACGGCGCGACCGCGCAGCCGGGCGCGGTGGACGCGGTGGGGGGCGTCGAGCAGGTGGACAAGGTCGTGGAGATCGACCAGAGCCCGATCGGCCGGACGCCGCGGTCGAATCCCGTCACCTACACGGGGGCGTTCACGCCGGTCCGCGAGCTCTTCGCGGCCACCCCGCTGGCGCGCCAGCGCGGGTACTCCCCCGGCCGCTTCTCGTTCAACGTGAAGGGCGGCCGCTGCGAGACGTGCGGGGGGGACGGGCAGATCCTCATCGAGATGCACTTCCTGCCCGACGTGTCGATCCCCTGCGAGGCGTGCGCCGGCAAGCGGTACAACCGCGACACCCTGGAGGTGACCTACCGGGGGAAGAGCATCTACGACGTGCTGGACATGACGGTGGACGAGGCCCTCGCGTTCTTCGAGCACGTGCCGCGCGTGCGGGGGGTGCTCCAGACCCTGCAGGACGTGGGGCTCGGGTACATGCGGCTCGGCCAGTCCTCGACAACGCTCTCGGGGGGCGAGGCGCAGCGGATCAAGATCGCCTCGGAGCTGCGCAAGCGCGCGACGGGGAGGACGTTCTACGTCCTCGACGAGCCGACGACGGGCCTGCACGCGCACGACATCCGGCGGCTCATCGAGGTGCTGCGCCGGCTCACGAGCTCGGGCAACACGGTGGTCGTCATCGAGCACAACCTCGACGTGGTGAAGACGGCGGACTACATCATCGACCTAGGGCCGGACGGCGGGGAGCGGGGCGGCCGCGTGGTGGCCAAGGGCACGCCGGAGCAGGTGGCGGCGGGCGACACGCACACGGGCCTCTACCTGCGCGCCGTGCTCGCGCGCGGCGGACGGGCGCCGCGGCAGGCGGGGGGCGCGCGGCGCTCGGCTCCGGTGGCGGCCCCCGCGCGGGCCGCGCGGCCGGGCGGCGGTGGGGGAGCGCGCTGATGCCGGAGGCCCCCGCGCCCGACGCGTCCTTCTCGGCGCCCGTCGGCGTGGGCCTGCCGTTGGCCGAGCTTGCCCGGTCGCTGCCTGAGCGACCGGGCGTGTACCGCTTCCTCGACGCGGCGGGGCGGCCCGTGTATGTCGGCAAGGCGAAGGACCTGCGCAAGCGCGTCCTCCAGCACCTCTCCGACCGCCCGGAGCGCAAGGACCGGATGATCGAGGTGGCCCGCGACATCGACTTCACCGCCACGCCGAACGAATCGGCGGCGCTCCTCTTGGAGCGCAACCTCATCCGCCGTTTCCAGCCGAAGTTCAACATCCACTACAAGGACGACAAGGACTACCCGTACATCGTGATCACGCGGGACGAGTTCCCCCGCATCCAGCTATCGCGCGAGAAGCGGCCGGACGGCCACACGTATGGCCCGTTCGCGTCGGCGGCAAGCGCGAGGAAGGCGATCGACTTCGTGCGGAAGGCGTTCCAGGTGAGGGACTGCCCGGAGCTGCTCCCGGGCGGCTGCCTCTCGTACCACCTCAAGCTGTGCAGCGGCCCGTGCATCAGCGCGGTCGAGAAGCCGGAGTACGACGCGCAGGTGGCGCGGGCCCGGGCGTTCCTGCGGGGTGACCGGCGCGACCTGCTGGCCGACGTGCGGCGGGAGATGGCCGAGGCGGCGGGCCGGCTGGACTTCGAGCGCGCCGCGCGCCTGCGCGACACGGCCCGGGCGGTCGAGCGCACGGTCGCGCAGGACGTGGACGCGCGGCGCCCGCGCACGTCGGACGCGGACTACTTCGGGGTGAGCACGCAGGCGCTGCCGTCGGCGTTCCTCATCCGGGAGCGCGGGCGCGGCGTCGTGGACCGGCGCCACTTCCTGCTCGACAACGCGGAGGGGGTGCCGCGCGAGGGCGCGCTGCGGGACGTGCTGCTCGCCTACTACGAGACCGCGGAGGTCCCGCGGGTCGTGTTCCTCCCGTTCGAGCTCGAGGACCGCGCGGCGGTCGAGTCGTACCTGCGAGACCTGCGCGGGGGGCCCGTGCGCGTCCACCGGCCGGAGCGCGGGCACGCGCGCCGCCTCGTGGCGATCGCGCAGGAGAACGCGGAGCTCACGGCCAAGCGCGAGCTCTTCAAGAGGGAGCGGCTGCGCACGAGCGACCTCTCGCTCCGGCTGAAGGAGCTTACCGGCACGAGGCGCCCCGTCCACCGGGTCGAGGGGTTCGACATCTCCCACACGGCGGGCGAGGAGGTCGTGGCGTCGCTCGTCGCCTTCGAGAACGGGCTCCCGAAGAAGGCGCATTACCGCCGCTTCAAGCTGAAGGTCGACGCCAACGACGACTTCGCGGCGATGGCGGAGGTCGTGGGCCGACGCTTCGGAGGCAGCCAGCGGCGCGAGCTGCCGCTGCCGGACCTCGTCCTCATCGACGGGGGCCGGGGGCAGCTCAACTGGGCGCTCAAGGCGGCGCGCGACGTGGGGTTCGAGATGGCCGCGGTGGGCCTCGCGAAGCGCGAGGAGGAGCTGCACCTCATGTCCGGCCGCGTGCTCGACCTCGACGAGGGGGACGAGGCGCTCCAGCTGCTCATGCGCGTGCGCGACGAGGCGCACCGGTTCGCGGTCACGTACCACCGGCGGCGGAGGGGCAAGGCGATGCAGCGGTCGGGCCTCGAGGCGGTCCCGGGCGTGGGGCCCGCGCGGGCGCGGCGGATCTGGAAGGCCTTCGAGGGGCCCGAGGCGTTGCGGTCGGCTACCCCGGAGGAGATCGCGCGCCGGGCCCGCGTCCCGCTCCCCACCGCGCAGGCGGTGGCGCGCTACCTGCACGAGGGGCCCGGGGCCGGCGCGTGATCGGCGGCGGCCGATGGGGCGCCCACCGCGGGCGGCCCCGCGCCTGGCGGTCGGCCGCTCCGAGAACCTGCGATGGGCGCTTGTTATGAGGGGGATCGGCGTTGTGGTTCACGGAGTGTGATGACCGCTGGCTCGATCGATGCTCCGGTCAACCTCCCACGAAGTCTTTGTGGGGATGGCCAAGCGGGAGCTGCGTGAGTACAATGAGTGGTTCCATTCCATGCTGGAGGCGCGCCTGGAGGCTCTAACGCGGGCTGTTCAGGGAACTCCGGGGTTTCAAGCGTGGAAAGCCGATCGGACACCAGAATCTCTTGAATCCCTCGGCCGCTGGTTCGAAAAGCGGGTAGAGCAGAGGAAGCGGACGCCGGAAGAAATGGAGGAGCTGCGCAAGGAGATACCCAACTGGATCCACGTGCCGGACGAAGATCTCACGGATGCGACCATTGCCACATCCATGGATGTCGGGATCTACTTCGCCATGGTGGTTCTGGAAACCATGCAAGGAACGCGTTGGGACGTTCAACTGAAGGATCGGCGGGACTTCTACTATGGACAACCCATCATTAGCGGGTTTGGGAAAGACGCGCTGAACCCGCTTTGGGTATTGGAGACGGTAGCCTACTCGATCGCGAACGGGAAGCCAGCCGACTTGCGTGGACTTTACAACACGTACCGAGTTGTTGCATAAACCCCGCCTGACGCGCTCTCCTCTCCTATCGACGAATGACGTGGAGCAAACGTGAAGGACGGCCCGGCGCCATCCTTCCGTACCACCAGAGGAACGAACGCCGGAGCCGCAG
>Ga0302046_10000961_pt1 | contig 27462 bp, 24 predicted proteins | sample RVTome_11_FD_200261 | JGI IMG/M metagenome (GOLD analysis project Ga0302046, IMG submission 200261) | Soil microbial communities from uranium-contaminated site in the Upper Colorado River Basin, Wyoming, United States - RVT147D111 (version 2) ... | reverse complement strand
AAGGCGTGGCTTTTGGGCACCTCCTGGAAGGCCTGTGCCGTGATGATGATCCCTATCCAAAGCAAGATCCCAAGGGTCGCCTCCAACGGAACGACCTTGAGCACAAGCGTGATTCCCCCGATCAGACACAGGAGGGTGATCACCGCCCCGTTCAGGATCGAATACCCGGCCCTCGCGCCCATGGCCTTCCAGGCGGGATGCCCGATGTAGATCGTGGTCGGAAATGTGCTGCCGAACAGCGCGGCCGCGATGGTGCCTATTCCATTTGCCAGCAGCGATGGCCGTGTTTCGTAGCGATCCCCTGCCGCCTCCGCGCTCTCGAGGTTCTGCAGCGACCCAATCACGTTGAACAGGCCCATGGGAAAGATGACCGCCATGTACTGCCAGCCCTTAGGACTGATCAGCAGGGCAACAAGGTCTCCAGGCACCGGGACCGGCGGATGGATCGCCAGGGCATACGGTTCCGTGGAGGGCTCAAAGTACGGGAAACCGATCGCCCGAAGGATCCATGCCAAGGCAACACCCGTCAGCACCGCGACAAGTCCCCCCGGAAGGCCCAATGGCAGCTTCGTGCGCGAGGCGTAGGTGATCAGGATCATCATCATCGGAAGAATGGCGATCGCCGGCGAGGCGAAGATCTGAAAGATGAACCCCATGGCGATAAACGTGATGGCCACCCCGGCGAGGGCGGAAAGGAGTGCGGCGCGGGGGGTGTGACGGCGCAACCAATCCCCGACGAACGCGCCGGCCGTTTCCATAAGCCCACTCATCAGGCAGGCAAACAGGCCGACCTGCCACACGAGCGCTGGGTTCCCGGTCTCATGATAGATCGGTCCCATGATCAGGAACACGTAGGCGAACAGGCTGGGTGTATTTATTCCATAAGGCAGCGCAGTCACGTCGGTACGGCCCGTCTTCTTCATAAGCTGCCTTGCCTGCCAGGCGTAGAAAAGATTGCCGACCAAAATCGAGACCGCGGCCCCGGGTAGGATGCGACTCGTGATCAGCTCGGACGGGAGCCCGCAGACGGACCTACACAGCACTGCGATGACCATGAGCTGAAGCAGGTTGTCGATAAACAGCCCGAAAAAGCCGTCGATGTCACCGTGGACAAACCATCGAGGTCTCATGGGCCGGATATCTTATCGTGAGTCCAAGAGGAAGTCGAGAAGTGATTGCTTGGGCGGGTCGGCGACCTGTCGCGGCTACGGAAACAGTGAGAGCTGGGCACCATGCGGCCGGCGGAACGCGGCCGTCGAGAGCTGCGGGCCGTGCCCGATGATGCCTGCTTTGCGGCAGGCAAGGGCGAAGAGCGCCGCGATCTGCTCCGAGAACACTCCGTCGCCTCTCATCCGGGAGACGAACTGAGGATCGTTCAATCTGCCGCCGCGGAGCGCGCGGATGCGATTGAGGATCTTGTCTTTCCTGTCTGGCAGGTGTTGGGTCACCCATTGCTCGAACAACGATGTCACTCCGTGAGGCAGCCGCAGGAGAACGTAGCCCGCAAACCGAGCGCCCGCCCCGGCGGCCGCAGCGATGATCGAAGGGATCTCCTGATCCGTGAGGCCGGGCAGCACAGGCGCCACCATGACTCCGGCCGGCACCCCAGCCTGCGCCAGGGCCTCGATTGCCGCAAGCCGACGTGTAGGATGTGAAGTGCGGGGCTCCATGATCCTGCTCAGACCGGCGTCGAGCGTCGTGATCGACAGGAAGACCGCGGCTGCCTCATAACGGGCCAGCTCGCACAACAGATCCACGTCACGAGTGACAAGGTGGTTCTTCGTGACGATCACAACCGGGTTGCGGAACTCGGCCAGGACCTCCAGACAGCGCCGTGTCAGCCCCAGCCGGCGCTCCACCGGCTGATACGGGTCGGTCACGCCGCTGACAGCGACCACCTGTGGTTTCCAACGTGGGGAGGAAAGCTCGCCTCGCAGGAGGCCGGGCGCATCCTCCTTCACCAGGATCTTCGTCTCGAAATCGAGGCCGGCAGAGAAGCCCAGATATTCGTGGGTGGGTCGCGCGTAGCAGTAGATGCAGCCGTGCTCGCAGCCACGGTACGGGTTGACGCTGGCGTCAAACCCGACGTCGGGGCTGTCGTTGTATGTGATGATCGACTTGGAGGTGTCCTTCAGGAACTCCGTCCCGGGAGCGGGGTCTTCCGGGTCGGTCCACTTCGGGTCGGGAACGTGGGAGCGCGTCTCGAATCGGTTAGGCGGGTTCCCGGCGGCTCCTCGCCCGCGGATCGGAGCGTGCTCTTCCTTCACCACAACACCTCTGGAAAGAATCGGAGCAATGACATCCACGTGGCGCCTGCGTTCATCCTGCCAACGATAGCTCCCCAAGCAGCGAAACGCAACATGTGTTACGAGCGCTCCTCATCCAGCAGCGCCATGTAACCATCCCGGAAGGATGAATAGCGGAATACGTAGCCCGATGCAACCAGCTTCGCATTGCTGCAGCGCTTGTTGCTCTGATGGCGCCGAACTTCGGAGCCTGAGGGTGGCTCCACCCCGGGTGGGGACACTCCAAGCTGCGCTGCCAGCCAACGCAGGACCTCGCACTGCTCGGCCGGTTCGTGATCCACCCCAAGATAGATCTGGTCGGGCCGGTCCACATTCATCAGATAGTGCAGGGCTCCGGCACAATCGTCCCGGTGAATGCGATTCGTGTAGAGAGGCGGCCCGTCCGTGCACACGGCGAGGCCCCGGCGTACCCTGTCGATCAGGCGCGTGCGGCCCGGACCGTAAATGCCCCCCAGCCGCAGGACGGTGGCACGGAACAGGCCGCCCATCAGCAGGCGCTCGCCCTCGAGCACCCGAATGCCGGAAAACTCCGCCGGTTCGGTAGGCGACGTCTCGTCCACCCACGCTCCCGAGGATTGGGCGTAGACGCCTGTGCTGGAGGTAAAGAAGACCCGCCGCAATGGCTGGCGCTGACCATCGAGGGCGTTGAGCAGGTTGCGCAGCCCGTCCACGTATGCTGCACGGTAGCTGTCATCGTCGGAGGCATCGGCTGAAGCGGTGTAGAAGACGAAATCGAGCCCTGGCGGCAGCGCCTGGAGCGTCTCGGGCACGGTGAGGTCGGCTACGAATGGGCGAATGCTGCTCGGCAGCGCGTCGGGGCGACGGCGTAAGCCCCAGACGACGTGCCCTTCCGAGGCCAGGCGGGTCGCCAGGGCTGTGCCGACATACCCACAGCCCGCGATGAGTACATTCGCCATGATCGAGTCCCAGCCGAAGTTCTACGCCGACGACTTCCTTCCCAGCAGGTGTCGGAGGGCGCCTTCAAGCGTCGCATGGCGAAAGACATACCCTGTTGCCGATAGCCGAGCAGGCTCCACGCGAGTACTGGAAAGCAGCAGTTCGTCGGCCATCTCGCCGAACGCAAGGCGAGCGGCAAAGGCAGGCATGGGAAAGAGTGTCGGCCGGCCGAGAACCCGCCCCAATGTCTTCGTGAATTCGCGATTCATGACCGGATGGGGCGCCACAGCATTAACCGGACCACGAATCACATCAGTCGTGAGCGCGTATGTAATGCTCCCCACGAGGTCATCTAACGCGATCCAGCTCATGAACTGCCTTCCGCTCCCTATGATCCCCCCAAGGCCCATACGGAAGGGCAACAGCATCTTCGCCAGCGCTCCCCCTAAGGGACTCAGCACCACACCGATACGGAGGTGAACGACGCGAATCCTCTTTTGGACGGCTGATTCGGTTGCTGCCTCCCATTCGCGGCAGACCTCGGCCAGAAAGCCCGACCCCGAAGCACTCTCCTCCCTCAGGATCTCATCACCCCGATCCCCATAGTAGCCAATAGCCGAAGCAGACACCAATACCCTAGGGGGCTGACTCAGCCGGGCGAGCGACTCGCACAGAAGCCGCGTCCCCCTGATCCTGCTCTCGCGGATCCTGATTTTTTTCTCAGCCGTCCATCTGCCAGTCGCTATGCTTTCCCCCGCGAGATGCACGACCGCGTCCAACCCTTCGAGACCCGATGTATCGATGCTTCCCACGTCGGGATCCCAATGGACCTCCGCAGTTCCTGATCGCGGCCTTGAGCGAACCAGCCGGGTCACTCCATGTCCCCCGGCAGCGAGAAAGGCGACCAACTCCCTACCGACGAGCCCGGTTGATCCTGTGACGAGAATCTTCATTGGGACACCTCCTCTGATCTCACCATGCGTGGCGATGTCGTTCAGGGTGACGCGGTGACGGTAATAGAAGAAGCGCTCGAGCTTGTGGCGAACGAACGACCCCACGAACAGGCTGCTAACCGGTTCCATCGACCACACGCAAGCTCGGCAACCAAGGCTGGATGTATCCCTCAAATGAAAATCCTGGCGAAATCAGATCGGCGACGGCATGAAGATCTTGGTCCATTGTAGCATATTGTGGAATCGAAGATCGGACGCGGCTGTGGGCTTGCGACACAGGGTTCTTATTGCGGCGTCCGGACTGACACCGTAGTAGCGGAGAGTGGCAACACCGATTCCCTACCGAGCTTTCGGCCACCTACTCTCACCCCTTAAACCTCCTACCGTGTAAAGCTTACATCCTGACTCTCATCCAGATGCTCGTCTCAGGCCAACAACCGCCATAGTGATAGTGTGCTCATCCTATTGAAAATAAATGAGTTAATACCCTCACACTCGGCCCGACTCGCCAGTGGCATAGAGGTTGCCCTCTCCTCTTCCAAGCGGACGGGCCATGCGTCCATGGTGGACCCTGGCAAGGGGGATCCTCCCCCCCACCCCCCGCATGAAGCTGACAAGAGAGGCGCATATGCGTAGAGAACGGGAACGGACACCTCGAACTGCTCCGCTGGCGAGCTCCGACGGGTTATGCAGCGGAACTCACAGCACTCCTTATGAGGTCGGAGGCAAAGGACCCGGCAACGCACGATTAGAGCCCGCGGCCGCGGTCGGGATCGTCTGCTGAAACGTGAACCGAAACCCGTGTGAGATGATAGGCGCGTTGGTGGCTTCATGAATAGCGTTCGACCGGCCGCTCGCGAGACCAGACGCAAACGAGACGAACTTGACAGCAACTGGTCACGCATCGTTGCAAGCTGGCGGTGCCTTCAGCAGCGTGGGACTTCACCGGCGGTGCAGAAGAGAATCTTGGTGGTGGATGATCATCGTCATAGCCGGGAGGGACTGAGGGAGTCGCTCTTGGGAGAGGGGTATCAAGTCGAGACCGCCGCCGATGGCTGGCAGGCCATCAAGAAGGTGAAGGAGGGGCGATTCGAGGTCGCCATCATCGACCTTGACCTTCCACCGGTTTATGGTGTTGACATGAGCGGGTGGGACCTCATACGTATCTGCCGGGCCTTTCATCCCGGCATCAACATCATCGTCGTCAGCGCTGAAGCGGGCCAAGAGGTCAACGCTCAAGCCGAAGAGTTGAAGGTAGCGAAGGTCCTGGAGAAACCGATCGACCCCACGCAATTGAAGGCGATCGTTAGGACCCTCAACCTCTAAATCAGAGTCCCATCTGAAGGAGGTGCCCCGATGAGGCACATCAGTGCGCTCCTGATTCTCACGTTGATTTCTTTGGGCACAGGATGCGCGCGGCTGAGCGCCCAAGAGCCGATGGCGTTTTGGGGCGGCTCGATGGGCCGAGCGAGCGTCCCCTCCGCCTGGGCGAACATGCCAACAGGCGGACCACCCGGCGGAGGAGGAACTGTTGGAGTCGCGGGAGGGCTCTTCCTTGATGAATTCGAAAAGGGTTGGGCGAAATGAAGGAAGGGTCCCGACAGGCAGCAAGATCGAGGATAGCCGGAGCCCGACCACTCTCCTCAATCGAGTCTCGGAAGATCATGGTGGAGGTCAAAGGAGATGGGGGTCAGGCAGCCAAGAATCGCTGGACCTCGTCGATCACCTCGGGGTTGTGTGCGAGCAGAATGGTATAGTGGTTCACCCCGGCGACCGTGACGAGGCGCGCGCCCGGGATCGCGGCTGCCAGTTGTTCGCCCTCCTCCCGAGACAGTATGCAGTCGGAGTCGGTCAGGAGCCCGGCGGGCGCCTGGAGGATCAGCGTGGGGGCGGTGATCTGCCGATAGAACGAAGCGAGCGATCGGGATAGCCAGGTTGCGGCGTCGGTCTCGACGGCGGCCCTTGACACACGCGAGCACACACTGCCGTCGGGGCGGCTCTCGACATCGTAGCGGAAATAGCAGTCGAGGTAGCGGTTCCAGGTCCCACTAAAGAACGGCAGGGCCTGCATGCGTGCGAGATAGTCCCTTACCGAGGCAAACGTTACCCCGAGGCGATCAAGGGCCGGACGGATGGCGGCGGTAACGTCAGGGCGCAGGTCGTGGCCGCCGTCAACGAGGATGAGCTTTCGAACTCGCTGTGGGTAGGTCGCGGCAAAGACCACGCCGATCATCGCGCCGAGGGAGTGCCCGAGGAGGTGGATGGCTTCAAGCCCAAGAGCGTCGATGACGGCGTCCAGGTCGCGCGGGTAGCAACCAAGGTCCCTGTGGACTTCGACCGGATAGGCCGGCGGCTTGTCGGACCCGCCGCGCCCGCGCAGATCCAGGGCGATCACGCGATAGGCCGGCGTAAGCTGCTCGGCCCAGCAGTCCCAGGCGCGGCAATTCGCGGAGATCCCGTGAACGCATAGCAGCGTGGGCCCGCTACCCGGCCACTCATGATAGGAGAGACGAACACCGTTCACGACGATGTCGGCCATGCCCTGCTCTGGCGACCTCCCGCCCGAAGACAACAACGGCAACCCGTGACAGCAAGGAAGATAGCACAAGGGAAGAAGCATACGTTGACGAGGCCCGTTCGAGTGGCTATCATGGTTCCGACCAGCCTTTCATTTCCGGGAGGACACCATGATCGTCGTTGCCAACAGGATTCGGGTGACCAAGGGGTACGAGAAGGAGTTCGAGAGGCGATTTGAGCATCGCTTCGGCGCCGTGGATCATATGCCCGGGTTCATTCGAAACGAGGTGCTTAGGCCCATCACAGGTGATCACTACATCATCATGACCCATTGGGAAACTAAGGAGGCATTCGAGGCCTGGACCCAGAGCGAAGAGTTCAAGCACGCCCACGCCAACCGGCCGCCCAAGGAGATGTTCGCCGGCCCGAACGTGTTCGAAATGCACGAGGTGATCCAAATGGCGGAGAAGAAGTAGGAGCGTGCCATCGAGGGTCGGATGCGGCGAAGAGGCCAGCCAGTGATTCTCGGGGTCATCCCAGCGAGGCTCAATTCGACGAGGCTTCCGGGGAAGGTCCTTCGTTCGATCAGCAAACACGCGATGCTGCATCACGTGTTTGCGCGCGCCAGCCGATGCGAGCTTCTCGAGGATCTGGTCGTCGCCACCGATTCGAAGGAGGTGCACGAGTACTGCGCAAGAAACGGGATGAAGGTCATAATGACGTCGAGTAGCCATATCTCGGGGACAGACAGGGTTCATGAAGTCACAGGGATGATGCCAGCGGATATCTATGTCAACATCCAGGGAGATGAGCCAATGATCAGGCCGGAGCATCTTCGGGTCGTATTGCAGCCGTTCATGGAGGACGCGTCTGTCCAGGTGACCACCCTCAAAACCCCCATCGGGTTCGAGGAGGCACAAAGCCCGAACTGCGTGAAGGTGGTGACGGATACTCACGGCAAGGCACTCTATTTCTCCCGCTTCGCCATCCCGTACAACCGAGACCCGGCAACTGGAGCGACACACCATTCTAAGCACCTCGGCATCTACGCTTACACGAGATCGGCGCTGGAACGCTTTCACGATCTCCCGCCTTCGCGGCTGGAACAGGCAGAGAGGCTCGAGCAGCTCCGATTTTTGGAGCATGGGATCGCGATCCATGTGGCCGAGACACCGCACGACACGATCGGCGTGGACACCGAAGAAGATCTTGCGCGGGTCGAGCGGTATTTCCAACACCTGGACCCCTCAGACCGCATCTGAAGCCGCTCGCCGATCTCTTGCTCTCCAGGTCGTCACTCACCCATGACCTTGATCATCGCCCGCTTTTTTCGCTGCCCGTCGAAGTCCGCCTAGTGCTCCCCCAACTATTTCGCCCTAACTCTGTAGGACACTGTGCCGGACCAAGAAACGAGCATAGCAAGACGCGGACCCTAGGGCCGCACCCACTTCGCGGGTACCCGGCGTACAGTCTGGTACGTCGCAGGGAGCGCCCTGGGGTGAAGCCTCGCCGCTAGGCGAAGTTAATTGGAACGGCACTAGTGGACCTGCTGCCAGGGCCCCCGATCCAACCGGCCGTCGGTCACAGGAACGATCATCTGGTGATGCATGAGAAGGTTCTTCAGGTGGGCGTCGCCATTCGACGGCAGGATCCCGATCGCCAGACAACAATGCCCAGGACCTCTTGCGAAACCCCGGGCAATCAAGGATCGTGACCAAGCTGCGACCACTGCATGAAGCGACGCGCGATTACGGGAGCCAGCCGATGAAACTTAACTGGCTGCCGGTCTTCCCCTCCTTCCGGTACGAGAAAAACTTTTCGACGTTGCAGGCTGTGCAGAGCCCGAGCTGCTGGATCTGCCGCCGCGGGACGCCGATCGCGACAAGCTGCGCTTCGTTGATGGCCCTGAGGTCAAGCCGGCCCTTCGCCCCCTCCGGAATCCAGGCACTCCTCATCTCTTCCTTCCAGTTCGCCCCGATCTGCTTCGCAACCTCCTGTCCCACCTGGTAGCAGCATGGGCCGATCGAAGGCCCCATCGCTACATGGAGGGCGGACGGGTCGATCTGGTAATCCTCCATCAATCGGACGATCGCCCTAGCGGCGATGCCGGCGGCGGTTCCCCGCCAGCCGGCGTGCACCGCCGCAACTATCCTTCGGTCCGGCTCCAGGAACAGCAGGGGAACGCAGTCGGCGGCCATGACTCCAACGAAGACGTTGGTCGCGTCGGTCATGAGCCCATCCCCCACCCGCACCCGTTTCCCGGTCCCGCTGGAGACCCTCAGGATCGTATCGCCGTGGACCTGCTTCGCCGTGACCACATTGAAGTCGTGCAGCCCAACGGCCAGCTTGAGGTCGCACCAATTCTGCGTTACGGTCTGACTGTCATCACCATTCTCGTAGGAGAGATTTAGAGACGCGTACGGCGGCTGGCTCCGACCCCCAACCCGGCCGAGGAAACCGTGGACCAACCCGTCGAAGCGGTCCCACTGTTGGACGACTATTCGAAGGACATCCATTTCGCGGCCATTCTATGAAATCGCCGAAAGAGTGTCAATCACTCCAGGAATAGCTGTCGTGCCCGATCCCAGGATTGTCAGTCATCACGCTGCATAGTATAATGAATTGTTTTCGCTCTCGGTAAAGGCCGGGTAGGATGCGCGCTTCTTCCCCGCCGCCACATGACGGCCAGTTGAAGATGAAACAAGCACTTCTCATCGTTGATCACGGCAGCCGGCGCAAGGAATCGAATCTTCTGGTCCAGGAAATTGCCAGGATGATGCAACAGCGCTTCGGCCTCAGCATCGTGCATTACGCTCACATGGAGCTGGGAGAGCCGACCATTCAGCAAGGCTTCGACGCCTGCGTCGCCGATGGCGCAGAGGAGGTGATCGTTCACCCCTATTTCCTTGGGCCGGGGCTACACGTCACCACCAACATCCCTCACCTTGTAAAGGAAGCGGCCAACCGCCACCCCGGGGTCGCCTTCCGGATCACCGAGCCGCTGGGCGTCCATCCCAAGCTCGGCGAGGTGATCCTGGAGCGGATCGCTCAGGCCGAGGACACGTTTCAAGTTCCGCCGGATGATTCAGCGCGTTGAAGTGGACGGCGTCCGCCACGCCAGATGGATTGAGGCGGAAACCGTCCTGGAGACTATTCGCTTGAATGCCACACGGGGATGGAACTAGAGTGGGCACGGATGCCGGACACGGCCAGGGCCACCTTCACGCGTCTGATGCCCCATTCCGATTCTGCCCAAGATGCGGGGACGCGCTGAGGCCGAGGCGCGTAAAGCCGGGTGGACCGAATCTGGCGGCTTGTGCGAATTGCTCCTTCGTGCACTATCAGGACCCGAAGGTGGCCACCGGCACCCTCTTTAGGTTAGATGGCGGCATAGTCCTGACCCGGCGCGCCATCGCGCCCTCATACGGCAAGTGGGTGTTCCCCGGCGGGTTCGTCGATAAAGGTGAACGGGTGGAGGAGGCGGCGATCCGCGAAACCCTGGAGGAGGTAAACCTCGAGGTCAAGATCGACCGACTCCTGAACGTCTATTCGTACGAGGATTCGGCAGTCGTGATCATCGCCTATGCCGCGCAGGTGATCGGGGGCGAGCTTCAGGCGAAGGATGAATCGCTCGATGCGAAGGCGTTCGCCCCTGCGCAGATCCCGTGGGGAGAGCTGGCATTCCGCAGCACGCAGGATGCGATCAAGGAGTACATCGCGAATTACTTGTAGCGCGGCATCGCTCCCGTGCGAGAAATTACCTGTTTTCGAAGAGAGGAGATGTGGCCATGGCGGAGCAGGCAGACAAGCAGGATGAGATGCTAACGACCTCTACAGTCCACTACAAGAGCGGCGATATCCAGATGGCGGCCTACGTTGCCAGGCCCAAGGCCAAGGGGACATACCCTGGCCTGATCGTGATCCAGGAGTGGTGGGGGTTGAACGAGCATATCAAGGACATTGCGCGCCGCTTCGCCCGCGATGGGTATGTCGCGCTGGCTCCCGACCTCTACTCCTGCCTCGGTCACAAGGTCACAGCCGATCCGAATGAGGCCGGCCGGTTGATGAGCTCATTGAAGGAAGAACAGGCTCTCAAGGACCTCCAGGCCACTGTCGCGCACCTCAAGGATGTCGATGGGGTGCATCGTGAGCGGCTCGGGGTCGTTGGCTTCTGCATGGGTGGGACCTATTCCCTGCTCCTACCCTGCCATAGCCGGGAGATCAAGGCGGCTGCCCCCTTCTATGGTCAAGTCCCGTCACCGCCGGAACCGCTGAGAAACCTTGCCTGCCCCGTCCTCTACATCTATGGGGACGCCGATGGTTGGATCACGATGGCAGACGTGAACCGGCTCCGGGAGGCGCTAAAGCGGTACGGCAAGGCCGGAGAGGTGAAGATCTACCCCGGCGCCCCCCATGCCTTCTTCAACGACACCAGGAAGGACGTTTATCGGCCGGTCGAGGCGAAGGACGCCTGGACCCGTGTCCTCAGCTTTTTTTCAAAGCACCTCAAGAGCTCGTAGACTGACCGGCAAGGAGATGCAGGACTTCGTCAAGCGACTGGAGAAGTAGGAATGGCTCGACAGCGCCACACAAGAAAGGACTATTACGCCATTCTCGGCGTCCCGGAAGCGGCGACGGAAGAAGAGCTGAAAAAGGCGTACAGGCGCCTCGCACTACAATATCATCCCGACAAAAACCCGGGAGATCGCGAAGCAGAGGAGCGCTTTAAGGAGATCAGCGAGGCCTACGCCGTCCTGATGGATCAGCAAAAGCGGCGGCAGTACGATTCTTCCCGACAGGCTCAGGGCGCCGGCGTCGGGGCGACAGGCGGGTTTGGCTACTCCCAGGAAGAGATCTTCCGGGACCTTTTCAACAATCCTGACCTGTCGTTGATCTTCCAGGAGATGAACCGCGAATTTGCCAGGGCCGGCATCAGGTTCGACGACGCCTTCGTTCGCAAGGTCTTCTTCGGGGGGCGCGGGTTTATCTTCGGAGGCATCTTCATCGGCGCGCCGATCGGCATCCTACGCCGACGCATGTCCCGCATAGCCGTTGACCCCGGACCGGGCAGATCGAAGGTCCAGCGCACGAAAGACGGGAAGGCATTGGACGAGGGCGAATTACAAGGACTCCTCCCGGCCATCGGGCGTGGAATCAAAGCGGGGTTCGCTTGGATGAGGCAGATGCTGTCGGGGGGCGAGGATCCCGCCGCCAGCGGATCGAACCTTCGATACCACCTGACAATCACCTCTCAGGAGGCCGCCTCCGGCGCCCAGAAGCGGGTCGCCTTCATGAGGGGCGATCAGTTGGAAGAGCTGATGGTCACGATCCCTGCTCGGATCCGTTCCGGGACACGACTGCGGCTGAAAGGGAAGGGGTTACTGAGTTCGGCGGGGACTCGCGGAGATCTCTACCTGCGAGTCACGGTCACGTGAGGCCGATCATACAGAAGGGTATCCGCGGTTTCAGTGGCTCACGCTCGGGGTGGCCGGCCATCCGGGCTCAGTCTACGAAGGAATCGGCCCAACACATCCAGGTAGGCCTTGCCGCCGACCCAGTAGGTGTCGTTATGATGAGCCCCCCTGACCGTGTAGAACTCCTTCGGCTCTGGTGCGGCCTCGAAGAGGCGCCGACCCTGCTCGAAGGGAACGATCTCGTCGAATTCCCCGTGAACAATCAGGATGGGGGCCTTTATTTTCCCGATTTTCGAAATGGTGTCGTACTTCGTCCGAAGGAGCGGACCAACCGGGAGGTAGGGGAAGCTCACTCTCGCCATCGCTGAAATGGAGAGAAAGGGCGATTCGAGGATCAACGCGGCGCAGCCATGCCGGAGCGCCATCTCGACCGCCACGGCGCTTCCGAGTGACTCACCGAAGAAGACTATCTTGGCAGGATCCAGACCCGGACGACCCCGCAAATACCGAAAGGCCGCGTTGCCGTCGCGATAGGTCCCTTCCTCTGATACCTTCCCATCGCTCCTCCCGTATTCACGGTAGTCGAAGATAAAGGTATTGACCCCCAACCGGTCACGGCGGAGCTTGATGATCTCAAGGCGGTGACTGATGTTGCCGCCGTTGCCGTGAAACCAGAGAAGGGTGATGGGCGACCCGGTCCCTGGGATCCACCAGCCGTTGAGCTTGATGCCATCCTCGGCCGTGAAGTAGACGTCCTCGTACGCCAAGCCAAACGCACGAGGCGTCTCCTCGATCGTGTTGTAGGGAAAGAAAATAAAGCGCTTCTCCAGCGGCTCCACACACCCTCCGGCGAGGACGAGTGTCAGCACGAGAATCGCAACCGATCGCCACCCCACCGGTCTTGAGCGGTCGCCGCCCCCCCTTAGAATTTCGTCAGCGGCGCAAACACCATCACCAGAGCAAGCACAACGAGGAGCGCGCGCGAGATCTCGATCCCCGCCAAGGCAGTCCCTCTACCCGATACCGAGGGTACGTTCAGGGGGTGGGGGCTTCGCGGATGGGATCCCAGAGGATCTGAACATAGTTGCCATCAGGGTCCCTGAAGTAGAAGGAGCGACTTCCATCCCGGTGGTCTCGCGGGCCATCGTCGATGACGATCCCACGGGTCTTCACCTCCTCGGCCAGTTGATCGACTCCGTCCTTCGAGCGGACCCGAAAACCAAAATGGTGCAGAGACTGCGAACTCTGAGCGCGCAGGCGAAAGGCTTGCACCTCTTCCTTCGGAATCTGGATCAAGGCCAGATCGTCGTTGCCGCAGTCGAGGAAAGAGATCTCCCCTTCGTTTCGCCAGACCGGCCTCATCCCGAGGATCTCTGTGTAAAACTTCTCTGAAGCATCGAGGTCGCTGACTCTCAGCGACAGATGCCCCATCCGCTCCAGCCGCAATGGATCGGATTGCATCGTCTTTCTCAGCGAACGGGCTCTGACCGGTCCGCGGCCGCCGCTGTGCCGGAGGGAGTGGCAAACGCCACGATATCTTCGCCGCCATCGACCCCGATCACGTTGCCCGTCATCCAGTACGTCTCGGGACGGCTCAGAGCAACGAGAGCGGAGGCGACATCCTCAGGAGTGGTGAGACGGCCCGACGGGTTGCCCTCGATCGCCGCCTGCTTGATGCTCTCGCTGCCGGGTATCTTCCGGAGTGCTGGCGTGTCCGTCACCCCGGCTCGGATGCCATTTGCCGTGATGCCCAAGGGCGCCAACTCCATGGCAAGCTGGCGGAGGTGCGACTCGAGAGCCGCTTTGGCCGCAGAAACCGCTCCATAGGCGGCCCACACGCGGGTCCCGCCTGAACTGGTCATCGCGAAGACTCTTCCACCACGGATCATCAGCTTACGCGCCACCAACTCTTGTACCCAGTACACCAGGCTGTGCCCCATCACATCCAGGGTCATATCCATCTGCGTGGGGGTGATGGCATCCTTCGGCGAGAAGGAGATAAACGGCTTCAGGGCACCGAAGGCAAGGGAGTGGAGGAACACCGTCACTGACGAGGGCTCTCCCCGATCGGCCAAGGTCTTCTCCATGTGATCAAGAACCTCCCGCCGCCTCTCCGGATCGGAGGCGTTGACGTTGAAGAAGACGGCCTCCTGGCCCATCTGCTTGACTTCCGCAACGATCCGCTCCACATTCGGCAGCGTCGCTTTTCGGTCGAGATGAACCCCAAAGATGTCCATGCCTTCTCTGGCCAGGGCTAAAGCAACCCCCTCGCCGAAGCCGCTGGAGGCTCCAAGGATCAGGGCCCAGCCCTCCAACCCTGAACTATGCCGTTCCGTTCTCATCCACGCCCCCTAATTCGTTCTCCTTCCAGTGCGGGAATCCAAGCGGAGGGAGCTTCTCCGATGAATGCTGTCATATCACACCAAGGCTCGATATACAGCGGAATCTCTCTCCGGAAGAAGCAGCTTATTCCTCTTTTTCTCCTCTGTCAAGCACCGGACAGATCGTCGGGGGGCTCCTCCGAGAGCGCCACCCCGAAGGCCTTGGCGAGCTGTTCGGTCCGCTCCACATACTTCGGGACCCGCGAGGCGATAAACAACCGATGGGCTTCTCCGAGATGCATCGCGGCCTCCGCCTTCTTCCCCTGGGCGTGGGCGAGGGCAGCGAGGTCCAGGTGGGCGCGTCCCAGGTCGTATCGCGCCTGAAGCGAGTGAAAGATTTGCAGGGCGTCATTAAGATGGGTCTCGGCCTCTGAAAGCGAGCCTCTGGCCAGGGCGATTCGGCCCAAAGCCCGCTGGGACCACCCGACCCCGTATGAAGACTTCGCGCCCTTGGTGATTGCGAGTCCTTGGTTGGCAAGGTCCAGCGCCTTCTCGATCTCACCGTTTAGACGATGACCCTCGGCCAGACATATCATGAACCATCCCTGGAATTGGGCGAAGGGAAATTGACCGAGCTTCTGGACTGACTGCTGGAGCAAGGGAATCGCATGAGCGAAATCTCCCTTCTCCAGGTACGCGTGGCCCAGCCACCCCAAAGCGACCGCTATGCTGAGTGGATCCGGAGAGTGTTGCAAGCCTCTCTGACACGCCTCGATCCCCGCTTCCCAGTCTCCCATCAGCGCACGGATGAGCCCGGAGGCCCAGGCGGCAGAAGCCTGTAGCTGGCGGTCTCCAGCGGCTTCTCCTATGGCGTAGGCCCGCGCCTCAGCCTGCAGGGCTTCTTCGAATTCGCCCATTTGGGCGTGATTAAGCCCCACGACCCAGTGCGCCTGGCCGATCCACCACTGCTGCCCGGTCGGCTCCAGGAGAGCCACCGCTTGCTGGCCGTGCTCGATTCCCTGACGCCCTCGCCCGGACAGGGGGGCCTCCTGTGCCAGCAAATAGTAGGCCTTCCCCATGGTCGCCTTGTCGCCACAACGCTTCGCTTCTGTAATGGATCGCGCCGCACTCTGGACCGCCTGCTCGACATTCCCTAAGAATAAAGAAACACGACCGAGCAGGAAGTAATAGTGTCCGGCCACGGCTGGATCTTGGAGGTGCTCCAGGCGCTCCTGCTGGCGCAGGAGGAGTTCCTGGACTTCCTGGAATCGGCCCAGGAGAGTGAGGGAGTAGGCCTGACGAAGGGTGAGATCGAGGAGCTGGCGGTCGCGCTCCTGTGCCGGCAGCCGCTCGACGTGCGCGAGGGCCTCTTGCAATGCTCTGGTGGCTTCGGTATGGGCATGCCCTTGGGCCGCCTTCTTGGCAAAGCGCCTCAGATACTCCACGGCCTTGTCGGCCCTCTCGGTCCTGGAGTAGTGATACGCGAGCCGGTCGATCGCCTCATCAAGGCGGTCCGCGTACAGGGCCTCCAGAGCCCTGCCTGCAGCCTCATGAAGGGCCTGGCGGCGAGGGATGAGCAAGCTTTCGTAGGCGACCTCCTGGGTCAGGGCATGGGTGAAAACGTACACCGGCTCGGCGGCCCAGGTTTGCTCATAGAGAAACTCCAGCCTGGTGAGCTCCCTCAAATGCGGGTCCAGGACGCCTGGACCCTCCCAGATCGCCCCCAGCAGGCGCAATGAAACCTCCCGTCCCAGAATGGCGGCTGCCTGAAGGAGCCGCTTTGGTTCGTCGGAAAGGCGATTAATTCGCGCCAGGAGGACCTCCTGGATCGTGTCAGGCACCGCCACGGTCAGGCGGTGATCTGCCTGCTCTCCGACTGCCCGGGACAGTTCCTCCAAAAAGAATGGATTCCCCTCAGCCTTCGCGAGGATCCGTTCCGCGAGAGCTTCAGGGACCTGCTCGGTCTGGAGGACTGAGTGCACCACGCTGAGACTGTCCTGATGGGAGAGAGGCTGGAGGGCCATCTGGGTCGCATAGGATTTGTCCATCCAGGGCGGCTGATATCCGGGACGATACGTCCAGAGGAACAGGATGCGGGCGCCGCCCAGACCTTCGACCAGTGAATTAAAACACTCCTCCGAGGCCTTATCCACCCAGTGCAGATCCTCTACCGCGAAAACAGTCGGTCTCTCCCGACTGCCTATGAGGCTCATCTGTCGAAGAGCCTCGAGGGTCCGGGACTTGATCGCCTCCGGGGGGAGCGGGGCCAGTCTTTCTGTCCCCTCCTTCACCCCCAAAATCTGGAGGAGGTATGGCGCCCACTCCTCCGGATCCATCCCCACCTGCTGCAGCAGGAAGCGGACTTTTTCGGTGATCATCTCGGGGCGATCGGACTCGGTAATCCTGTAGTTGCGGCGGAACATGTCGAGGATCGGAAAATAGGGAATGGCGCTCCCGTAAGAGAGACAGCGGCCCCTGAGAAACGTGACCCGCTCGCCCGCGAGGCTCTGTCGGAACTCGAACAGGAGCCGCGATTTGCCGATCCCAGCCTCGCCTCCGATCCCGACCACCTGCCCGTGCCCCGCCATTGCGGAGGCCAGTCGGCTGTGCAGCAGCTCCAGCTCGTGGCGCCGCCCCACGAACCTGGCCATGCGCCTTCCGAACCGGAGTCCCGTTCGTTCATGCCCAACCAGACAGTAGGCCTGCCCCTGCGCCTGCTCCGGGGCACCCAGCGGCACCAGGTCGAAGCGCCTCTCCAACAAGTGCGCAGCAGCCTCGCTGACCACAGTGGTTTCCTGCTCGGCGCTCGTCACCAGCGCCTCCAGCACCGTCCATGCCTGGCGCTTGGCCTCCAGGTCGATTTCGACGGTACCGCTGGCCTGCCCCACCAGAAACTGACCGACATGGATTCCCATCCTGACCGCCAGTGGCTCGGTGCCCCCACGCCGGGCTCGCTCCGCGGCCTTCTGGATGGCCATCGCGGCGTGCGCCGCACGCCTCGGCGCATCCTCAACCGGCTCGAGGCCGAAAGCAGCGACAATCCCCGTGGGGCCCAGTTCTTCGACGCGCCCGCCGAAACTCTTCACCTTGTCCACCAGGACCTCGAGCGGCCGGCTGGCGTACAAGGGGGAATCTGATCCCGGCGCCGCAGCCAGGGCGGCGCGCAGCAGCGTGAGCCTCCGCCGCTCCCACCGAACGCCCGTGGGCACAGGAACCGTCCCCGGGGCGCCTGGGACAACTGCGAGGGCCGGAGCCTCGGGCGCCGTTACGGCTGGCGCCGGTGTCTTGGGTCCCGAGGCGCCTCGTCGGCGACGCTGCAGTGCCCCCGGAGGGTGCAAGCTGTGCTTCTGGATGCGGTAGCGGAGTGTGTCGCGAGAAATCCCCAGGCCTGTCGCAGCCCGCGTAATGTTCCAGTTGGTCTGGGTAAGCGCCTCGAGGAGATGATCCCGCTCGACGGTACCGACTGCGGTCGCGAGGGAGATCGATTCGCCAGGTCGGGCCGCCTCTCGCGGTTGCGACAGAGGCACGTCCGGCAGCCCGAGCATCTTCGCGGTCACCAACGGCGCCTCTGAGAGCAGCGCCACCCGTTCGATGACGTTGCTCAGCTCTCGAATGTTCCCCGGCCATCGGTAGGCTTGGAGGGCCGCGCGACCGTCGGGGGCCAAGGTTCTCTGCGGCAGGTGATATTCGGCGCAGGCTCTCTGGAGGAAGTGTTCGGCAAGCAGCAGGATGTCCCGACCTCGCTCCCGCAGCGGCGGCATCCAGAGAGTCAGGACCGCTAGGCGATGGTAGAGGTCTTCGCGGAAACGACGCTCGCGTGTGGCCGTGGCGAGATCCTCATTCGTGGCTGTAAGGATCCAAACATCCACCGACTCATTTCGCGTGCCGCCGAGCCGGCGGACCGACCGCTCCTCGATCACCTTCAGGAGCTTCGCCTGCAGCCCATCGGGGAGGAGCCCCACCTCGTCGAGGAAGATCGTGCCGCGGTGGGCGACCTGGAAGAGTCCGACCTTTGCCTGCTTCGCGTCCGTGAAAGCGCCCCGCTCGAAGCCGAACAGCTCCGCTTCGAGCAAGGTCTCGGGGATGGCTGCGCAATTGATGTCAACGAAGGGGCCGCTGGCGCGCGGACCCGCCCGGTGCAACCCCCGAGCGAGGAGGCCCTTGCCTGTCCCCGTTTCACCGTGTATGAGAATGGGCGGGAAGCGGCGGGCCTCGGGCTGGTGATGAAGCAGCCGCCCGACCTTTTCCCGGAGGGCCTCGATCCCCGGGCTGTCCCCGATCAACTCGGCTAGCGGGTCAATCTCCTTGGTTGCCCCTTTTCCACTCAATCCTCGTGAACCTCCCACTGCCGAAGTTTGCCCCACTTCTTGATCACCCACCACCCACTCTCCCGATGATTTTTCCCCCACTATAGTCCTAACTCTCTGTTTTTTCAAGCATTCGCTCCTGGCACCATGGTTGCTCTCTCCTGCAGGCAGACTATCAAAGGAGGGAACGCTCATGACCGAGTTCCGATATCTCAGTGGCGAATGTGGTGCGGCGGGCTCTATCCAGGATACGCCTCTCATGATGTGTGTGCAAGGAGGCGGCGCTCTCGTCATGGCCTGAATGCCGCGATCTTTGCGCCGGTGTCCGGATGAGTCATCCTCTAAATCCGACGCTGCACAGATTGCTCTCGCTCTTCCGCATGGACCGTGCGTGGGTGCGAGGCGAGGGGGTGTGGCTGTTCGATTCGCACGGCCGCCGGTTCCTGGATTGCTATGCGCAATACGGCGCCGTGGCGCTGGGGCATAATGCGCCCTGCGTGATCGACGCTGTCCGCGCCGCCCTCGACGGCGCCGAGCCGGCGATGGTGCAACCCTACCGCGCCCCCTACGCGGAGGAACTCGCGTCACGGCTCACGCGCCTCGCTCCCGGCAATCTGTCGCGTGGGATCTTCACGACGTCGGGAGCTGAAGCGGTGGAGGCCGCAATCAAACTGGTGCGAGCGCGGACCCGCCGTCCGATCATTCTCTCCGCGAACGGCTCGTTCCACGGCAAGACCCTTGGCGCGCTTGCCGTCACGGGCCAGACGCAATATGCCGAGGGCTTCGGTCCGCTTCCGCCGGGCTTCGAGCGGGTTGAATTCGGCGACGCCGAGGCGCTTGCCGCCCGCCTCGCCAGCGACGGCGACCGGATCGCGGCATTCTTCCTGGAGCCGATTCAGGGCGAGCGCGGCGTTCATCTGCCGCCGCCGGGCTATCTGCGGCGTGTCAGAGATCTCTGCACGCAGTATGGCATTGCGCTCGTCCTCGATGAGGTGCAGACCGGCCTTGGACGGACGGGGCGCCTCTTTGCGTGCGAGCACGAGGGCATCGCGCCCGATGTCCTGCTCGTTGGAAAAGCGCTCGGCGGAGGCCTCTTCCCCCTCGGCGGGTGTTTCGCGTCGGCTGCCTTCTGGGACGAACGGTTCGCCCTCCGGCACTCGTCAACGTTCGCCAACAACAACGTCGCCTGCCGGGTCGGGCTTGCCGTCCTCGACGCGCTCACGCGTGGCGGGCTCTGCGACGATGCGGCTCGCAAAGGCGAGCGTCTGCTGGCGCGCCTCGCCCAGCTTGCCGAGCGCTATCCCAAGATCATCGCTGCGGTCCGCGGTCGAGGCCTCATGACCGCAATCGAGCTCCGACCGCCTGGCAACGATGAGGGCGCGTTCCTCTCCCTCCTCAAATATCAGAGCCTGTATGCCTACGCCGTTGCTGCGACGGTGGCTGAGAACACCTCGGTGCTCATTCTGCCAACACTCGGGACCTCACCTGTGCTCCGAGTGGCGCCGCCTCTCGTCATCTCGGACCAGGAGCTTGATTTGGCGCTCGATGGATTCGAGTCGGTCTGTGACACGCTCGATCGCGGTGCGACTGAGACCATCGTTCGCGCAATCGGCGCTCTTGACGACCACCGGCCAAGTGTCTTGGTGGCCACCAGCGACCAGGAGCCTCCCGCAATCCTGCCGCCATCGATTGGCACGTACGCGCCGGCCCCGAGTTACGCATTTCTCGGGCACTACACGTGCCTCGAGGACGTCGCGGCGGCCGATCCATCACTGAGCGGCCTGGCGCCGGGTGAGCTTCGTGGCTTTTGCGCGTTCATGGCGCAGCTTCCTCCCGGCGTGCTCATGCGCGCGCCGACAATCCGCTCGGCGACGGGGGCGGTGGCCGATGGCCTCATCCTGGCCTTGCCCCTCCTGCCCGAGGAGATGGCCCGTCGCGGACTTCGGTGGGTCGGTCGTGAGATCCGGCGCGCGGTCGACCTGGCCGCCTCGCTCGGCGTCCGCATCGTCGGCCTCGGCGGATACACGGTGCCCTATAGCCAGCGTGGCCTCGCGGTCATAGGCCGGGGACCGGCCATTACGACCGGAAACGCCCTCACCGCCGGGATGGCGTTTGCGGCGACGCGCCGTCTGGCCGAAGAGCGTCAGCTCGCCGTCGCCGACGCGCGCGTTGCGGTCGTCGGCGCGCGCGGGTCCGTGGGCGCCCTTTGCGCGCGATTGCTGGCGCGCGAGCGACCTCGGCGCATGATTCTGATCGGCAACCCGACCACAGGGATCGAGCACCTCCTCCGGCTACGCCGGGAAATCTCGTGGCGTCCTGGCGCCGTGGATATCAGCCTGGACCTGAGAAGGCTCGGCGATTGCGATATCGTCATCACGGCGACCGCGGCCGGTCGTCCCGTCCTCGACGCCGTTCCGCTCGCGCCGGGAACAATCATCTGCGACGTCGCCCGGCCGCCGGACACCTCTCGGCGAATCAGGGCACGCGCCGATCTCACCGTAATCGACGGCGGCCTCGTCGCCCTCCCCGATCCAACGACGCGCTTTGGGATGGGAAATCTACAGGGTCTGCCCGACGGAGTACAGCTCGCCTGCGTGGCCGAGACGATCCTGTTGGCGCTTGAAGGTGAGACGCGCGACTGCGGGATCGGCAACGACGTCCCGTTGGCCGAGGTCGATCGCATGCTTGCGATCGCTGAACGGCACGGCTTCCGGCTTGCCGCGCCGTTGCTCGATGGCAACGGTGCCCTCCTCGAGGCGGCGGCGCGTGGCTGACGCCCCGCGAGCTTGACATGATGCACCTTTCATATCTTCCGAATCAAGGAGAGACAGATGGCGATTGACCTTTCGATCTCACGCTGGCTTGACTCGGTAGTTTCTGACCAATGGGCCCGCGAGGGTCGCGCGCTCGACGCACTCGGGGAGGATCTGCCGGAGCTGATTCTGAGCTCAGCCCCGCTGGCCGAGGTGCACCGCCTCGACCTCGCCCTCTTCGTGGTTTTCGAAGAAGCGTCGCTGCGCGTCTCGGGAGCCCTCACCAGGCTGGCGCCTAGCGTGGACGCGCTCAACTTCTCCGCCCAGCAGACGCTGGACGAGGCGCGTCATCACGAGGTGTTCCGGCGTCGCCTCGACCTGGCGAGCGCGGCCTGCGGTCAGGGCCTCGCGGCCTCCACCGAGGCGATTCTCATTCCCCCACTGCGCAGCTTCATCCAGCGTTGCTACGAGGTCGCCGACGGTGGTTCGTTCATCGATGGGATGGTTTTGACCAACTTGGTGCTCGAGGGGATGGCGCATCCGCTCTACTCGTACGAGGAGCGCTATTGGAAGCCTGTCGATCCATACCTCGCCCGCCTGGTGCGCGGGGCATTCATCGACGAGACCCGCCACGTCGCATTTGGCGCCGGCGTGGTGCGGACGCTTCTTTTGGATGATCCCGCCCGCCGGGCGAAGGCCGCCGCACTGTGCGCCGAAGCGCGCCTCGCCATGCGCGAGGTGTTCAGCTTCTACGTACGGGAGTTCGTGGGGCTATTCGATGCCGTGGCGCGGCTTCATCCGGAGGTGTTCGCGGACGCCGAGATGGCGCCCGGACGCCTTATCACGGCGACACCCTACGAGGAGCAGGTGGCGATGATTCACGCCAGCATCGACAAGGAGCACGCGCGGCTGATCGCGCGGGCCGGACTCGACTGAGATGGACAACACCAATCGCTTTCACACAAACGAGACCTGGCTGTGGGTGCGGGCCGAGCATACGATCCTCGTCCTCGCGCTCTGCGCACTCGTGGCGCTGCATGCGAACGACGTGGCCTGGGACCGCTTCATTGCCGCGTTCATCATGATCGACTTTGTGGGCTATCTACCGGGAGCGATCGCCGTTCGGCGGGCGGGCGGAGGCAAGATCGCGCCGATTTACCATCACCTTTACAACGTGACACACAGCTACCTGGTCGCGGGCGTCGGCGTGGCATTCTGGGGGCTGGCGAACGGAGGCGCCGAGTGGGCGATGCTCGCAGTCCCGATCCACTTGTCCGGCGATCGCGGGATCTTTGGGAACGTCTACAAGCCGGTGTCGTTGCCGTTCCAGTCGAACCGCCGGTGGGGGCGGCAGTCAGCGCCGGCGATCACACAGGAAAGGAGTCCAGATGAACACTACGCGCCTGACCACTGATTCTGATTCCGACACATTCGACGTGATCGTCGTCGGCGCTGGCGTGGGGGGTGCCGCGCTCGCCCTGGCGCTCTCTCACGCCTACGACTTGCGCATTCTGGTCGTCGATCGCCACTCCGGCCCCGGCAACGTCAACCGGGGCGAGAGCCTGCTTCCCCCCGTGACAAAATTACTCAGGGAGTGGGGCGCGCTCGATCGGTGTCGCGCCGCCGGCGCCCGCGAGGTCTCGCGGATGCAGTTCTCTCACTACAAGGCCGGCGTCCTACTCGACGTCCCACTTGTGCTCCCGGGGGTGCATGACCCGTACCTCGTCCTTCCACATCCCGAGATCGAGCGTGTGTTTGTCGAGTCGGCGCAGGCCACCTCGCGCGTCGAGATGCGCTACCACAGCCGCGTTGTTCGCCTCCTTGAGGAAGCGGGACGCGTGCGCGGCGTTGCGCTGGCCCGTGACGGCGGGGGGGAGCAGCAGATCCGCGCCCGGCTCGTCGTCGGGGCTGATGGCTCCTACTCGTTTGTTCGCGGGGCACTCGGGATCGAGCTGCCTCGTAAACAATATGACCACTCGCTCTTCATTCTCGACATCGACCGGCCGGCGGGCCATCCGGACGTGTTGCGAACCGAGCTACATCCGGACGGGGGGATCCTCGTCGTACCGGGCGTAAACCGTCTCGGGCTTGCCGTGCTCGTCCGCCGGGAAGACGAACACCTCTTCCAGTCGGGTTCGGTGCACGACAAGCTGGCCAGGATCGTGCATCGCTCGCCCCTGCTGGTCGGCCGTCGTGCGTCGCCCGTCGGGGTTCACCTCTACAAGCTCTGGCGCGGCCATGCTCCGCTCTACTCGGGTCGAGGCGCGGCGCTGATCGGCGACGCGATCCACGTCATCAACCCAGTCATGGCGCAAGGGATGACGATGGCCATCGAGGATGCCGCCGTGCTCGCGCGCCACGTCGGGCCGGCGCTTGCAGCCGGCGGGCGCGCCACCTCGCTCGATCTGGCGCTGGAAGCGTACGAGTGCGAGCGACGGCCGGTCAATACCGCCATGATTCGCTCGTCCCACTGGATGAGCTGCCTATTCGCTCTGGGTGGCCCCCTCGGCGATATGCTCCAGCGGCGGGCCTTCGAGCTCGCCAATTCGTGGTTCGGCCGCAACATTCAGCAGCGCATCTGGTCGCGCTTCGCGACCAGCCCGGTCCCGCAATATGTCTAGCCTCGTGGTCTCACCTCAGTCCTGGATCCTCTCCCGGCGAGATGACCTTCTTTGGTTTCAGGGGTCGGTTGTGGCGGGACTGGGCCTGTTGGCCTTCTTCCTGGCCGCGCCTCGCCTCGACGACGCAAGCTACGCGCCTGGCCACCCGGCAGTGCTGGCGGTATTCCTGTGGGGCGTACTCTTCGACGGCACGCACGTCTGGGGGACTTACGCCCGGACCTATTTCGCTCCGGACGAAGGGTCGCGCGCCGGGCTTCCGGGGGCTTGGTCCTGGGGGCTTCTTGCGCTCGGTCCTGCCGTCGCGCTACTCGACGGCGCGTCACGGGCGACGACCCGCTCGGAGCCGGCTGGTGCCGGCTGGCCCTTCCAGGCGTTCCTCTTCGCCGCGTATCTCTGGGCCTACTGGCATCTTGTGCGACAGCACTACGGCTTTCTGATGCTCTACCGCAAGCGCGCCGGCGAGAACGAGCGCCGGGGGGCCCGCCTTGATAGCCTTATCCTCTGGGTGGGTTGCCTCTATCCGTACCTTCGCTTTTCGCTCAGCGAGTCCTACGCGCGGAGTGGGTTGCCGCACATGGTGCCGGCCTCGCTGCTTCCATCCCTCCGTCTCGGGCTCGATGTCGCCTTTGGCTTGGCGCTGACTGCGACTATCTGCCTGGTGCTGTCAGGACGTATAGAGCCATTCCGGCTGGGCCCCAAGCACCTCCTACTGGCCATTGTGATCTCGTTCCATCTGGCCGTCTTCGCCCTCCTCGGAAATCTGCTGACGATCTTGGCCACGCTCACGATCTTCCACAATCTTCAATACCACCGCATCGTCTGGCAGTACGAGCGGGGCCTCGGTCGCACACCATCGGGGAGTCTGCTCCGCTACCTCGCTTTTGGGCTGACGCTTGGACTTGCCTGGTACGGCCCGCGGGTGCTTGGCGTTGCGGCCGTTCACTCGGATCTGGCGCGAAACGTCCTCATCGGCCTGGGCTGGGGAGTTGCTTTTCACCACTACCTCGTCGACGGGCGGATATGGCGCGTCCGCCGGTCGAGCGTCGTGTCGCGCGCTCTTGACGCGGGGGCGGTGCAACGGTGATCCCGGCCGCGCCCATCTGGTCGGAATTTCAGACCCCGGAGTATCCGCGCCTGCCGGGCGGGACCGTCCGGACCGATGTCGCGGTGATTGGCGGAGGGCTGGCGGGCCTCTCGGCGGCATACCACCTGCTCGGACGGCTGCCCGGCGCGCGCCTTGTCGTGCTCGAAGCCCGGCGGATCGGCGCCGGCGCATCGGGACGCATGACGGGTCTTCTCGGCCCGGGCGTCGGGCAGAGCCTTCCCGCTCTTGTCCGGCGGCATGGTCCAGCGAGGGCAAGGGCACTCTATGTTGCGACACTGCGCGCAGTCGAAGACGTCTGTGGGCTCGTCGCCAGAGAGGGAATTGACTGCGAGCTCGAGATGACCGGACAGCTCGTGGTGGCGCGCTCGCCGGCTGGGCGAACTCGCGTTGCCGCGCTTGCCGCGCTGATAAGGGCGCTCGAGCTTCCCGCCGAGGTGCTGGACGACGAAGCGCTCGATCGGACGATCCGCCTGGCGCCATGCAAACGTCGAAGCGCCGGCGGCCCGGCGGCGGTGAGGCTGCCGGTCGCAGGAACGCTTCATCCGGCGCGGCTTCTCGCCGGTCTTGCGAAGTGCGTAACCGTTCGAGGGGGCGCGATCTTTGAGGATGCCCGGGTGACCGGCATCGACGACAACCGCCCGGTCCGCCTCGAGATCGCTGGAGGCGGCGAGATTATCGCGAACGAGGTCGTGGTGGCGACCGGGGCATACACGCCTTCCCTTGGCATGCTCCGGGGACGCATCCTGCCGGTCCATCTTCAGGTTGTTGCCACCCAGCCGCTCGAGTCTCGTGCGCGCGAGGCGTTACGGTGGAAAGGGCGTGAGGGGGTGCTCGACGCAAAACGAATCTTCAATTACTTTCGTCTGACTAGTGATGACCGGATCGTCTTCGGCGGCGGCGCGCCGCGCTACCGATGGGACGGCTGCACGGATGAGGATCGAAACAGCGCGACTGCCCTCGATCGGCTTGCCAAGGAGCTGGCGAGGACGTTCCCGACTGAGGTTCCTGTGCGGGTAGCAGGGGGCTGGACCGGTGTCATCGGGTATGTCCGCGATGCCTTGCCGGCCATTCAGCGTATGCGCCGTAAGCCCTCGGTTCTCCACGTTCTCGGCTGGTGCGGACATGGCCTCGCGCTCTCGGTCGCCTCCGGGGCCTGGGTCACCCACCTGCTCTGCGACGGCGCGGCAATGGAGGATCTGCCATGGTACAGGAACAATCCACCACTGATCCCCTTCGAGCCGGTGCGCTGGCTCGCCGTCCAAGCCACCGTGCGGATGATGTCACTTCTGGACAGGAGGGCGTAAGGAGAACATGCATGACGTCCACGTGCGAGATCGAGCACCCATGGCTTCATCCTCTCGACGTTTCGACCCTGATTGACCACCCATCAGGATTCCTGGCATTGTCTCCTCGCAACCAGCGCTTCACGTTCGACGGAATTAAGGGCTTCATCGCCTATCGAGAGCAGGGGCGGCACGTGGTTGCATTCGGAGGCGTACACGCTCCAGCATCGTCACAAGGCGAGCTCCTCGACCGCTTCCTGACACAGGCCGCGTTACGCGGCCGGCGTGTGATCGTGGTGCAGTTGCGAGAGCCGCAAGTTCACATGTTTGTCGACCGCGGGTTTGCCGTGAATCAGCTCGGCACGAATTTCACTCTGACGCTGCATCACTACAGCCTGCGCGGTACCTCAAAGATGCAGCTCCGCAACAAGATCAACCGAGCTCGGAAGGCCGGCCTCCGGGTTGTTGAGGTCGGACGAGACGTGCCCCGCGACGAGCGCACCTTCGCACACCTGCACGCCATTAGCGCAAAGTGGCTCGAGAGGAAGGGGCGGAAAGAACTCGATTTCATGGTCGGGGAAATCGGGGCTTACCAAGAATGCGGGCGACGAATCTTCATGGTCCTGGACGCGCGCGACGGTGCGGTCGGCTTCATCACGTACGTTCCGGTCTGGGGGAAGAATCCAGGCTACCTGCACGACCTCACGCGGCGTCTGCCGGCCGCACCGCCCGGCGCAATGGAGTTGTGCAACGCGTACGCCATAGAACGAATGATCGCCGACGGGGTGGCGTTCCTACACTTTGGCTTCACCCCGTTCATCGTTGAGGGCGAGGAGCTCCCAGAGGCCAACAGAGTGGTTGCATGGGCGGTGCGGAGGCTGCATAGATACGGGAAGGCGATCTATCCAGCGGAGAGCCAGGCCCATTACAAGCTCAAGTGGGGCCCGGACATCCTGGAACGTGAGTACCTCGCCGCCCGCCCGCT
>Ga0302046_10000960_pt1 | contig 27469 bp, 26 predicted proteins | sample RVTome_11_FD_200261 | JGI IMG/M metagenome (GOLD analysis project Ga0302046, IMG submission 200261) | Soil microbial communities from uranium-contaminated site in the Upper Colorado River Basin, Wyoming, United States - RVT147D111 (version 2) ... | reverse complement strand
TTGGAGCCCCTTGGCCTGGGACTCCGTAATCGCGGTCAAGGGCGACACGCCGCCGATCGAGAGGTACCGCTCCTTGAGATCCTCCACCTCTTCATCGGAAGGCTTCCGGCCGCGGCGGATGTGGGTGAAATACGCCTCGACCTCGTCGAGACTTCTGGGGGTTCCATAGGCCATCAGCAGCACCCCGATCATCGTCGCGTGCCCTGTGTGTGCACGAAATCGACGAGACGCTCCACCCGTTCCGGCGGGGTCGTGGGGAGTATGCCGTGCCCCAGGTTGAAGATGTGCCCGCCCAGCATCTGTCCTTCGTCCACAATTTTGGCCGTCTTCAGGAACAACTCTTTTTCCGTCCCGAGGAGCAGGCTGGGGTCGAGATTGCCCTGCAAGACGAAGGTGTCATTGAACACTTCTCTCGCCTGGGTCAGGGACACCCGCCAGTCCACTCCCATCACCTCTGCCGGCAGATTGGCGAACTCCGGAAAGAGGTGAGTGCTGGCGGTGCTGAAATAGATGCGGGGCACGTCAGTGCCCACCTGCTCGAGCTGCTCTATCAAGTACGGTTTGACCCGTTCCCGGAAATCCTCGGCGGCCAGGACGCCGACCCACGAGTCGAAAACCTGAACCATCTGCACCCCCGCCTCGATTTGTGCCCTGAGATAGCGGGCCAGGTTCCCGGCGAGCCTCTGCATCAGGGCCTTCCATTCCCGAGGGTGGGCGTGGAGGAACGCCCGGGTCTGGGGATAGTCCCGCGACGGTTTCCCCTCGATCAAATAAGACGCAAAGGTGAAAGGCCCGCCCGTAAAGCCGATGAGCGGGCGATCCAGCTCGCGGCGAAGCAGGCGGATGGCGTCGAACGTACCTTCCAAAGCTGAGAGGTCCAGCGGGGGCAGTGCCGCCAGCTCGGAAGGCGTCAGGCCCTTTTGCAAAACAGGCCCTTTTCCTTCGACCAGGTCAAAGGCGATGCCCATACCCCATAGCGGGACGAGAAGATCTGAAAAGAGAATGGCGGCGTCCAGGTCAAAGCGCCGCACCGGCTGCAGCGTGACCTCGACCGTGAGGTCCGGTGTCAGGCAGATCTCCTCCATGGAATATTTATTTCGGATCTTGCGGTACTCGGGAAGGTACCGGCCCGCCTGGCGCATGATCCAGATCGGCGTGGTGTCCACCGGCTCGCCCCGGGCAGCCTTCAGCATGCGGTCGCGCATCTTTTCCATTTTACAATTTTATCCTCAAAGCCGGACCGACAGGTACACGATGACGAGCATCAGCAGCAAGTTTGCCCGCCCGATCCAGAGCGCGGCGTAAAAGAACCCTCCCCGTGTGCGGGCGGCGGCCGGCGCGATCCAGAAATCATGCAGGACCTTGAGCAATAGGACGGCGCCGACGAGCGCCAGCTTGAGATTGAGCGGCCACATGCGGTAGTCCCAACCCTGGCCGAGGAAATACGCGCCGGTCGTCACCAGGATGGCAACGGCGACCCAGGACAGCACCCGAAAGGTTCTTCCAAGCACCCGGAGGGCGGCGGGACCAGCTTGGGCTTCCGTCCGGAGACGGGGAGCCACGGCGAAAAAGAGGATGTTGCCTCCGACCCAGGTGATGGCGGAAAGCAGGTGCAGGAAGAGGATGCCGCTCTCGACCATGCCTCACCCCGAGGCTCGTCGCTTTCCCGCGCATGTCAATCCCATCCCGCCGCCTGGGAGACCGCACCGGTGGGCAATTCGAGGAGGTACCGGTTTCCCCACCCAAAGTGTTTCTCCGAAAGCACGAAGATGCGCTCCGGCAGGAATCGAAAGAACCGGAGGTCGAGGCTTTCCTCCAGGACTGCCGGGATGGAGAAACGCTTTTTGGCTCGCGGGAAGCGACGGATATAGATCCGGATAACCCGCAGCGCCTCTTTGCCTCGAAGCATCTCCACCCGGCCTTCTGCCTGGAGGCCGCGGAGCGGGCGAGTTTCGTTGGGATGGATCGCGACGGCCACCCGGGGGGCGTCTAGGCAATGGCGGACGTGGCGCGTGGAGAGACGAGACATAAAATAGAGGGCAATCGATGTGGAATGTGTTTCCCAGGCGTAAATGACCGGTGCGGCCCATGGCCCGTCCTCCCCGAAAGTGGCCAGGGTCATGATCCGGTTCTCTTCGAGGAGGGACAAGCAGATCTCACGAAGTCGTGCGGGATCCTGGGACATACGCGCGCGTGCTCACGCCTCCTCCCCGAAGACCTCGTGGAGCACGTCCGAAAAGGAGCCGTATCGCCCGGTAAAGATCGGCGTGTCCCGGCGGGTGTACGGCCGGCCGGCCGTGCTCCGGAGCGCCATCACGAGCTCGGAAAAGTGTTGGAGGTCGTCCGTTTCATATCCGACCACGAATTCCGAATCGGCGATGCCCGTGCAGTAGAGCAGCAACTGATCGATTGTTTTGAAAGAGTGTCCCACCCGGGCGTGGTCCTTCATGAGATCCCGGCGGTCTTCGGCCGAAAGCTGGTACCAGTCGTGCGTCTTCACAAAAGGATACACCACCAGAAAGCGCTTCCGTTCCCCCGGGACCACGACGCTGACCCCGCTCTGGCCGGTGTATTGCGAGGGACGCATGAAACCCCACAGGCTCGCCGTCAGCTCCAGGTTGGTCCGAAGAAACCGGCTTGCCACATGCTGATAGGCTTCGATGTGCTCGGCCGCCACCCAGAACCCCATATCTGCCGAGGCCCGAAGACCGACGAGGCTGTAGGGGTACAGCGCCACCACGCCGGGCACTCCCTGGGCTTCCTCCGCCGCGTCGTGAACCCTCTTTCGTTCCTCGCGCGTCTGCATGTCTCGGGGAACCCGGTAATAGAGAAACCCGTGCACTTTGATCTCGCCCATTGCAGTGTCTCCTCCGGAAAAGCCGCCGGATGACGGCAGGAGCGTTCAAAAATCCGAGAATGATCACACGCGTGCATATTATGTCCGGAGGCCGTGTGGAGTCAACTGAATCCAATGATGCCTCGCTCCGCGCCTGCGAAGGGGGGCGTTGCGAGCCTCCCCGTGGTATGGTATGGAAATCGCACCAGGGCGCGATATCGGATTCTTGGATCGTTCAGGGAGAATGGGCGTGACCTATTTGGCTCTTGTCACCCTGCATCTACTGGCGGTGGTGGTCTGGCTTGGGGGAATGCTTTTTCTGGGCCTGGTGATTACACCGGCCCTTCGCGACCGTCCCCCGGCGGAACGAGCGATCCTCCTGCACGTTGTCGGCCGCCGCTTTTTGAAAATCGCGTGGGCGGCCCTGGCAATCCTCCTGGTCACCGGACCGGCCCTCTGGGCATTCCGGGGCTTCGTGCTGACCCCGGCCATGAGCGCCAAGCTCGCCTTGGTGGCCGTTATTCTCCTGCTGAGCCTGCTTCACGATTTCCTCCTGGGCCCCCGGCTCGTTGCGCAATTGCAAAAGGGGGGTGAGGGGAAAGAGACACTTCGCCTGAGGCACCGCGTGGCGCTTCTGGCCCGTCTCAATGTCCTGTTGGCCATTGCGGTGGTGATCCTTGGAGTGGCTCTCAGACGGGGGCTGTAGGGGTTCGGTGAAAGACCGCCGGATGCCGGGGCCGCTCGCGCGGCCCATCATGCGGCGAGAGCCGGCACGTGAGCGGCGACACGCATTCCCGGGAGCCGTGGCATGGCAGCATCTCAACCCGGACGTATGGCTGCGCGGACCCGTACCGGGTGTGCCGTCGCTGCTTCAGCCGGTGGCCCATGCGCTGCTCCAGGCCCGGGAGGAGGTGGAGGCGCTGCTGCAGGGCTTCCCTGACGATCTGCTCTGGAGCCGGCCAGCCGGTGTCGCCTCCGCCGGTTTTCATCTGCAGCATCTTTGCGGCGTCGTGGACCGTCTTTTCACGTATGCGAGGGGAGAAGGGCTCGCACCCGCTCAGCGGGAGCGCTTGAGGGCGGAAGGGCAGCCGCCCGATCCGGCACGCAGCGCGCAGGATGTCGTTCGCGCCTTTCACGAGCAGGTGGAGCGTGCCCTGGCGCAGCTCCGTGCCACGGATGAGCGGACGCTGACCGAGCCACGGGGGGTGGGGCGGGCACAGTTGCCCTCAACGGTGCTCGGTCTTCTGGTGCATGCGGCCGAGCACACGGAGCGCCATGTAGGGCAACTGCTGGTCACCGTGCGGGTCGTCAGGCATGATGCATAGATGCGACGAACTCCCCGAGGATCAGGGCCCGGGTTGAGCAACCGCGTCGAGAAAAAGCTGGCTCAGCAGATGAGTCGTCTGCCGATTGTTTCCGACCCGAGAACCCGGCAGGCCGATTTTCGAATCGGTTTTATCTGGGCAGCGCTAGCCACAGCCATCGTGGCCGGCTTTGCCATCGGCGCCCACCTGACGTTCGTGATCGGATTCGATCTCCCCCTGGGGCGGGGCTTCTCCAGCTTCGTCCAAACCCACGGGCATGTGCAGCTCGTCGGCTGGGTCGGACTCTTTATCATCGGCATCAGCCTCCATGTGATTCCTCGATTGGCCAGCGTACCCATCGCGAACCCCCGCTGGATTCCACGGATTCTGTGGCTGATGGCCGCGGGCCTGTTGCTTCGCACCGCCGGCCAGACGGTGCTGCCTTACCTCGAAGGCAGTTACCTCTTCGCTCCATGGAGTGGGCTGGCGGCCGGCTCCGGACTGCTGGAATTCATCGGTATCGTACTGTACGTCTCGCTGCTCATCCGGACGTTCCGCGGCATCGGCAATATCCGTTTGCAGCCGGCACTGCTCTCGGTGCGCCCCTACTTTGGGATGATGGCGACCGGTTGGCTTCTCTACGCCCTCCTCAACCTCGTGCTGCTGGCGGACATGGCGGTGCGACAGGACGTCGTGGTGAACCAGGGATGGAACGAAGTGGCCATCCAGGTGTTCCTTGATCTGGCATTGCTTCCGGTGGCGTTTGCGTTTTCGGTCCGCATGCTCCCCCTGTATCTCACCTTGCGCGCTGCGGATTGGCCGGTGCGCGGGACCGCATATGTCTATCTCGTGTTCGTAGGCTTGCAGGTGATTCCGGCCTCCCCGCTTGTCGTGGGGCTCGCACCCGGGGTTGCCGGGCTCCTCTCCAATCTTGGGATGCTCTTGAAAGGCGGGGTCATCCTCTGGTTTGTGTGGCAGTTCGATATCCTCACCCGTCGCCACGCGCCGTGGACGGTCAAGCGCGAGATCCAGCCCCTGCCGGATAAGCGTCCGACGCGCCCGGGCCTTCCGGATTATGGGGAGTTCGGGCGATTTGAACGGCTCGTGTATGCGGCCTATGTTTGGCTTGTGATGGCCGCCATTTTCGAGATGCTGGTCGGGGGGGCAGGCCTGGTGCGGCATACGCTGCCGATCCCCGCCGACGCCGTCCGCCACCTCTATCTGCTCGGGTTTATCACCCTGCTCATTTTCGGGCTGTCTGTCCGGTTGATCCCAGGCCTTCTTAAGAAGAAATGTGTGGCCAGTCCTGCCCTGGTCGACGCGACCTTTTGGCTTGGGATGGCTGCGGTGGCCTGCCGGGTCCTTCCCCTCCTCTTGCCGCCGGCCCTTGCAGAGGGTATTCCCGCGAGTGTTCGGGTGGCCCAGGCGGCCTTCGCCTTTTCCGGAATCGTCGGGTTGGCGGCCGTCCTCTGTCTTGCCGTCAATCTGTGGAGGAGTGTCACGAGCTAGGCGGGAATGGCGGCGACGAGCCACTTTTCGATTTGACAGTAGCGGTATCGAGGGTATAAGGGTATTCTCATCAGACCAGCCGGGATTCCCGCATTTGGAGCAGGTATTGTGCGTCCCCCGCCCCGATGGGAAATGCGATAAGCTCGCCACAGGTGCCGGTCCCGGTAAGCCGCTCGAGGGAGCGCGCGCGATGGCTTGGCCCTGCCAGCAGCCCGATGAAGGACGAGACGAAGATGAAAGAAGACCTCGAACGGGACCTGGCAACACTACAACAGCGGGTTGCCGAGCTCGAGGGGGCCGGGACCGAACACAAGCGGACCGGGCGGGTCCTGCACAAGAGCGAGGCGACGGCCCACGCCTTCCTGGAGTCCGCCGGGGAGGGGATCGTCATCGTCGACCCCGGCGGCGCTATCGTGCTCGTGAACGCCAAGACCGAAGAGCTGTTTGGTTACCACCGGGATGAGCTGCTCGGCCAGCCCCTCGAAATCTTGCTCCCCAAGCGCTTCCAGGAGTCCCACGCCGGGCACCGCGCCGGCTACTTCGTCGAACCCCGGATCCGGCCGATGGGTGCCGGCCTGGATCTTGCCGCCCGGCGCAAGGATGGCAGCGAGTTCCCCGTCGAAATCAGCCTCAGCTTCGCCAAGACCGACGAGGGGATCCTCGCCATGGGCTTCATCACGGATATTACCCATCGGAAAGAGGCGGAAAAGGCGCTGGCACGGAAAATTGACGAGATCGCACGCCTCGGAAAGGAAGCGCAGGTCCGCGAGGCCTTCATCCGGAACGTGGTCGAAAGCATTCGGGACGGCATCGTCGTGGTGGACCGCGAGGGCCGGATTAGCGCGTGGAACCGGGCCCTGGAGGAAAGAATCGGCATGGAGGCCAGCGAGGTGCTCGGCCTGCCGATCCTTGAGGCCTTTCCCAAGCTCAAGGCGCAAGGATTTTCCGTGATCCTTGCCAAGATCCTGGACGGGGACCAAGAGGTCGAGTTGCGGGGATTTGAGCATGAAACCCGTAATGGGGAGCGGGTGACGATGGCCTTGAAGGGGACGCCTTTACGGGCTGCGACGGGAGAGGTAACCGGGGCGGTATTCGCCCTGGAGGATGTCACCGAGCGCATCGAGATGGAGCGGATCGCCCGGCAGTCCGAAAAGATGGCGGCGGTGGGGACCCTCGCGGCGGGAATCGCCCACGAGATCAATAATCCCATCGGGATAATCACGTCCCGGGTGGAGTTGATGCTCATGGAGGCGCGCGAACGGCGTCTCGAGCGGGAGGTGATCAAAGACCTCCGGGTGATCGAGAAGCACGCCGGTCGGGTGGCCAAAATCACGCAGGGTCTTCTCTCGTTCTCGCGCCAGGCCCCCTGGAAACTGACCGCGGTGGACGTGAACCAGGTGGTCGAAGAGGCCCTCCTGCTGGTCGAGAAACAGTTGGCAAAGGAAGGGATCGCCTTGCAGAAGGACCTGGCGCCGGATCTCCCCGAGATCCAGGGCAGCGCCAATCACCTCGAGCAGGTGATTGTCAACCTGATGACCAATGCCCGGGAGGCCATGCCTCGGGGCGGGACCCTTCGTGTTGCGACGATGGTGCACCGGCCGGCATCGAGCGTCGATCGCATGGGAGAAGATCGAGACGGCCGTCGGTCGTCGGACTTCGGCGAGATCGGCCGGGTTATCAGCGGTCAGGCGGTCGTAGAGATCCGGGTCAGCGACACCGGCCCGGGCATTCCTCCCGGCATCCTTCCGCGCATTTTCGACCCCTTCTTCACGACCAAGGAACAGGGGTCCGGTCTCGGGCTCAGCATCACGTACGGGATCGTGCGGGAACATGGGGGAACCATCACCGTGGACAGCCGCCCGGGCGAGGGGAGCACCTTTATCATCCAGCTTCCGGTTCCTGGAGGATCCAAGACAGGAGGCATGATCCATGGCGAAAGAGCGCATCCTCGTCATCGATGACGAGGAGGACATGCTCGAAAACTGCCGGCGGATCCTCGACCGGCTCGGATACGAGTCCTTGCTCGAATCGGATGGGGCACAGGGCGTTCTGCGCTTTGAGCACGAGCACCCGGTAGTCACCCTGACCGATCTGCGCATGCCGGGCATGGACGGCCTGGAGGTCCTCCGGACCATTCGGCGCCTCGATCGCGAGGCACTGGTCATCCTCTTCACCGCGTTCGCCACGGTGGAGACGGCGGTGGAGGCGGTCAAGGAAGGGGCGTTCGATTACGTTCCCAAGCCCTTCAGCGCCGACCAGCTTCAATTGGTGATCGAGCGTGCCCTGATGCAGCGACGGCTCCTCGAGGAGAACCGTCGCCTGCGCGAACAACTGACCGAGACGTACCGTTTCGAGAATATCGTGGGTCGGAGCCGTCCGATGCTTCAGGTCTATGATCTGATCAAGAAGGTGGCCGCGAGCGAAGCGAACATCCTGATCTTCGGGGAAAGCGGGACCGGCAAAGAGCTCATCGCCAGGTGCGTCCACGCCAATAGTCCCCGAGCCGCCCGGGCCTTCGTGCCGGTCGATTGCGCCTCTCTTCCCGAACATCTGCTGGAGAGCGAGTTGTTCGGGCACGAAAAGGGCGCCTTTACCGGAGCCATCGCTATGCGGCGAGGTCTTTTCGAGGAGGCCGACGGCGGAACGAGCTTTCTCGACGAGGTCGGAGACATTCCGCTTCCACTGCAGGCCAAGCTGCTGCGCGTCCTGCAAGAGCGGCAGGTCCGCCGCGTGGGGGGAAACCGGTTCCTCGACGTGGACGTCCGGGTCATCTCGGCCACCCACCAAAACTTGGCCGGCATGGTCCAGGAGGGGAGATTCCGGGAAGACCTGTACTACCGGCTCAATGTCATTTCCATTCCCTTGCCGCCCCTGCGAGATCGGTTCGGCGACATTCCCCTCCTTGCCTACCACTTTCTCCGGAAGTATGCCGCCCAGAGTGGGAAGAACGTCAAGGGCATCGCGCCGGAGACCCTCGAGCTGTTAGAGGCCTACCCTTGGCCCGGCAACGTCCGGGAGCTGCAGAATGTGATAGAGCGGGCCGTCGTCTTGGCAGAAGGAGAGACGATCACCCCCGCGGAGCTCCCCGCGAGCCTCCGCCTTCCCCAAAAGGTGCCGGCCGAGATCGTCGCCGATCATCTGAGCCTCAAGAAGGCCAAGCGTCAATGGGTGGAGGCCTTCGAGCGAGAATATCTCATCGCGCTCCTGAACAAGCATCAGGGAAATATCTCCCAGGCGGCCAAGACGGCAGGGGTTGACCGGAAAACCATCCACCGGCTCATCAAACGCTACCGAATCGCGTCCGCCTCGCCCTGAGCAATGCCCCGCAAAGACGGGGTGCAGGGGGGTCCCCATGGGACAACCGCACAGCGCTGGGGCGCGGCTGCCCCAGCAGAGGGAAATGTTCTTGTCCCTCGTACCTCACCGGTTTCGGTTGTTGCATGCCACGACGTGGGATCGGCATGGGGCAGAGGTGTCTCACTTGGGGGGCCGATATCCAAGACAGCTAGACTTTTCGTAGCATGTTTCGCTATAAGAATTATATGGTTACCATTGATTAAGGGCACCGTCACCCGGTGGCACCTGGCTTGCTGAATTGCCCCAGTGTAAAGGCATAAGAGTGCCTGCCACAGAGGGTGTGCAACTGGGTCTTTTGGGTGAGAAGGAGGTGCGCCATGGCACGGACAGAAGCCCTAGCGGCTGCATTTCCCAAGACCTGGGTTCTCCAGGACGGGAGCAAGGTCGCCGTGCGGCCCATGGGCAAGCAGGACCGGGACAAGCTGGCGCTTTTCTTCAAGCGCATCGGGGAGTACGAGATGCGTCTCCTCAAGGACGACGTCACCGATATGCGGGTCATCGACCGTTGGATCGAGACCTTGAACTATGATCGCGTGTTCCCCCTCGTCGTAGAGGTGGACGGCCGCCTCATCGCCGATGCGTCGCTTCACCGGCGCAAGGAAGGGTGGCGGCGTCATCTGGGTGGTGTGCGCGTCGTGGTCGATCCCGCGTTCCGGCACAAGGGGCTTGCCTCGAAGCTGATCGACGAATTGACGGACATCGCCACGAGGGAAGGTCTCGACCGCCTGTATGCTGAAATCCCGGCCGACGATAAGGCTGCCATCGACGTCTTCGAGAAACGGGGGTTCAGCCGGGTGGCTCTGTTCGAGCGGAACATCCTCGATCGCGAAGGGACGTACCACGATCTCGCGGTGTATCACCTGGAGCTGGCCGGGAGGCGGTAACCGCTCGAGCACCATGCGGTCACCGTTCGGGGCAAAGACGGGCAAGGGCGCCTGCGCTATCGGGAGGAGGTGTGGATGCAGGTCCTGAACTGGATGACAAAAGAGGTGGTGACGGTCGACAAGGCCACCGGGGTCCGGGCGGCGGCCGACTTGATGAAGGCCCGGAACATCCGGCATCTACCGGTCATGGAGGGTGAACGGCTGGTCGGGATCGTCACCGACCGGGACCTACGAGAAGCGATGCCGCCCGCCTCCTTGCTGCTTGATGTCCACGAAGCCGACTATCTTTTGGACAAGGTCCCGGTGTGTGACGTGATGACCAAGCGGGTCATAGGGATTTCGCCTGACGTATCGATCGCCAAGGCGGCGGATTTGATGGTGAGAAACAAGATCGGGTGTCTCCCGGTGCTGGAGGGGGACGCCTTGGTGGGCATCATTACCGAGAGTGACATCCTGCGTGGCGTGGCCGATAAGCAAGACATGTTCGAGGTTCCAATTTCGCGCGCAAAGGAGTGAGGATGCGTATTCTCGTGGCGACGGACGGATCGGCAGAATCTGGCGCCGCCGTCCGCTTCGGTGCAGTCCTGGCGCAACGGGTGGCCGGCACGCTGACCTTATTGCATGTCTTGCTGCCTTCAGAGCAGCGGCGGAAGGGCGAGGAAGTCCTGCGGCCTGCCCAGACGACGGCCGCAGAGTACGGGGTGCAGGCGAGTACGCGATTAGAAGTCGGGGATCCGGTCGAGGCCATCCTCGGCATTAGACGCGAGATCGAAGCCGACATGCTCGTGGTCGGAACCCATGGCAGGAAAGGGTTGCCGCGGGTGGTCCTCGGAAGCGTGGCGGAGAGCCTGTACAAGAGTGCCGCCTTTCCGGTAGCCGTGGTGCGAAAATTCGAACGAGGGACGGGCGGCATCGGTCCAGTCCTGGCTCCGGTCGATTTTTCCGAGGGGGCGATGCACGCGGCCCGGGCCGCGGCGCACCTCGCCCGCAAGTTGGGGGTCAAGCTTTCGTTGATCCATGTCCTGCCGGAGGTTGTTCCTCCCAGGGGAGAAAAGGATCAGGAGGCAATACGGCGGGAAGCGCTTGCGCTGCGTCGCGACGCCGAGGCGCAATTACAGGCGTTAATAAAAGAGTTGGGGCTCGGCCCCGAGCAGGTTGAGTTCTCCCTTGTCACCGGCGTGGATTCCGCCCAGATCAATCATGTCGCTGCAGAGATGCACGCAGGCTGTATCGTCATGGGGACGCGTGGGTTGACGGGCCTGCCGCGGGTCCTCTTGGGCAGTGTGACCGACCAGGTCGTGCAGCAGGCACCGTGCCCCGTGGTGATCGTTCCCCCGTGGCCACCGGCGGGCGGTGGGTGGTGGCACACATCCGCGGGCGCCGGGAGTGGGAGGTAGGCGGTGCGGGCGATCCTCGATATTCCGGTGGGCCAGCTGATGTCGAAGCCTGCGGTTACGGTGAAACCGGAAACCAGCATCGAAGCGCTGACCGAGGTCATGACCACGTTTTCGTACAACGCGTTTCCGGTGGTCGACGAGGCCGACATCCTCCAGGGACTGGTGGCGCGGGTTGATCTCTTTCGCCTCTACCTGTTGCCCTATTATCGCTTTATTCCCGCCCTGGAGGACACATGGGTCGCCTCCGTCGCAGCCATCATGACCCGGGCCGTGATCAGCCTCTTCCCGCACGAGCCGGCCATCAGGGCCATGCTCCTCATGGTCGAGCACCGAATCGCACGATCCCCGTTGTGGCGGATACCGTGGGGGGGCTGGCGGTGGTGGGGGTCATCACGCGGCGTGATCTGGCGGCGGCACTCAAGCCCTGATCGGGGACCGATGACCAACGAGACGGAGGAGACCGGCGCACATCGTGAACTATGAACTATGAACGGTGAACCGTGAACGCGGCCAACGGCCTGGGGGGCGATCGTGGATGGAATGACGGTAGCAAAAATCATGAGTGCCGCCCCTGTGGTGATCACACCGCAGGCACCGCTGCGAGAGGTCTATCGGATGATGGCACACCATCATATCCGCCACATCCCGGTGGTCTCCGCCGACGGGCTGGTCGGGGTCATCAGCGATCGGGACGTCCGGGAAGCCCTGCCTTCCCCGATGACTCCGGGCGAGGCTTCGGAATTCGCCGCCGCGCTGGATCGGATTCCGGTATGGGAGGTGATGGCCGAAGAGGTGGTCACCGTGACCCCCCGGACCCCGCTTGCGCAAGCGGCGCACATGCTCGCGGGTCGAAAGATCGGGTGCCTGCCGGTCCTCGAAGCCGGCCGGCTCGTGGGCATCGTGACCGAAACCGACATGCTCCAGGCCTTCGCATCTTTACTGGATGACTTGTCCGGCTCGCCCCGCCTCGAGGTGGCCGTAGCCGACGTTCCCGGAAGGCTCCAAGAGGTCAGCCGCCTCTTTGCCGATCTCCCTCCGGACACCGGCAGCTTGGTGGGGGCCTGGACCGAGCCGGCGAGCCTGCCTGGAGCGACTGACCGCATCATCGTGCTGCGCTTCCAGGCATTCGAAGCGGATGAGATTCTGCGCATGCTCGAGCAGGCGGGGATCACGGTGCTCTCCGTGAGGCATCGGTCCGGCTAGTGCCGTTCCAACGTGATACGTCGAATTGGAGGAGTCTGCCTTGGTACACGGGTTGTGATCGAGGACAGCAAGCACGCCCCGATTATTCAGGAGTTTTTCGCTGATGATCCGAAAGGTCGTGAAGAATCGGGGCAAGCTGGGACACGTAGTTGGAACGGCACGAGCGGCCTCCGAGCCGATAATGCCACCCCCGGCCTGGGTTTCGTGATCGACAGAGGAGGAAAGCCATGACGCTGAGAGCGAAGATCACGCGGATTCTCGCGCCGACCGACTTTTCTCCTGCCGCCGAGGTTGCGTGTCGCCTCGCCGCCCGGCTGGCCATGCGTGCCGAGGGCGGGCTCACCCTTTTTCACGCGATACCGGGGCCGGAAGTGGCGAAGCAGGTACAGATCGGCAGAACGCGAGAGGATATCCTGGATGACGGTCGCGAACGGCTGCGGGAATGGTTCGCAGCGGTCGTCCCACCCGAGCTTCGCAACTTTCTGGCTGCCGACTTTGCGGTGATCGTGGGCGAGCCCATTCCCGGGATCGCCGGGGCAGCCAAAGAGAGCGGGGCGGATCTCATCTTGATGGCGACACAGGGCCGTACCGGCCTGAAACATATGTTGGTGGGGAGTGTCACGGAGGCCGTCCTCCGGGCCGTTTCCGTCCCCGTGCTGGCGCTCAGGCCCGGGCAAGCGGAACGGCCGTTGGCGACCGTGGAACGGATCCTGTGGGCCACGGACTTCTCGGCGGCCTCCGAGGCGGCCTGGGCGTACGTCCTCAAATTGGCCGACCTCCTCGCGGCCGAGGTGATCATGCTTCACGTCGTACGCCCGGCTGAGCTGGTCGGGCTCGCCGATCACCCCGTTCCCCCTCCGAAAGGCTGGATGGAACGCTACATCGCGCCAATCGAGGGCGAGCTGGATCGCAGGCGGCGGGCGGTCGAGGCGATGGGGTTGCGCGCTCGCCAAAAGATCGTCGTGGGGGCTCCGGCCGATGGGATCGTGACGGAAGCCAAGGATGAACAGGCCGACCTGATCGTGATCGGAACCCGTGGTCGCACCGGGCTCAGTCACATCCTGCTCGGCAGTGTGGCGGAGGCCGTGATCCGAAGGGCGGCCTGCCCGGTCCTGGCGGTGCGGATAAAGCGAGAGGGCGAAGCGGGAGAGCCGGGCACAGGCGAGACCTCGGCGGAAGACAAGCCAGCCGGTGAAAACTGAAACTTATGCCACGATCGGCAGATAGATAAACCTCTACACGGCCGAAGGCCCTCGAACTCATGCCCGGGTCAAGCGCCTGTGGATGCCGAGGACCCGATAGGATCTGAAGACGATCCGGTCGCGGTCGATCACGGCTGCTGAGGGCAATCGATAAGGAGAAACGAGATGCTCAAACAATACCCGAAGCGCGAAAGAATCGGTGACGGCACTGAGGTGATCCTTCGACTCATGGTTAAAGAAGATCAGCGGGCCCTCTCCGAATTCTTCCAGAGAGTCCCCCAGGAAGAGCGGCTGTTTTTCAGGGATGACGTCTCGGCCCCTGCAACCATTCGGGCCTGGGTGGATGGGTTGAACTACGACCGGGTGCTGCCCCTCCTGGCATTGGCTGGTGAAAAGGCCATCGGGGATGCGACGCTTCACCGGCGGGAGCACGGCTGGGCCCGGCATATCGGAAAGGTGCGGCTTGTGATTGATACCGCCTACCGGGAGAAAGGCCTGGGCACCTTGCTGATCAGAGAACTGGTCGACATCGCCAAGGGGCTCAAATTGGAACGGCTGGTCGCCGAGTTGATGGGAACGCAGCAGGCCGCCCTTTCCGCATTCCGCCATCTCGGCTTCGAGCGCCAGGCGGTCCTGTACCGCCATGTCAAAGACCAGGCAGGCAGGCCCCAGGATCTGGTGATCATGATCAACGATCTGACGGAAACGCCAGAGGTCGTCTCGTTCTGAGGTCGATCTGTGCGAAAAGCCGAACGAGGGAAGCAGTGCGCGGCGCGCCACACATGGAAAGGAGGGGAATATGAGTGATGAGAGAATCAAGGGCCGCTATCCGAAGACTATCGTCCTCAAGGACGGAACGAAGGTCCTGCTGAGGGAGATGAAAGAGGCCGATCGCGAGGGCCTGTATGAGTTCTTCACACGGATCCCGGAGGAAGACCGGAAGCTCTTGAAGCACGATGTCACGAAGAAAGAGGTGATCGACGCCTGGATTAAGACCAACGAAGACCGGAGGCTCTTGAAGCAACAGTACGCGGGGGTCTTTCCCCTCTTGGCCGAAGCTGCTGGAAAGATCGTCGCCAACGGGACCCTGCATCGCCGAACGAGCGGGTGGATGAAGGACGTGGGCGAAGTGCGGCTGGTCGTCGATCCGGACTACCGGCGGAAAGGCCTCGGCAGTCACGTCATTGAAGAGTTGATCCTGCTGGCGGCTGATCTCGGGCTGGAAAAGCTGGTCGCCGAGGTGGTGGCAGATGAGCGGGCGGCGTTGCTGGCGTTTCAGCGGTACAACTTCGAGCAGGTGGCGGTCCTGCCGGGCATCGTAAAAGATCAAACCGGGACCCATCGCGACCTGGTCGTGATGGTGTTGAATGTTGCCACCGCGTACCTGCCCGATTGGTACTATTTCTGATTGAGGTGGGAGCAGGCGATCTGCACTCTCGGACGACGGTCCTGGTGCCATGGTGAGGCGGCCGGTTCCATCAGCCCATTCCTTTGTTTGGGCGATGTACTCGATCAATTCCGATGGCTTCGAGGGCCGGAGGACACTCGCTGAGAGTTTATGGTTCGTGGTTCACGCCTCAGGGTTCACCGTTAAGGGTGAAGAGTCGAGTGCCAAGAGCTGAGAGTCGAGAGAGTAGAGACGGTTCAGCGTTGAGGGTTAATGGTTCAGAGTTACATACCCCAAGGACCGTGGTCCTGCCATGAACCATGAACTGTGAACCGCGAGCTAGTTCGGTTATCGGTCGTCGGTAGGCGGGGGAGGGTGATGAAGGCCAAGGACGTGATGACAACGAAGGTGGTCGCCGTCGGACCGGAGATGCCGGTCAACGCCATCGCGGCCCTGCTACTTGAACGACACATCAGTGCCGTGCCGGTCATTGACGAAGACCGTCTCATCCTGGGGATCGTCAGCGAGGGAGACCTGATGCGCCGGGACGAGACCGTGCGGCACCGGTCCTGGTGGCTGGCCAGTTTCGGGGAGACCGACAAGGTAGCACGCGAGTTCGTGAAGACCCATGGACAGCGCGCGAAGGATGTGATGACCCGGAATGTCGTGACCGTGACGGAGGAGACGCCCGTCGCCGCCATTGCGGAGATGCTCGAGCGACGGGGGATCAAGCGGGTCCCCGTCGTGCGGGATAACCGGCTCGTCGGGATCGTGAGCCGTGCGGATCTCCTGCGGGGACTGGCGGCGCGAGGTCTGAAGCCGATGGTCCCCGAGCCTCGGGAAGACGGCCTCATCCGAGAGCAGCTCTTGGGGGTGCTCGGTCGCGAACCGTGGGTGGACACCGGCGCACTCTCCATCGTCGTGGATCAGGGCGTCGTTCACCTCTGGGGTCGGGTGCGGTCCGAGAGCGAGCGCCGTGCGCTCACCTTAGCCGCCGAAGCGGTCCCCGGCGTTCGGCGGGTCGAGGATCACTTGCGCCCGTCGGAAAAGTAGTCCTCCCTGCCTCGCCGCCGGATGAGCCGTGGCTCTGACTCCGGCGGCCCGCCTCACACGGCACGGGCCTTGCTCGGGAATCGTGCCGAACAGTACCCTCGCGCCCCCCGCGTCCCCGATGTTGAGCCGGCGTCATCCGACGTCCCCTGGCGTCAGGGCGGAGGCAGTCGCACATATCATATATAATGGAGCAGCGTGCGCAATCGATGACCGGGAGTTATTCGATGACAAGGCAGGTGGATATTCCGCTGGCAATCGCTCCGGAAGATGTGGCCTGCGGCGAGCTGTTGCGACAGGCGCTGCTGGACCATCGAGGCGTGGTCTCGGCGGCCTGGAATCCGGAGGCGCAGGTCCTGACTTTGGAATATCTCCCGGAGCGGATTTCGCTGGCCCAAGTCGAGGCAGTGGCGGAGGGGCTCGGCGCCAGGTTGGGGAAGCGCTACGAGCGCTGCACCCTCCGTCTCGGCGGCATGAATTGCACCGAGTGCGCGCGCTGGCTCGAGCATGACCTCGAGCGACTGCCGGGCGTACCGTGGCTTGCCGTCGATTTCCCGGGTTCGGTGGTCCGGGCCGAGCTCGAGGCGGATGGGGCGCGGGCCCAGCTCGAGCGTCGGATCGCAGAACTCGGCTTCGCGCCCCGGGTCGCCGCGGATAAGGACCCCGGAGCACCGGCGCGGCGGCGGATGACGGTCCTGACCGCCGTGTGCCTCCTTGCCCTGGTCACCGGCTCACTCCTCGGGTATGTGCCGGGGATTCCCTGGATCGGGCCCGTGGCTTTTTTCATCGTGGCCTATGCGGCCGGCGGATACTATAGCACCAAGAACGCCATCGCGGCCCTCCGGGCCAGGACGGTAGACGTCAACCTCCTGATGGTGACGGCGGCCCTTGGAGCCGCCGGCATCGACCACTGGCAGGAGGGGGCGATCCTGATGTTTCTCTTCTCCCTCTCCAATACACTGGAGTCGTATGCGATGGCCCGGACGCGGCGTGCCATCGCAGCCCTGATGGATCTCAGCCCGGATGAGGCCCGCGTCCGGCGCGATGGAGTAGAGGTCCGGATTCCCGTCGCCGGCCTCCAGGTGGGTGATGTGGTGATCGTCGGGCCGTCGGAACGGATCCCCGTGGATGGCCAGGTGCTCGTCGGGCACTCGGGAGTCGATGAGTCATCGCTCACCGGGGAATCCGTGCCGGTTGAAAAGGGGCCGGGCGATCCGGTGTACGCGGGCTCCCTCAATCAGCAGGGAGTCCTAGAAGTCGGGATGACGCGTCCCGCCTCGGAAAGCACCCTCGCGCGGGTGATCCGCCTCGTGGAGGAGGCCCAAAGCCAGAAGGCCGAGGCACAGCATCTGACCGATTGGCTCGGCCGGTACTATACCGTGGCGGTTCTGGGGGCGGCGGTCCTGTTCCTGGTGACCATGACGCTGGTCATCGGGTGGCCATTTACGGGGGCGCTGTACCGGACGATGACACTCTTGGTGGTGGCTTCCCCATGCGCCTTGGTGATTTCCATCCCCGCCGCCATTCTTTCCGCGATTGCCGGTGGGGGCCGTGAAGGGATCCTTTTCAAGGGAGGGGTCGCCCTCGAGCAAGCGGCAAGGGTGCAGGTCGTGGCGCTGGATAAGACGGGAACCATCACCGAGGGGCGACCCAGGGTGACGGATGTCGTTCCGTTGGGAGAGGAAGATAGCGCCGCGATTTTGGCCCTGGCCGCCGCGGTCGAGGTTCGCTCAGAACACCATCTCGGCAGGGCGGTGGTCGAGGCGGCGCAGGCGCGAGGTGTATCCGTTGTTCCGGCCGATGAGGTCGAGACCTTTCCCGGCCGCGGGATTCGCGGGATCGTGGGAGGGCGACGCATCTGGGTGGGCAGTCCGGGCCTGATGCGGGAAACCGGCGGGCCGCTCGATGCCGCAATCGTGTCGCAGGTGGAGGTGCTCGAGTCTCGCGGAAAGACGGTTGTTGTCGTCGGAGCGGAAAGACCGTTAGGATTGATCGTGATTGCCGATACGGTCCGACCGGACGCGAAGCGGGTCGTCGAAGATCTCAGACGCCAGGGAATCACCCATGTGGTCATGTTGACCGGCGACAATCGCCGCGTGGCAAAGGCGGTTGCCGCAGAGGTGGGGATTTCGGAATGGCGGGCGGCACTGTTGCCGGAGCACAAGGTGGCGGCCGTCCGGGAACTCATCGCGACCCGGGGCCCCGTGGCGATGTTGGGTGACGGGGTCAACGATGCGCCGGCCCTGGCCGCGGCCACGGTGGGGGTGGCGATGGGTGGCGCGGGGACCGACGTGGCCCTCGAGACGGCGGACATTGTCCTGATGGCGGACGACCTCACGAAGCTTCCACGAGCCTTGGAGCTGAGTCGCCGGTGCCGGCGGGTGATCCTGCAGAATCTCGCCTTCGCGGGGTGCGTGATCATCGGACTGGTCGTTTCGACCCTCGGCGGCTGGATGACCCTTCCCCTCGGTGTCGTAGGACATGAAGGCAGCACGCTGCTTGTTGTGGCGAACGGGCTACGACTCTTGCGACACTCCGCCTCTTGAGCTCGTGTGGGGGCAGGACGTCCCATCCCTCCTCGCAAAAACTCACCGGTGTCCGGCGTCTCTTTCACCTGTGAACGCATCGGGGGCCCATGACGTGTATAATAGGGCGGCATATCTCACTTTCGGAGCAGCCGTGACCGGGACCGTTCAATTGTGAAAGCGTCCGTTCAGGAACTGCTCACGGGCCACGGGCCGCTCGTTCCCTTTTTCTCACTCGTGGTGGTCGGCGTCTTGGTCTTTCTGGTCGCGTCGCGACTGTCCCGCCACGCCGATGCGGTTGCGGACGAGACGGGGCTGGGCGGGCTGTGGATCGGGACGGTGTTGCTCGCCGCGAGCACGTCGCTTCCCGAGGTGTTCACGGCTGTCAACGCCGCCCTGCTCGATGCACCGGATATCGGTGTGGGAGACATCCTCGGCGCCAACATGGTCAACATGTTGATCCTGGCGGCCCTGGACCTGGTCTTCGCCCGCCGCCGCATCCTCGATCACGTGCACAAGGAGCACGCGCAATTCGGCCTGCTCGGGATGGTGCTGATGGCCATGGCGGGGAGTGCCATCATCGTGGGGGGATGGGCCCGGATCGGCCATGTCGGGCTCGAGACGATCATGATCGCCGCGGTCTACCTGGGTGTGTTGAGATTCCTGTACCGGCAGGGCGTGCAGTCCCGTGCCGTCGGGCTGATCGATACGAAGCCTGTCAACCGCCTCCGGCTGCGCGGGGCAGCGGTTGGTTTCGGTCTCGGGACCGCCGGACTTTTGGTGCTGACCCCCCTGCTGGTCCTCTCGGCGGAGTCCATTTCCCTGGAAACAGGGATCAGCACCACTTTCGTCGGAACGCTCTTGGTCGGCCTCCTCACCACGTTGCCCGAATTGAGCACCACGTTCTCGGCCATTCGCCTGGGGGCCTTCAATCTCGCGGTGGGGAACCTTTTCGGCAGCGTGATGTTCAATCTGGTGATTCTTTTGTTGATGGATCTTGCCTATGCTCGCGGTCCCCTCCTCGGATTGGTCGCCCGGGACCATCTGTATACGATCGTCCTCGGGGTCGCATTGCTCGCGTTGGGCATCGTCGCCATTCTGCGGCGAGGCCGGCCCCGCGCCCTCCCGTTCCGGATCGAGAATATCCTGATCGTGGCCATCTACCTCCTTGGAGTGTTCTTGCTGTACCGCCTGGGCACGCCATGAGATGGGTGAGATAGGAACAGTGCCATCCGCGATTCTGAGTGACGGAAGCGGGAGATGAAAACCCCCACGAGTGCTACGTACCGTCCTCATCCCCATCTGTACGAAATCAATACCTGGGCATGGGTGACGGAACTCTCCCGAAAAGAGGGCCGAAAGATCCGCCTCGGTGACGTGCCGGACCGGGAGTGGGACGCGCTCGAGGCGAAGGGCTTTGATTTTCTTTGGCTCATGGGCATATGGCAGCGCAGCTCTGAAAGCCGGCGCATCGCGCAAAGCGACCCGCAGCTTATCGCATCCTACGATCGCGCTTTGCCGGGCTGGCGCCCGGATCATGTGGTGGGGTCCCCCTACGCGATCGCGGATTACCGTCCCGACCCCGAGGTGGCCACATGGGACGACCTTGATCAGGTGCGCGAGAAACTCCACCGGCGGGGCATCAAGCTGGTCTTGGACTTCGTCCCGAACCACACGGCCCGTGACCATCTCTGGGTCGAAACGCACCCCGAGTACTATGTCACAGGGACCGCGGAGGACGTCCGTCGAAATCCGGACGGCTTCTTCGAGGCAAGGAGCCGGAGTGGGGCATATTTTGTGGCGCACGGGAAGGATCCCTATTTTCCGGCCTGGTCCGACACCGCGCAGTTGAACTATTTCAATCCGGCGACGCGCACGGCCATGATGAAAGAGCTTCGGACCATTGCCCGGCATTGTGACGGCGTGCGGTGCGACATGGCCATGTTGGTGCTCAACGATGTATTCGCCAAGACGTGGAGTCATGTTGCCGCCGGCACACGCCCCGACCGCGAGTTCTGGACAGAGACGATCGGCGCCCTGCCCGGGCTCGTGTGGATCGCTGAAGTGTACTGGGACCTCGAATGGCACCTGCAACAGCTCGGATTCCACTTTACCTACGATAAGCGGCTCTACGACCGCCTGCGTAACCCCTCTCCGCGAGACGTTACTCGCCACCTCACCGCGGATTTCGCCTACCAGAGCAGGCTCGTGCGCTTCTTGGAAAACCACGATGAGCCCAGGAGCGCCGCCGTCTTCGGCAAAGACCGTCTCCCCGCTATGGGGACGCTTGTAGCGACCCTGCCGGGGATGCGTCTCTACCATCACGGCCAGCTCGAGGGGAAACGCATCCGGCTGCCGGTCCAGCTCTGCATGGCGGCAGATGAGGTGCCCGATCAAGCCTATCTCGCCTTTTATGACCGCATGCTGCGTATTACCGATGAGGAGGTGTTTCACCAGGATCGATGGCGTCTGTTAGCGGTTCATGCGGCAGGGGACGGTTCCCATGAAAATGTGATTGCGTATCAGTGGCGGTCGAGCACGGCGTGGAAGATCGTTGTCGTGAATCTCGATGCTGGCGTGGCGCAGGGGCGCGTCCGCTTGGAGGACGAGGGTGGAACCGGACCCGGCGGTGCACGCGTCTACTCGTTTTTTGATCAACTCAATGAACAGGTTTATGAACGGCCGCGTGAAAACCTGATTCAGGATGGACTCACCGTTCGGCTCGACGGCTTCGGTGCCCATATTTTTGCGGTGTCTCCCGCCCCCCGCGGTCACCCGTGATGGGCAGGACATGTTCCAAAAACCGCCTGAGACATCCGGAGTGCCGAGGTGCCGGCGTGGTATGCGCTTGAGGTGAATGCGATCCTCTTTAACCTTTAATAGAGTATTATTTCGGACGGAGCAAGGAAGAGTTAGCACGCCGGGCGGACTGGATCTTTGAGGGTGCAAACGGCACAGCAATCGCCCGAGCCATCCTTGGGCCGATTCTTGGCGGGGGGCTACCGTTCTCGAAGTCTCCCCGCCACCGCATCCCACTCGGCTGGACTGTGAAGACCTCCGAGCCGGTCACGATGGCTGCCCGAGGGCTCAACCTCGTCATCCAGGGCGACCCACTCTCGGGAAAATCGTGGCTCGCGGGCGGGCTGGTCGAACGCCTGCTCAGCCGCCGCTACGCGATCTGTGTGTTTGATCCCGAAGGGGACTTCCACGTTCTGGCACGCCTCGCGGGCGTGACCTGGATAGTACTCCGGGATGACACGTCGCTCGAGCACACGCTGGGGCAGTTCGGGACAAACCCTGCGGCGTGCGTCGTGATCGACTTTTCAGTATTGCCGCATGCGAAAAAGGTGGAGTTGGTGGGGAGGGGACTCGGCCTGATCCGGCAGCTCCGGCACCGCCTGGGCGTGCCCCATTGGGTCTTCGTCGACGAGGCCCACTATCTGCTCCACCAGGGGGGGGTGAGGGAGGAAGAGATCGGGATCGGGGACCGGGGCTTCTGCCTGATCACCTACAGGCCGAGCTGGCTGAGCGAATCGACCCGCACGGCGATCGACGTCGTGGTAGCCGCCCGTACGACGTTCGAGGAAGAGATGGCATTTCTTCGTTCCTTCCTCGTCGAATCCTTCGGGGGGGGATCCGGGTGTGGCGTTGGCTCTCCCCGATCTTCCACCGGGTGAATTTGTTCTCGTGCAGGGTGAAACAACGGCCGAACCGAGGCCGCTCACTTTCGTGCCGATACCGAGGGAGACGCCTCACGTGCGCCATCGGAAGAAGTATGCCGATGTTCTGCTTCCTCCAGAACAGCACTTCTATTTCCGCCGTCCGGATGGGGATGTGGTAGCGGTGGCGGGGAGCCTGCACCAGTTCTTACAGGTGCTGGCAACGGTCGACGATCATCTGCTGGCCCATCATGCCAGGAGTCACGATTTTTCCCGCTGGATCATGGGCGTATACAACGACCAGGACGTGGGGAGGCAAATCCGGAAATTCGAGCGAAGGTGGATCCAAGAAGAGATCCCCGACCTGCGCGAGCCGATTGCGCATTTGCTGGCGTATCAGTACGGTCCGGGAGCCACACTACAAGAGCTTTAACAACAGGGCGGTGTTGAGGTGCTCGAAATCAACCGGTTTGGTGATGTACTCGTAGGCCCCCGCGTCAAAGCACTTCTTTGCCTCTTCTTGCTTCCAGACGGCTGTGACCATTGCGACCGGAAGCTCGGGGGCGGCTGCTTTGATCCGCTTCAGCGTCTCTATCCCGTCCATGCCCGGCATCATAATGTCGAGGAGGACGAGGTCCGGGTGATGCGCCTTGACCATCTCGAGGCCGGCCTCACCGCTGGTAGCCACCAACGCTTTGTAGTCTGTGGCCGCCTCGATATTAAGCTTGAGCAGCGTGGAGGTATCTTCCTCGTCATCGATAAGCAGGATCTTTTTCTTCGACATGCCGTATTCCTCCCTGTTCTATTTCGGGATCCGCTTCTTGTGCATCCTGCTGGCTCCTCTCGGCTCTGAACATGAGGGTGACCAGCGCCCCGCCCTCTCGCCGATTGCTGATCTCTATCATCGCCCCGTGCAGTTCGATAATTTTTCGCGTCACGCTCAACCCCAATCCGGATCCCTGCCCCGTCGGCTTGGTCGTGAAAAAGGGGTCGAAGACCCGGTCGAGCGTCCCGGGCGGGATACCCGGACCCGTGTCTGCCACTTGCGTCACGACGACGGCCTCCCCGATTCGGAACGAGTCGGTTTTCCGTCGTCCGACGTCAAGGCCGGACTTGGTCAGGCGTTTCGTGTACGTTCCGATGGTCAGCGTGCCGCCTGTGGGCATGGCCTGAATGGCGTTCAGGAAGATGTTCACGAAGACCTGCTGGATCTTATGCCGGTCCAGCATGAGCGGGGGAAGGTCCGCTTGCAACTCTTCGACCAGGGCGATACGCGTCATGGCGAGCTCGTGTTTCACCAGCACCACGGAATCCTCCACCAGGGCATTCAGGTCTTCGGGCCTCATGTCGATGTTACTGGGGGCAGAAAAATCCAAGAGGCCCATGATCACCCGATCGGCCCTCTTGATGGCATTGCCCATCTTTTCCACCACCACAGCGACCTGGTCGTCGCCCTGTCTTAGGGAGACCCGTGAGAGATACAAAAGGCCCTGCTGGAGGATATGTAAGGGGTTTTTCACCTCATGCGCGACCCCTGCGGCCAACCGGCCCACCGATTCCAGCTTGGCGCTCTGCATCAATTGGAGTTGGGTGATCTGTAATTCTTCTTCGACCCGCCTGCGGGTGGTGATGTCCTCACAGAGCGTCACGATTCCGATCGTCTCTCCAGCGGCGTTGGTGACGGCTCCGGACATCAACTGGACGGGGAAAATGGTTCCATCCTTCCGCACGTTGAAGCCTTCCCTGGTCCAGATATCCATGTCGTTCGCCTGGTCGAGGGCAAACGGTTGCGACTGATCAGGAGGGGAGAAGATCGCCACATCCTTGCCGATTAATTCTTCAACCATGTATCCGTGCATCCTTCCATCGGCGGGGTTTGCATACACAATCTTTCCTTTCGTGTCGGTGATGGTGACACCGAGCTCCATGGTGTTCACGGCTTTTTCTAACCAGCGCAGGGCTTCTTCCGCACGCTTTTGCGCGGTAATGTCGCGGGATATGCCCATGCTGCCCACGACCCGCCCGTTTGGGTCTCGGAGCGAAGACGCGGAGATGTAGCAGCAAAAAGCCTCTCCGTTTCTCCTCCTGTTCATCACCTCGTCGGTAAAGCTCCCATACGTCTCTATATCGTCAACTACCCGTTGACCATAAGATGGATCTGCATACAGCGGGTCAATGGACGTGCCTATGACTTCCGCTTTGCGGTATCCGAAAGCCTGTTCCGCGGCCCGGTTGAACTCTACGACCTTCCGGTTTTCATCGACCGAAATGATCATGTCTAAAGAGCTTTGGATGACATTTTCCGCATAGTCCTTCGCCGCCTGTAACGCCCGCGTCATCTCTCGAAGCTCCCCTTCCGCCCGCTTGCGGTCCATGATTTCGCGTTCGAGTTCCTCATTCGCCAGTGTGACTTGGCGTGCGCGGTCGTCGAGATGCCGCTGGATTTCTTCGAGGCGCGCCACCGTGTCGGTCGCCTCTACGACGCGGCGTCGCTCGCGACGCGTCCGGTCAACCAGGTGTCCGTAAAACACCGCTGCGGTAAAGAGAAAGGGGATCCGAATCAGTGACTCTGATGTCCAGGGCGATGCGGGACCGGCGCTCGGTGGGAGTGCAATGATGTAAGCGCCGCACACCACGAGGGCACCGATTGCGATGAGCCTGAGATTCTCACCAGTCGCCGCAAGAAGAATCACCAGAAAGTAGAGATAGAAAAAATCGGTGTTCATCACACCGCTATAGAGCAAGATCCCTGTGATCCACACGGTGTCGCCGGCGATAAAACATGCCGTGAACCCCGTGGAGTCCGTGATCCGGGCCGGGATCCGCGTGATCACGAGGTTCGACACCAATGCGGCACCGAGAATGACGACGAGGCTGCTTGGGAGAGATGAGAAGTCGTGGGCAACCAGCAGCAGGTAGCCCATGGCAATGATGAGTGTGTACCGGAGCAGTACAAAGGCATGGAGTCTCGATACCACGTCCTCCGCTCCCGGCACGGCCATTGGCCGTCGTGGCTCATCGGTTCGTTCGTGGCATGGAACCTGGCATTCGCTCACAGAGACTCCGAGTTCTTGCCGTCAGCACCAACGGCAGGTCGGGCAGACGCGGGAGAACTGAGCAAGATCAGTGCCAAGAGGAACCGGCCCGAATGTCCTGTAAAAATGGGGGTTTCCTGGGTCTCCAGATTCGCGGGAACGGGGTATAAAGTGAGGTAAAACCGACACGTTCCGCTCGTCTCGCACCTCGGGACCCACGAGACGCTACTTCCCTCGTCATGCTGGCGGAGAAGGCGGAGGGAGCCATCCCACCCGCCAGGAGCAGATCGGACTGGCAGGCTCCCAGGAGAAGCTGCCCGAGCGTTAGCCCCTGGCGAGTGGGACTCATCTGGCACCTAGCGCCAGAGCGAGGTCGCCTTCTCCCTTAAAACGCGACCTGGAACCTCATTTCGAAGATGTTCGTGTTACCTCCCCCCTGAAGATCAGCAAGAATGTAGTTGAACATCACCCGATAATTTGGATTGAGATACCAGTTCAGCCCCAAGGTGAAATCGCCAAGCTCTCCCCCCCTGATACCCTCATCGTTGAGGTCAATGTAGGAGTATCTGGCAGCCACCTCCCAGGCCCCGAGGCCTCCCTTGCCGTCGAGAAAGTTGTGCTTGGGCCTCACTCTGCCAAATGTCGCGCTAGAGGTGCTGTACGGGCGATGCTCGCCGGTGAGGAAGTAGCTCGCAAACGCATAGAAGCCGCTGAACTGGGGATCGGGGTCTGCGCTGGCCTTCCCATCTACGAAGGCATGCACGTATTCTCCCTGGACAGACAAAGAGTCATACACCAGTGCGGCTTCAACACCGACAAGATTGCGGTTCCTCGCAGGGATGTTCATGGTATCGACAAATTGGGGAGCGAGATGGGCTTCCGGTCGTTGCCGGATGCGGAGTGCGTCATCTACTGTATTGCCATAACTATAGGACGTGCCCAGATGAAGAAGTCGCCGGCCTTTCTCCTCATACCACGGGAGGCCCGTGAGGCGGAGCGCGATGTTGTATTCCCCGCCACCGAGGCTATTCCCGAAGTCGTCGGCATCGACGAAAGCCCCCACGGCCCAGGTCATGCGCTTATCAAAGGCGGTGTTGTAAAGTGCAAGCCCCACGTTCCGCGATGGCGCAAAGATATTGGGCAGGCTCCGTTCCATAAAGGTGATATAGTTACTGCTCGTCAGTTCCTCCAGGCTGAAAGGCTCCTTGAACTGGCCGACCCGAAAGTTTCCGACGACAGGGATGTCCCGGACGCCCATGTAAACATCTTTAAAGTCGGCGTCGCCACCGGCAAAATCGTACTGCGCCTTGAACTCGAACCGGTCATAGAGCAGGCCCTCGATAGACAGGCGCGCTCGGCGGAACTCGACTCCATTTTGGATTGAGCCGATGGAGCTACTTTTGACATCGTTATCTTCGTCGAAGACGCCCCAATCGAGATGGGCTCGGCCGCCGATCTTGAGCGTGAAGGCTTTATCACCCGTCTCAAGGTTAAGCCCGTCCTTCCAATAGGCGCGGAATGTCTCGGGCTTGCTCGGCTTTTCCGCTTCCGCCATCTCCAGACGTTGCTCAAGCTGGCGGACGCGCTCTTCGAGATCTTTGGTGGCAGCATGGACGTGCGAGGGGCCCGCATATGCAGCCCACGTGATCAAACACAGCCAGAGCGATAGGCACATAAGCCAGCGTGTATATCCCATCGTGGTTCCCTCCTTGGGTTTTCGCCAGCGGGATAGCATCTGTCAGGGTTTCGATCTGCCTCCGCAGGATCTTTGCTCTTGCGGCATTCACCGTATTGACATGTTTCACCTCCTTGCGTGTCGTCGTTGGTAGGCCGGCCTTCACGGCGTGCATCCCCTCCGTAAAGTTTCCGTTCCCCGTTTGAGAGGCGAAACGTGACATCGGAACAGCGTGTGATGGACGGCGTGGGTCGTTTTCCGTTACCGGGGAACATACCTTCGTCCTATGACATCGAAAGGGCATTCGCGTTACGTCTCTGTTAAAGATGCGATGATTGCATTGATGATTTGCACGTCGGGGTAGACGGCATGAGATACTCGATCCGCCTGGGACAAACGCCGCGAAAAAGGGAGGCCTTGTTTTTTTAATCAGGGAGGCCGTATGA
>Ga0302046_10000959_pt1 | contig 27491 bp, 17 predicted proteins | sample RVTome_11_FD_200261 | JGI IMG/M metagenome (GOLD analysis project Ga0302046, IMG submission 200261) | Soil microbial communities from uranium-contaminated site in the Upper Colorado River Basin, Wyoming, United States - RVT147D111 (version 2) ... | reverse complement strand
TACGCCGCCTGCACGCCCGGTGCACCGACGATAAGCGTCTTGCCCTGCACGTAGAGCGACCTGCCGAAGTTGTCGCCGAAGCGCGTATCGGACGCCTGGAGGCGGGCCGCTTCGATCCATGCGCCCTCGGCGGTACGGGTGAAGACATAGACCGTCCCGGCCGGCTCCTCGCCGCGCGGCCAGCCGACGGGAGCGGAGCCGACGAACACCTCCTGATCTCCTACCGCTACGGCACCGCCAAAGCCGAGCCCTGAGGCAGCCCCTTCGGTATACAAAGTTTGTCCCCATGCGGGATACACAAGGCACAGAACAACAAGCAGGGCACCGCATGCGTAGCGCATCATGACAACCTCTGGATGGTGTTGTGGGAAGGAGGAGCGAACGAAGGAGATCAGTATACGCATTTTACGATTACGCATACAGTCCAAAAGGAGCGTTCGCAGCAGCGCATTTCTTCGGATAAACGCGCTATATTGCCCCTCCCCCGGATGCTCTCGTCCGTTCATAGAGGATCATCATGGACCCTGTCACCCAGGGCCTGCTCGGCGCAGCAGCGGCACAAGCCTTCTTCACGAAACAACTGGGCCGGCGGGCCTGGCTCCTGGGCGCCGTAGGCGGCGTGCTGCCGGATGCCGACGTCTTCATCCGCAGCGCGGAGGATCCGTTGCTGGCCGCCGAGTACCACCGCCAGTTCACCCATGCGCTGGCCTTCATCCCTGTGGGCGGCGCCGTGGCTAGCCTGCCCTGGCTTGTGCGCCGGCGGTACCGGACGCAGTGGAAGACCGTCCTGGGCGCGACGACAGCGGGCTATGCCACGCACGGCCTCCTGGATGCCTGTACCACCTACGGGACCCAGCTCCTCTGGCCGTTCTCGACGATGCGCGTGGCCTGGAACTGCATCGCCATCATCGACCCCGTCTTCACCCTCCTGCTGCTGGCAGGCGTGGTGTGGGCCGCGCGCGCGCGGCGGCGAGCCCCGGCGGCCGTGGCCCTGGGGCTGTGCCTGGCCTACCTGGGCCTGGGTACCGTGCAGCGGGAACGGGCACTGGCAGCCCAGGCTCAGATCGCCGCTCAACGTGAACACATACCGCCACGGCGCACCGTCTTTCCCACGATAGGCAACCTCCTCGTCTGGCGCTCGCTCTATGAAGCCGGGGACCGCCTGTATTCGGACCGGATCCGCGTGCCCTGGCCCGGCCCCCCCCAGTGGACGCCGGGGGCCACGGTTGCGTCCGTGAATCTTGAGGATTTGCCCCCCCAGGCTCAGGCGAACCCACGCATCGTCAAGGATTTCGAACGTTTTCGGTGGTTCTCCGGCGGCTGGATTGCCCGTGCGCCGGATGCGCCCGAGGTCATCGGAGATGCACGCTATTCGCTGCGTACGGAGGCTTTCGAGCCCATCTGGGGCGTGCGCTTCGATCCCGGTTCGTCGCCTCCGACCGAGTGGGTCGACCGCACGCGGGATCGTTCGCTGGACCTGGGAGCCCTCCGGCGAGAGATCACGGGTCGCGATGCCGCCTACCGGGCCTTGCCGCCGTAGGCACATCCTGAGGGCTTCGGCGGAGACAACGATCCTGTGCGATACCGCCCCGACGGCGTTGTCTTCCGGCGTACCTACTGCACCGGCTGCCGTTGCATGCCTGCCTGCCGCACGCTACTTTTTGCAGAGAGACCGCCCACCGGGGCGCTGCCTTCTACACCGCGAACCTAACGAGGCGGATCGACTCTCCTAACCGAAGCCCGCTTGATGCGATGGCCCTGAAACGGCAGGGATGCCCCTTCTGATTATGCCCCACGATGCAAGCACTCGCCCCCTCCTCACCCTGCTCGTGCTCTTTGCCGCCCTGGGCGGGGGATCCTCCCGCCTCCAGGCCCAGCCGGAAATGCCAGGGCGTGGGGGAACGGCCTCGACGTACGAAGACCTGGTCGACCTCTTCGTTGCCTGGCGTACCTTTCATGCGCCGGAGATGATCGACGGCGTGCCCGACTACACGAAGGCCGCCCTGACGCGGCAGCACCGCGCGCTGGCCGGCTGGCAGCGCCGCCTTGCCGCCTTCGACACGACCGCATGGCCCATCGCGCACCAGGTCGACTGGTACCTGGTGTGGGCCGAGATGAACGGGCTCGACTTCGCCCATCGCGTGAAGCAGCCGTGGGCGCGGGATCCCGCCTTTTACGTGTGGTTTTACCCCTCCCCGACGGACGTTCCGGAACGCGAAGGCCCTAACATCCACGGAGCCATCGAGTTGCCGAACTATGCCTGGCCGCTCTCCGAGGCCGACGCCGAGGAACTGGCGGACCGGCTTCGGAAGGCGTCGGCGGTCTTTGAGCAGGCCCGGGTCAACCTGACGGGTACGGCCCGCGACCTGTGGGTTACCGGCACCCGCAGCATCCGCGAGCAGAGCGCCGCCCTCACCGCCTTTGTCGAGTCGGTGGCCGAGGGGCACCCGGCGCTGGCTGCCGCCGCGCACGAGGCTCGCGACGCCTCCGACCGGTTCGCCGACTGGCTTGCGGCGCAAAGCCCCTCGAAGACAAACCTGTCGGGCGTCGGCAAAGACCACTACACCTGGAACCTCAGAAACGTCCACCTGCTCCCCTACGCGTGGAACGACGAAGTGCTCCTCATGCAGCGTGAACTGGTACGGGCGCACAGTGCCCTGCGCCTCGAAGAACACCGCAACCGCGACCTGCCCGGGCTCTCGCGCATCGACAACGCCGAGGATTACGACCGGCTGCTGAACGAGGCCGTTACGGAGTACATGACGTTCCTGGAAGAGGAGGCCATCGTCCCGATCAAGCCGTACATGGACGCCGCCCTGCGCGCCCAGATGGGGCGTTTTGAGCCGTCCGACGGACTGCGGGGGTTCTTCTCGGAGATCACCTATCGCGACCCTATCGTGATGCGTACGCATCATTATCACTGGTTCGACCTGGCCCGGATGCGCGAGGAGCCGAACGAAAGCCCGATCCGCCGCACGCCGCTCCTCTACAACATCTTCGACGGCCGCGCCGAGGGCATGGCCACCGGCATGGAAGAGATGATGATGCACGCGGGACTGCTGGACGACAGGCCCCGCGCCCGTGAGCTGGTCTGGGTCCTCCTCGCCCAGCGGGCTGCCCGCGGCCTCGGCGGCCTCTACCAGCACGGCCTGGAGATGACTTTCGAAGAAGCCACCCGGTTCGCCTCGCAATGGACCCCCTGGAACCTCCTCCCCGCCGACGGGAGCACCATCCAGCACGAGGAGCAGTTCTACCTGCAACAGCCCGCCTACGGCACCAGCTACGTGATCGGCAAGATCGAAATCGAGCGGCTCATCGCCGAATACGCCCGTCAGCGGAACGGCCGGTTCGTGCTGAAGGACTTCATGGACGATTTCAACCGGATGGGCGTCATCCCGGTGTCCCTCATCTACTGGGAACTGACCGGCGACAAGTCGATGCTGGAGCAGGCCGTCATGGAATGATTATGATGTGACGGCAAGATGCCCGCTTTCATGTTAACTCATTACCCGGGTCCATCGTGCAAACCCTTTACAAAGCCTTCCTGGCCCTCGCCGCCCTCTGCGTGCCGGGCGTCGTGGGGCTGCTGATCGCCGGGCGCGGTGCCGCCACGGGTCCCCTGGTCGTCGGATTCTTTGTGAGCCTGGCCATTGGGGGCCGCAGCATCCCTATGCTCCGTCAACTGGCCTTCACACTCTGGATCTTCGCATCGGTCTCGGTAGCGATGTACTACCCGCAGTATTTCTTGCAGGTGGGTGATTTTGCCCTGCCCCGGCTCATCGTCCCCCTCATCATGATCATCATGTTCGGCATGGGCACCGCGATGAGTTTGAAGGACTTCGGCAGCGTGGTCAAGATGCCCAGAGCCGTGCTGGTCGGGCTGACGTGTCAGTTTACCATCATGCCGCTGGTCGGGCTCACGATAGCCTGGAGCTTCGGCTTTTCAGCGGAGATTGCAGCGGGGATCGTGCTGATCGGTTCGGTGCCGGGCGGGGTGGCGTCCAACGTGATGGCCTACATCGCCAGGGCCAACCTGGCGCTCTCGATCACGATGACGGCCATCGCCACGCTGATCGCGCCGCTCATGACGCCGCTGCTCATGAAGCTCCTCGCCGGTCAATTCGTGCCCATCGACTTCGTCGCGATGATGATCAACGTCGCGCAAATCGTGCTGGTCCCGATCATCCTGGGGCTCCTCTTCAACAAAGTGATGGCCGGGCGGGCGGCGTGGCTGCACCGGGCCATGCCGATCCTCTCGATGACTTCCATCGCCGTCGTGCTGGCCATCATCGTCGCCGACGGGCGCGATGCGTTGCTGGTCATCGGCCCCCTGCTCTTCGTGGCCGCCATCCTGCATAACGCGGTAGGCTATATCCTCGGCTACTGGGGATGCCGCCTCCTCGGCCTGGACGAGCAATCGTGCCGCACGATTTCGCTGGAAGTAGGGATGCAGAACGGCGGGCTGGCCACGGGCATCGCCGCCAAGATGGGCATGGCCGCCACGGTGGGCCTCGCCCCGGCCATCTTCGGACCCTGGATGAACATCTCGGGATCAGCCCTGGCGAACTGGTGGCGCAACAAGCCCCTGCCCGATGCAACAATGACGCAGGACGAGCAGCACCCTTCGGCAATGGCAGTTTCCTAATAAAACGCCGTACCCGTCTGCGCATGCTGTTGCAACAACGCCGAGGGCGCAAACCGCTCGCCGTGCTGGACCTTCAGGCGACTGAGGCGCACGGCAACGGCCTGGGGGGTCTCGGCATCGATGTAGCGAAACGGGCCACCCCGAAACGGCGGAAAACCGAGCCCGAAGACCGCCCCGAGGTCGCCGTCGCGGGGCGAGGCAAGGATGCCCTCTTCGAGACAGTAGGTCGCCTCGTTGACCATCAACAACGCCAGCCGGTCCTGGATCGTCGCCTCGTCGAGCGTCTGACGCCGCGCCCCGCCGAAGAACGCATAGGCGGCTTTGTTGATACCCTTCTTGGCGGGCCGCCCGTCCTTCGTCTCGTACCGGTAGAACCCGCTGCCGCTCTTCTGCCCCAGGTAGCCCGCCTCGGCCAGCGCCCGGGCCGCCGCGCTGACGTGGAGGTCGCGCCCCGTGGCATACCGGTTCATGACTTCGCTGATCTTGGCCGCTACGTCGAGGCCGACGAGATCGAAAAGCGCGTACGGACCCATCGGAAAGCCGAAGTCCTCCATGACCGCGTCGACCTGCCGGAGGTCGGCGCCGGCCGCAAGCAGCAGCAAGGCTTCGTTCATGTAGACCCCGAGGATCCGCGTCGTGTAGAAGCCCGGTCCGTCGTTGACGACGATGACGGTCTTGCCCTGCCGCAGCCCCGTCTCGTACGCCGTCGCCAGCACCCAGTCGGGCGTCCGGTCGGTCTTGATGATTTCGAGCAGGGGTATCTGGGCCACGGGCGAGAAATAGTGCATGCCGATGACCTGCGCGGGCCGCCGGGACGCTTCCGCGATGTCGCGGATCGGGATGGAGGAGGTGTTGGACGCGTAGATGCAGTCGACCCCGGCTACCGCCTCGGTATCGGCAAGGATGGCCTTTTTGAGCGACAGGCTCTCCGGAACCGCCTCGATGACGAGATCGACGTAACCGAAAGGTTCATAGCCCGCTACCGGCGCGACGCGTTCGACCACCACGTCGCGCTCGAACGCAGACAGGATGCGTTTGCGCACCTTTTTCGTAGCACCCTCCCACACGTGTCTCTTGCTGCGGGCGGCCGTCTGGAGGTCCCGGTCTTTGATCATCACGGAAAAGCCTCGCTCCGCGCTCACCTCGGCGATGCCGGCCCCCATCAGTCCGGCGCCGAGGATCCCGATGCGATGGACAGGCCGGGCCGCCTCTCGGAACGGGTTTTTCTCGGCGGCTTGCCGGGCGAAGAAGAGACTTACAAGGGCGCGTGATACGGGTGTAAAGACCAGCTCGGCAAAGCCGTCGGCTTCGGCTTCAAACCCGGCAGCCCGCCCGTCTTCCATGCCGGCCCGCACGCAGTCGATGATCTTGAGCGGCGCGGGGTAGTGGTCTCTTGTCTGCTTGCGAACCCGCGCGGCGGCCTGCTGATACAAGACGCGGCGGCTCACGGGATTGCTTTCGAGCAGCCGGTCGCGCAAGCCCGCGTCGTCGCGCTCGGGCATGAGGATGCCGGCCGCCAGGCTGCGCGCCGCCTCGCGGGCCGCATTCAGCAGGCCGTAGCGGTAGGTCAGCGCATCGACGAGGCCGATCCGGTGCGCCTTGCGGGGATAGACGTTTTTGCCCGTCAACATCATCTCAAGCGCCTGCTGGATGCCGACGAGGCGAGGCAGCAGTTGGGTGCCGCCGCCGCCGGGCAGCAATCCCAGCATCACCTCGGGCAAAGCCAGCTTCGTCCTGTCGTCGTTCGTTGCGAGGCGGTATGTACAGGCCAGGGCAACCTCCAGACCGCCGCCCATGGCAGCGCCGTGGATGGCGGCCACCGTGGGTTTGCCCAGGGCTCGAACCCGCTCGACGAGGGCATGGCCTTTTTCGCTGAGCGCACGGGCCTCGGCGGGCTCGGTCATCGTCTGCAACACCCCGAGGTCGGCTCCGGCGATGAAGGTATCCGGCTTACGGCTGATGAAGACGGCGGCCTGGATCGCCGGGTCATGCTGGATGGCGTCGAGGACGGCCGCGACGGCGTCCAGCGCTGCGGGCGAGATCGTGTTGACCTTCGCCCCGGCCTGGTCGATCCAGACGAACGCGATGCCGTCGTCCTGCTCCAGCGTCAGATACGCGTTGTTCATGCGGAACCCTCATCCATAGCGTTCGAGCAGCATCGCGTGGCCCTGGCCGCCGGCCGCGCAGGCAGCCAGCAAGGCCAGCGTGCCGTCTTCGTGGTGCAGGCGGCTGGCAGCCATCATCACGAGGCGCGCCCCCGTCGCGCCGAACGGATGCCCCAGCGAGAGCGACCCGCCCCAGGTGTTGACCTTCTCCATCGGCACCGGCCCCACCGGCCGGGTGCGTCCTAGCTGCTCCGCAAACGAAGACGCCTCCAGCGCGGTGAGCACGGCCAGCACCTGCCCGGCAAACGCCTCGTGCAACTCGATTACGTCAATGTCGCCGAGCGCCAGGCCGGCGGCGTCGAGGACCCTGGGAATCGCGTACGCCGGGCCGAGCAACAACTCGCGGCCGGGGTCCTGGGCGACGTAGGTGTAGTGCCGGAGATACGCCCGTGGCCGATACCCGAGGGCCAGGGCCGTCTCCTCGGCCATCAGCAAGGTAGCCGACGCCCCGTCCGTCAGGAACGACGCGTTGCCCGCCGTGACGGTGCCGTAGGGCTTGTGAAAAGCGGGCTTGAGCGCCCGGAGCTTCTCGATACTCGTATCGTCCCGGATGCCGTTGTCCACCAGGATCGGGTCAAAGGCGGGCGGAATCATCGCCGGCGTGATGTCGAGGGCGAGGTGGCCATCGTCGCGGGCTTGCGCGGCGCACTGGTGCGAGCGGAGCGCGTAGGCGTCCTGCGCCTCGCGGGACACGCCGAACAGGGCGGCCAGCTGGTCCGCACTCTGCCCCATCGTCTCTCCCGTCGAATACTCGGCGATGGACGGCACCTCGGGCAACAGGTCGCGGGGCCGCAACCGACGGATCAACCGCACATACTCCGCCGGCGACTTGTACTTGCGCGCTTCGATGAGCTTTTTGCGCACCGTGCGCTTGAACAGGATGGGTACGTCGGAGAGCGTCTCCGTCCCGCCGGCCACGACGACGTCGGCCTGGTTGCTTCGGATGAGTTCGACGGCGGTTGTGACGGCCTGGTTGCTGGAAATACACGCCATCGTGACGGTAAAGGCCGGCACACTATTCGGAAAACCGGCGCCGAGCGCCGCCTCGCGCGCCACGTTGGTCGTGTGTATGTTCTGCACGACCGAACCCATGACCACGCGATCCACCCGGGCCGGGTCGATGCCGGTGCGCGTCAGCAACCCCTTCAGCGCCATCCGGCCCAGGTCGTAGGCACGCTGATCCACGAACGCCGTGCCGGACCGAAGAAACGGAAGGCGGCACCCGTCCACGAGGACGACGTCCCTGCCGTCTGGTGCAAGATGGGTCATGGTTGTAGCGTGAGGATCTAGCGGCGTCGTTCCCCGTTCGGCTCCCTCAGCCCGCCGGGCGCATGCTGCTCACCGTCCAACGAGCCGCTCCGCCCGTACGTTTCCATGGCCCGGCGCTCCATGGCACAGGGCGCCGCAACCCCACCACACGACCGGAATGGGTCGTGTGCATCTTTTGCACAGGGACGCACCCCCGGTGTGCAGGTTGTTCGCAGGGCTACACCCCGGATGCCTCTACCGGGTGCATCCGGTACATTGAGAGACCTGGCACCGATTTTGAAGCGTATGTATTGTTCTACGGTGTTCGCCTTGCAATTGCCCATGAACGGGTCATGAAGAGCAGTATCCTCCGTCCAATACCCCACAGGATCCTGCTGCCCGTGCTCTGGATGGCGCTGGCGCTCTATCCGCTGATCGAAGGCTTTGCGTATTATGCCATGCCGCTGGATGAACGGCCGTTCATGGCGCTGCACGACCCGTTCAAACCCTCCGGGCTGATCGGCCAGGGCCTGGGCATCTTCGGGAGCCTGATGATAATCGTCGGCGTGTCTACCTACGGCCTGCGTAAACGGTGGGGACGAATACAACGCTTCGGCAAACTCCGCTCGTGGCTGACCTTTCACATTTTCCTGTGCACGCTGGGGCCGTTTCTGATCCTGCTCCACACGACGTTCAAGGTCGGCAACATTGCCTCCATCGCCTTCTGGAGCATGAGCGTCGTCGTGGTCAGCGGCATCTTCGGGCGATACGTGTACGTGCATATCCCCAAGACCGCCGAGGGCCTCTTTTTTTCGGAACAGGAAATCGAACGTCAGCTACAAGTTTTGACGGACCACGTACACAACACGACGGCACTGCCCCGAGAACAAATCGCCGCGTTGATGGCCTGGTTTCGCCCCAGGCCGCCGCGCAGCTTCCTCGACGCGCTGTGGACCGCGCTTCGGTTCGACCTCACCAAACGAACGCTCCGCCAGCAGGCCCGGCAGGCCCTTGCCGCGCAGTCTCTCTCCCCCGAACAGACGCAGGCGGCCCTTCCGCTGCTCGTACAGAGCGCCCGCCTGGGCCAGCAACGCCTGGTCACCGGGCCGTTTCAACGTCTGTTCGGCTACTGGCATGTGCTGCACCTGCCGCTGGCTTTCGTGATGCTCGTTACGTTCCTCGTGCACGTCGGCGTAGCGATCGTCTTTGGATATACCTGGATTTTTTGACGGATTTTACTAACGTGTGCCGTACCCCATGACGGCTCCGCGCCATGCGTACCCCTTACCTGACGCCCGGATTGCTCGGCCTTTTTCTCCTCATCGCCCTCGGCTGGTTCTTCTGGAAGCCGTCGCTGCGCGAAGCGTCGGTAGCCGTGACCGGGCGCGCCCCGGCGCAAGCCGAAGGAACCGCCACCGGCAACCCGCCCATCGCCTTCGGCACCTCGCCGTTTTTGACGACGCATGAGCAAAGCACCGCCTTCGTCCCGGACGGCGACAACATCGCTCCGAGTTTTCACGTCGAGATGGAAGCGCTCAAGAAACGGCTTGCCGAGACCCCCCGGGATACGACGGCACTCATCCGGCTGGCCCGGCTGAAGCAGGACGGCCACCAGATCGAGGAGGCGGTGACGCTGTACCGACGCTATCTCGACCTTCACCCGGCCGGCCGCCAGGCCTGGCTGGACCTGACCCGTTGCTACGGCGAACTGGAACGCTGGCCCGAAGCGCTGGTCGCCACCCAGTCCTTGCTCCGCCAGTATCCCGACGACCCTTCCGCCCTCTACAACCTGGGCGCGATCTACGCCAACACCGGCCGCTCCGGCGAAGCCCGTACGACATGGGAACGCGTGGCCGGCCAGGACGGCCATCCTACTATGAAGACCATGGCCCAAGAAGCCCTCCGGCGCCTGGCTACGATGCAACATCCATGAGATCCCACGGCGCCATACGGTTCTCCAGACGGCACGCAAAGCCGGCCGGTCGGGCACGGAAGAGGCCGTCCGCGGCACGGCACGCTTCCCGCCGTGCCTCGGCGACGTATGGATGGCTCGCCTTCACCATCGTCGTGCGGGTAGCGGGCATAGCGGCACCGCCGGCACACGCCCAGCTCATCTCGCCGGGCAGCCTCTCACGCGCCCACCAGGACCTCGAAGGCATCCGCAACTGTACGTCATGCCATACGCTGGGCAACAAGGGAATCGACCCGGTACGGTGCCTGACCTGCCATGAACCGCTGAAAGCACGCCTCGACGCCCGCACCGGCTTTCATGCGACTGTGGCCGACCAGAACTGCACCGCCTGTCACAAAGAACATTTCGGCAAGACGTTTCAACTCGTTCGATTCGACACGACGCGCTTCGACCACAAGGATACCGGCTTTACCCTCACCGGCTCGCACCGGCAAGTGGCCTGCCGGACGTGCCACCAACCCGCATTCATCGTCGCCCGAGACGTACGTATCTTCAAAACGCAGCATGGTGCCCTCGACCGAACCTTCCTGGGCCTAGGCACCCGGTGCCTGAGTTGCCACGAGCCGGACAGCCCGCATGCCGGCCAGTTTGCGGGAGGCGACTGCACTACCTGCCACACGACCGAGCAGTGGGAAGAGGCCGGCGCATTCGACCACAACAAAGCCCCCTTCACGCTGACCGGGCGGCACCAGCAGGTAGCCTGCCGGGATTGCCACCGCCGGGAAACGCCGGCCGAGGCCCTCGCTTTCACACGGTACGAGGGGCTTGCCTTCGCCACCTGCACCGCCTGCCACAACGACGCGCACAACGGCGCGTTCGGCGTAACCTGTGCGGAGTGCCACACGCCTACCGGCTGGCATCAGATCCAGAACTTCGCCGAAGACCGGTTCGACCACACGACGACCGGGTTCGACCTCGTCGGCCAGCACGCCGGTCTGGACTGCGGGGATTGCCACGCCAAACCCGCCCGGAGGGACGCGTCGATTCGCCTTACCTTCGTCCGGGGCACCGAGCGGCGTACGTACCCCAAGATACAGGGGGCCGAGTGCCTGTCCTGCCACGTCGACTATCATGCGCAGGTCTTCGAAGCTACGCCGGGCGGAACCAACTGCACGAACTGCCACACACAGAACGCCTGGGTGCCCATTACCTACGACCTCGACCGGCATACCCGGGAAGCCCGGTTTGCACTGACGGGCGCCCACCTCGCTACCCCCTGCGGCGCCTGTCATGGAGGCGGGACAACCGCGCCCGTGTTCCGCTTCGATGATCTTGACTGCCAGGAATGCCATACGACCGACAACCCGCACGCAGACCAGTTTGCCGACGACGCCGGCACGACCGCCTGCGACGACTGCCATACGACCGACGGCTGGGCTTTCGGCCCCACCTTCGACCATAGCCGGACCGATTTTGCGCTGCGCGGGCGCCACGTCGAGGTCGCGTGCGACGACTGCCATACGACGCCGCAGGAAGGCGTGGTGCCATACCGCAACCTCCCGGCGGACTGCGCGGGTTGCCACGCCTCGGACGACCCGCACCAGGATCAGTTTGCCGGCCAACCCTGCGAGGCCTGCCACGATGTGGAAGGGTTTCAGACGGCGTCGACGCGCTTCGACCACAGCGGCACACGCTTTCCCCTGGAAGGTGCCCACCGAGACGCCGCGTGTGGCCGATGCCACAAAGAGGCCGTTACTCCGGACGGCATTGCCTTCATACGCTACCGCCCGCTGGGCATCGCGTGCAAGGACTGTCATAGCGGAGGGTAGATGAAATCCAGCCTTCCCATAGTACCCGGCACGGCGTGGACGGAGAGGAGCCTGTCCGTGTGCAGGCCCAACTTGCGCTACGGACTCCTCGTGCTCTGCCTGGTGGCCGTATGGGCACCGCCCGCCTTCGGGCAAGAGACCGGCGACCGGCACGGCACCTTTACCATCGACGTCGACTGCTCGGATTGTCACCGCGCTGAGACATGGACGACACTGCTCGACAGCCTCCGCTTCGACCATAGCCGCCAGACGCGCTTCCCGCTGACCGGCGCGCACACGACCGTCACCTGTGCGACGTGTCACCTCGGCACGCGCTTCGATGCCCCGAAACTCGAACCCAACGACTGCGCCTCCTGCCATGTGGACATCCATCAGGGTGAGTTTTCGGACCGATGCGTGGACTGCCATAGCACGACCTCGTTTCAAGACGTCGAAGGCCGCGCCCTGCACAACCAGACGCGCTTCCCGCTGACCGGCGCCCATGCGCAGATCAGTTGCCAGAGTTGCCACCGCACCGAAGAACGCGGCGCCTTTTCGGTGCTCGACACCGACTGCGCTTCCTGTCACGAGCCGGATTACGAGGCCGCCCACGGTACGGCCGGCTTTCCGACTACCTGCGAATCGTGCCACAATACGCTGGCCTGGGCCGCGACAGCTCCACTGGATCACGCTGCGCTCAGCAACGGGTTTACGCTGCTCGGCGCCCACGCATCGCTGGCCTGCACAGATTGCCACCGCGAACCCACCTTCCAGCCGGTTTTTGCCACGACGGACCCGGACGATTGCTTTACATGCCATCAACAGGACTACGAACAACAACACGCCGGTACCGACTTTCCGACGACCTGTACGACGTGCCACGGCACCGAAACCTGGGGCGGTCCGACTTTCGACCATGCCTCCGTTGCCAACGGTTTCGATCTCGTCGGTGCCCACACCGGGCTCGACTGCGCGGCCTGCCACAATCCACCACCGGACTTCACCCCGATCTTTACACCAGCCGATGAGGCGGACTGCCTGACGTGCCACGAGCCGGACTACCAGCAGCAGCACGCCGCCGACGGATTCCCTACGACCTGCCTCACCTGCCACAACACCGACGACTGGCAAGACGCCACGCTCGACCACGCGGCTCTGTCGAACGGTTTCGCCCTCGTCGGGGCGCACACCGGGCTCGACTGCGCGGCCTGCCACGGGCCGCCGCCCGACCTCGTGCCCTTGTTCAACCCGCAGGACCAGGACGACTGCCTGACGTGCCACCAGAACGACTATCAGCAGCAGCACGCCGGGTCAGGCTTCCCGACAACCTGCCTGAGCTGTCATGACAACAATGCCTGGGGCCAAACCAACTTCAACCACGACGGCGACTACTTCCCGATCTTCAACGGAAGGCACGAGGATGAGTGGAACACCTGCATGGACTGCCATACCGATCCGGGTAACTTCACCCTCTTCAGCTGCATCGATTGCCACGAGCACAACCGGCCGGACACCGACGACGAACATGACGAGGTATCCGGCTACGTCTATCAGTCTAGTGCCTGCTACGCATGCCATCCCACCGGAGAAGATTGACCCCTGTGCAAGATGTTCACAGGGATGAGCGCTTCATGCGCAATCCCCTGCCGGTACATCGATAGGCTACCGGCATCCAACCGGCTTTTCACCTCCCTGAACCGGCTCCTCAGGCAATAGCGCCGGTTCGGCATCGACTTTGCGCAACAAGATCCTACCACCTTGTGAGGAATTCCCTGGCACCCCAGGCAGGGGCTTTCCTGACGTCAATCCGCCCTGAAAAGGACGATATTAGCGCGTGCAGAGCCGAGAGACAAAACCATCCGCGCAGCGAATCCGATTGCAGATAAAAACCGGCACCATGCCGCTCCCCCCTCGTAGCTACGTCCGGTCCTTGCTGCTTACGGTCCTCTTGCTGGAGGCCGTGCAGGCACCGGTTGCGCACGGGCAGGACGAAGGATTGACGGTGCAGGTGACGTACGTCGCCGGGCAAAACCTCTACCTCGACGCCGGCCGTGACCGGGGCCTCGTGCCCGGCGACACCTTGACCGTGTTTCGGGAAGGGGAACGCCTCGGGCAGCTTACCATTGTCAGCAGCATCTCGGACCGATGCGTGGCGACCTTTGCCGGTCCTCCTTTTTCTGCTACACGAGGCACGCAGCTCCAGGTATTGCTGCCTGAAGCACGACAAGAAAACACGCCGGCTTCGCCCTCGCCAAACCCGGAGCTCCCCCCTCCGGCGACGCCGCAACCCGAAGCAACGACCTACGCGAATCCGGTGCCGGCACCCGTCAGAGCCCGGCGCACCCCCCACATCTCCGGCCGTGTGATCGCGAGCTTCAACCTACTGCAATCCACCACCGCGTGGACAGGAAGCGAACCCGGCACCACGAAGCGCACATTCGTCACACCGTCGGTCAACCTCTACCTGGCGGTCCGCGACCTACCGCACGGGATGCGGTTTCGCACACGCTGGCGTACCGACTATCGATACAGCTCCTATCGATCCATCGAACCGACCCTGAGCGCCCGGGCTTACGAAGCGCTGCTAGAAAAAGACTTCGCCCGATTTTCGGTCCAGGCGGGGCGCTTCTCGAACCGCTATGCCCCGTACGGCGGCTACTGGGACGGCGCCCTGGTGCACGTCGGGAATGCGCAGACCGGCTTCGGAACCGCCATCGGCTTCATGCCGGACCAGAGTAACGAAGGCTTCTCGGCGGACATGCCCCGGTATTCCGGCTTCGCGCACGTCGCTTTCGGGGACCGAAACAGCGTGCGCTACGAAGCCAACGTGTCGTACAACGAGATACGCCCCACCAACGACCTGCTGAACCATCGCTTTGCCGGCCTTTCGCACGTCCTGCGGGGAGGCAGCTTTCATCTGCGTAACGACGTACAACTGGATCGAAACCCCGAGAACGGGCAGTGGATCGCCTCTCGGGTACAGGTACACGGGTCGTTTTCGCCGGCTCGCAGCCTCAGCCTGCACGCCCGGTATGCCGTCCGGCAGCCCTACAGCATCTACCGGGTGCAACGCGTCATCTCCTACCGGCGCGACCAGGTACAGGCCGGCTTCTCGGCCCGGTTCCACGGCGTGACGCTAGGCGGCGACGTCGCCTTCAACTACGTCGAGGACGCTGTGTTGGGCCGCATCGACGACGGGCGCATCCTGAGCAGCTACCTACAGCTTCCCCAGACCGGCCTGCTCGCCTTGCGCTTCTCAGCAACGGCCAGCTACTGGCAGGCGGATGACGCCTCCTCGTTCTTCTTCAACACAGGGGCCGCGCGTAGCCTGGGCCGGACCGAGGTACGCCTTCAGTACCAGTTTTACCGTACCGAAACGCTCGCCCTTCCGCTCCTGACACACACGGTAATGATGGATGCCGCCGTGCCCCTGGGGCCCGACTTCTCTACCCGGTCGCAGCTTCGGTTGCAGCGGAGCGAGAGCTTGCGCAGTGTAGCCCTGTATACGAGTTTATCCTATTCGTTCTGATGGTTTTCGAAACCGTATTGCTCTGGCTGATAGGCGCCGTGCTGGTGTTGGTGTTCGTGGTGCCGTACGTCTGGAAACATCGCAAGAAAGAGCGCAAGGCGAGGGCGGCCTACGAACGTATCCGGCAGGAAGGCGACCCGGAACCCGCCTCCCTGCACCCCGTCGTCGACCCGAACCAGTGCATCGGAACGGGCAACTGCGTGTCGGCCTGCCCCGAAAAAGACGTGCTCGGCCTGATCCAGGGCCAGGCCTTTACGATTAACCCGACGCGGTGCGTGGGGCACGGGCTGTGTGAGCGTTCCTGCCCGGTCGATGCGATTAAGCTAGTGCTCGGTACGGCGCGACGCGGCGTCGACATCCCTCGTATCAAAGAAAACTTTGAGACGAACATCGAGGGCATCTACGTCGTGGGCGAGTTGGGCGGGATGGGCTTGATCCGCAACGCCTTCGAACAGGCCCGCCAGTGCATCGAAGGGATCCGGCACGAAAAGCGCGAGGTGCCGCGCGACGCGCTGGACGCCCTCATCGTCGGGTGCGGCCCGGCCGGGCTGGCGGCCTCGCTCAACTGCCTGCATCACCGGCTCCGCTTCCTCGCCGTCGAGAAAGAAGACATCGGCGGGACCGTGCGGTATTACCCGCGTAAAAAGCTGGTGATGACCTATCCGCTCCAGGTGCCCGGCTACGGCAAGCTGAACTTCAAACACATCCGCAAAGAAGACCTGATCGACGTCTGGCAGGACATCATCCATAAGACAGGCGTCGAATCGCAGATCAACACGGGGGAGCTTTTCACCAGCGCCCCGCCCACCGACGGCACGTGCTTTGAGGTAAAGACAAGCCGGGGCGTCTACAAGACACGCCGCATCATCCTCGCCATCGGGCGGCGCGGTATCCCCCGCAAGCTGGGCATCCCGGGCGAAGACGGCCCCAACGTTGCGTATTCGCTGTTGGAGCCCGAACCGTTCAAAGGCAACCGCGTCGTGATCGTCGGCGGAGGCGACTCCGCCGTGGAAACCGCGCTGACGTTGGCGGAGCAGCCGGGAACCGAAGTCCGGCTCTCGTACCGGAAGGAGACGTTCTCCCGGTTGAAGCCGCTCAACGCAGAACGCATTGAGCAAGCTATCGAGACGGGAAAGGTCCGGTTCCTTTCCAAAACGAACCTGACGGCCATCACACCCGGCGCCGTCACCTACCGCAACGGCACCGACGCCGAGCATACGCTCGAGAACGACTACGTCTTCATCTTTGCCGGGGGCACGCTGCCGACGAAGATGCTCCAGGATCTCAACATCCACATCGACACCAAGTTCGGCGAACCGTTGATGATCCGGTGATACCCGATCCGGATCACTGGCCGATCTTGACAGGCGTTTCCCAGACGAAGCGATTCGCTTCTTTGTATACGCTCCCGGCTTTCATCACAAAATGCACGTTCCGCAGGGCCCCGCTATCGGTGAGCGGGTCCCCGTCCACCGCAATCAGGTCCGCTGCTTTACCGACCGCGAGGCTGCCCCGGTCCTGCTCGACGCCCAGGAGCCGGGCGGCGTTGATCGTCATCATCCGCAGTATGTCGACGGGTGGGATGCCGGCCTCGATGAAGCTGTCGAGGAATTCGAGGGTGAGACTCCCCCGCGTCCAGCCTTCCCGGTAATACGTGACATCGGTGCCGAAGGCGATGGGCGCCCCGACCTCATAAGCCCGTCTGAGCCGGTCGATCCGCTCGGCATAACGCCCCGGCGAATAACTCTCGGGAAAGTCGGTGCCGACCAGGTAGACGCCCCGCTCTTTCATCAAAGCAAGGGTTTCGTTGGAGAGGAAGGTGCCATGCTCGATAGACGCCACCCCCGCCCGGACCGCGTTGGTCACGCTCTCGTCGGTGTAGGCATGGGCAGCCACCTTCAAACCCACGCGTCCGGCCTCGTCGACGGCGGCCCGGATGTCTTCTTCCGAGTAGATGTACGGCTGGTTGTCCACGACCAGCTTGATGACCGTGGCCCCGAAGTGAATGTTCTCTCGTACGGCTTTGCGGATCTCGTCGATGGTGTCGGCGAAGAAGTATTCCGGTTCGGCGAGATCCTTCTTTTCGGGCTGGAGCCGGAACTGGCCGCCGTACGGCGCGATGATGCGCCCAGAGTTAAGGATCGTCGGCCCCGGAATCCAGCCTTCCTCGATGGCTCGTCGCAAGTCGGTGTCCGCATAGTTGCCGGCGTTACCTACGTCGCGGATCGTGGTGAAGCCCGACTCCAGCATGGAGCGCGCGTTGGTAACACCTTGAATGGCCCGGTAGGGCGTCGGTTCGAGCAGCGTCGTGAAGTAGTAGCGCCCGAAGTCCCGGGCGGGCACCGTGGTCATCGCCATGTGGGTATGGGCATCGAAGAGGCCGGGGAGCACGACGGACGCGCTTAAATCGATCACGCGCGCATCGTCCGGAATGTCGACGTCGTCACCAAGCGCTGTAATCTCGCCGTCTTCGATGAGGATGATCTGATTGGGGAGAGATACGCCGCGTTCGACATCAACGAGGCGTCCCGCGCGGATGGCGGTGGGCTGCGCGTGCAGCGCGCTAACGAGGAAGAGCGTCAGTAAGGGCAGGAGCATCAACCGTTTCATGAGATACCTCTTGCTTTTGGTTGCAGCAGCGATCACCGCGTATTTCCAGGAAACGGGTCGCTCCCCAGATGATGCGTTTTTTCTGGGAGGTATTCAATCGTCAAAGCATCCCCAACACCCAACCCAGCAAGGCGCCGCCGCCGACAAGGTAGGCCGCGTTGAGTTTGAAGCGAAACGCCGTCACGGCCGCCAGGCCGAAGATGACCCAGGGTACCGAGCCTTCCAGCACGGCGGCGCCCAACTTGACCGTCACGACGCCCATCAAGGCGACGGCGCTGATGTTGACGGCGTCGAGAAAAGCCCCCGCCCAGGGCGAACGACGCAGCTTCGGAATCAGGGGGTTGAGGAGCGAGACAAAAAAGAAAGAAGGCAGGAAGATGGCGACCGTCGCGACCACGGCGCCGGGCAGCCCGGCCAGCACGAAGCCGATGAACGTAGCCGTCGTCAGCACCGGCCCCGGCGTGAACTGGCCGATGGCGATGGCGTCCAGCAGTTGCTCTTCGGTGAGCCAGCCGTATCCCTGCACGAGACCTCCTTCCAGGAAGGCGATGAGCACGTAGCCGCTGCCGTAGAGCACGGCGCCCACCTTCAAGAAGAACAGACCCAGCTTCCATAACGGCACCTCGCCCGAAACCGCCTGGGCCGTCCAGGCGAGCAGGGTGCCGGAGCCGGCCATCAAGGGTAGCAGCAACCCGGCTTGCGACTCCTGCCCGGTCTGCGATGCTGCGTAGCCTCGCACCCACAAGGCCCCGAAAAGTCCCCCGCCGAGCAACGCGACGACTTCGTTGACCCCGAGGATGAGCATCGCTGCGACGGCGATCCCCACGGGCACCAGCGTCCAGTGCTTGAGGGCAGCGTTGCCGAGCCGCCAGAGCGCACCCAGGATCACCGCCAGCACGGCCGGCTTGATGCCCTGCAAGAACGGCTCCACCTGGGGCAGCGTGCCGTATTGAACGTAGAGCCAGCCCAGCGTCCCCGTCATTAGCGCAGCCGGCAGGGTGAAGCACGTACCCGCCGTGACGAGCCCGGCCCAGCCCCGGCGTTCATAGCCGATATGCATCGACATCTCGGAGGCGTTAGGACCGGGAATCAGGTTGGTGACGCCGACCAGGTCAAGAAAATGCGCGCGGTCGAGCCAGCCGCGGCGGGTCACGACCTCGTCGTCCATCATCGCAATCGTCGCAGCCGGCCCGCCGAAGCCGATGACGCCGAGCTTCAAGAACAGCCGAACCAGCTCACCGAAGTTTCCTGGATGGTTGCGGCGGGATTCAGACATAGACCGTCCCCAGCAACACACGGACGACGTGGCAAGCATGGATGGTACTGCCGGGCAGGCATGCCATCCGTGTCATCCGCATGTCCCTCTTTCGTGTTCAGGCAAGCGCGAGCCCGAAGATAGGGGCCCGCCCGGCGTCCGGGCAACCGACCCGAGGGTTGATGCGTATGCAACCGCATCGCTGCGTGCACAACTCGAAGTTATCGGTAGTATGCCTGCTGAATCCATGCCTGCTGCCGCCTCCCTGGAGGCGATCCTCCAACAACACGCCCTCGTCCTCTTCGACGGCGTCTGCAACCTGTGCAACCACTCGGTCAACTTCATCATCGACCGCGACCCGGACGGGTATTTCAAGATGGCGGCGTTGCAGGATGAGGCGGTGCAGCCGCTCCTGGCCCGCTTCGGCCTCTCCAGCAATTACCTGGACAGCATCGTGCTGATCGAGCGAGGGACATGCTACCGGGAATCTACGGCCGCTTTACGGATCGCGCGGCGCCTTCGCGGGCGCTGGCCCCTGTGCTACGCCTTCATCGTGATACCCAGACCCCTACGCGACCTCGTGTACGGATGGATCGCCCGGAACCGATACCGCTGGTTCGGCAAGCAGGACACCTGCCGCCTCCCCACTCCCGAACTACGCATGCGGTTTCTGTAGAAACGGTTGCGGGTTTGAGGGTTACCGGTTTTCAAGGTGCGGGTTACCGGTCGAACGCCCCAAACCCGTAACCTGCTACTTGCCAACTTGCAACTTGTCCACCGTTACTGCTGCGCTTCCTGACCCTGCTGCTGGAGCAGTTCGAAGTAACGCTTGATGAGCTCCTGGTAATCCGGGGTGTAGCCGCTCTCCAGAGCACGCAGCAGTGCACGGCGCAGTTGATCGGCTTGTTCGGCGGGCGTCAACTCGGGCGGGCTGTCTCGAACAACGTCTTCGCCTTCGCGGCTTTCGCGTTTCTTCTGCTTGCCGCGCTCTTGCATCGACCGGGAGGCGTCGAGCAGGCGCGTGAGGATCTGCTGCTGCCGCCGCACCGTGCGGCGGCCTACGTTCCCGCGCTGCAACTCTTCGATGGACTCCTCCATCTGCTCGGCGATCTTGTTCAGGTCGCCCAGCATCTGGTTGTTCATCTCCTGGTTACGGCTCATCTCTCTGAGCTGGCGGCGCAGGGCATCCTGCTGCGCCCCCATCTGGCGCAGGCGCTCCTGCGTGTCCGCCCCCAGGCGGTTGCCGCGCATCTCGTTGAGCATCTGCTGGATCTGCTGGTTGAGCTTTTGCTGTTCGCCCGTCATCTGCTGGAGTTGCTGGAGCATCTGCTGCATCGACATGCTGCCCGAACCACCCGCCTGGGCGTTCATCATCTGGTCCATCAGGTCGGACAGGAGCAGGGCCAGCTCGTTGAGGTGCATCATCGAAACCTTCTGCTGGCCGCTGGCCTGGCGGCTGTTGCGGTCCGCCAGCGTCTCGGTGGCCTGGCCCATCGCCTTAAAAGCCTCACCCGCCTGCTTCTGCACCTCGCGGGTCATCTGCGGTATTTCACGCGCCAGGCTCTGCAGCGAGTCGTTCACCACGCGGAGCCCTTCCGACAACTCGACCTGCCGCTGGGCAAAATCGCGGAGCATGGGGCTGTCCGTAGCCGCCCCGTTGACTTGCTGGCGTAACGACTCCTGGTCTTCCGAGAGGTGCAGGATGTCGCTCAGGGCCTGGCGCAGCCCGGCCATGTTGAGCTGCATCTGCTGGCCCTGCATGCCCTGCTGCATCTGCTGGAGTTGCTGCTGCAACTGTTGAAGCTGCTGCTGCATCTGCTGCTGGCCCTGCTGGGCATCCTGCATCTGCTGCTCGCGCAGTTGCCCGGCGTTCTCCATCATCTGCTCGGGGAGTTGCTGCTGCCGCGTCTGATCGTTGAGCTGCTGCATCTGCTGGGAGGGTGTATTCTTCATCTCCTGCATCCGCTCCATGATCTCCTGCATCTTCTCTTCGAGCTGCTTCATCTCCTCGCTGGAGCGTTCCTGCTCACGCGCCAGTTCTTCATTACGTCCTTCGGTGCCCTCCTGGGGCTCGCCCTGTTGCTGCTCCCCTTCCTGCTGCTCCCCGGTCTGTTGTTCTCCCTCTTGCTGCTCTCCTTCTTGCTGTTCGCCCTCCTGTTGCTCGCCCTCTTGCTGTTCGCCTTCCTGTTGCTCGCCTTCCTGGGATTCCGCCTCCTGCTGCTCACCCTCTTGCTGTTCACCGTCTTTGGGTTCTTCGCCCGCTTCGGGATCTGCAAGCTCGCGCGTTTCCTCGGCCATGTTTTCCTGTTCCTCGGCCAGCGCTTCGGCCCGCCGCGAAGCTTCCTCCAGCTTCTGTTGCACCTGCAAGCGTTTGAACAGGTCCAGCGTGCGTTCCATGCGCTGCTGGAACATCTCTTCGTTGAACTCGAAGTTCTCGATGGCGTTTTGCATCTGTTGGAGGTCGAGTTGCTCCATCGCCTGCTGCAGGTTGCGCAGGGCATCCATCAACTCGGGCGAGTTGATCTCTTCGGCTACACGCTGGAGTTCCTGGTACATCTCCAGCGTCTCCTCATCGACCAGGTTGTGCTCCTCCATCTGCTCGGAAACAGACTCGATCTGGTTGGCGAGGTCTTCGACGCGCTCTTCGAGCTGTTCCTGCTGTTGCTGGATGCGTTCGAGCTGACGCTTGTCTTCCCAGTCTCCCTCCGGTTTGCGGCGCAGTTCATCACGGAGCTCCTTGAACTCCTCCCGGACGGACTCCGTCTCGCGCAGCAACGCTTCCATCTCATCTTCGGTCTGATCCTGCTCCTGATCGATCTGGTCGTAGCGTTCGGCCAGCGAAGGCAGGCGGAGGCGATGGGTGGCGCTCTGGGCCGGCTTGAAGCCGGAAAACGCGTCGTTGTCCCATACCTGCACGTAATACTCGACTACGTCGCCGGGTACAAGGTCGAGATCGGTGGTCTCGGTGAGAAGCCACGTATAGGTCAGTTCCTGATCGAGTTGCCGCGGCGCCTCCAGCGGCAGCGGGATCGATACGAAGGACGGCATGACGTCGCTGTAGCGGCTCTCGGCAAGGCGATAGAAGAGATGGAGCCGGGAGAAGCCGAAGTCGTCGTTGAGACGCAGGCGAAGGTCCGCCGTCAGCGCTTCGTCGAGTTCGGCCTGCGGGGCCGGTTCGAGGAGAATGATCGACGGAAACGCATCGGAGAGCAGCTTGAGCGAATACGCGATGGGGTCGCTGTTTTCGATGCCTCGGGCGTCGCGCAGGATGATCTGATAATGCCCTTCGCGGCGCAGCGAGAACGTGCCGGTCGCCTCCGCCTCGCCGAGGGCGAGGGTATCGAGCGAGCCGTCATCGAAGCGGACCAACGCCGCCTCCACGTCCCGCCCGCCGATGCCGACGACCACCTGGACGCGGGTGCCGGGCAGCGCCGTCACGTCGCCGACGTTGGGCGCCAGTTGCTGCGCCGGGATGCCGGTGTAGGCCGGAAAGGCGAGCGCCACGTGCAAGCTGCGGACGACGGGGCGCTCGGTGACGGTAGCCGTATACCAGGCCGTCTCGACCGGATCGGCGCTGACCCGGTAGCGCAAGGACCGGCGCACGTTGACGAGCGTATGGCGGAAGAGGCCCGACGAGTCGGGCACGAGGCGGACGGCCTCGACGTGGTCTTCGTCAAGGTTGTTGATCGAGAGGGTGATGGCGCGGGGCAGCTCGCTCCCCGTGGCGCGCACGACGACGTCGAGCGAGGCGCCCTTGACAAGATCCAGCGAGCCGGGTTGTACGTCGAGGGCGAACGGCGCCGGCCGCTGGAACGTCGCGCCGGGCGAGAACAGCCGGTGCGAAGCCCCCAGGAACGTACCGGGCGCCGCCGTCAAAAAAAGCAGCAGCCCGACGATCGGCAGCGACGCGAGGCGTCCGGCTTTTTTGGCCCGCGTGAAGTCTTCCACCTGTTCGAACGGAACGTCGCGCATCTGTTCTCCAAGCATCCGCACCGCCCCCTCGATGAGCGGCCCCGGCGCCTCGCTGCGGCGCCCTTCGATCAGGTGCAGCATATTGACCAGGCGATCCGACACTTCGGGAAAGCGGGTGCCGATATCGCGGGCGATGGCTTCCTCGGACGGCCCCCGCAGGACGCCCAGCAGGCGCAGTAACGGCACGACGAGGAAATAGGCACCCAGCCCCAACGTACCGGCCAGAAAAACCCAGAACAGCACGCTGCGCGGCGTGGTGCCGAGCCAGAACCCGGCCTCCACAGCGGCCGAGACCAGCCAGTAAGCCGAAATAATGCCCAGAGTAAGGACAAGCCCGTAGAGAAGATCGGCGATCGTGACGCGCCGGATAGCGGCCTGAAGGCGATGCCGGATAACCTGGACCAGGTGCAGGGTCTGCTCACTCATGCTGTCGGAACGGCTGGTAGTCTGTCGGGATCGTGATGCATGAGCCGGCATGGGTGAGGAAGTGCGTGCCGACGACAGCGACGCAACACCCTCACGGTCGACGGTTCATACATGCATCCACAGGGAAAGAACGAACGGGCTGGGTCGTTTCGTGTACCCTATCGGATAGGCAGAGTTTCAGCGCGTCCGTGTGGCGCCCGAAATTACCCCGCCGGGTTGCCGAAGCGCCGGATGAAGCATCTGCACCGTAGTAGATTGAATACCGACCCGCCCGCTTTTCTCTAAAGCCCGCCCTACTATGCTTCCGTAAAAACACGCCGGAAAACGGGCAGCGGACTTGGTTGTCCGGCCAGGATGTGTATCTTAGGAGCGACGCAGGCGTGCGGCTTGCTGGGGCAGCAAGCCAAGCAACAGCCTATAAACCGGAGCAAGCATATGGGCGAATGCATTGCCATCATTCTGGGAGGTGGGGCGGGTACCCGGCTCTTTCCACTCACCCAGCGCCGCTCAAAGCCGGCCGTGCCCCTGGCCGGTAAGTATCGCCTGATCGATATCCCGGTCTCCAACTGCATCAACGCGGACATCAACAAGATTTTCGTGCTGACTCAGTTCAACTCGGCCAGCCTCAACCGGCACATCGCGCGCACGTATCGCTTCGACCTGTTCACACGCGGGTTCGTCAGCATCCTGGCCGCCGAGCAGACCCAGATCTCGACGTCCTGGTTTCAAGGCACCGCCGACGCCGTGCGGCAGAGCATGCCCCACTACCGCATCTACCGGCACGACCATGTGCTCATCCTCTCCGGAGACCAGCTCTATTCGATGAACTACCGCAAGATGCTGGCCCACCATACCGAGCACAACGCGGACATCACCATCGCGACGATCCCCGTCACTGCCCAGGAGGCTCCGGCCTTCGGTATTCTCAAGACCAACGACGAGCACGGCATCACCGAGTTTTACGAGAAGCCTACTGCCGAAGCATTGCCGGGCATGGAGAGCCCGGTCTCGGCATCTATGCAGTCGGCCGGGCGCCTCTATCTCGCCTCGATGGGCATCTACGTTTTCAACGGCGACATCCTGCACGCGGCCCTGGACGACCGCCCCGACGACCACGACTTCGGCAAGCAAATCATCCCCAACGCCATCGACAACAAACGCGTGGTCAGCTATCCGTTCGACGGCTACTGGAGCGACATTGGAACCATCCGTTCTTTTTTCGACGCCAACCTGATGCTGGCCGAACGGCAGCCGCCCTTCAGCCTCTACGACCCCATCATGCCCCTCTACACCAACCCTCGGATGTTGCCGCCGGCCAAGTGTCAGAATGCCAACATCGTAGACTCGCTGCTGTGCGAGGGAAGCGTCGTCATCAACAGCCAGATCGCAAACTCGGTCATCGGCATCCGTTCTTTCATCGGGAACAACACGACGATCAAAAATGCCGTCATCATGGGGGCCGACTATTACCCCTGGCACGAACCCGGCCGGCGCGAACGCATGGAAGGGCCGAACCGACCGGGCATCGACGAGGAGACCTACATCGAAGGCGCGATCATCGACAAGAATGTGAGCATCGGCAAGCGGTGCATCATCAAAAACCGCGATCGCATCCAGGAGGCCGACGGCGACAACTACTACATCCGGGACGGCATCGTCGTCATCCCTAAAAATGCGCGCATCGAGGACGACACGATCATCTAAAACGGGTAGTCCCGTTTTAGATGGTGGGGTGAAAAAGCGCCGAATTGCAGCCGGCAGCGTGCACCGGTCGTGGAGGAACAGGATATTAGAGGCTCCCGGATCAAAGCCGTATGCCATGCTCGGGCAAGAAGCCGGCCTCCGAGCCGTAGGGACCGCCCGGCATCCCTCAACCCTCATCGGTTCTTGCAGAAGCACTATGAACGTACGGGCCCCTCGTAGGACGCACGCTGCCTGGGGCGTGCTGCTCCTCGCCCTCACCCTGACCGGCTGCCGCACCTACGGCGGCGACTACGGCGTCCGCGAAGCCATGCTTTCTCGCATCGAGCAGGCCAACCAGCGCTTTGCCGAGAGCCTGGAGCGCGCCCAGGGCGAACGGGAAGCCCTGCAACGCGCCGCCCGTTCCAACCCGGCCCTGACGCCGCTGGCCGCGCGCTATGCGGCCGTCGTCGCACGCCAGGAAGAGACGGTCGAAACCCACCGGATGATGGCGGAGGGCCTCACCGCCAGGAGCAACATCCTGTTTACCTGGGTAGGCCCGGACGCCTACCGCACGCTGCACAACACCTACGGCGCCATCATCAGCGACCAGCGCATCCTCCAGGATCGGTACGACAAGGTGCTGCGGGCGGTGGAACAGGCCGTGGGCGGCAGCGATGCCGCCCGCACCGCTCCTGAAGAGGGGCGGTACCAACTCATCCCTCCGTTCTACCAGCGCCTCCAACACGAACGCGCCTATCGTTCGGTGTCGGATATCCTGACCCGGACGCGCCCGGCGACGCCGGCCCCGGCCGAAGAAACAGCGGACGAAGAAGCCGTAGGCGAAACACCGGCTTCCGAGGAATAGCCAGCCCCTTGCGCATACCCGCTATCGCTGAAGTACTCCTCCCATGATGCGCCATCGCTTGTTCTTTCTGGCTTGTGCCCTGCTCTCGCCGACGCAGGCCACACAAGCCCAGATCAACGAGGACGCCGACCCGGATTCGCTCCTCTCGTACGAGTTGGGTGAGATCGTCGTCGAAGGTGGAGACCGCCAGCGCACCCCGAGCACGGCGACCATGCATCGCATCGCGCTGGCCGACCTCGCCCGCGTCAATGCAGCGTCCATCGACCGGGTTCTCCTGCTGATCCCGGCCGCCCACGTCCAGACCAACTCGCGCGGCGAGACGCTCGTCTACGTGCGCAACGCGGGCGAGCGCCAGGTGGCCGTCTTCTTCGACGGCGCCTTGCTCAACGTGCCCTGGGACAACCGGGTCGACTTGAGCCTGATCCCGGCCCCCGTCATCGGAAGCATCAACGTAGCCAAAGGCGTACCGTCGGTCCTGTACGGGACCAACGTGCTCGGAGGCGCCCTCAACCTCACCACCCGCTCGCTCAACAGTCCGGGCACGTATTCCCAGGCCACAGGCTTGCTGGGCACGCCCGGCGCCGTGCAGGCCCAGTTGACCCACCTCGGCCGTACCGAACGCATGAACTATGCGTTCTCCGCAGGCTATGCCGAAAACGACGGCCTTCCGATACCGAACCAGGCCGACCTGCCCTTCAGCCAGCGCAACGGCGACCTGCGTACCAACACGGATCAGCGGCTTTTCAACCTCTTCGCACAGGCCGGCTATCCGTTCTCCGGTGGACAATGGGGCCTCGCGCTGTTACACCTGGACGGCGAAAAAGGCGTCGCACCGGAAGGCCACCTCGATCCCGATCAGTCTACCGTGCGGTACTGGCGGTATCCGGACTGGCGCACGTCTATGGCGATACTCAACGGACAGGTATCGCTCGGCCCACGCGGCGGTCTGATACGCACCGCCCTCTGGGCCACCCGCTTCCACCAGACCATCGCGCAGTTTCGTTCGGTCGACTACGACGCCCTGGGCGAAGAACAAGAGAACGACGACGATACCTTCGGCGCTCGGCTGACGATCCTTCAACCCACCGGACCCGGCGAACTACGGCTGGCCCTCAACGCGCTTACCGCGCGCCACCGGCAGCACAACGAGCCGTTTGAGGACGACGGCACCCCGGCACAGACGGCCGAGCCGACGCTGTCGTTTCGGCAACACATCTGGAGCGTGGGCGCGGAATACACCTGGCTCCTGAACAATGAACGCCTGGAGCTGATGCTCGGCACCAGCCTCGACGGCATCGCGACCCCTGCGACGGGAGATAAACCGAAGCGAGATCCTCAGATCGACGTGGGCGTAACGTCCGGCCTGTACTACA
>Ga0302046_10000958_pt1 | contig 27500 bp, 31 predicted proteins | sample RVTome_11_FD_200261 | JGI IMG/M metagenome (GOLD analysis project Ga0302046, IMG submission 200261) | Soil microbial communities from uranium-contaminated site in the Upper Colorado River Basin, Wyoming, United States - RVT147D111 (version 2) ... | reverse complement strand
GCCCGACCACCCCGAGGATACTGCCGTTGGGTGGTCGGGCGGGGGAGTGGGCCGGTGATGCCAACAGATCGGAAAATGCTCTAATCTAAATGGGGTCGGCGTCGAGCCGCACCGCGATCCCTTCCAGCCCCTTCTTCGGCGCCGGATAGCGCTCCAGCACCGCCGGGTCGTGGCCGGGCACGACGTTGGCGCGGTCGTCGGCGAGCCCGTAGAGCTTCTCGTAGCCCAGGATCATGTCACCGAGGTTGTAGACGATGGGGAAGGGCGCGGTCTTCTCCATGTTCTCGTAGAAATGGCTGGCGTCGGAGGCGAGCACCAGCCAGCCGCGCCGGGTGCGCACCCGCACCACCTGCAGCCCCATCGTGTGTCCGCCGATGAAGTGCAGCGTGATCCCCGGCGCGACTTGGACGTCGCCGTCGTGGAAGCGCACCCGCCCGTCGAACACCCGCTCGATCATGCCCCCGATGTGCCCCGGCTCGAAGGAGTGGTTCATCGTCGAGGTGCACATATGGACGCCGGTGGCGAACCGCATCTCGCGCTCCTGGAGATGGAAGCGCGCCGCGGGAAAGCGCTCGTAGCCGCCGATGTGGTCGTAGTGGAGGTGCGTTACGATCACCTCCTCGGTCTTGGCCGCGTCGACCCCGATCATGGCGAGCCCGTCGGCGGGATCGCGCAGCAGCGTGCGGCCGCGCTTGTCGGCATCGGCCTGCACGAAGCCGGTATCGACCACGAAGTGCCGGTCCTTGCCGACGATCGCCCAGACGTAATAGTCGATCGGCATCGGCCCGTCGTTGTGCGGGTCGATATACATGAGGTTGGTCGAGCGCGTGCGCTCCGGCATGGTCGCGTACTTGACCGCGTAGACCTCGTAGGTCGATCCGTCGTCGCTGCCCATTGCGTCGCTCATCGTGGCGCACTCCCGTCCCGAGCCCGTTCCTGCGCCCGGCGCGGCGACGCGGGTTGGCCGCCGGCCGGGGCGATCATTGTATACTCGCGCGATTGCCGGCGCGGCGAAAGCCGCGCGGGCGGAAATCAGATATCGGCCCGGCCGCCGGCGGCGCCGGACGCCCGAATGACGAGAGGGGGAACCGATCCATGGCAGCCGCGCAACCGACCCTGGGCTTCATCGGCCTCGGCACGATGGGCGAGCCGATGTGCCGCAACCTGGCGACCAAGAGCGGGGCCAAGGTGCTCGCCTTCGATGTCCGCCAGGAGCCGGTCAACAGCCTCAAGCGCGACGGCGTCGCCACGGGCGCGGCCAGCATCGCCGAGGTCGCCGAAACCGCCGAGATCGTCTTCCTCTCGCTGCCCGGCGGCAACGAGCTGGCCGAGGTCGTGGCCGGCGAGGACGGGTTGCTCGCCCGCGGCCGGGCGGGCCAGATCGTGGTCGACCATACCACCGCGCCGGTGGCGCTGGCCCGCGAGCTCGAGGCCGCGCTGGCGGAGAAGTCGATCACCTTCCTCGACGCGCCGGTTGCGCGCACCCGCACGGCGGCGATCGAGGGCACCCTCGCGGTCATGGTCGGCGGCGACGCCGAGGCCTTCGCGCGGGTGCGGCCCTATCTGGAGCACATGGGCGCCAACGTCACCCATTGCGGCGCCTCGGGCAACGGCCAGACCGCCAAGCTCCTCAACAACATGGTGCTGATCCAGATCGTCACGGCGCTGGCCGACGCGCTGGCGATCGGCCGCCGCGCCGGGCTCGACGGCGAGCTCCTGTTCAAGGTGATGTCGGACGGCTCGGCCGACAGCTTCGCGCTCCGCCACCACGGCATGCTGTCGATGGTGAAGGGCGAGTTCCCCGAGCACATGTTCTCGACCTACTACGCGCTCAAGGACCTCACCTACGCGCTCGAGCTCGCCCGCGAATACCGCGTCGAGGCGAACCAGGCCAAGCAGGCCGAGCGCCTGCTCCGCCGCACCATCGACGAGGGCCTCGGCGACGCCTACTTCCCCGTGGTCTACGAGATCGTCGACGACCGCGGCGGCGTGGATTGAGGCGGCGGTGACCGGCCGCCATGCTTCGACAAGCTCGCCATGAGGAGCATTGGCGGTCGCCCCGACACGAGGGACCTCATCCTGAGCTTGTCGAAGGATGAATGTCCCGAGAGGCGCGAGATTCGCGGCTTGAGCAGTTGGATCCGCGTCTCTTATGTGCGCGTTTCGGGGGGCCGCTCGAAGGTCTTGTCGAGATGGCCGCGGCCTTCCTGGTCACCGCGCTCGAAGAGCCAGGAATAGCCGCCCTTGGGATTGGTCAGGATCTCCCAGGCGTTGTCGTCGCAGTCCCAGAAGTAGAAGCTGTAGGTGCCGTGCTGGGTCTGCGGCCGGGTGATCTTCTTCATCCCGTACGTGTCGGCGTATTCCACGCATTTGGCGTGCGCCGCGTCGACCTCGGCCTCGGTCAGCACGTCGATGCCGTTGTGGTTGAGGAAGGTCATCTCGTTCTTCTTGCTGGTCTTCACCACGGCGATGGTGTTGGGCCCGCCGAGGCGGATCAGCAGCGAGATCTCGCTGGTGCGCACCACCTCGAGGCCGAGGAACTCGGAGTAGAATTGGCGGCTGCGCTCCAGATCGCGCGATTCGAGCGTGCCGTGCGAGAGAAAGTTGAGGTCGAGGATCGGGTCGGCCGCAATCTCGACCTTCGGCGGTCCCTTGGTCTGCGATTGTGTTCCTGCCTGCGCCATCGTGGTCCTCCCTTTGATTTTGCTCTTGCTGTCACCGCCTCGGTTCCATTTCAATCGCCAGACTAACGCCGGGGCCCCGATTGCGGCAATCGCCAGTGTTTCGCTCGGGCCTCGCGTCTCGCCGGGCGCCTCGACCCGCGCGGCGGCGTTGACCTGCCTCAATGCGAGGATGCCGCCGCCATGCGCCAATACCCGCTCGGCTGGACGGCATCGAAGACGGCAACCCATGGGAACGGGCGCATGAAACGACATACGGCATTCGTGGGCTTGGGCATGGCGGCCGGGCTGGCCGGCGTCGTCATGCTCGCCGCGGCGCAGGCCGGCGGCTCCGGGGCGGCCGCGCCGCGGCGCGCCGAGGCGGGACAGGGCGACGTCCAGCGCGGCTTTCAGCGCGCGCTCGACGTCTGCGAGGAATGCCACGTGGTGGCCGACGGCCGCAACCGCCGCGACCCGCCGGCGCCGGGCGCGCCCTCCTTCTTCGACCTCGTCAAGCGGCGGGAGGTTACGGCGTTCTATCTCCGCGCCTTCTTCCGCACGCCGCACCGCGACATGCCCGATCTCATCCTGACGCGCGGCGAGCGCGACGACCTGATCGCCTATATCCTCTCGCTGCGCCCGCGGAAATAGCGCCCGGAGCCGACGCCGGCGGTTAGAGCAGGTCGAATCACTTCCTGATTCGACCTGGTCACGTGAATTCGATCTAGGGTCTCCGGGAGATCCCGCTCGTCAGGCGGCGCAGTTCGGAGCGGCGGCCCGCGGTTCGCCCACCGCCGGAACGCGGTCCGGCCTTTCGGCGGGCCATCTTCCGGTGCCCCGGGCCCCGGCCTAAGATGGCGCCCATGGATTTCGACCTCAGCGAGCAGCAGCGCGCCTTCCGCGACGCCGTCGCCGGCTTCGCCGCCCGGCATCTGGCCGAGGGCGCGCTCGCCCGCGCCCGCGACCCCGGCTATCCCTGGGACGTCGCCAGGCTGATGGCGGGCCAGGGCCTCCTCGGCATCACGGTCGGGCAGGCCGACGGCGGCCAGGGCGGCACGCTGATGGACGCGGTGCTGGCGATCGAGGCGGTGGCCGGCGTCTGCCCGCGCAGCGCCGACGTGGTGCAGGCCGGCAACTTCGCCGCCATCCGCACCTTCGCCGAATACGCCAGCCCCGGGCAGAAGGCGCGCTACCTGCCCGGCCTCCTCGCCGGTAAGGCGCTCATCGCCGTCGCCATGTCCGAGCCCGAGGCCGGCTCCGCCGCCACCGAGCTGCGCACCGCGGCGACGCCCGACGGCGAGGGCTACCGGATCACCGGCTCGAAGGTCTTCACCACGCACGGGTCCGACGCCACGCTCTTCCTGGTCTACGTGCGTTTCGGGCCGGGCGTCGGCGGCATCGGCTCGGTGCTGGTCGAGCGCGGCGCCGACGGCTTCACCCTGGGCGAGCCCGTCCCCTACATGTCGGGCGAGGTCTGGCGCCAGCTCTATTTCGAGGAGGTGCGCGTCGAGCCTGACAACGTCCTCCTCGGCCCCGGCGGCTTCAAGAAGCAGATCAGCGCCTTCAACGTCGAGCGCATCGGCAACGCCGCCCGCGCGCTCGCCGTCGGCCGCCTCGCCTTCGAGATCGCCCGCGACCACGCGCTGGAGCGCAAGCAGTTCGGCAAGCCGCTGGCCGAGTTCCAGGGCCTGCAATGGAAGTTCGCCGACGCCGCGCTCAGGCTCGAGGCGGCCCAGCTCCTGCTCTACCGCGCCGCGGTCAACGCCGACAAGGGCCTGCCCACGGGGCAGGAGACCGCGCTCGCCAAGGTCGCCTGCAACGAGGCCGGCTTCCTCGCCGCCAACGAGGCGATGCAGGCGATGGGCGGAACCGGCTTCAGCGAGGTCACGCTGGTCGACTACTGCATGCGCCGCACCCGGGGCTGGATGATCGCCGGCGGGCCGGTCGAGATCCTGAAGACGCGCATCGCCGAGGGCGTCTTCGACCGCCGCTTCCCCCAGCGCGGCCGCCGATCCGAACCGGATGGCTGAGCGGGATGAACGGGCGGCCGAGTAGCGCGCCGGACCGCGCGGGCCTCGCCGAGGCGCTCTTCGCGCCGCGCGGCGTGGCGCTGATCGGCGCCTCCGACGACGAGACCAGGCCCGGCGGCCGGCCGCTGCGGTTTCTCCGCAAGCACGGCTTCCAGGGCGCGATCTATCCGGTCAACCCCAACCGCGCCGCGGTCGGCGGCCTCGCCGCCTATCCCGACCTCGCCGCGATTCCCGGTCCGGTCGACCTCGCCTACATCCTGCTCGGCGCCGGCGGCGTGGAGGCGGCGGTCGCGGCCTGCGGCGACAAGGGCGTGCCGGCCGCCGCCGTGCTCGCCGACGGCTACGCCGAGGCCGGCAAGGCCGGCGCCGCGCGCCAGGACCGCCTCGCGGCGGCCGCCCGCGCCGCCGGGGTGCGGCTCATCGGGCCCAACAGCATCGGTCTGCTGGTGCCCGCCACCGGCCTCGCGCTCAGCGCCAACGCCGCCGTCGCGGCCGAGCGCCTCATCCCCGGCCGCAGCGCGCTCTTGACCCAGAGCGGCACCGCCCTCGGCGCGCTGCTCTCGCGTCTCCAGGCGCGCGGGCTCGGCTTCTCCAAGGCCGTCGCCCTCGGCACCGAGGCCGACCTCTCGGTGGGCGAGGTCGGCGAATTGCTTGCCGCCGACCCCGACACCGACGCGATCCTGTTGTTCCTGGAATCGATCCGCCACGGGCCGGCGCTGGCGCGCTTCGCCGCCGCGGCGCACGCCGCCGGCAAGCCCATCGTCGCCTATCTGCTCGGGCGCTCCGATCCCGGCCGCGCCGCCGCCCTCGGCCATACCGGCGCCATCGCCGGCTCCGATAAGGCGGCCGACGCCTTCCTCCGCGCCCACGCCATCCTCCGCGTCGACCATCTGGAGGCGCTCTACGAAGCCGCGCCGCTGGTCGCCGGCCGCGCGCCCGGCGCCTTCGCGAAGGCCGCCGCCGTCGTCACCACCACCGGCGGCGGCGGGGCGATGGCCGCCGACCGGCTGGGGCTCGCCGGCGTGCCCGTCGAGGGGCTTTCGCCGCCGGCGATCGCGCGGCTCCGCGAGGCGGGCCTGCCGGTCAAGGAGGGCCGGATCGTTGACGTGACATTGGCCGGCACGCGCCCCGAGGTCATGCGCGCCGCGCTCGACGCCGCGCTGTCCGAAAATTCCGTCGGCCTCGTCCTCGCGGTCATCGGCTCGTCGGCGCAGTTCCATCCCGAGCTCGCCGCTGCCGCGGTCGCCGCCTACGCGGGCTCGGCCAAGCCGGTCGCCGCCTTTGTCGTCCCCCATGCGCCGGAGACCGTCGCCCGGCTCGCCCAGGCCGGCATCGCCGCCTTCACCACGCCCGAAGCCTGCGCCGACGCCATCGCGGCGCTCCGCGCCTGGACGCCGCCACGCCCGCCGCCCGAGGCCGCGCCGCCGCCGGAAGCCGCGGCGCTCCTGGCGGCGGGCGCGACCGGCGGCACGCTCGATGCCAAATCCGCGCTCGACCTCGTCGCGGCGCTCGGCATCGAGACGGCCCCCTCGGTGGTGGCGGCGCCCGGCGCGCCGCCGCCGGCGCTCCCCTTCGGCTTCCCGGTGGCGGCCAAGGCGCTCGGCCCCGCCCACAAGACCGAGGCGGGCGGGGTGGTGCTCGACATCGCCGACGAGGCGGCGCTCGCCGCCGCGCTGGCGACCGTCGCCGCCAACGCTCCGCCCGGCGGCATCCTCATCCAGCCCATGGTCGCGGGGCGCGGCGAGGCGCTCCTCGGCTTCCGGCGCGAGCCCGGCATCGGCCCGGTCGTGGTGCTGGGCGCCGGCGGCGTGCTGGCCGAGCTTTACGCCGACGCCGCGGTCCGCCTCGCCCCGGTCGACGAGGCGGAGGCGCGCGCGATGATCGATGAAGTCCGCGGCCTCGCCCCGCTCCGCGGTTACCGCAATCTGCCGCGCGGCGATCTCGACGCGCTCGCCGCCGCCGTCGCACGCTTCTCCCGGCTCGCCGCGCTCCCCGTGGCCGAGGCCGAGATCAACCCGCTGATCGTGCGCGAAAGCGGCGTCGTCGCCGTCGACGCGCTGGTGCGGCGGGCGGCCTCCTTCGGTGTGTGAACGCCATCCATCCTTCGAGGCTCGCTGGCGCTCGCACCTCAGGATGAGCATTTTGGGTTGGCGCGACAGAAACAGAAGTTCATCCTGTGCTGCGACAAATGCAGATGCTCATCCTGAGGTGCCCACGAAGTGGGCCTCGAAGGATGGCCACGGGGCGCGCTGGCCGCCCATGCCGCGGCCGTCTGGCTCCGCTCCGCCCGATCCGCTAATCTTGGCGCGGGAAACCTGTGGAGCTGCCGGCCATGGCCGAGATCCTGCCCGACGTCGAGAGCCTCGCGGCAGCCATCCCGGACGGCGCCATGCTCGCCGTGTTCAAGGACAACGGCGTCGCCATGGAGGCGACCCGCGCGCTCATCCGCCGCGGCGCCCGCGACCTCCACCTCGTCACCGTGCCGACCTCGGCCTTCCAGGCCGAGCTGCTGATCGCCGCCGGCTGTGTCGCCACCATCGAGACCTCGGGCGTCACCATGTGGGAGCTCGGCCAGGCGCCGGCCTTCGTGCGCGCGGTCAAGTCGGGCGCGGTGCGCATCCGCGACGCGACCTGCCCGGCCATCTACGCCCAGCTCCAGGCCGGCGAGAAGGGCATCCCCTTCATGCCGCTGCGCGGCCTCATCGGCTCCGACCTCCTTAAGGTGCGGCCCGACTTCAAGGTGATCGAGAACCCCTTCGGCCCCGACGGCGCCTCCGACCCGATCGTGGCGCTGCCGGCGATCCGCCCCGACGTGGCGCTCTTCCACGTCGCCAAGGCGGACCGTCGCGGCAACGTCTGGATCGACCGCCAGGCCGAGCTCAGGTCGCTCGCCCACGCCGCGCATGCGAGCTATGTCACCGCCGAGGAGATCGTCGACCACGACCTGACCGGCCACGAGGCGACCGCCGGCGCCACGATTCCCGCGAGCTATATCGCCGGCGTCGCGCACGCGCCCAACGGCGCCTGGCCGATGGCGATGCCCGGCCGCTACGCCAGCGACACCGACTACCTCGCCCGCTACTGCCAGGCGGCGCGCAGCGCGGAGGGGCTCGCCCGCTGGCTCGCCGGCGAGGGCCTGGCCTGCCACGCGGCGGCCGAATGAGCGGCCATCCCGCCAAGGAGCTGTTGATCGACGTCGTCGCGCGCCTGCTCGAGGGCGTGCGGAGCGTCGCCGTCGGCGTGCTCTCGCCGATCGCCGGCAGTGCGGCGATGCTCGCCCAGTCGCGCGCCGCCGGGGCGATGCAGGTCCAGATCATCGGCTCGACCCTCGCAACCTACCGCACCGACGGCGGGGTCGACCTGTTCGACGCCGCGGGCCAGGGCCGCATCGACGCCTTCTTCCTCTCCGGCGGCCAGATCGACGGGCGGGGCAACATCAACCTCCTCGGCGTCGGCGACTATCCCGGCACCACGGCGCGCTGGTCGGGCTCGTTCGGCTCGGCCTACCTCTACTACCTGGTGCCCCGCGTCATCCTGGTCCGCGAGGAGCACACGAAGCGAACGTTGGTCGACAAGGTCGACTTCATCTCCGCCGCGGGGACGAGCCCGCCCAACGTGCATCGCACCGGCGGGCCTCACGCGCTGGTCACCGGGCGCTGCCTCTTCATGTTCGACAAGGCGCGCGGCCGCTTCCGCCTGGAAAGCGTGCATCCGGGCGAGAGCGTCGCGAGCGTGCGCGAGAACACCGGCTTCGACTTCGACTGCCCCGATACGGTGCCCGAAACGCCCCCGCCGAGTGCTGCGACCTTGAAGGCGATCCGCCGGGACATCGCGCCGAAGATCGCCGACCCCTATCCCAAGTTCGCCGCCGAGGTGCTGGGCTACACGGTGCCCGAGGCGGCGCAGTAGGAGGCCGGTCGATGCACGATCGCGGAGGGAGCGGCCGCATCCTTCGACAGGCTCAGGATGAGGCCTTGTGTATGTCTGCCGTGAAGGAGGCCCTCATCCTGAGCCTGTCGAAGGACGAGGGCCGGGCCGCCGCCCGGACGCTCACCCAATGATCGAGCGCCTGGCCGAGCTGGTGAACGACGACGCCTGGCTGGTCAAGCGCGGCCGGCTCCTCAACGTCACCTTCGCGATCGGGGTCGACGAGACCGACTACCTCGTCCGCATCGTCGACGGGCGCATCGTCGGCATCGAGACGGGCCCGCACGTGATGCGCGCCTGGACCTTCGCGATCCGCGCCAGCGCGCGGACCTGGGAGACCTTCTGGCAGGCGGTGCCGCCGCCGGGCTTCCACGACATTTTCGCGCTCCTGCGCAAGCGCCTCATCACCTTCGAGGGCGACCTCCAGCCGATGATGGCGCATCTCCTCTACGTCAAGCTGCTGCTCGCCAAGCCGCGCGAGCTCGCCGCCGCATGACCGCGGCCATCGAACCGATCGCCGGCCGCTACCTGCACCTCGCGCTCGAGGGCCAGCCGCACCGGCTCTACTTCGAGGAGGCGGGGCAGGGCATCCCGCTGCTCTGCCTCCACACCGCCGGCGCCGACGGCCGCCAGTTCCGCGCGCTCCTGAACGATCCCGAGATCACCGCCGACTACCGGGTCATCGCCTTCGACATGCCCTGGCACGGCAAGTCCTCGCCCCCCGAGGGCTGGCAGCGCGAGGACTACCAGCTCACCACCGAGCGCTATACCGGCATGATCCTCGCCGTCGCCGACGCGCTGGAGCTGGAGCGGCCCGTCGCCATGGGCTGCTCGATCGGCGGGCGCATCGTGCTCAACCTGGCCTGGGCGCATCCGGAACGCTTCCGCGCCCTCATCGGCCTGCAGTCGGCCGCCTATGTCGAGCGCTACTACGACGCCGGCTGGCTCAACCACCCGGAGGCGCACAAGTGGGAGACGGTCTGGCACTACATGCAGGGCGGGCCCGGCATCTTCCAGGGCGATCTCTTCTTCTATCAGGTCGAGGGCGACGTCCGGGACCGGATCAGGGACATCGACACGGCCAAATGCCCGCTCTACATGCTGACGGGCGAGTACGACTATTCGGCCTCGCCCGCCGACAGCGAGGCCGCCGCGGCGCTCATCCCGGGCGCCAAGCTCACCATCATGAAAGGCCTCGGCCACTTCCCGATGAGCGAGAACCCCGAAGGCTTCCGCGGCTATCTGCTGCCGGTGCTGGAGGAGATCAGGAGCGCCGGATAGGGCGTCGGTGCGGGCCGCCATCCTTCGAGGCTCGACCCTGGCGGGCCGAGCACCTCAGGATGAGCATCTGTTGTTGCATTCCCTGATGCTCATCCTGAGGTGCGAGCGCCAGCGAGCCTCGAAGGATGGGGGCAGCGCCGCGTCGGCGGTAAATCGCTACCGTCCCTTGAAGTCGGGCTTGCGTTTCTCGACGAAGGCCTTCGCGCCCTCGACGTGGTCCTCGGTGAGCTTGAGGACGGATTGGCCGATGCGCTCGAAGTTGCGGCCGGTCTCGGTGTCGACGTTGGCGCATTGGTTGATCACCAGCTTGGCGGTGCCGAGCGCCAGCGGGGCTTTCGCCGCCAGTTGCTCGGCGAAGGCGACGGCGCGGTCGAGCAATTCGTCCGCCGGCACGACCTCGTCGACGAGGCCGTAGGCGAGCGCGGTCTCGGCGGGCACGATCTCGCCGGTCATGACGAGGCGCTTGGCCTTGGACGGGCCGACCAGCTTGACCAGGCGCGAGATGCCGCCGGAGCCGGGAATGAGGCCGACATTGTTCTCGGGCAGGCCCATGCGCGCGCCCTCGGCGGCGAAGCGGAAGTCGCAGGAGAGCGCGAGCTCGAGCCCGCCGCCCGCGGCGACGCCGTTGATCGCGGCGATCACCGGGATCTCCATCGCCTCGATCTCGTCGAAGACGTTGTGGATCATGCGCACGCGGCGGCGGAAGCCTTTCGGTCCGACGGCCGACAGGTCGCCCATGCCGCGCACGTCCTCGCCGGCGGAGAAGGCGCGGCCGGTGCCGGTGACGATGAGGACGCGGAGGTCGTCGTCCTCGACGCAAGTCGCCACGGCGTCGCGCAGCTCCTGGCGCATCGCCACGTTCCAGGCGTTGAGCTTGTCCGGCCGGTCGAGGCGCAGGATGGCGACCTCGTCGTGGCGGTCGAAGGCGATGAACTCGTACGCGGGCGATCTGGTGTCGTCGGGCATGGGCTCAGGCCTCGAGGTCGGGGCGCAGCGTCTCGACCTCGCCCAGGTTCCAGAGCGCCCAGTGCAGGTTCTGGTCGGCGTGGCGCATCATCGACTGGATCTGCGGGATGTCGGTCCCCGCGTAGACCTCGTCCAGGATGGCGCGCGCGGCCTTGAGCTTTTGGATGATTTCGTCGGGGTTCATGGGTTTCGTTTCCTCATGTCTTGCCGCCGTGGTCGCCGTCCCGGGCCTGGCCCTTCGACAAGCTCAGGGTGAGGCGCTCTTTTTTCGCGCACGTGGTGATCCCAAGCAAACGTCCCCATGCCGAGCTTGTCGAAGCATCGCTCCGTCCCGGGTGACAGTAGAGGGGGTGGGGCGGGTCGCCATCACCTGTCCAGCTCCCGGCGGAGCGCCTTGGGGCGGTTGTCGATGATGCGCTTGGTCTTGAGGTCGTAGCGGGGCAGGGTCTCCGGGGCCATCGGCCTGGTCTCCAGGCGGACGTGGAGGGCCGCGTGGATGCGCTCCTGGACCGCCTTGGCGAGCGCCGGCCAGTCGGCTTCCCCGACCGATCTCACCGGCTCGAACTCCACGGTCATCCTGTCGTTCGAGCCTTCGCGGTCGAGCACGAGCTGGTAGAAGGGCGAGACGCCCTCGATCGCGCCGATGATGTTCTCCACCGCGGTCTGGTAGACGTTGGTGCCGCGCACGGTGACCATGAAGTCCGTACGCCCGAGCACGACGCCCTCGAACTTGTCCCAGGTGCAGCCGCAGGGGCAACCGCGCGTACGGCGCACGAGGTCGTGGCTGCGGTAGTTGAGCAGGGGCTGCGCCGAGTAGGTGTAGCTGGAAAGGACGTTCTCGCCGATCTCGCCCGCGGGCGTATCCTCGCCCGTCGCCGGGTCCATCGACCAGGAATGGACCGCCATCTCGTTGACGTGGATGCCGTCGCGCCGGGCGCAGCTCGGGCCGAAGGCCTCGATCTCGGCGATGCCGAGGAGCTCGCCCGAATCGGCGCCCCAGGCCTCGTCGATCGCCGCCTTCATCGCCGGCAGCGCGCAGGGACCGGGCTCGCCCGCGTGGTAGGTGTACCTGATCGAGGAATTGGCGATGTCCTCGCCCATTTCCTTGGCGACCTCGGCGAGGCGGAGCGCGAAGGTCGGCGTGCAGATGAGGACGGTGGGCTTCAGGCGCTTGATCGCGGCGATGTGGCCCTTGGAGTCGGCGCCGCCGCCGGAGATGACGCGGCAGCCCATGCGGCGGGCGCCGAAGTAGCACGACCAGAAGCCGGCGAAGTTGCCCCAGTTGAAGGCGAAGTAGAAGCTGTCCGACGGGCGTATCCCATGCGCCCAGAAGCCGTAGGTCCAGCTCTCGCCGACGCGCTCGGTGTCGTAGGCCGAGTAGGGCACGGCGAGCGGCAGCCCGGTCGAGCCGGACGTCTCGACGTGGTGGGTCAGCATCTCGTGCGGCAGGGCCAGCGTGTCGCCGTAGGGCGGGTTCTCCTGCTGGAGGTGGATGAAGTCTTGCTTGTCGGTGATCGGCACCTTGCGGCGGAAGTCCTCCAGGGTACGGATGTCGCCCGGCTTCAGGCCGACCTCGTCGAAGCGGCGGCGGTAGAAGGGGCTGTACTCGTAGGCGTAGGCGGCGAGGAGCTTCAGCTTCTTCAGGTGGAGCGCGTCGAGCCGCTCGCGCGGCATGGTCTCGGTGACCGCGTTCCAGTAGCGCGAGGCGCTCGCCTTTTCGGTCAGATGGCTGATGGGGGCGGGCATCCGTCGTTCTCCCTCACGCCGCGCTTGTTTCTTTTGCTTGGATTATTGCGTGCAAGTCATTCCCGCGAAAGCGGGAATCCATGGTGGCTCGTGGGGCGGCCCGTGCGTCCTTCGAGGCCCACTTCGCGGGCACCTCAGGATGAGCAAGAACTTTGGGCACCTGCAGAATAGGCTCATCCTGAGGTGCGAGCGCTAGCGAGCCTCGAAGGACGTACGACGTTCCCCACTCACACATACTGCCGGTTGGCCAGGTGGTCGGGGACCTCGATCTCCAGCGCCTCGATGAGCGGCACCGTCTCGGCGATGTATTGCCGGCGGAGCTCCTCGTTGCCCTGGGTCTTGATGCCCCACTTGACGTAGATCTCCGAGTTCTTGCTGTCGGAGCGGCCGAACATGTCGAGCGCCGCGGGCCACCACTTGTGCAGCAGGTCCTGGGTCTGCCGGCGGCCGTCCTCGGTCTTCACGATCCGGCGGAGATGGCGCAAGCCGGTATCGGCGTGGAACTGCTCCTCGCGCTCCAGGCGCGGCGAGACCTTGGCCAGCGGCTCGTAGGTCGAGGCCATCCACTCGATGCCGACATAGAGCCCGACCCGGTCGATCAACGCATGGAACCAGGCGACGTCGCACCATGTCTCCAGCTGGATCTTGAAGGCGTACTGGCCGATCGGCTTGTCGATCACCGCGCTCTCGCCGAAGCTCTCGATCAGGTTGGCGACGATCTGGCCGTGCTCGGCCTCCTGCTTGACGATCACCGCCTCGGTCAGCGCGTCCTTGCCGTTGGGGGCGTAGCGCAGGCCCGCATTGGCGATATTGGCGACGACCTCGCGGCTGTAGGGGTTGCCCGCGTTCTCGATATGCGCGTGCTTCATCAGCTTGATCATGAAGGCGCGGTATTCCGGCGGCATGTCGGGGTCGTTGCGCTTGTACATGCGCGGGGGCCCGGGCTTGGCTGTGGCGTCGGTCATGTCGGTCTCGCTTTCAACGCGGGGTCGGGGGCAGCAGGCCGGCGAGGGTGAAGGTTCGCAGCGCCCGCACCAGCTCCTCGCCATTGAGGGCGCGGCCGCGCCGGTGCCACTGCAGGAAGGTGCCGTCGTGCCCGGCCATGACGATGGCGGCCTGCTCGCGGCTGTCGATATCGGCGCGGAAGACGCCGCTCGCCTTGCCGTCCTCGATGATCGCCTCGATGGCGGCATAGAGGCGGTCGTAGATCCTGGCGATGCGCCGCTCGATCGCATCGCCGGCGTCGCGGAACTCCAGCGACATCAGGATCAGCAGCAGCACGTATTCCCAGCGCGCCACGCCGAGCATCGCCTGGCCGTGGACGAAGGCGACGATGCGCGCGCGGGCGTCGTCCTCGGCGGCGGCCACGCGGGCCTCCATCTCGTCGACGACGATCTCCTCGACGCGGTCGAGCAGGCGGTCGAGCAGCTTCGCCTTGGCGCCGAAGTAGAAGAAGACCGAGCCCTTGGTGAGCTCGACCGCCTCGCCGATCGCCTCGACCGAGGTGTGGCGGTAGCCCTGGCGCACGAAGAGGCTCAAGGCCGCGCCGAGGATGGCCTCGACGCTGGCCTCGCGCTGCGCGCGCTTGGTGATGGGTTTCGTTGGGGGCTGGTCGGTCATGTGGCGCGTCCGGTAAACATACTGACTGTATAGTAAGGGAAATGATTCGCTTCGGTCAATCGTGGAGGTCGGCTCGTGGCGACGGATCGCCCGAGCCTGGTCCGATTGCGCGTGGTCCGCTCGCGCCTGGCTCGTTTGCGCCTGGCTCGTTTGCGCCCTATGGCGCGCTCACGCGAAGGTCGCCACGGCGCTGCCGAAGGGATCGAAGCGGGCGGCGGCGGTCATGTCGCGGTCGATCGCGTATTGCCGGGTGAAGGAGCCGGTCATCACCACCTGGCCGGCCTCCAGCGTGCGGTCGAACGCGGCGAGCTTGTTGGCGAGCCAGACGATCGAGGCGACGGCGCTCGATTCCATCACCGCGTCGCCGCGCGCGCGCTCCTGGGCGGCGCCGTCGATCAGGACCTCGACGGTGGTCGCCCCCAGATCGTGCGCCGCGGGGTCGTAGGGCGTCTCGTCACCGACCACGAAGGCGAACTGCTGGCCGTTGTCGGCGATCATGCACTTGAAGCCCTCCATCGAGTTGGGCCCGCGGGTCTCGATGATCTCCATCGCCGGGGCGACGGTGGCGATGGCGGCCTTGGCGTCGTCCGCCGTGACGCCGGGACCCCTCAGCGTCGCGCCCATGGTGAGGCAGAGCTCGTTCTCCCAGCCGGGGCCGACCATGGCGGCGCGCGGCCAGGCGCCGCCGCTCGGCCAGCGGCCCTTCTCGAAGAGCACGGCGAAGAGCGGCTCGGGCAGGCCGAACTGCTCGCGGATCGCGCGCGCCGTCAGCCCCACCTTCCAGCCGGCCTGGGGCTCGCCGCGCGCGGCGTGGCGGTCGACGAGGGCGAGGTTGATGCGGTAGGCGCCGTCCTGGGTCAGGTGCGGCTCCCAGTGCAGGGGGAAGGGATCGCCGTTGCGCGCGGCCCAGAAGTCGTCGACCGCCTGGGCGAAGGCCTCCGCCTCCATGCCGCCGGTCGCTGCGTTCGCGTCCGCCATCGGATCAGCCCAGCCCTTGCGCCGTCATCGCGGCCTTGACACCGGGAACGGCTTTCATGCGCCCGGCGAACGCGGCGAGGTTGGGGTAGTCGGCGAAGGGCTTGGGCAGGAAGCCGGCCCACAGGCAGAAGACGAAGAGGTAGGTGTCGAGCACGCTCCGCCGCTCGCCCAGCATCCAGTCGCGGCCGACCATGTGGCGCTCGACGATGGAGAGCTGGAAGTCGACCTCGGCGGCGGCCTTGGCCTTGACCTCGGCCTGCGCCGCCTTGCCGTCGGCGTAGCGGAAGGTGAGGAAGTAGGGGGTGAAGGCGGGGTGGATGTCGCCGTTGAACTCGGCGAGCCACTTGCGCATGGCGAAGCGGCCGTCCTCGGTGTCCTCGGGGCCGAGCCCGGCGTCGGGCCAGGTCTCGGCGATCCAGGCCAGCACCGCGGGGACTTCGCTCAGCACGCGCCCGTCGTCGAGCACCAGCACCGGCACCTTGCCGACCGGGTTGAGCTCGAGGAACTCGGGCACGCGGGTGCCGCTGCGCTTGATCAGCTCGAGCTCGAAATCGGCGCCCGCCCATTCGAGCGCGATATGCGGCGCCAGCGCGCAGGCGCCGGTGAAGGAATAGAGTTTCATGGTTGCGGTGTTCCCCGGTCGCGATGGCTCGCGGTCATTGTGCATCGCGCGGGCGGCGTTGCAAGGCAAGGGCGTTGTCGCTGGCGGGGGGCTGGCCTACGATCCGCGCAGATCGGGACGACGAAGCGAGGAGGTCCGCTTGAACGCGCCGCAGGAAGCCGCCGCCAAGGCGACGCCGTGGCAGCACGCGATCCACGCGCATCTCGTCGCGGCCGGGATCGCGCAGGTCGGCTACGTGCCCGACGCCGGGCACACGGGGCTCATCAACCTCTGCGAGGCCGACAACGCCATCGAGGCGACCGTGCTGACCACCGAGGAGGAGGGCATCGGCCTGCTCGCCGGGGCCTGGCTGGGCGGCCAGCGCGGGGCGCTGCTGATGCAGTCGAGCGGGGTCGGCAACTGCCTCAACATGCTCGCCTTCGCCCAGCATTGCCGCTTTCCGATGCTGATCCTGGTGACCATGCGCGGCGAGTGGGAGGAATTCAATCCCTGGCAGGAGCCGATGGGCCGGGCGAGCGGGCCGGCGCTGTCGCTGATGGGCGTGGCGGTCCGGCGCACCGATGATCCGGAGGCGTTGCCGGGGCTGGTCGGGGAGGCGCTCGCCGAGACCTTCGCGCGCGAGCTGCCCTCGGCGGTGCTGATCGGCCAGAAGCTCATCGGGGCGAAAAAATGGTGAGCGGCACGGCAACCGGCGGACAGCTCGACCGGCGCGCGGTGGTGGCGCGGCTGGTGCGCGACCGCGGGCAGGCGGCGGTGGTGGCCGGGCTCGGCTCGCCGACCTGGGACCTCGCGGCGGCGGGCGACCACGAGCGGAACTTCTGCATGTGGGGCGGCATGGGGAGCGCCCTTACCATCGGGCTCGGCCTGGCGCTGGCCCAGCCCTCGCTGCCGGTGCTGGTGATCACCGGCGACGGCGAGATGCTGATGGGCATGGGCTCGCTCGCCACCGCGGGGGCCAAGGCGCCGGCCAACCTCGCCGTCGTGGTCTGCGACAACGAGCGCTTCGGCGAGACCGGCATGCAGAAGAGCCATACGGCGTACGGCCTCGACCTGCCGGCGGTGGCGGCGGCCTCCGGCTTCGCCTGGAGCGAGACGGTGCGCGACGAGGCGGGGCTCGAGGCGCTGTGCGGGCGCATCTACGCCGGGGGCGGCTGCGGCTTCGCCAGCGTCAAGATCGCGCCGGTCGACCTGCCGCGCGTAATGCCCGAGAAGGACGGCGCGCTCATCAAGGACCGCGTGCGGCGGTCGATCGCCGGTAACGAGGGTTAGGCCCAATTCCACAGGATTGTTGGCCCAGGGCCGCGGCCCTCGATGCAGTGCGGTGCCGCCTGGAACTCTCTCTCCCGCAAGCGGGAGAGGGGAAATCAGGGCCGGTGACGCCGGCATTTTGGACTGCGCCTAGCTTTTTGGGTCCGGGCGGCGCTCCATCAGCACCGAGACCTTGAAGTCGAGCACGGTCGCGCCGTGCTGGTTGGTCATGGTCTCGTGCGTGGTGACGATGCCGTATTCGGGACGGCTCTTCGACAGGCGCTTGGCGATGACGGTGGTCCGGCCGTGCAACACGTCGCCCGCGAGCACCGCGGTCGGGAAGCGCAGCTCCTCATAGCCGAGGGCGCCGCGCACCTGCCAGTCGGCGGTCGCCCGATTGCAGATCCGGATGAACATCGCCATCGTGTGGACGCCCGACGCGGTGAGCTGGCCGTAGAGCGTGTCGGCCGCGAAGGCCTCGTCGACGTGGAAGGGGCGCGGATCCCAGCGGCTCGCGAAGTCGATCATCTCGCCCTTGTCGGTCGTGTACTCGCCGTAGTCGATCACGTCGCCGACGCCGAGGTCTTCGTAGTAGCGGGCCATGGCTAGTCCTTGGCGCGATGCGGCTTGCGGCCGATCGCGGCGAAGACGCGGTGCGGGACCGCGAGCGGATCGTCGGGAAAGCGTGCCGCCAGCATGGCGGCGTGCGCTGCCTCGAATGGCGGCACCTTGTGGTCGGGCAGGCTCGCGCCGATGGCGGCGCTGGCGCGGATGCGGCCCCGCCAGGCCTCGTGGCTGTAGGGGACCGCGACGTCGAAGCTGAAGCTCTCCAGCGCCGCGAAGCCGGCCACGGCCAGGTCGGTCAGCCAGCGGTGATAGACGCCGGTGCCGCCGGCGCCGATCCACTCGGGGTTGTGCGCCAGCATCAGCGCCTCGGTGGCCTCGACGACGTTGCCGGGCAGGGGCAGCCAGTCGAAATGCGCGATCGCCAGCGTGCCGCCGGGCTCGAGGAGCCGCAGACATTCTGCGGCGGCGCGCGGCCGGTCGAACCAGTGCCAGCACTGGCCGGCCGTGACGACGTCGAAGGCGGCCGCGTCGAGGCCCGTCGCCTCGGCCCCGGCGGTGACGTAGTCGACCGAAACGCCGGCCTCGGCATCGAGGGCGCGCGCCTGGGCCAGCATGTCGTCGGAGGGATCGAGGCCGGTGACGGCCGCGCCCCGAAGCGCGAAGCCGCGCGCGAGCGTGCCCGTGCCGGTGCCGAGATCGAGCAGGCGCTGGCCCGGCGCGCCGACCCCGAAGCCGGCGATGCGCTCGAAGAAGGCTTCGGGAAAGCCCGCGCGGTGGCGCCGGTAGTCCTCGGCGGTGCGGCCGAAGCTGACGGTGGATTTCCAGCTCATGGGGCGTGGAAGGAAACCATGGTGCTCATCCTGGGCTGCGAGCGCGGGCGCGCCTCGAAGGACGGATGACGGTCCCGGTCCCTAGATCGGGTCGCATTTGAGAGGCCGGCTTCGGCACATCAGGATGAGCCTCCAGCGGTGCAAACATGGAAAGAGGGGCGCGCGGCCCCTCTTTCCAAAACCAATCCACGGTGCGCCCCGCCGGCTATTCCGCCGCCACCGAGGGTAGGCCGGAGAGCGCCATGGCGAGCTCGCCCTCGTCGTAGGGCTGGTCGACCAGCTTGCCCGCGAAGTAGTCCGAATAGGCGCCCATGTCGAAGTTGCCATGGCCGCAGAGGTTGAAGAGGATGGTCTTGGACTTGCCCTCCTTCTTGCACTCGAGCGCCACGTCGATCGCGCCCTTGACCGCGTGGTTCGCTTCCGGCGCCGGCAGGATGCCCTCGGCCTTGGCGAACCGCACGCCGGCATCGAAGCACTCGATCTGGTGATAGGCGCGCGGGCTGATCTCGCCGAGCTCGGCCAGGTGCGAGACCAGCGGGGCCATGCCATGATAGCGCAGGCCGCCGGCGTGGAAGCCCGGCGGCACGAAGGTCGAGCCCAGCGTGTGCATCTTCACCAGCGGCGTCAGGTGGCCGGTGTCGCCGAAGTCGTAGGCGTACTTGCCGCGGGTCAGCGACGGGCAGGCGGCGGGCTCGACCGCGACGATCTCCCGCTTCCTGCCGCCACGCAGCTTGTCGCCGATGAAGGGGAAGGCGATGCCCGCGAAGTTCGAGCCGCCGCCGGTGCAGCCGACGATGACGTCGGGGTCGTCGCCGGCCATCTCCATCTGCTTCATCGCCTCGATGCCGATCACGGTCTGGTGCATGAGCACGTGGTTCAAGACCGAGCCGAGGGCGTATTTGGTGTCCTCGCGCTGCACCGCGCGCTCGACCGCCTCGGAAATCGCGATGCCGAGCGAGCCCGACGAATCCGGGTTCTTCTGCAGGATGGCGCGGCCGCTCTCGGTCTCCTCCGAGGGGCTGGCGACGCAGCGCGCCCCGAAGCTCTCCATGAAGGCCTTGCGGTAGGGCTTCTGCTGGAAGCTCACCTTGACCATGAAGACCTCGATCTCGAGGCCGAAGAAGGAGCCGGCGAGCGCCAGCGCCGAGCCCCACTGCCCGGCGCCGGTCTCGGTGGTGATGCGCTTGACGCCCTCTTCCTTGTTGTAGAAGGCCTGGGCGATCGCGGTGTTGGGCTTGTGCGAGCCGGCGGGGCTGACGCCCTCGTACTTGTAGTAGATCTTGGCCGGGGTATCGAGCGCCTGCTCCAGGCGCCGCGCGCGGAACAGCGGCGAGGGCCGCCACTGCCGGTAGACGTCGCGCACCGGCCCGGGGATCTCGATCTCGCGCTCGGTGGAGACCTCCTGCATGATGATCGCCATCGGGAAGAGCGGCGCCAGGTCGTCGGGGCCGACGGGCTGGCCGGTGCCCGGATGCAGGACGGCTGCCGGCGGCTCGGGGAGGTCGGCGGCGATGTTGTACCAGTTCTTCGGAATGTCCTTCTCGTCGAGAAGGTATTTGACCGTGTCGCTCATGGGAATGTTCCTCCACCCTCGAAAATGTCAGTCCGCCCGCTGGTTCGTCGTCCCGCTGGTTCGTCGTAAAGGCTCAAACCCCGACCACCGCCGTCGCGGTCCGTTGTCGGGAAACGTTTTAAATGTAAACTATCGGCCGCCGGAGCGGCAACACTCTGCACCCTCCGCCCGGCCTTGAAAAGTCCTGACCTCTGGCCGGAGGCGCACATGAGCGGCGACAAATCCGCGCGGTACCGGGGCACGTCGGAAGACGGCGCGCTCAAGGGCGAGGCGATCTACACCGACTTCACCGAGTCCATGTCCTACGGCGGCTACCTGCAGCTCGACCGTATCCTTAATGCCCAGGAACCGCGCTCGGGCACTCACGACGAGATGCTTTTCGTCATCATCCATCAGGTCAGCGAGCTGTGGATGAAGCTGATGCTGCACGAGCTGGAGTCGGCCGTCGCCCTGGTGCGGGCCGACACGCTGAGGCCTGCCTTCAAGATGCTGGCGCGGGTGAAACGCATCCAGGAGCAGCTGATCGACGCCTGGTCGGTGCTGACCACGATGACGCCGGCCGACTACTCGCGCTTCCGCGACGCGCTCGGCCGGTCGTCAGGATTTCAGTCCTATCAGTACCGGGCGATCGAGTTCATCCTCGGCAACAAGCAGCCGGCAATGCTGAAGCCGCATGCCCACGACCCTGACCTGCACGCACGGCTGACGGCGCTGTTGGAGCGGCCGGGCCTCTACGACGAGGCGATCCGCATGTTGGCGCGCCGGGGCTTCGCCATCGACGAGGGCCAGCTCGAACGCGACTGGACCGCGCCGCACGCCTTCGACCGGTCGGTCCACGACGCCTGGCTGGCGGTCTACCGCGAGCCCGAGCGCCATTGGGAGCTCTATGAGTTCGCCGAGAACCTGCTCGACATCGAGGATCTCTTCGAGACCTGGCGCTTCCGTCACGCCAACACGGTCGAGCGGGTGATCGGCATGAAGACCGGCTCTGGCGGGACCTCGGGCGTGCAGTATCTGCGCCGCCAGATCGGCACCCGCGTCTTCGTCGAGCTTTGGGCGGTGCGTACGGAGGTTTGAGGCGCGCTTTAGTGCCAGCGATCCGGCAGCCCCTATGCTCGAGCCCGGCGGGGCACGTCGCCCCGCCGGTCGGTCACGACCGGGACCGTTCCGAGACTAGGTGGCCGCCATCCTTGCGCAAGGCGGTGGGCGGATCAACACGCCGCTGCCGTGGCGATCCCTTCGGGCCGGCGCAATACTTGCCGGCCCCAATTCCGTGCGCATTACTTTGGGTATCGCAACAAATTTACTAAAATTACTCAATAATTATTCAATAATTTTATGATAATTATAGTATAATACTTGAATAATCTTTCTATTATTTGAGATTTATTTTGCGAAAATCATTGACGTATGTAATATTAAATTAGCGATGTCATTAAGAATGGGGAAAAACAATGCGCGATACGATGCTGAAGGCGTTCCTGACCGACGACGCGGGTGAGGTCGCCATTTCGTATGGGCTGATCGCGGCGCTGATCTCGATCGTCGCGATCGTCGGCTTCAGCCAGTTGAGCCTGTCGACCGCGGAGCTCTACCAGTGGATTACCTCGGTGATCGAGAAGAAGAACTGAGACGAAAATTTGAGACGAAGACATGAGTGAACGGGGGATGCAATCGAACGGCGCCGCGGCGCGACCGGACGCAGGCCCGGCCGCTTCGGCGCGGCCGGCCGGAGAGGCGGCCGGCCAGATCGACGGACAGGGCCCGCTCCATTCGTCCGACCTCAACGAGATTCGCAGCGACAAGATGGGTGAGGGCGCGGTCAAGGTCGCCCGCAAGGTCGCCGCCGCCTACGTCAAGTCGAGCGCCGCCGGCGGCGAGCGGGTGCATGCCGAGGCGATCTTCGGCGAATGGCTGCAGCGCGGCGCCGAGGTGGTGCGCGCGACGCTCGCCAAGTATCTCGCGGCCTGCGGCTTCCTGCCCCACCGTTTCGCCAGCGCCATGGCCGAGGACGTCGAGTCGGTCGCGGTGCCGGTGCTCGCCCAGTCGGAGGTGCTGACCGAGGAGGACCTGTGCCGGATCGCGGCGCATCGCGGCCTGGCGCAGCAGTCGGCGATCGCCGGCCGGCGCTTCGTGCCGCACGAGGTCTCCAACGTGCTGATCGGCCGCGGCGAGACGGAGGTCGCGATCAAGCTGCTCGGCAACGAGGGCGCCAAGCTCTCCGAGCCGGCGCTGCACCGGATCATGGATGCGTTCAACCGGGACAGCGAGGTGGTCGACGCGCTGACAGGGCGCGGCCGGGTGCCGAGCTCGGTCGCCGACCGCATCGTCACACTGATCGCCGAGCCGGTGGCGCAAACGACGGACGAGGCGAGCCCGTCCGGCGAACGGGCGCATCCGCTGTTCGCCCGGCGGCTCGGCATCACCAAGCCGCGGCACCGCAGGCTCGAGGGCATGGACCCCTCGAAGCTCGCCGACCAGTTCGCCGCCGCCGGGCGGCTCACGCCGGCCTTCCTGCTGCGCGCCCTGTGCGACGGCCGGCGCGGCGCCTTCGAGGCCGGCATGGCGCGGCTCGCCGGGCTGGCGATGGACAAGACCATCGCGCTTCTGATGTCGGGCGACGCGGCGACGCTGACGGCGCTCTTCAAGCGCACCGGCGTGCCCGAGCCCTTCCGCCGCGCCTTCCACGACGGCATCGCGGTGCTGATCCGCGGCGCCGAGCTCGATCCCGCCAAGGCCATGACGGCCGCGCAGATCGGCGAGGCGGTGATGGAGGTCTTCAAGAACGACGACGCCATCAACCCCGACGACTACAAGGCGGTGCTGGCGCGGCTCTACGCCGAGCTCGCCAAGCAGGCCAAGCGCACCAGGCAGGACGGGTCGGGCGACACGACCGCGGCGGCCTGATCGGCGTTCGGCCTACTCCGGCTTTCTGGCGACGATCTCGACGGGGGCGATCAGCCCCGCCTCGATGTTGCGCACCATGTTGGCGATCTTCGCCGGCGCCTCGGCGCCCATGAGGATGTGGAGGCCGAGCGGCGGCGGGCCGCCTTGCTCCCGGAGGCGCGCGCCCAGGGTCTCGAAAAAGCCGATGGCGAAATCGCGGCGGCTTTGCTCGCCGTCGATCTCCAACCCGGCCGCGGCCAAGGCGGCGAGATACGCGCCGACCGGGGCGAGGAAGCTCGTCGCCTCGTCGGCCGCCCAGGGCACCGGAAAGGCGAGCGCGCCGTCGCCGGTCCGCATCACGTCGTAGATGCCCAGCCGTCCGCCGGGCCGGAGCACCCGCGCGGCCTCGGCGACGAGGCGCGTCTTGTCGGCGATGTTCATGCCGATATGGAGCATGGTGGCGCGGTCGAAGGAGGCGTCCGCGAAGGGCAGGTCGAGGGCGCTGGCCTGGCGGTAGGAGACCTGTCCGGAGAGCCCGACCCAGCCGGCGAGGGCGACGGCGACGGCGACGTATTCCTCGGTCAGGTCGATGCCGGTGACCGCCACGCCGTGCTCGGCCGCGAAATACCGCGCCGCGCCGCCAATGCCGCAGCCGATGTCGAGCAGGCACAGGCCGGGGGCGAGCGCGAGGCTCCGGGCGAAATGCTCGGTCGCCGCGCGGCCGCCGATATGGAATTCGTCGACCGGCGAGAGGTCTGCCGGGACGAGCGCGGCGGGGTCCTTGCCGGAGGCGGCCAGCGCCTCGCGGATCGCCGCCTCCAGGCCGCCGTGGGTGTAGTGGCGCGCGACCGAGGCTTCTGCCGAATGGACGGTCATCGGGGTTCGATCTCCGGTCGCGTCGGGTTCGGGTGTGCCCGGCTAAACTAGCGCAAGCGGCGGCGGGCATGAACCGGAGTCATTTCAACCATAGGCATTCGCCCGCGCACCCCGCGGCATCGACGGCCTGCCTCCGGCGTGCGCAATTCCGTCGGACCAGCTATGCCGGGGTGGCTTTTCGCCGGGCTTGGAGGCAGTATTCGGCCACGAATGCAATCGTTTGGGGCCGCGAAAGCGCCGGTCTCCGAATGACCATCGAAGACCAGGGAGCCATAGGGAGGATCCAACAATGACCCAGGTACGGCTGACCGGCCTGCTGGCAGGCGCCGCGGCACTGACCTTTGCCGCGCTGCCGGCCACGGCCGAGACCTTCGATCTCAAGATCGCGCATTTCGTCACGCCCAAGCACTCGTATTCGCAGTGGATCGAGCGTTGGTCGCAGGAGCTGACCAAGAAGTCGAACGGCCAGCTCAAGTTCAAGATCTATCCCGGCGCCCAGCTCGGCCCGCCGCCGAAGTACTACGATATCGCCCGGCGCGGCCTGGCCGATATCATCTGGACCGCGCATGGCTTCACGCCGGGGCGCTTCCCGCTGACCGAGGTCTCGAACCTGCCGTACCTGGTGGGCAGCGCCGAGATCGGCACCAAGGTCATGAACGACCCCGTGCTGCGCTCGAAATACCTCGATCCCGAGCACAAGGGCGTGAAGGTGCTGATGCTGCTGACGCACCAGCCCGGCAACATCAACACGGCCAAGGTGCCCGTGCGCAAGCTCGAGGACATCAAGGGCCTGCGCCTGCGCTTCGCCTCGGCGACGATCAAGGACTTCATCGCCGCGCTGGGCGGCGTCCCGGTCGGCATGCCGCCGACCCGCATCACCGAGTCGATGCAGAAGGGCACGATCGACGGCGCGGTGATCGACTACGGCGGCGCGGGGCTGGCCTTCCGCATGGGGCCGGTCACCAAGTACACCACCGAGATGTACTCCTACGTGACCAGCTTCTGCCTCTGCATGAACCAGCGCAGCTGGGACCGCCTGCCGGCCAACCTGAAGAAGCTCGTCAACGACTCGCTGGCGGGCCGCGAGGGCGAGGTCGGCAAGGAGTGGGACAAGCTCGACGACATCGGCAAGAAGCTGATGATGAAGGCCGGCACGACGCCGATCAAGCTGTCCTCGGCCGAGCACGCGCGCTTCCGCGCCGTCGGCGCCAAGGTGGCCGAGGCCAAGCTGGCCGAGCTGGAGAAGCGCGGCCTGCCGGCGCGCGCCGTCTACAAGCTGATGCAGGAGCTCTCGGAGAAGCACGCGAAGACGTCGCGCAACTTCTGGGTGAAGTAGCCCGTTGGAGCACGACAGGTACCTGCGCGCGGCCGCGTTGCCTTTCGGCTACGCGGCCGCCGCCGTGCTCGTTGGCATGATGCTGTTCGTCACCGTCGACTGGGTGATGCATCATTTGTTCGATTCGCCGATCCTCGGCGTCGTCGACGTCATAGACCTGGGGCTGATCGTCTGCATCTTCGTGGCGATGCCGGGGGTCTTCCTGCGCGACGAGCACGTGGCGGTCGACGTGATCGACCAGATGGTGTCGCCAAGGACGGTGTCTTGGCTGCGGCTGGTCGGCCTCGTCCTGACCCTCGTGTTCCTGGCGCTGATGATCACCTACATGGTCCAGCCGGCGCTCGAGAAGCTCGACCAGAACGAGGTCAGCATGACGCTCGGGATCAACAAGTTCGTGCACTGGATCCCGATCATCTTCGGCTTCGCGCTGTCGATCGTCGCCACGATCTGGGTGATCGCGCACTATCTGCGCCACGGCGTGCCGAGCCAGGGCGCGCGCGGCGATGGGGGTATCGAATGAGCCGTCGCCGGCCGATGGCCGCGCGGCGGGCCATTTCGTGAGCGACCAGGTCATCGGGCTGGTTTCGCTCGGCGGGCTCTTCGGCCTGATCATGCTGCGCGTGCCGGTCGCGATCGCGCTGGGCTTCGTCGGGCTGCTGGGCTATGCGGCGATCGACGGCTGGCGGACCGCGATGATCACCGCCGGATCGGCGCCCTACGACCTCGCCGAGAAATCCGACCTCGCCGTGGTGCCGCTGTTCATCCTGATGGGCGTCGTGGCCTCGCGCTCGGGCATGTCGCGCGAGCTCTTCGCCGCCGCCAACGCCATGTTCAGCGGCCTGCGCGGGGCGCTGGCCATGGGAACGATCGGCGCCTGCGCCATCTTCGGGTCGATCTGCGGCTCCTCGCTGGCGACCGCCGCGACGATGGCGCGCGTCGCCGTGCCTGAGATGCGCCGCTACGGCTACGACGAGCGCATCGCCACCGGCGTGGTGGCCTCCGGCGGCACGCTCGGGGTGCTGATCCCGCCCTCGGTCATCCTGATCGTCTACGCGATCATCGCCCAGCGGGGCGTGCCGCAGCTCTTCGCGGCGGCGATGATCCCGGGACTCATCGCGGCGGCGCTGCATATCCTGGTCATCGTGGCGATCGTGCGCCTGCAGCCCGAGCGCATGCCGACCAGCCCGACCATGCCCTGGGACCGGCGGCGAACGGCGCTGCTCCGCCTGTGGAAGGTGGTCATCCTCTTCGGCATCGCGATCGGCGGCATCTATTCGGGGTACATGACGCCGATCGAGGCGGCGGGCATGGCCGCGCTGGCGGCCATCATCATCGCCGCCGCCACCGGCACCATTACGTGGCGGGGGCTGGCCGACTCGTTGCTGGAGACGATCTGGACCACCGGCATGCTGTTCTTCATCGTCATCGGCGCCTTCATCTTCAGCTACTTCATGGTCCTGACGCGGCTGCCCAACGCGCTCGCGGACTGGGTCCAGGGCCTCCAGATGGCGCCCTGGCTGGTGATCCTGATGATGGTCGCCTTCTACATCGTGCTCGGCTGCTTCCTCGATGCCATCAGCATGATCCTGATCACCGTGCCGGTCTTCCTGCCGCTCGCCCAGGGCATGGGCTTCGACGCCGTGTGGTTCGGCATCCTGGTGCTGGTGGTCGTGGAGGTCGGCATGATCACGCCGCCGGTGGGGCTCAACATCTTCGTCATCCGGGCGCAGCTTCCCGACGTCAAGCTGGTCGACGTCTATTGGGGCATCGTGCCCTTCCTGGCGGCGGCGGCGGGGCTGGTGGCGCTGCTGATGCTGTTCCACGATCTGGCGCTGTGGCTGCCGCAACAGCTCTACAAGGGCGGCTGACGCGGGCGCGGCCCCGGAACGAAATGGATGGGCGCGACGGATGGGCGCGATGGACGAGATTCCCGACGGATTTGCGCCGCTCGACCGCAGGAGCCCGTTCATGGAGCCGATCGGCCCGGTGTACCGCAAGACCGAGGGGACGAGGCTCAGCCTCGGCCTGCGCATCGCCGAGCGCCACACCAATGCTCGCGGACTGGTGCATGGCGGGCTCCTGGCCACGCTGGCCGACCTCGCCATGGGCTACGCGCTCGGGGTGGTCGAGGATCCGCCGAAAAGCGGCGTCACGGCGAGCCTCACCACCGACATCTTCGGCAGCGCCGCGGTCGGCGACTGGCTGGAGGTGCGCGCCGAGGCCAAGCGCGTCGGCGGCCGGCTGGCCTTCAGCGCTTGCGACATGCTCGCCGCGGGCGAGCCGATCGGCCAGGGCACGGGGGTTTACCGCGTCACGCGCTAGAGCAGGTCGTGATTGGGTCGAATCACTTCCTG
>Ga0302046_10000957_pt1 | contig 27506 bp, 28 predicted proteins | sample RVTome_11_FD_200261 | JGI IMG/M metagenome (GOLD analysis project Ga0302046, IMG submission 200261) | Soil microbial communities from uranium-contaminated site in the Upper Colorado River Basin, Wyoming, United States - RVT147D111 (version 2) ... | reverse complement strand
TGCGTCTTTTGCCATCGCCTGATCCTCATAGGAAATACCGGCTGCGTAGTGTTTCTCCGCGGCCTGACGTCGGGCATTCTGGTATTCCCGCTCCACATCGCGCGTATGCAGAGTCATTTGTTGCCCGGTATCCTCATGCGTCTGCGTCGGCAGACTTCGCACGGCGTCAGACATGGCCAAGATGTCCTCATACAACGCAAAAGCTGCGTCCCAATCGTTGGCATCCTCGGCCCGCTGTGCCTGGGCATAGGTATTGTCGTAAATGCCCGGAAGCTCATTGGCCAGGAATTCCAAGGCCTCTGCATGCCCCGGATCCTCGCGGAGGGTTTGCGCGGCGTACCGGACTGCATTGACCATGTCTCCCGACCGGTAGGCGCGTTCGGAGAGTCCCCACGGCCCCGACGAACATCCGATCAGCACAGGAATCAAGATCACGACAATGGAGTGAAAACGTTTCATGGAGTGCTCCTTCGATTTACATCGGTAAAATGTGAAACGTGAAAGGTAAGGGGTTGTAAGATAAGGATACGGGCTCAATATCATTTCCCATTCGTACTTTTCACATTTCACCATGTGCTCTTTTTCTCACCGCCGAACAAGATAACCATTTTGACCGAATGGTCAAAGCGCAGTGGCTACGACCACAACACCTCTGGCAGCAAAAATTTCGCCGTTACTGCCTGAGGCCTCCAGAAGGACAATGTGCGGACCGATCCTGGCCTTGCGTTTGTTGTATTCCATACCGTCCCAGATCACTTCACCGGTGGAACCTGCGGGCTCCCCCTCTGCCAGGGTTCGTATGATGCGCCCGCGCAGGTCGAAAATCCTGATTCGAATGACGGAGCTTGGCATGGGAATGGAAAACCGGACGATGCAGAAATCCTCATGGCCGTCCCCGTCCGGCGAAAATGGGTTTGGTGAAAAAGAAAGAGAAGAGTTTGAAAGAACTGATGGCGTGAAAATGCTATTGTGCCTGCCAGGTGAACCTCCCAGGATACCGGATGATGTGCTCCAGTTACGCGGATCGTTCGAGCCATGATCCGGACGAATGCGTTCCAATGCACGCCCGCGCGTGTCGTCAATCATCGAATGGTGCCATAAGGATGAGTATCGAACGCTGTCAATCGTTGCCCCCGTAAGATCCATGAGGATCACGGCATCCTCGTTGTTCGTTAATCCCAGCCCGCCGGGCTGATTCAGTATGATCAGGTTGGGATCGAAGGCAAGGGAAGGGAAGTGGGCAAGGATGGTAGAGTCCGCAGCAATGACGGCGAATTCAGTCGGTTCCACGCTCAGGCATGGGTTTAGAGAAAACCGGTTTGTGCTTCCTGAAGATGTGGGTGCGTCGCTGAGCGCCCATCCGGCAAGCTGTACCGGAAGAATTCCTGGATTGAAGATCTCGATCCACTCATTCTGGTCTGGGAGCGGTTCAAACATGATCTCATTAATAAGAAGGCACCCTGCCGGGTATCCGCGGGTAACCTCAACCGTGTCTGTGTTGTTCCCGGGTCGTTGGTCGCCATCAAGTACGGCACTGATAAGAACAGGAGTCCTGCCGGAAGGGGCCTCTGGCCAGTCATGTGACAGAAAGGCCGCCGCACCGCGTTGCAATATTCCGGAAAACATCATTGATCCTGCCACTTCTCCCGAGAACGTCCTCAGGAGTACCTCGAAATCCCGGACAGTCATTCGTCCTGCATTGACGATCTGAATACCAAACGTTGTTCCAAAAACGGCTGCCGATTCAATTCTGATATCTTTATCGACCATCGCCAGGCTATTGAAGATTCCCGGTGTGCTTCCTCCCAATGAAATCGAGGTGATCCAATTCGATGGGTCGGATGATGCAGAGAGAAAATCAATGCGTTCCAACGACCGTCCGTTGTCACCCCCCCAATCGGGATCATAAGCAACACTATCGATCGTTTCACCACGGAAATCCGTCAGTACCACAGCGTCCGGAATCGTGTTGTTGAGTGACGGAAATGCAGCAATGGCAACGGGCGCGGAAACCGAATCATGGATGGCGAAAAATAATGAATCGCGCACGATGAGTGCGAATCCGGAAGGCTGAACAAAAACATCATCGGATGTAATGAGGGCTTTCGATGTTGTCCTGTTGTCGGAGATCTTCCAGCCGGCCAAATTAACCGTACGCGGAGAAGTATTATACAATTCGATCCATTCAGGCTCGTCGCCCAGCGGGCCATACATGATTTCGTTGATGATAATACTCCCGGGGCTTACGCCAATGGGAACGACCACACTCCCGGTATCATTGGCCGCATTTTCATCGCCGGCGAGATCCACGATTGCAAAGAAGCGATATGTTCCTGCTGAAAGCGGTGTGTGAAGAGCGGCCACGATAGCAGAGTCGCCTGGAGAAAGGAAGGTCCCCTCGACACTCGAGAATCGTTCAGCCTCTTCGGCTGCCCCGTTTGAGTTCCCGTCGCGAAAAAAGTTTATCCGGAATCCGGAGAGCGGCAGTACCCCAAGGGAAGTTACGGTTGGGGTAAGAATAATTCCTTCGGAATCTATTGGCTGATCAGGTTGGAAAGCGAACGAACCTATGGCAAGGTCGACTGATGTAAATACGGAGAGAGTAATATCATCCATCCTGAGTGTACCGGTTGTTCCGCCGGTTGCGCCAAGGATCCTCCAACGAAAGCGGACACGGGACTGGTTGGAGAGTGTTTCAGGGAGTTGGAGGATTGTCTGAACGTATCCTGTCGAGCCGGGATGCCGGAGTGTATCCGAGCAACGCACAGGCCAGGTGAGGCCGCCGTCAGACGAAGCTTCTACGAGGACCCCCGAGGTGTGGGTACCGGACCGCGAGAGATAAAAGCTCAGTTGATCCGGAACGCGGCCTGTAAAGTCAACAAGAGGAGAGATGAGTGTCTGGGCAACAGTCGAGTTTGTCGATTGGACTGCGAACGGGCCAGAACGGGGTGAGGTCGTGGTTGTAAAAAAATCTCCGCCTGCCAACCGGTTCGTTGAGGTTTCCCAACCCGGCGGTAATTGCGGTACTTGAATGGAATCAAAACGTTCAGTAAAAGGGAAAGAGAGGATCTGACCTACAGCACTGTAAAACGGAAGGATGAAAACAAATCCCCATGACCAGGCTCTCATGGCAACCCCCTTGAATGGTTATCAAAAACCCGGGGGGTAGTTCAATAGTAGTGAGATTGCCGCAAAAAATCCACAACCAGCGAGTAAAAGCCATCGGGAGATTCGGCATGTACCCAGTGGCCGGTATCGAGCGATTTTACCACTGCCTTGGGAAACATGCGCCGGATGTCGGCTTGATCACTCTCTAGGATATAATCAGATCTGACTCCTTTAATGAAGAGAGTAGGGCCGGGATAGGGTGTTTCGGAAACGATTTCCCTGTTCAGTTCGTCTATATTTTTATGCAATGCTTCGAGGTGAATTTTCCACCGAAACGAATTGTCCTCATTCCGTTTGAGGTTTTTCATAACAAATTGTCTCGTCGCAGGGCCTGAAATTTTCCCAGCCAGAGCCTGGTCAATTTCAGTCCGGGATTTAAAGGATGTGAGGTCCAGGGAAAAAAGGGCCTCAAAAATATACTCGTGATACGGTGGGTACGATCGGGGTGCGATGTCTACGATCACAAGAGCTGCTGTGCGGGAGGGGTAACGAAGCGAATACTCCATGGCCGTTTTTCCCCCCATCGAATGACCCACGAGGGCCGTTGGAGAGAGGTGATGATTGTCGAGAAACTCGGCAAGGTCGGCTGCCATCGCCGGATAACTCATTTCGTCACTGTATGGAGATTGGCCGTGGTTTCTCTGGTCGAGTGCAAACACGCGGTACTGTTCGCCCAATCGACGGCTGAGGGTATGCCAGTTGTCGAGGGAACCGAGGAGCCCGTGGAGAATGGTCAACGCTTTTTGGCCATTGCCTTCTCCGCCATATTCGCGATGGAAAAGCTTCATTTTCGAAATATTATTGTACATTGAGAATAATGAAAAAAGGGCTGAAAAGCAGATTCCTTCTTGGGCTCACCGCGGGACTCGTCCTCATCGCGTGCATGGAGGACGGTCTTGCCCAGAGAAAATCTGAGGCAGGGAAAAAAGAGCCGACACCCGGAATGATGATCAAGGAATCCTCGCTGGATTACCGGTTGTGGGAGGGATTTGTTCTTGTACGTCGGGCGAACGGTGGCGAGGCGCCCGCGCAGCATGAACTCGGATTGCGCTATTTGCAAGGCCGGGGCTTCCAGGCAGATACGCTCAAGGCCGCGTACTGGATGCAGAAATCAGCGGACCAGGATTTTGATCTGGCGCATTTTAATCTTGGCATCCTCACTTTGAACGGATGGGGAGTGCCGTGGGACCCTTTCGGAGCTTTCCGGCACTTCAGGAGGGCAGGCCAGCGCGGGATGCCCGAAGCAGATTTCATCCTTGGATTGATGTACACCGAAGACCTTGTCGTACGTCAAAACTGGCGGCAGGCATATGCGTTGGTCAAAAAAGCCGCAGACGCCGGGTTCGATCCTGCAAAAAAGGCTCTGACGGAGTTCCAGAAGCGGGGAATTAATGTGGCGGGACAATCCACGGCAGGCCCGAAAAACCCCAGCGGGCTGCGCCCGTTGTTTATCGATTTCAATGTTGATACTTCCTCAACAGACGACTCGGCCATTCTCAATGACTTGATTCAGGAAGGCAGCGAGGAACTCAAGAAAGCGCTGGGAGTGAATCCCGGTGGCACGACGCCGGATTCATCTGCCCTGGCCCTGATCCAGAGGGCAAGCGAGGCGGGGAGCCCCGAGGCGCGGACGTTGCTGGGAAGATTTAGCGAAAAGGGAATTGCGGCGGACCGCGATCCAATGATCGCCGCGGCACAATACCTCGTTGCGCTCAGAAATGAATCATCGAGGGCAATGGACCTCCTGTGGAATCTGGCTAACGGGGACGGATTTCCCGAGGAACTTGAGCGTCGCGCCAAAGAGTCGGATCCAGTTACACAATTTGTTTGGGCCGGTCTCGTCGCGGCAAGAATCGATCAGCGGCTTTCCGGTGAGCAGGCATTGAAACTCTTGCAGTCTTCCGCTCAGCAGAATTATGTCGATGCGATTGTCGAATTGGGAATGTGTTATCAATCCGGACGCTGGGTTCCGCAGGATCGCTCGCAGGCCTCAAAACTCTGGGAGACCGCAGCGGCGTCGGGAAACAAAGAAGCCATTGTTCGACTGAGAGCTATTCAATTGTTTGCTGAACCTCCCCGCGGGTCAGCGGATCTTGTTGCGTTCTTTAAAATGCAGGCTGAGGAGGGATCCATCTTAGCCCAGGTGGCGTTGGCGTACTGCTATGAGCGCGGATTGGGAACTCCGCGCGACGGTGGCAGTGCCGCCAGGATTTACCGCAACGCCGCGCAACGGGGAAGCGAGAGTGCCTTTGAAGCTCTGAAACGAATGCATGACGCAATCAGGCCGAAAGGAGCAGAGTGGGAAGTGGGGTAGTCAGAAGTCAGTAGTCAGTAGTCAGAAGTCAGAAGTCAGAAGTCAGAGGTCAAGGTCGAGACTCCCGCCATTCTCCAACACCCTCACTTTTTCCGCAATCCCTCTCGTTCTCGCTTCTTTCATAAGCCATTCCGGCGGTTCCGACATTGGTTCGTCACTTATCTTAAATGTGCCCCAATGAATCGGAATGAGCACCTTTGCGCCCATATCCAGGTATGCCTGAAGGGCATCGGGCGGATTCAGGTGAATGTTCTTGAACCAGGCATGTGGTTTGTACGCGCCGATAGGCAAAAGGGCCATGTCGATGGAAAATCGCCGTCCCAGTTCGCGGAAAACCTCACCATACGCGGTATCCCCTGCAAAATAAATCGATGCGCCTCCGGCTTGGAACACATAGCCCGATGGCCGGGAACGATTTCTGGTCCACGGCGTTCGCCCGCTGAAATGCACGGCCGGTACACACGTGATCGTTAATCCGCGGTACTCAATCGTTTCCCACCAATCCAATTCACTTATTTCATCAAACCCCGCACGACGTCCAAAAGAGCCAAGTCCTCTCGGAAGTAGCACTGAAGCTTGATGACCGCGGCTGATGCGCCGAAGCGTCCTGAGATTCAAATGATCATAATGATCATGCGAAATGGCAACGAGATCGATTGGAGGCAGCTCGGTAAAGGGAATTCCGGGCTTCTTCAGGCGGGGAAGGAAATAAGACACCGAGAACGAGTAAACGGGGTCTGTAAGGATGCAAATGCCGTTCACCTCAATCAGAACGGTCGCATGATTGATAAACGTGACGCTCGCCATGGACTTTGTTGTTACGATTGATTGCCGGGATGTCGCCGGAATATCAGAGGGTAGAGATATCCGTTTGTCAATCCTAACAGGAAGAACACAAGCATGGCATCAAGGATGGAATACAGGTAGAAGTCTTTGGAGTGACTGTAATGGTTCATATAAATGGCGCTGATGCTTGCAAACACAACGACAAAAAATCCATACACCTTCAGACTTCTGATCGGCAGTGGCCCGGTCAGGTGAGGGTGGATCTTGTGAAATGCAACGGTAACAGACAGCCACATCATGAAGTTGTAGAAATACGACGTTACCCAATCAATGGTCTCAAAGTTCGTGTTGAAGTATGAAATGTTTTTCTCCATGGCTCCAAACAAGGGGCCCATGATCACCAATCCTTCAACAAATCCGATGACGTAATACCGAATGAGATTCAGGATGATGCAGAGCAGGATGAGCTTTAAACTTATGTAAGCGCTAAGCATGATTCTCCTGCGGAAGTGGTGTGAGAATGTCTCCAATCCGAAGAACTCCATGGAACTTGTGGATCAGATTTTGTCCGAACAGCACGTCCCCATTCCTGTTCCGATAGTTGGCAAGTGTCCGCAGTGGTTCAACGCCTTTGACACCCGTTGCCTGATCAACGGTCGTCGTTGTGCATCGATCACACGGCTTGGCTGCCAGAAACGGAAGCGATCCGATCTGGAGTTCATGCCACGTATCTTCCTCGTACGGTCCGCATCCACGTATCACAATATTGGGGCGAAATCGATTCATGGGTACCGGCTGCTCAAGCCTTCCGTTGAGGTCTTCAAGGGATGCCTCAGAAATGAGCAGGAAGGGAAAGGCATCGGAAAAGGCAATGTGATCGGTCTTCATAGCCGAAGAATGCGACACGGGCCGGATGGCAGTGGAGGGCATAAAAACAAGAAGGCAGGGGAGGCCAAGCAGAGAGCTAAACCATTCGTCGGCTTCCCGGCTCCCCCGCAGGGCGTCAACACGACTCCCCCAAACTTCGACAGGAATTTTTTCTCCGTCGCGAGGCTCGAGCGGAATTTGTACTTCCTCATGGTCCGGAGCGGAAATCGCAAAATGACCGTCTTTCATTCGTGTGACCGCAAGGGAAAGTTTTGGGTGATTCCGTTGCGTGAGGAACATTCCGTTCCGATCGGTGACCATCCATCTCCTGTCATACTGGAATCCTCGCTCAACAACGACGGCTTCCTTGACCGACATTCCGCCGCAGGATTTTATCGGATAAATATTCAATGCACTGACAACGATATTCATCCGATCTCCAACTTCTGACTTCTGACCTCTAACTTCTGTCCATTCCCGTCAACCCTCTCGCCAATCTGCTGTCTCCACATAGCGTAATACAATCCCTTCGCCCCAATCAGCTCCCCATGAGTTCCCGATTCGACTATCCGGCCTTTTTCCAAAACATAAATCTGATCGGCGTGCATGATGGTTGACAGCCGGTGAGCGATCATGACCGTGATCAGGTCCTTGCGGAGGGAAATTGCCCGGATGGTTTCAGAAATTTCATCCTCTGTCAAAGAATCGAGCGACGACGTCGCTTCATCAAACACCAGAAGTTGGGGGCGGCGTAAAAGGGCCCGTGCAATGGAAAGCCGTTGCTTCTCGCCCCCCGAGACCTTTACTCCGCCTTCACCGATTACAGTGTCCAGGCCTTTGTCGGCGCGGGCAAGCAAACTCTGGCACGCTGATTTGAAAAGTACATCGTGGCATTCTGCGTCCGTTGCGTTCGGGTTAACGAACAAGAGGTTCTCTCTGATGGTCCCTGAAAATAATTGGGTGTCCTGGGTGACAAAGCCCACCCGTTCCCGCAACCGTTCGAGGTCGATTTCATTTGTTGGGATGTCATTATACAGGATTTTTCCGGATTCTGACGGATAGAGTCCCACAAGGAGCTTTACCAGCGTCGTCTTGCCGGCTCCCGAGGGACCGACAAACGCAACGGTGTCTCCCATGGTTGCCGAGAAGGAAACATCGTTCAGAGCATGACCTTTTCCCGTCACATGATGGAAGCTGACCTGATCGAAGGCAAGGGACCGAATAGTGGCGATTTCTACAGGGTTGGCGGGCCGGGGCTCTTTGGGAGTATCGAGAATGTCCTGGAAATTTTTGAGCGATACCTCGGCTTCCCGGTACACATTGATAATATGGCCGAGCTCTTGCAGAGGTCCGAAAATAAAAAACGAGTAGATCCAGAGGGCAAAGAATTGGCCGACGGTGATTTCCTGCATAAAAATCATCGAGAGCATCATGAACAGAATGCTCGTGCGAAGAGCGTTGACGGCCGTTCCCTGGATGAAGCTCAAACTTCGAACATACCGGACCTTCTTCAGTTCCAGCTGCAGTATCCGCTCGGTGACCGAGTTGAGTCTGTTAATTTCCTGCCCTGCGAGGCCAAGACTCTTCACAAGCTCAATGTTTCTCAACGATTCCGTGGTTGAGCCCGCCAGGGCTGTTGTTTCGGCAACTATCTGCTTCTGAACGGCTTTGATCCGTTTGCTAAGCACCCAGCTCAGCCAGCCAAGCAGGGGAGCGGTTGCAAGGAAGACAGGGGCAATGAGCCAATGAACACTCAGGGCATACACCATGACAAAGATGATGCCGACAAGCGTCGTGAACAGAATGTTCACCGATGAGGAAATGACCCTCTCGGTGTCGGTGCGGACTTTCTGGAGTTTTCCGAGGGTTTCACCGCTCCGCTGGTCCTCAAATACCTGGTACGGGAGCTCAAGCGAATGCCTCAGTCCATCGGAGTAGATCTGGGCCCCGAGTTTCTGTGTAATGACGTTGATGTAGTAATCCTGAAAATTCTTCGCCACCCTCGAAACAAACGCAACACCAACCGCGGCTCCGAGAAGCATCATCACACCGCTGAAAAACTCGTCGGCGGTGTATTTTTCGTACTGCGTGGCGTATTCGTCGATTACATGGCGAAAGATGAGCGGGTCAAGCAGTGAGAAAACCTGATTGACGGTAGCGAGGCCAAGGGCGATGGCAACAAGCTTCCAATGCTGGCGTAGGTAGGAAAGCAGAAGCTTCATAAGAGAATATAGGAAAAAGTGAAATTTCGTGCTTGGGTAAAGACGGAGAAGGCAGGAAAAGGAATTCAGACGAATCTAGCGTCCGGGGGCCTGCAGGGTTTCGAGGAGTTTCTTCCCTCGGGCTTTCATGGCAGGGGTCCCCGTTGCTGTCAGTTCCTTCAGCTTTTTGACAATTCCTCCCCTGAGCTTTCTATCCTGCATGGCCAGGTCTGCCAATGCTTGCATGGCGCTGGTTCGTACGATGCTCGATCGATCCCGCAGGTATTCCTCCAGGATCGTGATCAGGGCGGCCCGTTCTTTTGAATTCCACTCAACCCGCAGCATCATTTGAGCCGTGTGCCAGCGAACCTCTTGCTGATTGATCCGTGCAATCGATGTCAGGATCTTCCTCCTGTGCGGGGCGAGGAGGATCGGATTATGTCTCGTCACCTTCTCGGCCGCATCGGAGGCCCGCATGCGAAGGATGGGGTCCGTTGATTGCATTCCGCGGATGAGGTGCTTGAACAGCAGTGGATTGGCGAGGACCTCAGCGGCGGCTTCTTCTGACCGTCCGATGGAGCCCAAGGTGTCCCCCTCGAGCATTTTCAAGAGTGCAGGGCCTTTCACGGTTTCTTCCGGTAATTCCTCAACGCTGCAGCGGTTGAGTGTTCTTGTGCCAGCCGGCAATCTCCGTTGCAATCACCCGGCTTGAAGTCGAATCACGTATCAGAGTCCAATCCAGCGCTTGCGGAGTGACGGTCGCGTCACCCAATGCATGAAAGAAGACAAGCGCCTGTACTGAAGGATACCGACGGGGGAGGTCGGCAAGCGCCTCTCCAAACCATTTGGCCCGGTCTCCGCCGTACATGAGGGAGCCGAATTCCGCAATCATGATGGGCTTGCGCAAAGCGGCAACATAGCTGTAATGCTTTCCGAAGATCTCTTCAAAGCTCCACCACTTTGACCAATACGCCACATTGCCGTAATTTAGAACACCGGTGGCAATCCAGTCGACGTGGTCATCGCCGGGATAGTAGTTATAGTAAGGGTAGGCAATGTGGGGCGACCAAACCCAGAGGACGTTGCGTGCTCCCGCACGCCGAAATCGCTCATGCACATGGCGCCATGCATCAAGAAAATCTGCGTTGGAAGGATTGTTATGAGGTCCCCAGGGATATCGATACGGATCGTTCATCTCATGGGCGAATCTCAGGAACAGGGGACGGCCGAAATCGGCCGCCGCTGCCGCCCACTCATCAATGTAGAAATCGTAGTCGCCCCGGGCGATAGCGGCAAGTCCTCCCAGGTCCCTGTCCGCTCTGAGGGGCAAATGTGAATGGTTGACATTCTCAAAGTCTGTCAGCCACGGTTCCCATGTGACAACGGGAACCGAGCCGAGATTCCAAAATGCACTCAGGATACGGGCTGGAAAACGCTGGTTAGGACGATCTCCCCATGCGGCGTATACATGGAGAAGAGGGAACGTCTCGCCAAGTGTTGATTCGAGCGTTGCAACGCCGTCAAGAGAACCCGGAAGGCCGCTGTCATAAGCACCCAAGAGGATGCAGGTCGGATGACGAAGTGAATCGATGTTCGTGCGAAGGGGTTCGAACCAGGCTAAACGGGAAGCCCTCCCCGGGCCCCGGAAATAATCCGCGACAGAGTTTTCGATGTGCCCGAGAAAGACTCCGATGTCGGTGAGAACTCTCGCGATCGGTCCCTCGCTCCTTCGGCTGAGCCCCGTCAGCATCAGGAAGAAAATGACAACGGCGACAATCGAGACACCGACCACGGTAATTCGTTGAGAGCGTTTCATTCTTCAGTTTTGATCAGGAACAACATCCCAGGAGGACCCCCTCGGAAGGACCCGTGCTTTCCATGCAGCATAGAAAAGCCCCAGAGAAGACATCATTGTTATCGTTGCAAAACCCACCATCCCCCAAACAGCTTCCGTGCTCAGGACAAGAACCTCTTCCGGCACGATGAACACTCTCTGATAGGCGATCACAACGACTGTGCCCAGGTACACCGTTGCGACAGTAAGATGGGGCCAGGTAAGCCGGAAGAACTGTCCCCGCATCGCCTCCTTGGACGTGGGAATATAAGGAATATTTGTGCGTGTGATGGACAGAAGGGTTCCCATAAGATAAATAGGCCAGCAGGCGGTCTTCAACATTAATCCCCGCCAATGAAGCCCGTGTTCCATTTCGGGATGACAAAGCCATCGTTGGACGGTGAGATAGAGAACAAATCCCAGAAAGCCGACCGGAGCAACCATTGAAAGAAACTGTCCGAACGGCATCGACGCCGGCTGAAATCCGAACCAAAGATAACAATAGGGAATAAGGAGATAGATGAACGTCGTCACACCGCAGAGATAATATGTGCCGATCAGGAAATAGGATAGGCGTTGCCGCCAGCGAAGGTTTGCCCAAAGAACGGGCAATTCAGAGAAGAGTATTTCGTAGACTCCCCTCGACCATTTCAACTGTTGTTTGAAAAAAGTCCCAAGGTCTTCCGGAACAAGTCCGCGGCTGACAACGATGGGTAGGTATACCGATTTCCATCCGGCGGCATGAAGACGAATCGCTGTGACCATGTCTTCTGCCAAACCGATGCCGTGCCCGCCGATCGATTCAAGGGCCGTTCGGCGGAAGGTGCAGTTGGCTCCGATGGCAAGGCTGCTGTAGTGACCGAACAGGCCCATGAGGATCGGGCCATAGAAACTGTAGGTTTGTTCAGCGGCCCCTCGGGCCACAAAGGAACGCGACTGGTTGTAATAAGCCTGGCAGACCTGAACGAATCCGATCTTCGCATCCTCAAAATGTCCCAAAACATGGTCAAGGAAGTCCGGAAAGGGGACATGATCAGGGTCGAGCACCAGGATGAAGTCCTCGCTCGTCATGGAAAGGGCCTTATTGATCTTGCCCGCTTTCGCACCGGGAAGGCCGACAAGTTCCAGCCGCACAGCGCCCTGTCGTTCGGCAGTTTCGCGAAAGCGCGGATCTTGTGTGTCGTCGAGGAGATATGTGGTATGGGGATACCGGATGTTTCTGCAGGCGGCCAACGTTTTCTCGAACATTGCCAGCGGCTCGCCCGGAGAACTCGTGGTGAAAATCGCAACCCGCAGGCCCGGAGGAGCCTTTCGGGCCTCGGGTTTACGCATCCCCAGATAATTGAACCAGCCGACGAGGATTCTCCCGATCCCATACCAGAACGCCAGGGAGAGAAGGGCAAAAAATCCGGTATCGGCGACATGGTCGGCTTTGAACCACCAATCGGCCAAACGGATGGTTGCCAGGAGACCAGCAGACACGAGGGCTGACATGATCAGCCGGTCCGCGAATGAAACTGCCGGTGCCTCGCGGGTTCTCCAGAGGTCAAATTGCGAATCTTCCGGTGACGAATGCATATTAACGGAGTTGAACAGGAAACGTGTAACTCGCGGTGAGTCGCGCCATGCTTACCTGATAATATGCGGTCTCAAATCGAGTCGCTTCGACTTGAATCTGCACGGGGGTCTCCGCAGGATTGAAGTCAATTGCAAAACGCAGCTGCCAGGGATGGAACGTCCGCTGGGATATTTCCGGCGTGGATTTTGGCGGCCCGGGGATCATCGGCCTGGCTTGCGTCGAGGACCGTACGTGCTCCTCCGATGCGAACAGACCATAGGACCCATTCATGTGAATATTCAGACTCTTGGCGGCCGGGAACTGCAGGGACAGAAGGAGACTGTGGGATACTATATTGAGAGGAGTATAGTATGGAGTGTAGGTACCGCTCGTCGTGTCAAACCGCGAATCACGTGTATGTTGCAGACCGAACCCATACCCCATCCGCACCCCGCTGTTTCTGGCCTTTCCGACGGGGAACAGAATCCAGGCCGAGAGATGTGTTCCGGCATTACCGTCATAGTAACGGATGGCCTCAAACACTGCTTGTCCTATCCACCCGTCTGACCGGGGGCGATCAAGGAGAAAACTCCAGGAAGTCAGACTGACCGGAATCGAGAAACTTGGAATTGTTTCAAAATAGGCCCGTCGCTCGAATCTCCCGCTCAAGGTTGTGGATTCCGGCAGGCGCAGCAAAAGCCCGATTAGAAATGTCCATTCGGGCTTGGCTCTGGAGCTTATCTGCACAACCCCGGAGGACGCATCAATTCCCGCGTTCCCGCCGGGAAACATGAAACGAATAGAGACGAGACCTCGAGCGAAGGTTCTTGCAGTGTCGTTGATGCTTGCCCTCGAGAATCCGGCTTCGAACGTCAGCGGTGAAAGCGGATTGAGGTGTGTCGTGTAGCGGGCGAGTCCGCCATTGCGTCGAATCGGTTGATTATCAGACTGAAATTCAGGAACAAAAACGAGTCGGGAAGGAGTCGCCGCGAGGATTTCATTGAGTTGTCTTCGGGCGTCTGGGTGATGCGGTGTGATTGCAAGAGCTCGCTCGAAATAGTCCCGGGCCGAGGTCCAATCTCCCCCCCAGTATCTGATTGTCCCGAGGAGTGCTAAAACATCTGCATTGGGAGCAGAGAGGAGAGGTTCGAGAATTACCTCGGATTTGTGGGTGCGGCTGGTTTCGAGAAAGAACCGAGCGGCTTCAATTCGCAACCCGGTATTATCCGGAGAATATCGCAAGGCTTCTTCATACCTCAGACTCGATGCCGGAAGGTCGCCGAACCAGTACAGGGCCCGGGCTAGAAGTCGCAATGCTTCAGGATTTTTTGGTGTCTCGACAAGCTGCCGTTCGAGAAGCCCGATCGCCGCAGCATACCTTCCATTCACCAAATGTGCCTCCGCTTCCTGAATGACATTCGCATCCGGCACCTGCGCTGTCATAACGGATGTGCAAAGGGTCAACAATAGGAAAACCAGGCAACATCGCGGGCTATAAAGTGGGAATGATCTCATTGTTTTACCGTACGGAAACGAATCTGAACATACTATGAAACTCATCGTGCGCAACGGATCATCGCTTCAAGGCTTCGTTCAACGTCGTCATCGGTTGTTGCCCAGGAAGAAACGCTGATGCGCATCGCGGTATACCCCTGCCATACCGTTCCTCCGGCCCAGCAGGTGCCGTCGCGCTGGATTGCTGCTATGACTTGCTGAGTTCTGGTAGGATCGCCAAATGAAACGAGAACCTGATTCAGAATAACATCGTTCAGGATCGTAAACCCGGCCTGCCGTAATCCATCGGCAAACCGCCTTGCATGCCGGCACGTGCGCTCGATCAAATCTGCAACTCCGCTCCTGCCGAGAAAGCGTAACGCGGCCCACACTTCGGCTCCGCGGGCCCGGCGCGAAAGTTCCGGAACGTAATCCGATGGATTCCTCTGCTCGGTCTCTGTCGGCAGGTATTCAGCCGTGACCGCCATTGCTGCGCGCAGATTTTCAGGATCACGAACGAAGGCAAGACCGCTGTCATAGGGAACATTGAGCCATTTGTGCGCATCTGTGGCCCAGGAATCGGCTTCCGTGATTCCTGAAGCAAGGAACGCACGCGTTGGCGCGGCGGCGGCCCAGAGCCCAAAAGCCCCGTCAATATGCACCCAGGCACCCGCCTCGTGGGCTCGGTTGCAGACCTCTGCAATCGGATCAAACGACCCCGTGTTCACGTTGCCGGCCTGTACGCAAATAATGGTCGGGCCTTTGATGACCGGCAACCGGTCGGCCAGCATCCTGCCCTGATTATCGACGGGTATCTGTATTACCCTGTTGCGCCCGAGTCCGAGGAGGCCCAGCGATTTGATGACGGCCGGGTGGGCTTCCGCGCTGATGATCACATTTAACGAAGGAGCCCCGAGTAATCCTTGTCCCTCAATATCCCAGCCCGCCTTCACGTACACGGCATGACGGGCGGCTGCGAGTGCTGAGAGATTTGCCACCGTCGCTCCCGTGACAAAAGCACCACCGGTCCCGGCCGGTAACCCAAACAATTCCACAAGCCAGCGAAGAGCAACCTGCTCCAAATGCGATGTGGAGGGGGTCACGCGGTACAGGGCGCTGTTCTGATCCCATGCACCCGCAAGCCAATTGGCGGCAAGTGATACGGGAAAGGACCCGCCGATGACAAATCCGAAAAACCGCCTGCCCGCCATGGCCATCGTCGCCGGTGAACAAACTTCGTCCATCGTCCGAAGAACCTGCTCCGAATCCTCCGAATGTTCAGGCAACGGCCCGTCGAGCACACGAAGACTCTCCACCGCATTCACATCAGGTGCAACACCGCGGCTCTCAAGGCCGCGAAGATACTCGATTGAACGGCGCGCAGCTGATTGAAGTATTTCTTCCATAGTCGTTTCGGAAAAATGTGAAATGATTTTTGTCGAGCCCGATCGGCTCGATCCGCCCTCTCACACTCACTCCCCCACAGGTTTCAACTCCAGATGATGAAAATCAAAACTGAAATCCGTCGCGGGCGATACCGCTTTCATCTTCGCGTGTTCAATGGAACCATCCGGATTGAGGGAAAAAGTGAAAAACGCATCGGCGCGGAGCTCGCGGTCTCTCCATTTGGCGACAAACGTATCGTATTGCCAATGTTCCAGATCTGCGACAAGATCCGGTGTTTTCGTGAACCTGATGACCAGCTTGCTCTGCTCTTGCGTGATTGTGATATCCCCGTACCAAGCATCACGATAGGTCCCCGCATACTTCTCAACGGGCAGGGAGGGGCTGGAGTCCGCTGCGCGGGATGTCATGATGGAGCCTTCCCGGGCTTTCGTGGCAGAGTCCATCCGCGCCACCACGGTACTCAAGGCCCCGAGCCAGTCGTGCGAAGCTTTAAGATAGCGGTCAAGCACATAGAGTGAGATTGCGTTGAAAGCAGCTCCGGATTCCTGGTTTGTCAGAATGCAAACACCCGCCTTAATCTCAGGGATCATCATGACCTCGGAGACATATCCTGGTAATCCGCCCGTATGTGACACCAGTTTGTATCCGCGATAATCACGGATGCCAAATCCAAGAGCATACCCGTTGAAATTTGCCCGAAGGGGAGCACAATCGACCAGAGCGTGCGAGCCGTCTGAGGCGAAAACAAACGCTTCTTGCCTGAAACCCGCCCCGAGTCCATCTGCACGATCATCCACTTCGCCATGTCATCGGCATTCGAGTTAATGCCGCCGGCCGGATTGGTGTTGTCGCTTGCAAACGGTTTGATCACGCGGACGGTTCCCTCAATCTCCCCATGCGTTGTCGCGATGTTGCCTCCGTTCACGGCATCGGAATGACGCACATTACTTGTTGTCATTCCCACCACGTCTAGAATACGCTTCTGGACAAAATCCTCCCAAGTCATTCCAGAAATGGTCTCTATGACTTCTCCCGCAACGGTATATAAAACATTGTCATAAGCATAGGCGCTTCGGAAGCCGGTTGCGAGCGGAATGTATCTCAACCGCCTCGCGATTTCCTTTCGATCATAGGTCGACGGCGGCCACCAAAGGAGATCGCCTGCCCCGAGACCCAGTCCGCTTCGGTGGACCAGGAGGTCTTGGATGGTGAGTTCGCGCGTCACATAGGGATCCGACAGCTGAAACCATGGCAGATAATCAATCACGCGGCCATCCCATTTGATCTTGCCTTCTTCAACAAGCAATGCCAGGGCAGTCGCGGTAAAGGCCTTGGTATTGGAAGCAATGCCGAAGAGCGTCTTCGAATCGACCTTCGCCGGTTTTCCTATTTCCCTGACAACATATCCCTTTGCGAGCACCACTCTTCCATTTTTCACAACGGCAACACACAGCCCCGGCACTTGAAATCTCTTCATGACTCTTCCAATGTACGAATCAAACTCAGCCGCCGACCACGGGGCATGTTGGGCAAGAGTGAACACAGGAAGAATCGTAAAAACCGAAAACAATATTAGGCGACGCATGAGGATATCCTTTCAGGTGAAGAGTTGATCAGTACCGGGTGTTGGTGTGATGATAAATTGATATGAAAGGTGGGGAAAAAATAGCGAAATGTGAAAAGTGAGATGTCAGAAATATCTGTTTTCTAACACCTCACTTTTCATTGCACTCACAGTCGGCCGGACAAACTTGCAGGCTTTGAATCATTCCGCAAGGAATCGATCCAGGCTCGACTATTGCTTCATCTCCTGTTTGGCTTCCTCAACGGTGAAGCTCAGTTCCTTGAGTACGGTTCCTTGAGCATCGGTTACCGTCACAGTCCAGGGTCCCGCGACGTAACAGGTCTTATACGACCACGTCCTCCACGGACTTCCGCCGATGTTGAGCTTGGATTCGTAACTCTGGTCGCCGGTTCTCCATGTTACCGTAATTGAATCCGCCGGTCCGCCAACCACGCGGAGCCACAAGTACGCCCGATCGTTGAGAGCAAACGTGGTTGTTTCATCGGACAACTCGCGGTTTTCAACGCTCTTGCCGAGTTTCGCCTCAGCAACTTCCAGCCCTTTCTCCATTGCCTGTTCCTGCGCGATAGCACAAGGAACAGCAACAAACAGAATGAAGAAGAGAACGACGAGGTGTTTCATACAACCCCCTTTCTTGTGAGAGTCATTAACAGACAACAACCTAATCTACTAAATGACGGATTAAATTCAACTCTGACTGAAATCATCAAACATCATCGTGAACAGTAAACCCGTAAATAGTAGGCGTTCGTGATATTTTTCGTCTGTTTGAGTCCCGCTCCACGTTCTGACTTCTGATCTCCGGCTTACGCCGCTTTCCTCGTTGGTCTCAGTGATCGGAACAACTCCCGGCTGACCTGCGCGATACGGGCGACCGCCTCGTCAAAGGCTTCCTGATTGATCTGCGAGGGTTTTTGATACCCGCTGATTTTGCGCACAAATTGCAGTGCCGCGTCCTCAAGTTCGTGGTTGGTCGGAATTCGCCGGCCGGGTTGACGTAGTTTTCTGATGTTTCGACACATGTGTAATGCCTCCTTTATTTCTGACCTCTGACCTCTATCTTCCCCCGATCGCTTCTTCCAACATGGATTTATCCCCTGTCAATTCCCAAAAAATAAGAGAAACCGGGATGATTCCGGACTTATTGAAGTTGTCCATGAACTCCTTTAACTCGAAACGCCCTTCGCGCTGACGAGCATACTCGGCAATGAGGCGCTCTATCAGGACCTTTCCGCTTATGTAACTCGACTCGTAGCCCGGCTGTGTGAGGTAGAAATGCTCCTCTCCCTGAATCGTTTCGCCGTCGGGAGGGAGAAGTCTCCATGGAGTCCACTGCGAGGCGAATCGTGTGGCCTCGTCGATGGACATCTCGAGACCATGCTGGTACAGGCCGCCAAGTGCGCGGGCAGCACGCTGAGCCAGGAGAACCCAGACGAGCTCACGTGCCCGGGGTTTCGCGTCCAGCAGCCCCGCATGCATCATCATCTCCTCCATGCCTGTAGCCATCCCCTCGGCGCGGCTGTCAAAGATGTTTTCCAGAAGGGGAGTCTTCCGGATGGGGCTTTTGTGAGGCTCTTCGCGCATGCGGGCGAGATCGATCCAATGATAGTCATGTGTTCTCATCATGATTGGTTCGCGGTACGTGATTTCGGTGAAAAAACCTCGGAGCCCCGCGGATGGTGTATACCGCCCAATACGTGCGCGCAAAGCAGCGTCCATGTAACTTCTGATGGGAATGATTTCTTTGTATTCAAGGAATTGCATGTATTGCGTGACGGCCTCATTCAGGCGGCGGTCATATTCCTCCACGCTCCCGATCATCGAGTGTTTGGGCAAGCTGCGGTTCCTGTGCTCCTCCAGCCGCAGCGAGGAATGCGCACGTGCGAGCTCACGCTGCATAATCAAAACGTGATCATCCCAGGAGAAGGGGACAAGGTGAACGTTTCGGAGATTCCAGGAATAGTTGTCCTTTCCGACTCCTGACGTTCCGGTTTTTTTCACGGATTCGACGGCGAGCCAGTCCGCAAACCGTTCGGATTCTTCTCGTGCTTCGAGAGCCGCTTTGGCCAGATCGGGGTGCAAGGAGGCAACAGATGTCGCAAAGACTGCCAAGTCATTGCTTTGGGCTTGAATGCTGCGCGTGCCGTAAACCCACAAATCGCGCCCGTTGCCTGTCAGATTCGTTCTCGCCTGGCGATAAACCCGGCCGATTCTTCGCAACCGCGTTGTTATGTCCGTTGCGTCCGCTTTGGAGAGCGGTGTTTCATAATTCGGCAGTTCGATGGCGCCATGGATGTTCGGGCCTTCCCGTTCCGGGACATCGGTCGGATATGAATAAAACCACACGTAAAAAGACGGATCCTGTGCCCATGGTCGCGTCACCCGGTGCGTAAAATCAAGGCTGTTCATCTCGGCCCACAGCAAAAGCCAGTCGATCTGGTGTGCAACCGCCCACCCGACTGTGTCAATGGCGGCCAGCCTCTTCTGCCAGCCCGCAAGCTCCCTCTGCTGCCTCGCCATCGCACCTGCTGAGTAATCCGGCACTCCGTCAATCATCGCCGGAGCGTGGAATTTGCGCCAGAAGGAAAATAGTTCAACGAGATCATTGTAAGGAGAATATGCCGACTCGGCCGCGATTACTCGAGGCTGACCTGTAAGATTTGTGATCAGTACAGTCGCGATCGTGATAAGGGTAATTGATTTCGTCACCTTCGATCCTCCTTGTAATCCGCCATTCCATTCATCCACCATTCCAACACACTCCTTAATCGCCGCCTGCCTTGATATCACGGGTTAGCCGGCGGGAACGAACGATTGCGGAAATAACCCATGCTCCCACCGGCGTCAACAAGACTCCCATGATCATCACAGGAATCACGTGCGCTGGTTTTCGCCTCGGCTGGTCCACCGGTTGCATGTTCTCAATAGCCCACCAAACGATCAACCCCGCAATCATCGCCGATCCGTTCGTCGCAAAATAAATCCCAATGCTCGCAATATCCATAGTACCCTCCGTTTTCGACCTCTGACTTCCGACCTCCAATCAAACCATCATTTCTCCATCCGCGTATGCCTGCCTATCATCCCACTTTCCAGATCGCGAAAAACCAATTCCTGGACAGTCAATATGAGGATCTTTTTCGTCTGTATCCCTAATGTGGGGTCCTGGAAATCGATAATCAAAAGGCTGTCTTTGAGTGTGTACGGGTGATCCTTCATATCGAATTCAAAAAGAATCGTGCTGTCTTGAACGATCATGTCGAAACTCGGTCCTCCCGAGGTCCAGGCGCCTTTGAGGAGTTGACGGTCAATACCGGTTGCTTGAAGGCCAAGGCTTACGATCAATGCAAGGAAAGGAAAGAACAAATACTTAATCATAGCCTCTCGTTGATTCGTTTCATTTGTTGTTTCGTTCATTCCGCGCCAACCAGCCGAACTACAATCTCATCCACGTATTGAGCGCTTGCAGTAATCGGAACGGGGGACTGATCGTAGCGCCAAAGCACAAAGGCGGGCTTGTACGCAAAGAGCAGATTGTATACTGATGTATCTCTCGCTCCCAGAAAGAAAACAAATTCGAACGACCCTTCCTCGTCTGTGGTTTTTGCAATGAGGAACCCATTTGGAACTGTGCTGTCCAAAGTATCGCCGGGGAAGAGAAGGGAATCGGGAGTCGTCGGATGACGATATCCTACCACGGCGTAGGCAATCGGAGCTCCTGATACTGAATCGATCACATGACCCCGGAGAAAATAACTCTGATCGTTTGCCGGCTGAGTAGTATCGCAGGCAACAGCGAAAAAACCTGAAAGTGCGAGGATCAGTGTTGTCCTCATGGATTCGTACTCTGACGGCCATGCGGAGACACAATTACTCCGGCCGGACCTTGCGTCCCGAGAACGTGTGAACCAATGGTCTGAATGGTGAACTGCAAGCCTCTCCTGAGCAACTGAACCATAACCCTTCACCCTCTTTTCACCTCCAATTCCAGATCTTCGCCCTCTTGTCGGCAGCAAAATACATCGCCCCCTCCGGTCCGCATCCGAACGCGTCGTACCATTCCTGCATATTAACCATGGGTCCATTCGTGCGAAACTCGGAAGGAGAGTGGGGATCTGTTTTCACCTGGAGACGCAATTGCTCGGGCCTGTTGTTCCGGCGCCAGACCTGTGCCCAAGAGAGGAAGAAGCGTTGCTGAGGTGTGAAGCCGTCGATCTTGTCAACCGCTTTCCCTTTTAAGGAATTCATCAGCGCCGTGTAGGCAAGCGCGAGCCCGCCCAGGTCGCCGATGTTCTCACCCATGGTCAGTTTTCCATTCACAGGGAGTGAATCGAGCACCGTGTAGCTGTCGAATTGAGCACCGAGCAAGGTGATTCGTTCCTCGAATTTCTTCCTCGTCTCGGCTGTCCACCACATCTTCAGATTTCCGTCTGCGTCGAATTTGCTCCCCTGGTCGTCAAAGCCGTGGGAGATTTCATGGCCGATCACCGCTCCCATTCCCCCGTAATTGACCGCGTCGTCCGCCTTAAAATCGAAAAAGGGGTGCTGGAGGATTCCGGCGGGGAAGACAATCTCATTCCGGGTCGCGCTGTAGTAGGCATTAACTGTCGGTGGCGTCATTCCCCATTCTGTCTTATCCACCGGTTTCCCGATTTTATCGAGATTGAACGCCACATTGAATGCCGCAGCCCGGCGGAGATTGGCGAAGTGCGATTTCCGATCGACGTCGAGTTTGCTGTAATCGCGCCATTTATCGGGATAGCCGATTTTTACACCGAACGAGTTGAGTTTCTTCAGGGCTGCCGTTTTCGTAGAGTCGTCCATCCAGTCAAGCTTCGTGATGTGCTCCCGCATGGCATCTTTAAGGTTATTCACCATTTCCAAGGCCTTGGCTTTGGCTTCAGGCGGAAAAACCTTGGCGACGTACATTTCCCCCAACATTTCACCAAGAAGATTGTTGACCACTCCGCGAATTCGTTTCCACCGCGGCTGGAGTTCTTTGGCTCCTGTCAGCGTCGCGCCATAGAATTTGAAATTCTCGTTCACAAACGCAGAGCTGAGAGCGGGCGCGGCAACGTTGATCACGCGCCATCGTAAATAGATCTTCCAGTCGGCGAGGGGAACTTCACGTACCATCGTGCTGACCTCGCCGAAAAATTCAGGTTGTCCGACGTTGACATCGGCGGGATTTTGCCAACCCGCGGTCTCAAAAAAGCGCGCCCAGTGGAAGTGTGGCGCCATTTCGGCAAGCTGCAGTTGGGTCATCTTGTTGTAGTTCTTGTCCGGGTCGCGCCGCTCCACGCGCGTTCGCGAAGACTTTGCAAGCCGTGTCTCGAACGCCATGATGGCTTTCGCATTCGACTGTGACGTTGCCCCATCTGTGCCGATCAGTCCAAACATTGCCGCTACGTACGCAAGATAATCCTCGCGGTTCTTTTTTGATTTTTCGTCTTGTTCGAGATAATAATCTCGGTCCGGGAGTCCCAATCCCCCCTGACTCAACTGCCCGATCACCTGCGAGCTGTTCTTCGCATCGATCGATGAGAAGAATCCAAATAACCCCCCGACGCCCAGCGAGTGGAGTCTGGCCAGTTCTGTCTGCACACCCCCCGGATCTTTGATCGCTTCAATCCGCTTCAGGTCTCCCGCAATCGGATTCCAGCCAAGGGATTCAATAGTTGCGGAGTCCATTCCGGCGGCATAAAAATCCCCAACTTTCTGCACGCTGCTTCCTTTGTTGGCTTCTGTTTTTCGTTCCGCCTCTTCCAGAATCTCCTTCAGCACCTCATCGTTTTTTTCCCCCAGTTCCGTAAAACTACCCCAGCTGCCGTAAGCGGCAGGAATTGGCGTGTTCTTCAGCCACGTGCCGTTGGCGTAATAATAGAAGTTGTCGCACGATTTAACCGTCAGATCCATGTTGGCTGGATCGAGCGGCTTGAATTCCTGGGCGAACGCAGCGGTGACAAACAACAAGCTCAAGCAAAGACGTCGTAGGTGTTTCATGGCAGGCCTGTGAATTGGTGATGGGATTATGTGTGAAGTTTCGGGCTCTGTTCGGAGCCGCCGGGGAAAAAGAATGGTCCGTTCTCCGGCAACGCTCCTGCCGGGCAGTCAAACGGCGACTCGGAGAAATGCGATTCAGAGACACTTTAATCTCAAATATGGGGATGATTCTCATCCCAGGCAACATCCGTTGGACAAGAGAATGCGGTTTTCATGAACAGGGAGGGAAGTGGGAAGTCGAGCCGGTGGCATAGGCGGCGTCCACAGGTTCCGCCTGTCCGACGTGTTTTCGCCCTTTTGTGTCCCTCGTTTTTTTGGCGGAGTGGCGGATCAGCCTTAGCGACCGGTTATACAGTGGCAACACAATATACCGGGAGTGTTTGTGGCAACATTAATCAGTCGATGACGCTACAATCCTAAGAGAACGCGGCTGAAAGCTGTCGCATAACTCTTTAGCTTTTGCCACAAATTTCTTGAATTCCGGATCTTCTCTCCACGTCTTGATTGACTCCGCATCTTTCCACGGACCGAATGAAATAAATAGCTGGGGGTTATCTGAATCCTGTAGAAGGTGACCATTTCCAGCGCCAGGATGGTTATTAGACGTCCATTTTGCAAATTTACTCCATTCTTCGATGAAGGCCTTTTCATTTCCAGCCTTGACGATCCACAAACCATGAGTGTACGGCTGATTTGACTTGTTCATTTCTTGCTCCTGGGAGTGGAAAAATGTTAGGGCAATAAAGAGAATCATCAGATTCGTCATTAGCTGGTTCCTTCAGAAATAAGGTTGCCGCAAACACATTTTTACAAACACGTTGCCACTGTATTAACGGTTGGGACTAAATCCCGATTCGGCCCACGAGTCCGTTTTCAGACAAGTGGTGGCCGAATCGAGCCTGCCCGCCTAAGAAGTGCGATCGGGCAGGCGGGGATCCTGCCCGGGTTTTGTCAATGATATCGGGCCTGCGGCGACGTACTTTTCGATTAACGTACAAAGCCGAAGGCCCTGAGCGAGCGCCACGTTTTTTGTGGCGCGAGTCGAAGGGCACAATTGGTGACGATTTCACCGCCTGCCTACCGCAGGCAGGTCCCGAGGCTCCGTCAGTTTAGCGACCGGTTAGGCGGCGCAACAGTCGGTTATTGAAAACCGCGCTTTTGGGCCTCTTGCAAGATGGCCTCGGTTGTGACAGCTCCAATGCGGCTTACACCTAACTCCCGGACTCGTAACAGATCATCGAGAGTCCTTACTCCCCCTGCGGCCTTAATGCCAACACCTGCAGGAGAATGCTTTCTCATGAGGCTCAGATGGTGATCTGTGGCACCTGCGTAATTATACATGCCATTTGCCTGCTTGATGAACCCATAGCCGGTTGAAGTTTTCACATAGGCGACAGAGGCGGATGCGGATATTTCGCATAGTTTGATGATGTGCATATCTTGTAAATAGTCGTTCTCGAAGATGACTTTCAAAATAGCGTGATGCCCTGCGACCGTTTCACTGATCGCACCTATTTCTTTGGAGAGATAATTCCAGTCACCGCCCAAAACCTTGCCGATGTTCACAACTGCATCGATTTCAGAGGCTCCATTCGATAACGCTTCTTCAGTTTCCTTGAGTTTCATTGGTATTGTGGAATTACCGTGCGGGAAGGAAACAACTGCACAAACGCTCACATCGGACCCGTTGAGGATGCTACCGGCTAATTCAACGGCATACGGTTTTACACAGGCTGTGGCCACGTCATACTTGATGGCCAATTTGCATCCATCCGCGATTGCTTCATCCGTAAGGGTGGGATGAAGCAAGGAATGGTCGATCATCTTGGCTAATGTCTTGAGGGTGGTCGGGTTGTTCACTGTGGTGGTTTGCATACACTTGACGAGTGGTTGCCGAATCGAGCCTGCCCGCCTAAGAAGTGCGATCGGGCAGGCGGGGATCCCGCCCGGGTTTTGTCAATGATGGCGGGACTGCGGCTACGCACTTTTCGATTAACGTACACTGCTTTCAGCTCCTGAGTTTCAAAATTGTACAATTGGTGACGATTTCACCGCCTGCCTGCCGCAGGCAGGTCCTGAGGCTCCGTCAGTTTAGCGACCGGTTATACGGTGGCAACACAATAAAAAGGATGGTTTTGCGGCATGCAAATTATGCCTCCCGTAGAGTTTCATGAATCAATCTCAACAGGATCTCAGATGTATAGGGTTTGGGAAGAAACGTGTCCATTCCGAATGATTCCAATTCTTTCAACGTAGGTCTGTCGGAAGAGCCGCTGGATCCTATAATAGCGACCTCAGGACTCATCTTGCGCAAAAAGCGGGCAAGTGCGGCGCCGTCCATCACAGGCATGTCCATATCGGTGAGGACAAGTTTGACCGCTTGCTGGTGCTTGGTATACTTAGCGAGAGCTTCAGTTCCATCAGCTGCAGTGACAACAGCATATCCGCCAGCCTCCAGAGTGACCGCGGCAATTTCACGAACTATCGCATCGTCATCGACTACCAGACGAGTGGTTGCCGAATCGAGCCTGCCCGCCTAAGAAGTGCGATCGGGCAGGCGGGGATCCCGACAGAGTCTGTCCATGATATCGGGACTGCGGCGACGTACTCTTCGATTAACGTACACTGCTTTAAGCTCCTGAGTTTCAAAATTGTAAAATTGGTGACGATTTCACCGCCTGCCTGCCGCAGGCAGGTCCTGAGGCTCCGTCAGTTTAGCGACCGGTTAGGCGGCTTGCCCCTTTCTCTTGTTTGGTTGGAGGGCTTCTTGAATCTTCTCGGCGAGGAGAATCTTCAAGAGCGATTGGTAAGGAACGTCCCGCTTGTTTGCAAGGAGCTTCAGATTCTCAAGCAAGGACTCAGGAAGTCGAATGGAAATAGTCTTGCTGGAAGGTTTCAAATTGGGAAAGAGGGTGAGTTTAGACTTGGACCAATCGATATGGTCAGTCGAACTATGATTAGCCCAGAACTCACGTTCTTCCTGTTCGGAACTAAATGTTGGAATCTTCTTGAGCTTTTTCATGATAGATCTTCCTCTCTTTTCGATTCATATCGCGGGCTGAGATGATCCTAATGTGTGACTGGCGAATGGTAAATACTACAAACAAGAACCGTGATGCATTGGTCTTCCCAAGGGAAAAATGCCGCTCCTCTTGACGAGAATGCTTTACATCAGGAAAAACAAAGAGGGGAATATTGAAAAACACTTCTTCGCATTCCCACCAGGAAACATGATGCTTTTGCCAAATCTTGTCTTTGTTGGCCTGATCCCACTGAAAGCCCAGATTGTTGTCTGCGATTTGCATTGATGATTTGTGTATATGGATAATATATACATTGACAAGATCATTGTCAAGGGGGTAAGCCGCCTAACGGTTGGGAGCCTGCCCGCCTAAGAAGTGCGATCGGGCAGGCGGGGATCCCGACAGAGTCTGTCCATGATATCGGGACTGCGGCGACGAAAACTCTACTAACGTACACTGCTATTAGCTCCATGTTTTCAATATGCGAAATTGGTGACGATTTCATCGCCTGCCTGCCGCAGGCAGGTCCTGAGGCTCCGTCAGTTTAGCGACCGGTTAGGTTGCACACTTTTTGGACATTTGCTGGACTCATTTGGCGTGAATTGATCGGACCGAATCGGGAGATAGACTTTCATTGAAGGTAGTCTTTAATGAATCTATCTCCCTCTGCATCTGGATTTGGCGCTGTATGAGTTTGTCCTGAGATGTGTCAGTAGGTTTTAATAAGCCAATGACAGAAACTGCGACGGCGGAGCCCGCCACTACGAGCGTAAGCCACGTTGTCTTTCTTTGAAAGGCGTGCGTTTGCAGAACCGATTTGTTGGTATCGAGCACTGATTGACTTACTAACCGTGCCCGTTCTCTCTCATCATTTTTGACCGCATCCTCTCTTGCTGCCCTTTCGATTTGGCCAGTGAAGCCTCCACGTTTAGCAAATTCCTCGCCATGAGGTGTCAAAACAAAGGTTTCTCCGGATTTTACTATGTAGTATTCTTTTGAAAGAAATATTAATGCGGCATCTACTTCGTCTGGCAACGCGCCTTTGGCAATGCAAAACTGCTTGAGGGAAAAATATGAGCTTACCTGCGGAAGCCTGGTTAAGCAAGCATTCAGAATCTCATCACAAATCTGGTTCATTGTCAACGGCATAGGACTTCCTAGAAGTGTGCAACCTAACGGTTGGGAGCTAAATCCCGATTCGGCCCACGAGTCCGTTTTTCAGACGAGTGGTTGCCGAATCGAGCCTGCCCGCCTAAGAAGTGCGAT
>Ga0302046_10000955_pt1 | contig 27536 bp, 25 predicted proteins | sample RVTome_11_FD_200261 | JGI IMG/M metagenome (GOLD analysis project Ga0302046, IMG submission 200261) | Soil microbial communities from uranium-contaminated site in the Upper Colorado River Basin, Wyoming, United States - RVT147D111 (version 2) ... | reverse complement strand
GTCGTCGCAGCGCCTTGCGGCGAACGCAGGATGGCTCGGGAGAATGCCCGGATTACCGACTCGGACCACTAGCCACGGCGCGTCCGGCTGGCTCTCGGCTGGCGTGGGATTCTCGCTCACGCTCTCACCCCATCCGCGCCCGCAGCCCCTCGTCCAGCTTCGCGAGGAACTCCTCGGTCGTGAGCCACTCCGCGTCGCCGCCGACGAGCAGCGCGAGGTCCTTCGTCATGAACCCCGCCTCGACCGTCTCGACGCAGACCTGCTCCAGGGTCTCGGCGAAGCGCACGAGCTCGGCGTTGTCGTCGAGACGGCCGCGGTGCGCGAGTCCGCGCGTCCAGGCGAAGATCGAGGCGATCGGGTTGGTCGAGGTCGGGTTGCCCTTCTGGTGCTCGCGGTAGTGGCGCGTCACCGTGCCGTGCGCGGCCTCGGCCTCGACGGTCTTGCCGTCGGGCGTCATCAGGACCGAGGTCATCAGGCCGAGCGAGCCGAAGCCCTGGGCGACGGTGTCGGACTGCACGTCGCCGTCGTAGTTCTTGCAGGCCCAGACGAAGCCGCCGCTCCACTTCAGCGCCTGCGCGACCATGTCGTCGATCAGGCGGTGCTCGTAGGTGATCCCGCGCTGCTCGAAGCGGGGCGCGAACTCGGCATCGAAGACGGCCTGGAAGAGGTCCTTGAAGCGCCCGTCGTAGCGCTTGAGGATCGTGTTCTTGGTCGAGAGGTAGAGCGGCCAGCCGCGCGTCAGCGCGTAGTTCATGCAGGCGCGCGCGAAGCCGCGGATCGACTCGTCGAGGTTGTACATCCCCATCGCGACGCCGGCGCCCGGGAAGTCGAACACCTCGTACTCGCGGGCTGGCGCGCCGTCCGCGGGCTCGAAGCGCATGATCAGCTTGCCCGGCCCGGGCACGAGGAAGTCGGTGGCGCGGTACTGGTCGCCGTACGCGTGGCGGCCGATCACGATCGGCTGCGTCCAGCCCGGGACGAGGCGCGGCACGTTGCGGCACAGGATCGGCTCGCGGAAGACGGTCCCGCCGAGGATGTTGCGGATCGTCCCGTTGGGCGAGCGCCACATCTGCTTCAGGCCGAACTCGGCGACGCGCTGCTCGTCGGGCGTGATCGTGGCGCACTTGACGCCCACGCCGTACTCGCGGATGGCGTGCGCCGCCTCCACCGTGACCTCGTCGCCCGTCGCGTCCCGGTGCTGGATCGACAGGTCGTAGTACTTCAGGTCGATCTCGAGGTACGGGAGGATCAGGCGCTGCTTGATGAACGCCCAGAGGATGCGCGTCATCTCGTCGCCATCGAGCTCGACGACGGGGTGCGCGACGTGGATCTTGGCCATGGGCTGGGAGGGTCCGCTGGAGAAGAAAAAGGGGCGGCCAGTCTACCCGAACGCCCGGCCGCGGCGGCCCCGAACGAAGACGCCGTCCGCGGGGACGGCGCCGTTCCACTCGCTCGAGCCGGCCGGCTACGAGGGCTCGCCGCCGGCGAGGAAGGCGTCGCCCTCCTTCTTCCACCAGTCGCGCCAGGCCTTGACGCGCCGCGCGCGGTCGGCGAGCGGGGCGCTCGGCTCGAAGTTGAACGAGCGGCCCGTGATCTTGCGCAGGGCCAGCATCGACGACTCCATCACGGCGGTCTCGGTGTCCTCGAGCGCGTCGATGAGCGCCGGGACCGCCGTCCGCGCGTTCAGGTCCTCGAGCATGCGCGCGGTCGCCATGCGCACGAAGAGGTCGACGTCCTTCAGCATCGGGATGATGTACGGCACGACGGCCTGGTCGCCGGTCTCGCCGAGAGCGTAGATCGCCTCGAGCCGGATGCCGGCCTGCGAGCTGCCGAGGTCGGCGAGCAAGCCGTGCCAGGCGGGCTGCCCGTCCGCCTGAGGCTGGTTCAGCGCGGCCGCGAGCCCGCCGCCCGTGGCGAGGCCGTGCACGCGCTCCTCGAGCTCGATGAGCCGGTTGCGCTGGAAGTCGAGGTCCTTGACGAGCCCCGAGAACTCGTCGTCGACCGCCGCGATGCGCTTGGCGACCTTCCCGGAGTCGCTCGCGAGCTCGGTCTCGAGCGCGGCGACCGAGTCGCCCAGGGCGGCGATGCGCTGGCCGCGCGCCTCCATCTCCGCGCGCAGGTTCGCGAGCACGCCCTCGATCTCGCCCTTCTGCCCGTCGAAGTGGCCGCGCAAGTCGCTGTCGAGCCGCGCGATGCCGTCGGCGACGCGCTGCTGCACGCGGTCCACCTTGCCGGTCGCGTCGTTCAGGTTCTCGGCGATCGAGCGGTAGCGACCGTCCGCCTCGAGCTTGACCTCCTCGATCCGGCCGACGACGACGGCGGTCGAGCCGGCCGCGAAGACGAGGGCGACGAGCCCGACGAGGACGCCGCCGCCTCCGCCGCCCTCGGCCCCGGCCTTGACCGCGTTCGAGCGCGGGTGGCGCACCGGCGCAGCGGCGGCCCCCATGCCGCCGTCGCCCTGGGCACCCCCGTCCCCCGCGGAGCCCTCGGCGCCCTGGTCGAACAGGCCGGGATCGCCCATCGCCCGGTCGCATTTCGCGCACAGGACGCGGCCCTTGCGCACGAAGGCCCGGCCCTGGTCCAGATCGGCCTGGGGGACGGACTCGTTACAGATGTCGCAGAAGTGGATTTCCATGGGTTCTCCGAGGAGCGGGCCGGGAGAGGGCTCCCCTGGGGGCCGAGCGGCCCGCCCTGGGGCAGGGTACGGAGCGCCGCCCTACGGATCGGCTGTTCCCCATCCATTCCTTTCGGCTCTCGGCCCGTCTATCTGCTCGGCCCGCCGCGGTCACTGGCGGCCCGGCGGGCCCATCTTGTAGGCTCAGCGCATGCCCGGGCAAGAGTCGCTCGCGTTCGAGGAGGACCTGCGGCGCGAGGCGCGGGCGCTGGGCCTCGACTTCCTGGCGGCGTTCCTCGAGGCCGCCGTGGGGCGCCGCCCGGAGCTCAGCGAGGCGCTCGCGGAGCTGGGACACGTCTACACGCTGCTCGGCCGCTACGAGGACGGTCTGCGCATCGACCTCCTGCTGGTCGAGCGGTTCCCGGGCAACCCGACCGTGCACTACAACCTCGCCTGCTCGCTCGCGCTGCTCGGGCGCGCGGACGCGTCGCTCGATGCGCTCGAGCGCGCCGTCGAGTGCGGCTACGACGACGCCCACTTCATGAGCACCGACGAGGACCTCGCCAGCGTGCGCGACAGCGCGCGCTTCCAGGAGCTCGCCCGGCGGCTGCGCGAGGCGTAGCCGCTCGCCCGGTCAGAAGCTCGCCTCGAGCAGCGGATCCACGGCGCGCGACTGCCACCAGCGGTCCCAGCGCGCGATCGCTTCGGCGCGCTCGAGCTCGGTGCTCGCGGGCTCGAATCCGAAGGTCTCGTGCGTGGCCTCGCGCAGCGTCTGCAGGCAGAGCACGCGCGTCATCGGGCGCTCGTCCCGCAGCCCGTTGATCAGGACGGGCGTCTGGCTCCAGTCGCCCAGACGCACGAGCGTGCGCGCGCGCTCGAGCTCCAGGTCGGTCGTGGTGGAGGGCGGCAGCTCGACGGCGCGCAAGGGCTCGACGAGGCGCGCGTCGCGCGTCGCGCCGAGCGCGGCGAGGGCCGAGGCGGAGACGTCGGGACGCGGGTCCTGCACGAGCTCGAGGAGCGTCGCGTACGCCGGCTCGCCGACCTGGGCGAACCAGTGGATCAGCTCGACCCGCTCCTCGACGCCGTGCACCCAGGGCAGGCGCGCGGCCTGGTCCTCGATCTGGACCTGGAGGAACGGTGCGGCCTCGAGCCACTGGGGCTCGCCCTTCTTCCTGGGCGAGCTCTGGCACGCGCCGGCGAGCAGCGCGAACGAGAGGGCGAGGGCGGAGACGGTCGGGGGGCGACGCTGGGTCTTCATGGCGGCCTGCCGTGGGAGGGGTGGGAGGTCCCCCTACCTTCGGCGCGATTCGCCGATCCCTTGACCGACGACCGGTCCGAGCGCGGCGAACGCGAGGAGCAGCATTCCCAGGAGCAGGGCGGGGCGGGCGCGGGGATCGGCGCCGAGGGCGCTGGCGGGGTCGGGCACGAGCGCGCCGGGGCCGCTTCCCGGCGCCGGGACCTCGGGCGGCAGCTCGAAGGCCGGCGCGCGGAACTCGCGCGGGCCGCCCGCGCGCGCGACCGTCTGCGCCCAGAGCCCGCCCTGGGCCCAGAGCTCCACCTCGAGCTCCGTCCCGGGGGCCAGCGAGTCCAGGGCCGCCGGGGCCGGCCCCGCGCGCAGCGCCTCCCCCGCTCGCGACACGGCCGGCGGGACGAGCGTCGAGCGCCCGAGCGCGCGCCCCACCGCGAGCCGGCCCCCGGGGAGCCCCGACGAGAGACGGTAGAAGCGCGCCTCGAGGACGGCCGGCGTCTCGCCCGGGCCGAGGCCGCGGACGATCACCTCGCCGGGCGCGAGCACCACCCTGCGGCGCGTCTCCGGGGCCGCGCGGCCCTCGCCGAGGCGCCGCAGGAGGGGCTCGAGGAGCGCCGGGTCGCGCTCGAGGAACGCGGCCCAGCCGGCCGCCGGGAGCGTCGTCGCGGCGGCGACCAGGCCTGCGCCCGCGCGCTGCAGCGCCAGCACCGGCTCGCCCTCGCTCGAGCGCCAGAGGACCACGGCGCCCGGCAGCGCCTCGCCGCGCGCGTGGCGCTCGAGCGGCCGCTCGTCGAGCGCGCCGCGCCACGCCTCCGCGAGGTCGCGCCCGAGCGTCCCGACCTCGAGGGCACCGGGCGCGACGGCCTGGAGCGCGAGCCCGGGCCCGCTGCGCACGCGGTCCTGCAGCAGCTCGCGCTGCAGGAGCTCGGAGAGGTCGGTGTCCGGCGCGACGTCGACCACGGCGTCCGCGGACGCCGCGAGCGCCGCGAGGAACGCGCGGTCGACCGTCGCGCCGATCGCGAGCACGCGCAGGTCGACGCGCGCGCGGACCAGCCTCTCGCGCAGCTCGGCGCAGCGCTGGCGCACGGGGTCGCGCGTATGGCCGTCGCTCAGCAGCAGCGCCACGCACTCGACACCGGCGCCCTCGCGCGCGGCCGCGAACGCCTCGAGCGAGTAGAGCACGTCGGTGTCGCCGCCGGGGACCTTGGCCTCGAGCAGGCTCGCCAGCGCACGCGCGCGCGCGAGCGGCTCCTGGCCGCGCCCGGACTCGAACTCGACCGGGCCGAGGGCGCCGGTGAAGAAGCGCAGCTCGATGCGATCGCGCGGGTGCGCGCTCAGCACGAGGTCGAGCGCCGCGCGGCGCACGCGCTCGAACGGCTCGCCGGCCATGCTGCCCGACCCGTCGACGAGCAGCACGACGTCGCGCGGCGCGGCGTCGCCCACGCGCGGCTGGATGGGCAGCCAGCGGTTCGGCTCGGCGCTGCCGGGCTCGTCCGCGCGCGCCCAGCCGCGCAACGCCCCCCAGCCACCGAGGAAGAGCCAGCCGCCGCCTTCCTCAAGGAACTGGCGCAGGGGGCCCGCCGCGAGGTCGGCCGGCCCGACGTCGGCCGTCACGAGGAGGTCGAGGTCGGGCGCGAGCCGCGGCCAGCCTGCGGCCGAGAGCTGGCGCACGAGCGCTCCGGGGGCCGCGCGCTCCAGCCAGGCGGCGAGCTCGCGCGGCCCGACCAGGCCGCAGCGCAGCTCGCCCCCGCTCCAGAGCTCGCGCTCGATGGCGTCGTTCTCGGGGATCGGGTCGAGGGCGCGCCCGGGCGCCCCGTCGGCCCCGGTCGACCCGGTCGGCCCGCTCGAATCGGCCAGGCGCGCGCGGAACCGCAGCGTCCACGCCCCGGCCTCGAGCCGCCCGAGCTCGACGCGCGCGCTCCACTCGCTCGCCCGCGCGCCGCGCTCCGCGCCCCCCGCCGGCCCGGGCGGCGGCCCGGGCGGCGGCCCGGGCGGCAGCTCGAGCGGTTGCTCGAAGCGCCGGCTCGCGGGTCCCTCGAGCTCGACCTCGAGGACGGCGCGCCAGCGCGCGAGCGGCGCGCCGGGCGGCGCCGCGAGCCGCAGCGTGCAGCGCGCCGCCACGGCCGCGCCCGCGTCGACCGCCGCCGGCAGGACCACGCCCTCGAGCGCGAGGTCGGGGAGCGCGCCGGGTCCCGGAGGCACGAGCTCGAGCTCGGTCCCGCGCGCGCGCAGCTCCTCGAGCGCGGTGCGCGGTGCGCCGGTCGTCGCGCGTGCGTCGGTCAGGAGCACGAGCCGTCCCGGCGCCCGACCGGCTTCCGCGAGCACCTCGGCGGCCATCTCGACCGCTCCCGCGGCGTCGCTGGCGAGGTCGTTCTCGGCTGCGGTGCGCGGGGCGAAGGGCGCGCCGCCCTGGCCCGCGAGCCAGGCCTCGAGCTCGGAAGCGGGCCCCGGCCCGAAGCGCGCGCGGACGTCGCCGTCGAACTCGGCGACGAAGACCTCGCGCCCGCGGGCGGCGGCGTCGGCGGCCTCGCGCGCGAGCCGCGCGCGCACGAAGGACGACCAGCCCGGCCGGGTGCGCGTCACGCTGGCGGAGGTGTCGACCAGCAGCGCCGCGACTCCGGGCCGCGAGGGCCGCGCGGAGGGGTCGGGGCGCGGCCACAGGAGCCACGCGGCGAGGCCCAGGAGCGCCGTCCCCGAGACGGCGAGCCAGGGCGCGGCGCGCGCGAGGAGTGCGCGCGCCGCGAGCCGCGGCCGTCGCTCCCGCGGCCGCTCGGCCATCACGCGCGCCGCTCGCGCTCGCGCCCGGCGCGCGCGTCGCCCTCGGCGACGCGCTCGGCGCGGCGCAGCCAGCCGCCGCCGAGCAGGCGCTCGCCGTGGTAGAAGGCGGCGCCCTGTCCGGGGGCGAGCGCCATCTGCGGCACGTCGAACTCGACGCTCGCGCGGGTTCCGTCGACGCGCACGGACGCCTCTGCCGGAACGCAGTGGTAGCGGTACTGGACGAGCGCCCGGAACTCGCCCGAGGCGGGCGCGTCGAAGCCGATCCAGTTCAGGTCCTCGACCTCGACGCGCGCGGCGCCGCACTCCTCGCGCGAGCCGAGCACGACGACGCCCTCCTCGGGCAGGAGCTCGACCACGTAGAGCGGCACGCCGCCGGCGACGCCGTGTCCGCGGCGCTGGCCGATCGTGAAGTGCTCGACGCCCTCGTGCGAGCCCAGGTGCCGGCCGGCGGTGTCGAAGAGCGCGCCGGGGTGCAGCTCGACGCCCCTCTCGGCGAGCAGGTTGCGGTAGTCGTTCGAGGGGACGAAGCACACCTCCTGGCTGTCCTTCTTCTGGCTCGTGCGCAGCCCGGCGCGGCCGGCGAGCTCGCGCACCTCGCGCTTTTGCAGGCCGCCGAGCGGCAGCACGGTGCGCGCGAGGTGCTCCTCGCTGACGGAGAACAGCTGGTAGGACTGGTCCTTGCTCGCGTCGACGCCGCGCCGCAGCGCGACGCGGCCGTCCTCGATCGCGAGGCGCGCGTAGTGGCCGGTCGCGACGCCCGCGCAGCCCAGCTCGCCCGCCAGCTCGATCAGCCGGCCGAGCTTGAGGTCGCGGTTGCACACGGCGCAGGGGTTGGGCGTCCGGCCGCGGCGGTACTCGTCGATGAAGTAGCGGATGATCGCGCCGAACTCCTCCTTCAGGTCGACGGCCTGGAAGGCGATTCCCAGGGAGGCCGCAACCATCCGCGCGTCGCGCGCGTCCGTGAGCGAGCAGCACGACTTCTTGGAGACCTCCTCCGCCTTCACCTCGACGCCGTTGCGCATGAAGAGCCCGACGAGCGGGTGCCCGCGCTCGTGCAGGAGCCAGGCGCATACCGAGCTGTCCACGCCGCCGCTCATCGCGACGACGAGGGGCTCTCGGGGGTCGAACTGGACGTGCATGCGAGGGATCGGGCCCTATTCGCACCGAACTTGCTTCCGGTCGAGGGGCGATTCTAGTAGTTTCCGGCGCCTCGATCGGGGCCGGGACGCGTCCACGTCCGCGCGCGCCCCCGCGCCCCTCCACCTTCCGGCCCCACGTGGAGCTCCTCCTCCAAGACCAGGGCGGCGAGCCCGAGAGCGCCGTCGAGCCTTCCGGCACGCTCGAGCCGACCGGAGAGCAGAGCGACGGCGCCACGGGCGGCCCCTTCGGCGGGATGCTCTTCCCGCTGCTCCTGGTCCTGGTCGTCTTCTACTTCGTGATGATCGGCCCCGAGCGCAAGAACCGCCGGCGGCGCGAGGAGCTGCTCAAGAGCCTGAAGAAGGGCGACCGGGTCATGACCTCGAGCGGCATGTACGGCACGATCGCCCAGGTGCAGGACGACGTGGTCACGCTCCAGGTCGCCGACGGCGTGCGCCTGCGCTTCACCCGCCAGGCGATCCAGGGCCTCGAGGGCGAGCCGGCCAGTCCCGCGGCGCCGGCCGACGCGGCCGAGAAGTAGGCGCGGGGCTCCTTTCGCGCCGGACGCGCCCGCGACGTCGTCCAAGGCGGGCGCGTTGAAGCGCGTCCGCGCCTTCCTGCGCCGCCGCTGGTGGCGCCTCGCGCCGCAGAGCTTCCTGCGCTACGGCGCGCCGAGCGCCCCCGAGCTCGGCGCGGCCGCCGAGGAGCTTGCGGCGCGCGCGCTGCGCCGCGCCGGCTGGCGGGTCCGCGGCCGCCGCGTGCGCACCCCGCACGGCGAGGTCGACGTCGTCGCGCTGCGCGCCGGCGTGCTCGCCTGCGTCGAGGTGAAGGCCGCGCGCGTCGCCGGCCGACGCGCGACCCTCGAGAGCCCCTGGAGCCCGGCGCCGGCGGACCTGCGCTGGCGCCCCGCCAGGCGTGTCGACCGGCGGCGCCTCGCGCGCCAGCGGCGAGCCTGCCGCTGGCTCGCGGGCCGCCTCGGCGCGGCGGTCGCGCGCGTCGACGTGATCGAGGTCTGGGTGCCGCGCGGCCTCGCGCCCGTCGTGCTGCACCACCCAGACGTGCGGCGACCGCTGCCGCACCGCGTCGACCGGGAAAAGGCCCCGGGCTCGCGCCGCGGGAAGGCCGTCGAAGATCCCGCGCGAGCCGACGGCCTCTCGCCGTAGAATCCCGAGCGGCCTCGGGGGCCGGGGCGCGCCATGCTCCTTCGCCGGTCCCGGACGCCGCCTTCCCGGCCGGGATGGCTTGGCTGCGGGCGGCCCAGAGGCCGATGAGAGTCCGGGACGGTCCCTCTCCTCCCTTCACGGACGACCCCGCCCGGGCGACCGCCGCCCCGAACGACCCCGCCCGGACGACCTCCGCCCGGGCGACCCCGCGATGCTGCGCGTCCTCCAGCACTACCTCCCCCTGCGCACGCTGCTGCTCGTCGCGAGCGAGTCGCTGCTGCTCTTCGCCATCCTGGCGACCGGGATGGCGCAGCACCTGTGGGACGCGCTCGCGCAGCTGCGCGACGCGAACCTCCTGCAGGAGCTCGCGCGCGAGGGTCTCTCGGTCCAGGACGCGCGCTACCGGTGCCTCGTCTCGAGCGGCGTCCTGACCGTCCTGTGTCAGATCTCGATCGGCTTCAACCAGCTCTACGACTTCCGGACGTCGAACTCGCGCTACGAGCGGGCCGCGCGCTTCGTGGAGTCGACGGGCACGGCGCTCGCGCTCGTCCTGGTCGCCGTCTACGCGGCGCACTTCCTCGAGCTGCGCGGCGTGCTCGACTTCCCGGGCCTGCGCCACTCGCAGCGCGTGCAGACGCTCGTCGTGAGCATGGTGACCGGCTTCGCGGTGCTGTACCTGTGGCGCAACGTGTACCACTGGGCGCTGCGCAAGGTGAAGCTCAACCAGCGCGTCCTGATCCTGGGTTCCCTGCGACCCGCGCGCTCGTTGACGCGCGAGATCCTCGACCACCCGGAGGCGGGGTACGAGGTCGTCGGGCTCGTGCCGGAGGTCGAGAGCGGCGAGCCCCGCGCGCGCCCGGCGCTCCTCGCCGAGCCCGAGGGGAACCGGGCCGATTCGATCGGCGCGCTCGTCCTCGACTCGTACGTGCTGACCACGGACAAGGTCGAGAACCGCGGCGTCGCGATGGCGGCCACGGGGAACGGGGACGGATCGCTCCTGGGCCTCGCCGAGAAGCTGGCCGTCGACGAGCTGATCGTCGCGATCGAGGACCGCCGCCGGACGCTCCCGACGCAGGACCTCTTGCGCTGCCGCATGGCGGGCGTCGAGGTGCGCGAGCGCGAGGACGTCTACGAGGAGATCACGGGCAAGCTCGCCGTCGAGGCGATGCGTCCCTCGTACCTGATCTTCAACCCGGGGTTCCGGCGCCACCGCTGGGCGAGCGTGCTCAAGCGCGTCGTCGACGTCACCTGCGCGCTCGTCATCCTGGCCGTGATGTGGCCCGTCATGCTGCTCTGCGCCGTCGTGGTGCGCCTCGACTCGCCGGGGCCGAGCCTCTTCCGGCAGGACCGCGTGGGGCAGAACGGCAAGCGCTTCACGCTGCTCAAGTTCCGCTCGATGCGCGCCGACGCCGAGCGCCACACCGGTCCGGTCTGGAGCAGCAAGGACGACCCGCGCATCACGCGCTGGGGGCGCTTCATGCGCCGCACGCGGTTCGACGAGCTGCCGCAGCTGTTCAACGTCCTCGGCGGGTCGATGTCGCTGGTCGGCCCGCGGCCGGAGCGCCAGCACTTCGTGGACGATCTCGCGGCGAAGATCCCGTACTACCACCAGCGGCACATCGTCAAGCCCGGGGTGACGGGCTGGGCGCAGATCAACTACCCGTACGGGAACACGGTCGAGGACGCGCTGCACAAGCTCCAGTACGACCTCTTCTACATCAAGAACCAGTCGCTCCTGTTCGACCTGTCGATCCTGTTCAACACGATCAAGACGGTCGTGCTGCGGCAGGGGACGTGAGGGAGCGGTTGCGGCGCTCGACGTGGATCGCGAGCAGCGCCACGTCCGGCGGGCGCACGCCGGCGATGCGCGACGCCGCGCCCAGCGTCAGCGGGCGAAACTTGGCGAGCTTCTCGCGCGCCTCGGTCGCCAGCCCCGCGAGCGAGGCGAAGTCCATGTCCGCCGGGATCACGGTCGCCTCCTGGCGCCGCAGCCGCTCGACGTCGGCCTCCTGCCGGGCGACGTAGCCGGCGTACTTCACGTCCACCTCGAGCGCCTCGTGAACCTCGGGATCGGCGCCGAGCGCGGCGAGCGCGGCGTGCTCCCCGGTGAGATCGGCGAGATCGGCGAGGCGCACTTCCGGGCGCCGCAGGAGCTCCGTGAGCGTCTTGCCGCCCGCGCCGCGCACGACGTCCAGCAGCTCGCGCCCGCGCGCGATCGCGCGCTCCTTGCGCTCCAGGCGCTCCAGCGCCTGCGCGCCGGCGAGGCCCACCTCCGCCGCGCGACGAACGAGGCGCCGGTCGGCGTTGTCCTGGCGCAGCAGCAGCCGGTACTCGGCGCGGCTCGAGAACATGCGGTAGGGCTCGCGCGGGCTCGAGAGGATCAGGTCGTCCACCATCACGCCCACGTAGCTCTCGTGGCGCGCGAGCAGGAAGGGGGCCTGGTCGCGCACCCAGAGCGCTGCGTTGGCCCCGGCGACGAGCCCCTGGCCCGCCGCCTCCTCGTAACCCGACGTCCCGTTGATCTGACCCGCGAGGAACAGGCCCGGGACGTCGCGCACGGCGAGCGTGGGGTCGAGCTGCGAGGGCAGCACGAAGTCGTACTCGACCGCGTAGCCGTGGCGCAGGAAGACGGCGTGCTCGAGGCCCTCCACGGTGTGCAGGAGCTCCTCCTGCACCGGGGCGGGAAGCGAGGTCGAGACGCCGTTGACGTAGACGACGTCGGTGTCGAGCCCCTCGGGCTCCAGGAACACCTGGTGGCGTTCCTTGTCCGCGAAGCGCATCACCTTGTCCTCGACCGACGGGCAGTAGCGCGGCCCGACGCCCTGGATCCGACCGGCGTACATCGGCGCGCGGTGGATGTTGGCCCGGATGATCTCGTGCGTACGCGGGTTCGTGTACGTGACGTGGCAGGCGACCTGCTCGAGGAGCGGGAAGCGCGCCGGGTCGGTGGCGAAGGAGAAGGGCTGCGGGCGCGCGTCGCCGCGCTGCTCCTCGAGCGCGTCCCAGCGGATCCCCTCGCGCGCGAGGCGCGGCGGCGTGCCCGTCTTGAGCCGTCCGAGCTCCAGGCCCAGCCGCGCGATGTCGCCCGAGAGGCCCTCGCTCGACGGCTCGCCCGCGCGGCCGCCGGCGGTCCGGCTCTCGCCCGTGTGCATCACTGCGCGCAGGAACGTCCCGGTCGTCAGCACGGTCGCGCCGGCGAAGAGCTCGCGCCCGTCCGCGAGGCGCACCCCGCGCGCGGCGAGCCCGGCGCCGCGCTCCTCGACGCACAGTCCGACGGCCGCGCCTTCGACGAGCTCGACCGCGCACGCCTCGAGGACGCGCTTGGTCGCCGCCTCGCGGTAGCGCTGGCGGTCCGACTGGCAGCGCGGCGCCTGGACCGCCGCCCCCTTGCCGGTGTTGAGCATCCTGAACTGGATGCCGGTCGCGTCGGCGACGCGGCCCATCGCGCCGCCCAGGGCGTCGACCTCGCGCACGATCTGACCCTTGCCGAGACCGCCGATCGCGGGGTTGCAGCTCATCTCGCCGATCTTGTCGCGCCGGAACGTCACCAGCGCGACGCGCGCGCCGAGCCGCGCGGCGGCGAGCGCGGCCTCGATGCCGGCGTGCCCCGCGCCGACGACGACGACGTCCGCGCGCCAGTCGGGGTGGCGGCGCGGCGGCGGGTAGCGGTGGGCAGCGGAGTCGGGTGCCATCGTGGGGATGCGGAGCGCGAGCCCGCGTTTCGAGCGCCCCATTAAGCAGGGCGCAGGCCCCGCCGTCAGCGCTCGCGCGAACTTTCGCGAGCGCCGCTCAATCGAGCGCGCCCGGGGCGTCGAAACGAGCCGTGTGCACTCCTGGATCTTTCGCAACCGGGCGCGCCTGCGCGCGATCTACGGGCTCCCCGCCGCGCACCCCGTGCCGCGCTCGGGCCCGGCGCGCGGCCGGGCGCGGCAGCGCGCAGGCCGGGTGGTGCGCCGGGCGCGCTACGTGCTGATCCATCCGATGGCGGGGGTGCGCGAGCGCGACTAGGGTCCGGGACTCCTCGTGCCCCGCGCCGCGAGCCCGTGCGCAGGCGCTCGCGCTTTCGAGTGACCATTCGATGGACTAGGGTATGGGCTCGCATGAACCCCCTGCTCCCGGTCCTGCTCGCCGGAGCCCTACCCGCCCCACCCGGCTTTCGCGCGGCCGCTCCGGCCTCCGCGGGCGAGCTGCGGGTCGACGAGCGGCTCTCGCTCGAGGAGCTCCTGCGCCGCGCCCGCGAGGCGGCGCGCGAGCAGCGCGCGCTGCTCCAGGAGCGGGTCGCGGTCCTGCTCCAGAAGCTGCGCACGGACCGCGACTCGCGCGCCAGCGTCGAGGCGACGCGGCGCGAGCTCGCCGCCCTCGGACGCGGCGCGGCGCCGCTCCTCGCGAGCGCGATCGACCCCGGCTCGGAGGCCGATCCCCTCGCCCACGCCGTGGCCGACGACGTCGTCGCGATCCTGCTCGAGGTGGGCGTGGCCCCGGCGACCGAGGAGCTGGTCGCGGTCCTGCGCTCGGGATCGATCGGCGGCCGCCGCAACGCGCTGACGCTGCTCGAGACCCATCCCCAGCCGGCGCGCGTCTTCCCCGCGCTGCGCGAGCTGTACGAATCGAGCGAGGAGAGCCTGCGGCGCCGCGCCCTGCAGGCGATCGCGACGCTGGGCGGCGCCGAGGCGAACGAGCTCTTCGAGGCCGCCCTCGAGGACGCGTCGCCCGACGTGGTCGACATCGCGCTCGAAGCCCTGGCCGATGCGGGCAACGCCGAGGTCGCGGGCGAGGTGCTCGCGCTCGTCCAGGGCGCGCACGGGCCCGAGCACGTGGCGACCGCGCTGCGCTACTACCAGGCGGTGCCGGAGGCGCTGCAGGCGCCCCACGTGCTCGCGCTCGTCGAGCTCGCGCGGGGCACGAGCCTGTCGTCCGGCCGCAGGGTGCTCGTGCTCGAGACGCTCGCACGCTTCGACCTCGCGCTCGACCGAACGGCCTCGAAGGCGATCGAGTCGATCGCGCAGGACGGCGACGCCAGGGTCGCCGAGGCGGCCCTGGTCCTCCTGAGCGTGCTCGGGGACAAGGGCGCGCGCCGCGATCTGCTCGCCCCCTACGACGAGCAGATCCGCGCGAACAAGAAGTGGGCGCAGGCGTACCTGCGCCGCGCGGACGCGCTCTACAGGATCCGCGACTACAAGAAGGCCGTCCTCGACTACCGCAAGGCCCACGGGCTGCAGGTCGACGACAACGAGATCGACCACGAGCCCTACATCGGCCTGGCGCGCTGCTACGCCCTGATGGGCGACTTCAAGGACGCGTCCGAATGGCTGGGCAAGGCGCCCGTCTCGCTCGCGACCCTGCGCGAGCTGGTGTCGGATCCCGACTTCGCCGAGATGGCGCGCGACCCCAAGCACAAGAGCGTGTTCGAGGGACGCTAGCGGTGGGGCGCACCGGGCTCGTGACGAGTCCCGCCTGCCTGCGGCACGACCCGGGGCCGGGGCACCCCGAGCGCGCCGAGCGGCTGATCGCCCTCCTGGAGCGGCTCGAGCGCTGCGGACTGCGCGCCGAGCTCGACGAGCGCGAGGCGCCGGCCGCGCCGCTCGAGGCCCTGGAGCGCGTCCACCCGCGACGCTACGTCGAGCGCCTCAGGAGCCGGATCGCTGGCGGAGCGAGCTGGGTCGACACCCCGGACGCGAACGTCTCGGCGCACTCGCTCGAAGCCGCGCTCGCCGCGGCCGGCGGCGCGCTCTGCGCGGTGGACGCGGTGGCCGCGGGCGACTGGAAGAACGCCTTCGTCGCCGCGCGCCCGCCCGGCCACCACGCCGAGGAGGACCTGGCGATGGGCTTCTGCCTCCTGAACAGCGTCGCGATCGCGGCGCGCCACCTGCAGGCGGAGCACGCGATCGAGCGCGTGGCGATCGTCGACTTCGACGTGCACCACGGCAACGGGACGCAGCACCTCTTCGAGGAGGACGCGAGCGTCTTCTACGCCAGCCTGCACGAGCACCCGCTGTACCCCGGGACGGGCGCGGCGTCCGAGCGCGGGCGCGGCGCGGGCGCGGGCGCGACGCTCAACTGCCCGATGCCGCCGGGCAGCGGCGACGCCGAGTGGCTCTCCGCCTTCGAGGGCCGCGTGCTGCCCGCGCTCGAGGACTTCGAGCCCGGCTTCGTGCTCGTGTCCGCCGGCTTCGACGGGCACGCGCGCGACCCGCTCTCGTCGACCCGGCTGTCGGAGCAGGCGTACGCGAGCATGACGCGCGAGCTCGCCGCGCTCGCCGCAAGGTCCTGCGCCGGCAGGCTCGTGACGCTGCTCGAAGGGGGCTACGATCTCGAGGGGCTCGCGCGCTCGTGCGCGGCCCACGTCGGCGAGCTGGTCGGGTCGCCCGACCCGGACGGACCGTGATTGAGAGAGAACGGACTCCCCGAGACGACGAGGCGCCGCGCAGGAAGCGCTGGCTCCTGCGCGCCTTCGTGCTGCTCGCGGCGCTGCTGCTCCTGGGCTGGCTCGTCGCGCCGGCCGCTCTCGGCCCGCTCGTGCGCGAGCGCGTCGTCGCCGCGCTCGAGCGCAGCCTGAACGGCAGCGTCGAGCTCGAGGAGCTCGGGATCACGCACTTCGGCCGGGTGACGCTCGCCGGCCTCGCGATCCGCGACCCGGCCGGCGAGCGCGTGCTCGCGCTCGAGTCGGCGGAGCTCGATCCGGCGGTCCTCGCCTCGCTGCGCGGGAAGCCGCGGGCGAGCGTGCGCGGCCGCGGGCTCGACGTGCTCGCGCGCCAGGACGAGGCCGGGAGCTGGAACTTCGCGGCGCTCGCCGCGCCGCCCGCGGAGCCCGGGGCCGGGGGCGCGGGCCAGCGCGGCCCCGAGCAGGACGCGCCGCTGCCCGACTTCGCGCTCGCGCTCCTCGTCGAGGACGCGCGCATCGCGCTCGAGACGCCGGAGCTGCGGCGCACGTGGGAGCGGGTCGACGTGCGGCTCGCGATCGAGGACCTCGCCGAGCCCTGCTCGCTCGAGGTGACGCACGAAGGCCGGGAGGTCCTGGCCGGGACCTTCCGCGTCCCGGGGCGGCGCGTCGATCCGAAGACGCTCGAGGCGGACCTCGCGACCGACCTCGCGCTGCACCTCGCCCCGCAAGAGCTCGCGCGCCTGCTCGAGCGGGAGGAGGCGCCGGGCGACCTCGCGCTCGAGGCCGCGCACCGCGTGCGTCTCGCGGCGGGCGAGGTGCGCGTCGCCGGCACGACCACGCTCTCGGGGGACTGGGAGCGCCCCGCCGCGGGCGGCGGCCGCTTTCGCCCCGAGGCGCGGCTCGACCTGGAGCTCGGCGCGGACGCGGCGCTGTCCGCGCTCGCGATCGACAGCCTGCGCCTGAAGTCGAGCTGGCTCGACGCCGATCTCGCGGGGACCGTCCGGCGGCCGCCGGACGAGCCGGCGACCCTGGTGCTCGAGGGGCTGCGCGGCGGCGTCTCCTTCGTGCCCGACACGCTCCAGGAGTCGTTCGGCGAGCTGCTGCCGTGCGAGCTCTCCGGCGCGACGCCCGAGCGCCTCGAGCTCGAGCTCGCCGGCACCCTGCGCGGCGCGGACGTCCTCGCTTTCCTCGCCTCGGCGCAGGGCTCTCTGCGCGGCAGCCCCGGGACGATCGGCCTCTTCGGCCTCGACGCGCGCGGGGACCTCGAGCTCACGGTGTCCGGCGGCGAGGTGCTCCTGAAGGGCGACCTCGGCGTCGGCGGCGGAACCGGGAAGCTCGTCCTGCGCTGTCCGGTCATGCCGCACGTCGAGGGCGCGACGGCGCGCCCCGCCAAGCTCCAGGTCGGGCTCGAGAACGCGGGCCTGCGCGCCGCGGCGGCGCCGCTCCTCGCCCACGTGCACCCCGTGTTCGCCGGTCTCGAGGGCGTCGAGGAGAGCACGCTGATCGGGAACGCGAGCGCCGTGCTCGACCTGCGCAGCGCCGAGGACCTCTCGCTCGCGGCGCTCGCGGAGAACGGCCTGGGGCTCGTGACGAGCGCGCTGCGCGGCTCGGGCAGCCTGACGCTGCACGAGGCGACGCTCGCGGGCTCGCCGCTCTTCGAGAAGCTGATCGCGCTGGTCGGCGCGGAATCGAAGAGCCTGCGGCTCGACCCGCTCGACTTCGAGATCGCGGCCGGCGCGCTGACGTACGCCAAGCCCTGGGTCTGGAAGCTCGCAGGAACGCCGACGACGTTCGGGGGCTCGGTCGGCTTCGATCGCTCGCTGGACCTCGCGTGGAAGGTTCCGATCGACGAGAACCTGGCCGGGCGCGTCGGCGCCCTGGCGTCGCTCCGGGGCAGGGAGCTCGCGATCCCGATCCGCGGCACCTGGACGAGCCCGAAGGTCGAGTGGAAGGGCGCGGTCGAAGAGCTCGCGCGGGCGGCGCTGCGCGACGAGGCCGAGAAGCGGCTCCAGGACGAGCTCGAGAAGGGGCTCGAGAAGATCGCCAAGGACGTCGACGTCGGGGACATCGGAGGCCTGCTCGAGGAGCTCGGCAGCGCCGACGCCGCCGAGCTCCTGAAGCGCGCCGACGCCCTGTGGGACGCGGGCAAGCGCGAGGAGGCGCGCGGGATCTACCGCAAGATCCGCGACGAGCACAAGCTGTCGGCGGTCTACCTCTTGAACCGCGACCGGATCAAGGAGCGTGGGGAGTGACGTCGTGGGCTTCGAGCGGGGCTCCGGCCGTCCTGCACCCGAAAAAGGCCGCTCAGGAACGCAAGAAAACAGGAAGAACCCGGACGTCCTGACGTTCCGGCCGCGCGGCGCCCGCCAGAAGAGAAACGCGCGCACGTCCTGGTGCTCCCGCTTTCCGGCGCCCGCCAGACGAAGAAAGCCGGGCGCGGCCTGGATCGCCGTGTGGTGGGCTGGCATCGCTTGCACCTGCCCGCCCTTCTCGCCCAAAGAGACCTCAGCCGCAGGACCTTGAGGGCCGATCCATGGCACACTAGGAGGATAGGCGCCTAACCACCAAAACAGCGGGGGGCACCATGCCGAAGTGGAACGTGACCATCCAGGAGGAGACCGACCGCATGGTCCGCGTCTTTCTCGCCCGCACGGGCCTGAGGAAGGGCGACCTGTCGGCTTTCGTCGAGGAGGCGGTGCAGGGTGAGGTTCTGCGGCGCCAGGCCAAGGAGCTTCAGGAGAAGGACCCGAAGCTCACCGACCAGGACGCCCTGGAACTCGCCCGGAACCTGGCCGCGATCGAGCGCGCCATGGAGGACGTCCGGGCCGGCCGCGGCCAGCCCATGAAGGAAGCCTTGCGTGAGATCGCTGACGAGCTCGGCCTCGAGCTCGACCGATGACGTACGGGGTCTTCATCGTCCCCGCCGCGAAGCGCCGCATCCGAGAGCAGGCCGAGTACATCGCCACCGTCCAGGGCACGCCGGAGATCGCCGCCAGGTGGCTGGCACGGATCTACGACAAGATCGACGGGCTCGCGAAGATGCCGCGGCGCTACGGCCTGGCGGTCGAAGATGCGTGGTGCGACCAGGAGGTGCGCCGCATCCCGAGCGGACAGTTCGTGCTCTTCTTCACCATCGTCGATGAAGCGCGCGCAGTCTGGGTGATCCACGCGAAGCACGGAAAGCAACCGATCGAGCCGGACGCCTTTCCCGTCGACCTTGCGGCGTTGGAGAAGGAGGAGCAGGACGAGGAAGGAGACGGCTAACTAGGGAACCCACAAGAGCAGGAAGAGCCCGGACGTCCAGGCGCTCCAGCCGCCCGGCGCCCGCCTCCCCAGAAAAGAGAACGGCGCGCGTCCAGCTACAGCCCTTGCCCTCCACCCGTGAGGCAGGACGCCCAGGAACGCAATCGCGCTGCTGGGCGATCTCCGAATCGCGAGAGTCTCCGATCCGTTTTTCTTGCTTTCCTGGCGGGAGCCGGGCGGGCAGGAGCGCCAGGACGTGCGTGCGTTTCTTCCTCTGGCGGGCGCCAGGCGGCCGGAGCATCAGGACGTCCGGGGTTCTTCCTGCCTTCTTGCGTTCCTAAGCGGTTTTTTGCGGGTGCAGGACGGCTGGAGCCCGGTCTCGAAGCCAAGACGCACGAACGCGGGACGAAGACAGGCCGGGGTGGAAGCGCAGCCGCGTCGGGCCGATAGTAGCGGCACGATGCGGCTCTCGACCCGCTCCCACGACCGCGACGCCGCCGGCTTCGTGCACGTGTACCCGGTGCTCTCGCGCCGCTCGCGCGGCGTGTCGGTGGGCATCAACCTGAACACGAACAACGCCTGCAACTGGCGCTGCATCTACTGCCAGGTGCCGGGCCTCGTGCGCGGCGCCGCGCCGCCGCTCGACCTGGACCTCCTCGAGGGCGAGCTGCGCACCTTCCTCGCCGACGTCGTGCACGGGGACTGGATGCAGGCGAACGTGCCCGAGGGCGCGCGCCGGCTGAACGACCTCGCGCTGTCGGGCAACGGCGAGGCGACGACCTCGCGCCAGTTCGACGAGGTCGTCGCGCGCCTCTGCGCGGTGCTGGACGACTTCGGGCTGACGGGCGAGGTGAAGCTCGTCCTCATCACGAACGGCTCGCTCGTCCAGCGCCCGGAGGTCGCGCGCGGGCTCGCGCGCATGGCGCGCGCGAACGGCGAGGTGTGGTTCAAGCTGGACCGCGCCACGCGCGAAGGCCGCGCCGCGTGGAACGACGTCGAGCTGTCCGATGCTCGCGTCGAGGAGAACCTGCGGCGCTGCGCGGCCACCTGCCGCACGCGTGTCCAGACCATCGTGATGGCGCTCGACGGCGAGCCGCCGTCCGCGCCCGAGCAGGCGGCGTACCTCGACTTCCTCGCGCGCCAGGTCGCGGCCGGCGTGCCGCTGGTCGACGTGCTCCTGTACGGCCTCGAGCGCACCTCGCACCAGCCCGAAGCGCCGCGCCTCGCGAAGCTCCCGGACGAGTGGCTCGAGGGCTACGCCGCGCGCATCCGCGCCGCGACCGGTCTCGCGGTCGAGGTCCACCCGTGAGGCCCGGCCCGAGAACGCACGCCGCCAACGCGCGCGTGATCGCCGTCATCGGCGCGGGCGCGTGCGACGCGGCGACCGCGGCGCAGGCGCGCGAGGTGGGCCGGCGCCTCGCCGAGCGCGGCTGCGTCGTGGTCACGGGCGGACTGGGCGGCGTCATGGAGGCCGCCTCGCGCGGCGCGCGCGAGGCCGGCGGGCGCGTCGTCGGGATCCTGCCCGGCGCCGATCCGCGCGAGGCGAACCCCTGGGTCGAGCTCGCGATCGCGACCGGCATGGGCGACGCACGCAACGCGATCCTCGCGAACACCGCCGAGGCGTTCGTCGCCGTCGCGGGCGGGTACGGGACGCTGTCCGAGATGGCCTTCGCCCTGAAGCGCGGCAAGCGCGTCGTGTCGCTCCACGCGATTGCGGGCGACGTGCCGGTGGAACGGGCCGCGAGCGCGGAGGAGGCGGTGAGCCTCGTGCTCGGAGGGTAGCCGGACGCGCGGCGTTCCGCAGCGGCCTCGAAGGCAGGGTCGCCTACCTCAACTTCGCGATGTACTCCTGGACGGCCTTCGTCCGCTCCTCCTTGAGGCTGAACATCGCCTCGAGGTGCCCGTCGAGGATCGGATAGTCGGACGACGAGAACCTCGTGCGAACGACCCAGCCGTGTGACTCGATCGTGCTGTTCCGACTGAAGCGCGCGCCGACGACGATCGACCTCTCGGGGATGCTCTCTCCCTTTCGATACCGCTCGAACCGCTTCTCGTCGAAGTACTCGTTCAGAGCGTCCGCCGCAAGCTCGGCGCCGACGACCCCGAGCTCGGTCAAGCGCTTGTCGTAGTCGTCGACCAAGGCGTCCAGGATTTCGCGATCCAAGGGGCCGAGCTCCTTCGCATCGGGGTTCAGAGCCTCGCTCATGTAATCGGGCCTTACCTCGTCCTCATTGACGGACTGTTCTCTGGGCCATTTCGTTGCCATGCGAGGGAAATCGCGGCGATCCAGCTCCAACATTCCGCAACTCATCTCGCGGAAGGACTCCCTGACCTCCGACCACGGCCTCGCGATCTGCGACGAAAGCCCGCTGGTCGCACCAGTGCTCACATCGGCTGCATCCGCCGCGACCCGCGTCCCGCTCGTTCCATCAGGATTCAGGAGATCCGAACCCGGACCACCGGTACGCGCGTCCCCGGCATCCCGTGGCGGAGCGGCCGCCGAACCTTCTCCCCCGCCGGTGGGAAGGCTCCTCACGACCAACATTGCGCCGCCGACGAGCACCAAGGTGGTGAGGATCGTCCGCGCCACCTTGGTATTCTCGCTCGGCCCTGCGCTAGGTCCCGCCGATCCCGGAGCAGGTCGAGCAGCCATGATCTCCCTCGATCTTCGCCTCGGCCGGGTTACCACCGCAAGCCGAGATCGCGTGCCAGCACCAGGGTTCCTTTTGGCTGCAGATGTAGTCGAGGTTCTGTTGTGTGATGAGCGTGGTAGAGGTTTCTCCCGAGAAGGGGGTCCCGGTCTGGGATTCGCACGACTTGACTTGCCACGTTATCTCCGTGCAGTCGCCCTCGGCCTTGAACTTCACCTTCCAGGTGTAGCTGCACCTCGCTGCGCTGCAAGTGACGCCAAAGTTACCGCAGGTCTCGTCGAAGTTGCTGACTTCGCTCCAGATCGTAGCCGTGCAACCGTCGCAAACCGCGCTATCGGTGTCCTCGTCGTCTCCTAGCTGGCAGCCGTTGCAATCGTCATAAGCAACTGTGCTGGCAGGGAACGTTGTGGCAGGGGCTACCGCCAGTATTGGCAGCAGGCATGCCAGGATGGTCAACATCCACTCTCCTTTGTTGCGGTCGAGCCCCCCGCCAAGGCGAAGGGCAACGTTGAGATCCAGACTCAGGATAGGAAGGCCGGCCCCGGAAATCCACCCCCCCTCGGGGAAAAAAACGAAACACTTACAAGTTTACAGGAAGGGTGGGGCGCCGATGTCGGCTCTCGGGCGCCGGGGCATGGGGCGCGTTCCCGCCCGTCGAACGACCCCATCGGTGCTGGTGGTCAGGATCGCAGCGTGAGCGCGATCGAGAACGGAACGCAGCCGAGCGCGAGGCTGCCCGCCCAGATCGCGGTCCAGCGCTGCCCGATCCCCAGCGCCGCGTTGCGCCGCACCTGCGCGCGCGCCATGAGCACGGCCGCCAGGAGCAGCGACGCCCACTGCACGGCGTGCAGCGCCCGCCCCTCGAGGACGAGCGCCGCGAGGATGCCCGGCAGCAGCGCCGCCGAGCCGAGCAGCGCGGTCGTCGCGAGGTGGCCTACCCAGTCGGCGTAGCGCTCGCGGCCGAGGAACGAGCCGAGCCCGGCCGCGAGCCACCAGCCGGGGGTCGCGAGCGCGAGGAAGCGCAGCGCGCGCCCGCTCGCGAGCGCCGTGCCTCCCGAGGAGGCGTCCGCGCCGGGCACCGGGAAGCTCGCGCCGAAGAGCCACGCGAGACCCAGGGCTGCGTGCACGGCGACGAGGATCCAGAGCGCGCGGTAGCCGGCGTGGAAGTCGGGGTCGCACGCGCACGCCATCCCGGCGGGGCGGCGCGCCGGGGCGATGACGCGGCGGTTGAAGGCCAGCGTGCGGTAGGCGAGGTTCGCGAGGCCGCCGGCGCCGGGCAGGGTCAAGAGGCGGGCCAGCGCAGAGGCCCAGCTTCCCTCCTGGGCCCAGACGACGCCGCGCACGCCGCTCCGCGTCTCGCCGCTCTCGGGGTCGAGGGCGACGATCTCGTTGCGGATGCCGGCGTCGAGCAAGAGGGCCGCGCGCTCGCCCTCGTAGCTCTGCCAAGGCCGCGAGCTCCCGGCCGGGACCACGCGCAGCCGCTCGAGCCAGCGCACGCTGGCGATGCAGAAGGGGCAGTCCCCGTCGAACACGAGCACGCGTCCTGTGCCGGTCATCGGCAGGCGGAATGTAGGCGCCGCGCGCCGGGCCCACAAGCCGCGGGCGCTCCCCCGGGCGCTCTCCGCTGTTGACAGGCACGCGACCGAGCCAGGATTCTGTGGCCGCGCCCAGAGTGCAGAACCTCCTCCTCGAGACGGCCGGGGCCGCGTTCGGCTACGACGAGCGGCCCGTGGTGCAGGGCGTCGACCTCAGGGTCGAGCGCGGCCAGTTCCTCGGGATCGTCGGACCCAACGGCTCGGGCAAGACGACGCTCTTCCGCGGGCTCCTGGGCCTCGTCCGCCCGCTCGCCGGGAGCGTCGTGCGCCACACGAGCCGCATCGGCTACGTCCCGCAGCGCGAGGTGCTCGACCCGATCTACCCGCTCACCGTGCGCGAGGTCGTGCAGATGGGCGCCTACGGCCGGCTGCGCGGCTGGCGCGCCCTGGCGCCCGCCGACCGCGAGCTCGCCGGCGCGTGCCTCGCGCGCGTCGGGCTCGCCGGTCGCGAGAGAGCGCTCTTCTCCTCGCTCTCCGGCGGGCAGCGCCAGCGCGCGCTGATCGCGCGCGCGCTGATGGTGCGCCCCGAGCTCCTGCTCCTGGACGAGCCCACGAGCGGCGTCGACACGCGCGCCGTGCGCCAGATCCTCACGCTGCTCGGAGAGCTCGCGCGGACCGAAGGCCTGGCGATCCTGCTCGTCTCGCACCAGCTCGCGATGCTGCGCGCCGAGGTGCCCGAGGCGCTCTGGGTCTCCGAGCGCACGGTGACGCGCGGCCCGGCGAGCGAGATGCTCAGCCCGGAGGGCATCGAGCGCTGCTTCACTTCCGAGCCGGAGGACCGGGAGACCGCGTGGACCTGAGCTGGACGGCGATCCTCGAGGTCTTCTGGACCGCGCTCGTGGGCGCGGTGCTCGCGGGGATCGTCTGCCCGCTGCTCGGCTGCTTCCTGCTCGTGCGCCGCACGACGTTCTACGGGATCGCGCTGCCGCAGTTCGCGACGGCCGGCGTGGCGTTCGGCTTCGCGGTGATGCCGTGGTGGATCGCGCACGTGGGGATCGGCGGCCTCGACCTCCTGAGAGCGATGGAGGACACCCACGCGACGATGAACTACCACCTGGCGTGGGCCGGCCTCTTCACGTTCGGGGGGCTCGCCGGCCTCCTCTTCCTGGGGCGCTCCGGGGGCTCCGAGATCGCGCGCGTCGCCGCCGCCTTCGCGGTCGCGAACGCGGCCACGATCCTCGCCATGGGCGCCTCGCCGGCCGGGGAGATCTACCTCGAGAGCATCCTGATGGGCGAGATCATCACGATCGGACGCCACGAGCTCGAGACCCTGGCCGTCGTCCTGCTCGGCACGTTGCTCTCGATCGTCGTCTTCCACCGCGACCTCCTGGTGGTCAGCTACGACCGCGAGTCGGCCGTCGTGCTCGGCAAACGCGTGGTGGCGTTCGAGGTCCTGCTGCTCGTGCTGACCGGCGCGACGATCTCGGTCGGGGTCATGACCGTCGGCCTCGTCCTGCTCTTCGGGCTGCTGGTCCTGCCGCCCCTCGCCGCGCGCGGCCTGGCGCGCTCGATGCTGGGCTTCTACTTCTGGGCGGGGGGCATCGGCTTCCTCGACGTCGTGCTCGGGATCTTCGTCTCGTTCCGCCTCGACCTGCCCCTCGGTCCGGCGGTCGTCGCCGTCTCGGCGGTCTCGCTGGCCACCGCCTTCTGGGTGGCGCGCATCGCGCGCCGCAAGCGACCTTCGCAGGGAATCGAACTATGATCGACGTCCACTCCGAGCGCGCGCCCGGCGTCGGCGGCGTGCGGCCCGGCCCCAAGCCCGAGCCCAACGTCCTCCTCGTCCTGCTCGACGACGTCGGCATCGAGATGCTGCGCGGCTACGACCCCGAATCGCCCTACGCGCTCGACGGCGTCGACGCGGGCGCGCAGCTCCTCTACCCGGAGACGCCGACGATCGACGCCCTGATCGGCTCCGGCGTGCGCTTCTCCCAGTTCCGCGTCGCGCCGGTCTGCTCCCCCACGCGCGCCTCCCTGTACACCGGCCGGTACGCCTTCCGCCACGGCGTCGGCACGGCGGTGCGCGCCGACACGGTGAGCGACGACCTGATCGAGCTCGGCGTGGGCTCGGGCCCGCCCGAGACGACGATCGCGCGCGTCGTGCAGCGCTCGCGCTACCAGGCGGGGCTGTTCGGCAAGTGGCACCTCGCGCTGGACGCGACCGAGAGCGGCGTGACCGAGTTCCCGAAGGGCGGCGTGATCTGGAAGGGCAGCGGCTGGGACCACTTGCGCGACGTCGGCGGCTGGAACGCGTTCTGGGCGATCTTCCGCAACCTCGGCACCCCGCCCGTGCCGGCCTTCAGCGATCCCTATCCGGCGGGGTACTACAACTACTTCTCCAACCAGAACGGCACGCTCGAGACCAACTTCGGCCGCGGCGCGTACGCCACGCTGCGCACGCGCCAGAAGGCGCAGCGCTGGATCGCCCAGACCGCGACCGAGCCGTTCCTCGCCGTCGTCGCGCTCAACGCCTGCCACGCCCCGTTCCATTTCCCCCCCGCCGAGCTGGTCGCGACGGACGAGTACAAGCCGGCCGTGACGGCGTTCGGCGAGGCGATCCCCGAGGGCAGCGGCGCCGAGGACGTCTGGCGCAACTACTGCGCCAAGCTCGAGGCCGTGGACCACGAGCTCGCCGAGCTCCTCGACGGGCTGGGTCCGGAACGCCGCGAGCGGACGCTCGTCGTCCTGGCGGGGGACAACGGCACGCCGGTGCAGATCCCCACGACGGCGCAGGCCGTGCACTCCAAGGAACTGGGCGAGACGCTGTCCTTCGTCGCCGGCAAGCGGCGCATGAAGACCACGGTCTTCGAGCTCGGCATCCGCGCGCCGCTCGTCGTCAGCGGCGCGGGCGTGCGCCAGCCGGGCAGGGTGTCGCACGTGCTCGTCGACGGCGTCGACCTGTTCGCTACCATCCGCGACCTCGCGGGCCTCGCCGCCGTCGACGTGTCGGCCGGCCTGCCGCTCGACGGCGTGAGCCTGCGCGGCGTTCTGCGCGATCCCGCCGCGGAGGCCGCGCACCCGCGGCGCTTCTCGTTCTCCGAGACGTTCCAGCCCAACGGGAAGCCCGAGAGCATCACGGACGGCAGGACGCTGCCGCACCACAAGGACCGCTGCATCGTGACGACGACCGCCGACGGCCTCTTCAAGCTCGTGCGGCGGCTGGACGTCGACGACGCCTTCTACCACCTCTACGCACCGGCCATGGAGGCCGTCGATCCGTTCGAACGGGTCGACCTCTTTCCGGAGGGCACGTCGGGCGAGTTCTGGCACCATTACCTGGACGCCGCCGCGCAGCTCGACGCGCTGCTGGCCTCATGAAGGACGAGGAGGACCGATGAACCCCGAAACGAGCTCCGCCGCCCTGGCGCTCTGCGCCACGCCTCTGCTGCTGCTCCTCGCGCTCGCGATCCACGCGCGCCCGCAGGAAGCCTTCGGCTACGACGACACGCCGCTCCTGCCGGACTCGAAGTGGCGCGTCCACGACGGGAAGCGGCCGCAGCCGCGCGTCGTCACGCCCGGAGCGCAGCCGGGAGCCCCCCCGTCGGACGCGACCGTGCTCTTCGACGGCAGCGACCTCGGCCACTGGACCGGCGGCGACGGCGAGGCGAAGTGGAAGGTCGAGAACGGCTACATGGAGGTCGACGGGACCGGGAGCATCCGCACGCGCGAGTCGTTCGGGGACCTCCAGCTGCACATCGAGTGGGCGACCCCGGCGGCGGTGAAGGGCGATTCCCAGGACCGCGGGAACAGCGGCGTGTTCCTGATGCAGCGCTACGAGGTGCAGATCCTCGATTCGTTCGAGAACCCCACCTACGCCGACGGCGGCGCCGCCGCCCTCTACGGCCAGAAGCCGCCGCGGGTCAACGCGAGCCGCGGGCCGGGCGAGTGGCAGACCTACGACATCGTCTTCCGCGCGCCGCGCTTCGAGGGCGGCGCGCTCGTCTCCCCTGCGCGCGCGACCGTCTTCCACAACGGGGTCTGTGTGCACGTCGACGAGCCTTTCCTCGGCGCGACGACCCACCGCAAGCTCGCCGAGTACGAGCCGCACCCGGGCACGGGGCCGATCGAGCTGCAGGACCACGGCAACCCGATGCGCTTCCGCAACATCTGGGTGCGCGAGCTGACCGAGTACGACGCGCCGTAGGCTCCCCCCCGGTGCGATCAGGGCCATCAGGGCCATCAGGGCCCGGCACGCGGGGCGCCCCGCGCGCGACACCGCCGCGTCAGCGCGCCGGGAGGAAGTGCACCGGCCCGGGCACCTCGTCCACGCAGAGCGGTCCGCCCATGCGCCAGTGCGCCGTCTCGAAGCACTCCGGCATCGCGACCAGCGAGCTGCGGTTCGGCCGCTTGATGCTCTCGGCCCAGCCCGGGAACCAGCGCGCCGACGAGTACGGGTCCACCTGCCCCTTGGGGATCGGCACCCCGTGCTTGCGCGCGTTGTTCAGGACGTAGCGGAACAGCCGCCGAACCTGCGTGACCTTGGTCAGCGCGCGCGCGAAGTAGCGCTCGAGGAACACCTTGCCGTGCCGGCGCCAGTGCGCGTTCAGAGCCTTCGCCAATCGAATCGCCAGTCCCTGCATCCCGCGCGAGAGATCGCGCCTGCTCCCCGGCTCGACGATGAAGTGCAGGTGGTTCGACATCACGCTGAACTCGACCATCCGCACCCCGTGCCGGTCGCTCGCCTGACGGATCGCGCGCTCGATGCGCCGGTACGCGCGCGGCGTGCG